>Ga0315291_10002963_pt1 | contig 22003 bp, 19 predicted proteins | sample YL17G12_20_MG_FD_203070 | JGI IMG/M metagenome (GOLD analysis project Ga0315291, IMG submission 203070) | Sediment microbial communities from Yellowstone Lake, YNP, Wyoming, USA - YL17G12_20 | ecosystem: Environmental > Aquatic > Freshwater > Lake > Sediment | place: USA: Wyoming | collected... | reverse complement strand
GGGAGGCTTTCTGAGATTGCAACAGGAAGGCGGTTTTTCTAAATTCCTGAGTTCATTTTTCATCCCTTTTTGCATCTGGGGGATGATGTCCTCGCTGGTGCTGCATCTGATAGAGGTGCGGAGTCTCTTCATTGCGGGGGGCGAGAGCAGGCTGCGCCTTGCGGCGGTTTCTTTTGCGCTGGGGATTATTCTTGTTCAGCGGCTGGCGCGAGTTCTGGGTCCGAGTTATGCGAGGGCGTATGGTGTGGCGCTGGGCGCGGCAATCACCCTTTTTGTCGCCTATTTTGCATGGGCATATCTTTTACCCGCCCCCCCGCTTATAGTTTTTCTCGTCAATGAAACCATATTTGGCGTCCTCTGGTTCATCGGACATAAGATTACGGCGGCGTGCTGGGTGGATAGTCCCCTGATGGAAGCAACCGCGGCGGAGACTGGAATCTTTTCGAGACAGAAGTTTTTAAAGAAGGCGTTGGAGGCGAAGAGAGATGAGCGGTTGAGGGAGGCGAGCTGGAAGGAGCGACTTCCGCAGAACCATCCCGGACGCGTGATTTTATATTTTTCCATGTTTGCCGTTCCAGCGTTTGGCGCGGCGGTTCATCTTTCAGGAGCGGGGGGTGCGCGCATGCTCTTGCGTATGGGGATTTTCCTTTTCATTTATCTCTGGTGCGCCTTTTCCCTTTTATTTTTATCCGGGCTAAGCCGACTGGCGTCCTATTTTGAGAAGCGCAATGTATCGCTTCCCGAACGCGTGGGGCTTTCGTGGCTTGCAATCGGTTTTCTTGTGGTAACCTTTGCCATTATTCTGGCGGTTTTCCTGCCCCAGCCGCCGACCATTCCGGGATTGTATGTGCGCACACGGATTGAGTCCGTTTATCGCGGCTGGAGTCGCGAAGGCGGGATGAAGGACACCGTTCAGTCGGGTGAGGGGAAGGGGGGCGCCAATGCGGGGAATCTGGGACAGTGGAGACTTGACCGGGATACCGCGGTAAATATCCTTGAAAAGCGGGCTTCCAAAGTTGACCAGTTGAAAGACCCTTTTCTTTCCGACATTTACCGCAACACGGGCTTTGAGCCGGAATATCGGAACACCCTTGTCTTAGTCGCGGCGGCGAATGAGGCATTTTCCAGCATCTTTGGCATTGTGCTCAAGGTGATATTTGTCTTAGCGGCGTGCGCCGCCCTTATAGTTGGGTCTATGGCGCTCATGTCGGCATACGCCGGTGTGAAGCAGTCAATTCCCCGGTGGCGACGCAAGAAGAAGGTGGACAAGGAGCAGAAGCGGAAAGAGGTTATCAAGAGGCTTCTGGAGCATCCGGCGGCGTCGCATTTCCGCCGGTTAGTGGACCCCTTCGCCGCAGGGACGAGGCGCGATGGCGACGCCCTTGTGCGTTATCTGTGGGAGGCGATGCTGGCATATTGCACCGACTACGGCACGCCATGTCCTGCGTATAAAACGCCCTTTGAATTTGTGGAGGAAAAGCCGGACGCCCTTGAGGGGTTCGAGGACAATGCGGATTACATCGCCCGCATGTTCACATACAGTGAATATTCCGGTGAAAAGGTCTCCAATGATGAGATTCCGCAGTTGAAGAAATTCTGGTCAGCCCTTCGTCAGCACGCCCAACTTTCCGAAGTTTGACAGATACAAAATCCTGACTATCTTGTCCATCCATATTAAATATCAATTAAAACAAGGATAGGCAGGATAGACAGGAAGCGCCCCGTTGCTGACTTTGCTTATAATTAAACTTGCAGTGCAGTGTGCCCTTCTTTATTTTGGTTCCCTTGGTAAGAATTCATCATCTTTATCTGGATTTGTTGGACGCACAATCAGGTTTTGATTCAAAACTCTACAATAATGTTGGCTCTCTTTTTTGTTAATAGTATAAAAAGATGGGCAACATTTGCTCTCAAGCGCAATAAGCAGGTCAGCAACTGTAGAACACGGATTAAATTTTTGAATCGTATGAGGATTTTCCTTGAATTTATCAATGAATTCTTCAGCATTTCTCAACTCAACCGTTTTTTCACTATTATCAATATGCCTTAAATGCTCTTGTATTTTTATTAATTCGTTTTGATTATCCGATAAAAATAAATGTATTTTGCATTTATCTGAAACTCTACTACACTTACTGGGCCCCATGTCATAATCATTACCTGTTTTCTGAATATCATTTTTCCCCAAAAAACATGATGATATAGAAAGGAAACAATATTTCTTTGTCAAAATATCCATACCATAATCTAATAAATATTTTGTATAATATCTTAATCGATCAAGCCTGCTTTGCTCATCCTCCATTTCATCAATAGTAATAAGAGTTTGAAAACAAATACGGAATTTTCGGTATTGCTGTTTTGGCAGAGCATCGATTCTGCGGTTTAAATCGGATATAGCGTTATAAGTACGAGAAAGATTATAAAGATACTTTATATCATTAAAAAATCTGTGCTTTAATTCCTTTTTTACAACCATACCGGTACATGCAAACGTAAATTCCTTAATTCGATTTTCTATATGCTTTTTTATCTTGGGTGAATGAATAAAACTTGCGATTATAATACTTGTATCTAAAAAAAGACCTGTTCCATAAGGCATCTAAAGTTTCCCTTATTCCCGAAAACCAGACAAAACTTGCCATGGATCAAATCCAATATTTTCCAAAGACTCTAAAACTCCATTGATATCATCACTATCAGTTGCAACATGTAAATATTTTTCAAATATGGTTTTGATGGTGTTGCTTTGTTCAATTGTAATATCTTCAAATATTACATTATATAATGCACACTGAAGGAAGTTTATTATCATACCCCAACTTTCAGGCTGAACTCCACGATATTCCCACAATTTCCCTAAACATTCTAATATTAACATTCCTGCATTTCCCTTATCGATACGATCATCCTCATTTGTTGCATCAACGAGTTTATTCACATTTAATTTAATATTTCCAATATACTTGTTAATAGCATAAATCTGTGAAGAAACAGGATGCTTTGGCTTTGGGATATCACGCGATTTTTCTTTCTCGGTTATTTGTTTTTCAACGATATTTGATGTTTCTATATTGATAGGTGCATAATATGAAGATTTAAGTGGTTCAATTTCACTTGAAATAATAGTATTGCAAGAGTTGTTTTTTATATCAACATTTTCTCCTGTAGAAATGAAGGCATTCATTTTATCATTCTCCTTTATTGATTGATTCTGAATATTTTTTCAGACAATCATACACCTTTGGGTAACTCGATATAATAAATTCTTTTGGATTTACAATATCTGGTTTATCTTGATATACGTCTATATCAATCATTGCAGCATAATGAGGATTATGACTTTTCTTTTTCTTTTCTCTTATCTGTTTTGCAAGATGTTCGTCTTGTTTCGATGACAATTTATGGGATGGTATGTTTAAAATATTTGTGCCCAAATCAACTATTCTTGTTCTTTCAACAGAATTAAACTGAAGGCGGAAAAATCTATCGTCTGATTCAATTATTGTTGAAAACGCTTGTCCTTTTATATTACCATGAAACGATGTTATAAAATTTGGTTCAACCTTATAGATTTTTAAGTCACTTAACCAATCTTCAGACTCTTCCTTATTTGAACATTCAAATAAATAAAAAATACGGAAACCCATTCTATTAAATTTTTTAAGTTCGAGTGTATCCCTTACAAAACCAGTCAATGTATCAACTTGAGTAATAAAAGTATCTACTTGATCATCATCTATTGAATATTTGCCAAGCTCCTGCTCTATAGAGAAATCCATCTTTAATGCGGAAAAGTTAAAACTGCAATAATTATCAAGGTTTATTAGCGGGGCATTTTGAGGATTAGGAGATGTATTTGCAAGGATCCACAAAGGATCAAGTTCCATAATTGAATTAACGAGGCTGCCACATCTATCCAGATATAGAAATCCATAATCATATCGTAATTCAAAAATTACCTTATGTAAAAGGGCCTCTTTTCCCGCGATTTTTTTAACTGTTATAGTCATTTTCTCAAAACTCTTATCCAAAAACTTATACTGTATAATTTATTAATATAATTGCCTTTCGTATGTCAAGAGATTATTTGATATGTAATTGGCATCGGGCGCATCTTGACTCCGTTACCAATCCGCGTTGATACTGAGCTTAGAGCTCCGGCTTTAGCCCGTAAAATGACCGTCTTAAGGCGGAACTCCCAACTTTTTCCTTTGTTCTGGTAACGGAGTCAAGATGCGCCCCCTGTCCAGCCTTGTTAGTAATTTTTATTGAATTATTGAATGCCCTAAGTAATATATTCTTGCGCCTTGCCTTCAGGGAGCGGCGGATTTTATAGTCTCCAGTAGACATTCTTTTTATTGCACCAGAGGACGACGCACCAGAGGAGCGCTGTCCAGAGGAGTCCGCCCCAGACGCCATACCAGCCGGAGAGGCCGCTTAAAAATCCATAGAACCCTAACGCTACCACAAAAATTCTCACCACCGGCTGCATGAAATATGCCAGAAGTGCGTTTGAGCCGTAAACGTTCAGAGGCCATGCCCACACCTTGAATCCACCCACATCTATAATGAGGTAGAATATGAGAAAGGTGAGCGCCGCAATACCGGAAGTAAAGATGGAATATGAGGGCGAGACGTAATCCTTGTTTATCGGCGCCTGGTAAATATGCAGGAGGTAACCCACGACGGTGAACACGATTCCAATCAGGAGACACTGTTTGATGATGGTTTTGTGTTTGCGGCTCACGATGGCATCTCCGAGAAGCGTCCCCGCAACTGTGCACAGACCATAGGAGATGGAACCCCACGGCGTGCAATGAACGGTCAGCGGACGGAGCGGGTCGCCCAGGGTATTGACGACTGTGAGGAATGGGCGGCTCTTGTCGCCAAGCTCCAGCCACCAGGAATAGTGCCAGGACATGTATCCGTGGAAGATTGCGATGATGGCGACGGCAAGCCAGCGTCCGATGGCAGAGAAGCGCATGAGGGCGGCGCCCATGAAATAGGCAATGCCAATTGCCTGAAGGATGCCCCACCAGTAGGATGTTTTGAGGACGAGTGAAATATATATTACGCCTGCGAGGATGAGAAGGAGTGTGCGCGTGCCGACATGTTTCCACCATGCCGCCCCGCGCCGCTGTTTGCTCAGGGGTATGCACACGCCAACGATGAAGACAAAGAAGGGCGCAACGAGGTCAGTGAAGGTGCAGCCGTTGCCGTATCCGCGGAATTCGGGCATGGCTGAATCCTGTCGCTTGATGGCGAGGATGCCATCATCCTTCCTGAGCGGTTTGGCATGAGTTACCAGCACATTGTTAAATGTCTTTTCGGGGTTCCCTTTTTCATCCAGAAGCGTCACATTATACCGGGTGTTGGGGAGTCTTTCCAGGACTTTTGCCTTTAGATAAATATTTGAATGGGGTTTGCCCTCCCAGAATGCCCACTCCTCGGCGTCGCTATCCTCGCCCGCGTGTTTGAAGGTTGAGACAGGCGCGCTGTTGAAATGCGGGAGGGTAAGAGGGAGGTTTCTGTAACCTGCCACCTGGATGACAAATATCATGGCGAGGATTGTGAATCCACGGAAGGCATCAATAGACTCCACCCTTTTTTTGGGCTGGAGAGGCGGATTGATAACGATTGACTCACTCATGGTCATCACTCCTTACAAAAGTTAAGACATCATGATATTTTCATTGCACCGCGCCTGCGGAGACGTCAAGGGCATTATCGCCCCGTGGTATCTCAAGGGAAAACTTTGACGGGTCCGACCTTGATGCCATCTGGACTGTTCCAGCAGGCAATGTCGCCCGCACTGAGCAGACCGTTGGTTGGGTCATAAGCGAGAATGTTTGTTTCAAGGTTTGCAAGGTCTGCTTTGGAGCGGATGTCACTCCGACCGTCCGGTCCGACACTCCAGATGCACCACAGGAATCCCTTGCCGGATAGTTCGGCGTCCCTTTCCCTTTGCGGTCCAAAATACAAGAGAGGGGAGCCCTCCGGCTCGGCAAAGGGGTCAATTGGGACGGATGTGATATAGGCGATGGGCGTGGTGAGTCGTTTCAGTGCATAGATATTGGATATCCTACCAGCACCATCTCTTGTGAGGGAGTCGAAATCAGAGGTCGGGGGATAGGATGACCAATCCACATAATAGGACTCAAGTGCGGTTGCCACGGAGCGCATCTTTGCCCTCAGTGAATTGACCTTTGAACGGACGCCCGTTTTCATGATGTCTTGAGACTTGAAGGCGAGGATGGGAAAGACAATGGGTGAGCAAGCGGCAATTAATGAGCCTTCTATAATGTTATTTGTGGTGTTGCATACAATCAGGATGCCTTCCGGCTCATTGACGCGCATGGCTGCCAGGGCGCCCCGTGCGCCGGGGCGCTCAAGCAAGCGGGAGAGGCGGATAATGGGTTGATTCTTAACGCGCCCATCGCTCGCAGATGCCGCCTCAATCAGTTTTTCCTTCCAGATGTGGACGTAATTCTTCAGTTCCACAGGGAAGTCTCCGCCAATGTAGAGAAGTCCGTTCCCTTTCATGGGGAGCGCCTTAACGATTTGCATGTATTCCTCATTACTGCCCAAATTCGCAGTTCCCTTTTTAGTTGCGAGGATGCGCTCGAGAAATTCTGAGCTCGTGGAAAAGAGAATGAAGCGCCCGTCGTAAAAAAAGGCTGGCTTGATGGAGGGTTCCATATCCGGCTTCGGCTGTATGAAGAGCCTTGTGATACCGTCTGCTGATTCCTCCTTTGTTGTAAAGCCTGTCCGGGTTAAGAATTCTTTGAGCATGTTGAAAAGGCGGACGTCTCCGGCGCGGACGCCTATGGTGGCTCGCGGCGTTGGTAATGCCTCCGTGGCGGGTTGTTTTTTTGTGAGGGTCATCATTTCCTTCCGGTCGAAATATCCTGCGATGAAGAATTCGCCTCCGAGGGAGTTAAGCGCCTCCTCAATGTTGAAACCCGTCTTGGTTGTTGCATTCGCCAAGCCGGTGTTAAAGGATGCAAGGGCGGTGGGTCCGCCTGATTCAAGAATTGTGGCTCGCACGAGCGCCAGCGCCTCCACAGGGTTGATATCGCAGGAGAGAAAAAAGGAAGAGTCCGCAGGGGCATAGGAGAGTGTTTCAAATGCGTGCGGCGCGCCTCCGAGCACCTTAAAAAGCCCCCGTTTTTCCGGAGGAGTCTTGAGATAGGTTTTCATAAGGCGAGAGTTCCCTTGCTCAACCACACTGATGCCCAGATAATGGATGTCGTAGATTCCAAGTGTGTTGAGAATGCGGTCAACCAGCGTAAAGAAGGTCTGTGCATTTGGGTTGCCGGAGGTTGCAATGGAATCCCTTGTTTCCCCGATGAAATTTTTTAAGAGGTCTTTTGTGTCCATAAAGAGATAAAAGTTGCCGCCCTGGTCGAGTTTCTTCTGCGCTTCATAAAAATCGGGATTGGCGCCGCGCTTTGCCGGAGATGAGAACTTCTCCTCCCCGCCGGCAAACAGAAGCAGGCTCAATTGCAAAATCACCAGAAGAAAAATCTTTGCTTTCATGGCTTCCCTCTCCATTGGAATTTAATTATATTTCACACAGAGACGCCCAGAGCCTGAAGGCAGAGGCTGAAGATGGACTCCGGCGTGCCGCCCGCATGAATATGCCGCAGGACGCCCTTCCATTCGTAATATCTCAGCATGATGTCAATTTCCTGGTGATAGAGTTCGAGCCTGTTCATTATAGCGCCTCTGTCCTTATCGTCATTGCGCTCGACGAGCGGACCGCCGCACTTATCGCAGATGCCCGCCACTTTCGGGGGGCGATTTGAGCCATAAATTACGCCGCACCTGAGACAGACGGTGCGCATGCTCAGGCGCCCGATTGCCGTCGCATCGTCCAGTTCGAGGAGGATGGCGTGTTCCACGGGTCGCAGGAATTCTAAGGCTGCCAGCTGGACGCCGTTTCTTGGGAAACCGTCAAGGATAAAACCGGTTGCGGTGTCGGGCGCTTTGAGGCGGTCGCGCACCATGTTGATGACAATCGCATCCGGAACAAGAGCGCCCCGGTCGGTGTATGTCTGCGCCTTTTTGCCCAGAGCGGTCTGGTTTTTGATATTCTCTCTGAACAAGTCCCCAGTGGAGATATGGGGGATGGCGAGGCGTTCCGAGAGAAGTCTTGACTGCGTTCCCTTTCCTGAGCCCTGCACACCCATAATGACAATGTTCATAATCATGCGCCTCCCGTGATTGCCTGCATCCTCATCTGTATCCCTTCAGAAATCTTTTTTCCGCCTTGAAGAGTTCCCCGGTCATCTGCCGTATCTCCTCAGGCGAGCAGACGGCGGATGTGAGCGGGTCAAGCATGAGCGCATGGATTGCCGCCTCTCTGCTTCTCAGGAGGGCGGCGGTTGCGCCGAGCTCAAAAAAATACATGTTGGAAGCGCAAAGGGCGGCGAGGTGCGTCGGTAGAGGTCCGAAAACTGTTGGATTCACACCGTTGCCGTCCACCATGCACGCCACCTCAACACAGCCGTTATGGGGGAGGTTGGTGATGAGTGGTCCCGCCTCGCGGTGAGAGTTCATGACGTTGCCGTGGATGCGGAAGGGCTGGTTTTTTTCCAGCGCCTCGATAATCCATGAGGCATATTCCCAACTGCGCTCCCAGCCGAGGGTTTTTTCACCTTTGAGCATCTGGAGGCGTTCATCATCCGCCGCCTTGCGCCAGTTGGGCCACTCGCGAGCGTAGAAGCCAGAGCCGCCGTCGTATCCCGGTCGGCAGTATTTTTTGATAAGGTCTTTGCGTTTGCGATAGTATGGGACATATTCACTGAAGTGCCCTGAGGATTCCGTCACGAAATATCCGAACTGGAGCATAGCATCCTTGCGGACGAGGTCGCCCGCATCATCCGGGTCGGGCGGGCTTCCGGCGAGGTCAGCCCGCGCCTTTTTTATGAGGATGGGGTAAAGGTCTTGTCCCTTATGTTCTAATTTTGTGAACCAGGCGAGGTGGTTGATGCCCGCGCACTCCCAGACCATCTCCTCAAACGGCACGCCTGCGCGCCTTGCGAGGATGTGGCTTGTGCCCTGGACGGAGTGGCAAAGCCCCACCACGTTCATGGTGCTCGCCAGCCCTGCGGCAAGGCACATCATATTCATGGGATTGGTGTAGTTCAGGATGAGGGCGTCCGGGCAGAGGGCTTCCGCATCCCAGAGGATTTCGAGCCAGACGGGAATGGTGCGGAGCGCCTTGAAGAGTCCTCCCGGACCGACGGTGTCCCCGATGCACTGGTCAACGCCATATTTTGCGGGGATATCATTATCAAAACGGACGCAATCCACGCCGCTGACCTCAATGCAGTTGATGATGTATGTGGACCCGGGCAGGGCGGCAGTCCTGTCGGGCGTGGCGGTGACGGCGCAGACTTTCTCCTTCCCCAGCTGCTTTGCGAGCTTTTCGACCAGGCGTTTCATGGTGGACAGGCGCTTTGTATCGATGTCAACGAGGGCTATATGGATGCGGTCGAGGCCGGGTATGAGCAGAACGTCATTCACGAGGCGCGGCGTGAAGCTGCTCCCTGCGCCGAGCATGGTGATTTTGACGGGTCGGAGAAGATTTCCGGGCAGACCGATAGAGGAATCGGCGGGTTTTGTGTGTGCGGCGTGACCTGCCGGCGCAATCTTTTTCCGCATGTTTTTTCCTTAGGTAATGATTCAGTATTGTCAGAATAGTTTGCAGAAAAAAACCTTGCCAGAATTGGTAGAGGTGTCAAGAGATTTACCATCATACTTCTCAGCCTGAAGTTATTGGATGAGAAATTTTGCGGAGGGTGAAAAGATGTTACGAGATGGCAGAAGGGTTCTATGTTTTTTTGCTTGTTTGTTCCTGCTGAAACCTGTCATGGCGCAGGGAGAGGCGGGCGGCGGGCAATCTGACGGAAGGGGGGGGAACATGAACGTGTGGAGCGTCCTTGATTCCGGTGCGAAAGGGGATGGCAAAACGGATGACACAGACGCCTTTCAGAAGGCGCTTGATTCGGCGGGGAGGAATGCGGTCGGCGGCACGGTCTTTGTCCCTGCGGGGACTTATCTCATCGCCCGCCATCTCACTATCCCCAAGAATGTGGCGCTGGAGGGTATCTGGAAAATTCCGACCGCCTGGACGCAGTATCAGGGGAGCACATTGCTCGCCGTTGAAGGCGATGGGCATCCCGACGGCGCCCCCTTCATCACGCTCGGCGAAAACTCTGTTGTCAAGGGGCTGACAATTTATTATCCAAATCAGGTTGGAACAAATCCGCCAAAGACATATCCCTGGACAATAGCCTCAAGCGGAGCGGACAACAGTTCCATCATAGATGTTCTGCTCGTCAATCCATATCAGGCTGTGGATTTCGGGACGCATCCCGCCGGTCGGCATTACATCCGCAACCTATATGGTCAGCCGATTTACAAGGGGCTGTATGTGGACCAGTGCTATGACATCGGGCGGGTGGAGAATGTCCATTTCTGGCCATTCTGGACGTGCGGGAAAGCGGATAAAAAAGGCGTTGAGGAATTTATGGCATTGAAGGGGGAGCCTTTCATCTTTGGGCGCACCGACTGGGAGTATGTCTTTAATACCTTCTCATGGGGTTACAACGTGGGTTATCATTTTATCAAGACGCCGAGCGGTGTGGCGAATGGCAATTTCCTCGGCATAGGCGCAGATGCGACGAACAGGGCGGTCGTTATCGATGATTGCGCCCCGTATGGACTCCTCATCACGAATGGGGAATTTGTGAGCATGATAAGGGAAGAGCCGACCTCCATTGATGTCGGGATATCCAACACCGGCGTTGTCCAGTTTCAAAATTGCGCCTTCTGGGGTCCCGCCTCGCGCATTGCCCGCATCAAGGGAAGCGGCACCGTCATGTTCAACAGTTGCAACTTTAATTTCTGGGATAAGGATAAGAAACAATTGCCCGCCATTGAGGCATCCGGCGGAAATCTGCTTGTAACATCCTGCAACTTCGACCACACAGGTCGCCACATCACGCTGAATGCCGGTGTTGCATCCGCAATCATCACGGGGAACCGCTTTGCCGGAAAAACGCAGATTACGAATAACTCAACAGGCGATGTCCAGATAGGGCTTAATGTGGGGACTGTGAAAGGGAAGAGACAGAAACCCGCATCACAGGGTGGCGAACGGGAACCAAGCTCCCTCCGCCAATTTTTACTAAAGCTGCTCAGGAAATAAACGCCCACCCAATGCTCTTTCAATCGGTGCAATGTTTGGGATTACTTCATCCCGAGGCGCTCTTTGATGCCGTTTTTGAATGTGCCATCCTTGAGGTAGGGATAGAGATACTTGCCCGGGCAGTCGGTGTCCGCAAGGTCGCGGTGTCCGTAAATTTTATCCAGCGGGACATTGAATTCCTGCACCGCCCATGCCATGAGGTCTGTTATGGACTTGATTTGTTCCGGCGTGGGTTTCTGAATTTCATAATTGCCCATTACGCTGATGAGGAAATGCCCTTCGGGGTTATATTTGGTGTTGGTCTCGCCGATGTAGTGATAGTCCCGCCCCTCATAAATTGTGCCGTCAAGGGAGATGAGGAAATGATAGGGGACGTCCCACCAGTTTTTATCGTTTGCGCCCCAGGACTGGAGAGCCCCGAGTTTTTTTAAAGGGTCATCCTGCGGCGTCATGGGTTTGGGGTCGCCTGCATGATGGAGCGTTATCATTGTGATTTTGTGCGAGATGCGGGCGCGATAGGCGGCGCCGCCAGACACGGTGGACCGGGCAATATCGGGCGGGATGGAGGCGATGGTTGCGATTTCAAATTCCGTGAGCCCGTGACCCAGTTCTCCTCTTTTTGTATGTGCGGCGATGATGGCGATATGAAAACCCTCCCAGTTGAAGGCGGCTCCCTCCTTTATTATTTTTTCCTCCGTTTTTCCGTTGGCGGCGAGACTTATTGTCACGGTGTCACTGGCGTCTTTGGCGCCAACAGGGGCTGGAGTCATTTTCAAAAGGTCGATTTTCAGTCCTTTAAATTCGACTCTTTCGCCGGGGGCGATGTTGCCGCGGCGACCGTCCGCGGGGAAGCCGACCGGCGGCGTTGTCTGCCACTGGGAATGGGGGATGATTCGTGGTTTGGGGAAGGGCGTCTGGGCAAGGAGAGTGGAACTGAATGTCAATAGGAGAAACAGCGTAAAAATTCTGGACATCTTTATCTCCCCTTTTTTCTTTTCTTATAATAGCATGATTTGTATGTGTGCAACAATAAACATGGCGGGATTGAGCCGTCCTTAATGACACTAAAACTAATCTCACACAGAGGCACAGAGACACGGAGATTGAAACTCTGTGCCTCTGTGTGAAATATTTATCTTAGTAAAGATTCAGAGAGATTCTGCAAGCCGTTTTGCCTCATTTTGTGATGCTGTGATGCGTTCCAGCATGACATCCGCCCCGAGGGCGTCCATCGGCTGGGCGATGATGTCGATATAATGCTTGAGCCGGTATGGGATGGAGAAATTCCACATGGGGCAGGAAATCAGGCAGATGTCGGCGGAGAGGAAGCGGGCGATGTGACGTTCAATCTCCTGCCAGGCGGGTTTTAACCTGTCAGAGATTTCTCCACCTGCCATGAGGAGATATTTTCCGTCCGTCACAGCGAGGCTGTTTTCCGGGAGTTTCTCGGAAAACAGGTCGATGGTATCGATCTCACATTCCGGGTGTCTTTTTTTGAATGTTTCAAGAAAGGTGTTTGTAATTTTGAGAGTGCGCGACTTTGCGCCCCGCGGCGTTACGCAGATATGAAGCATTTTAGTCATAGTGCGCCCCTCCATTCCCCCAACAATATGAGGATGGTTTATTCAATATTTTATATTAATCTAATCTGGATTTGATTATGACGCAAGGGATTTTTATCGGGGGGCGCGAGTTTGTGAACTCCATGTTAATAAATTTGAGAACCGCGAACAAAATAAAATCGCCGCTTCGTGAAATCCAAAATCACTTGACGACCCGCACCTCCCATACAATGGTTATTATCCTGAGTTTGCAAGTGGGAGGGTTGGTGCGAAATGAAAATCCACGGCGATTGGCTGCCGGAGGAGATGAGACGCTTCCGCGCCATTGAGGATATCTTTCGGAGGACTTGCCTCCGCCACGGGTATGGCGAGGTCCGCACCCCTGTCATTGAAAAGCTCCACTGGTTCACCGGCGCGGGCATACTTTCCCCCGACCTCATGCACAAGGTTTATACCTTTCTTGACTGGGATGGATGGAGCGGAGAGCGGGTTGTCCTGCGGCCGGATAACACGGTGCCTGTCTGCCGCCTCTTTTCCGAATATTATGTCAAGGCGGGGAGCGCAAGGCTATTTTATGTGGAGGATGTCTTTCGTTATGATGAGGAGCAAAAGACCGGCGGGCGCCACTGCCAGATGGGGGTGGAACTCCTCGGGAATTTCCCGTCAGCTCATGTGCGGGATGTGGAGGCGCTGGTTTTGCTCTTTGATTTCCTGAGGGAGATTAATCTCCCCCGGGCGCGTCTTGTGCTGAGCCATGCGGGCATCCTCCGCGCATATCTGAAGACGCTCAAACTCTCCCGCGAGGAAGAGGAGGATGCGTTTGATTTGCTCATGGAGGGGCGGATGCAGGAATTGCGGAAGTTTTGCGCCGACAGGTGCGGGCTTGACGGACTCAGCCGCCTGCTGGAACTGCGGGGCGCAAAGGCGTCTTTCCTCGCCAATCTGAAATCCCTGGGGAAGGCATCGCCGAAATTTACCGCCGCCGTTTCGGAACTGGGAAAAATCGCACATCTCCTTGAGTCGCTTGGATATTCCTTTGAAATCAACCCCGGCATCCGCAAAGACCTCACATATTATACCGGTGTGATGTTTGATGTGTATGCGGGGGATGTTCTTGTTGGAGGCGGCGGGCGTTATGACAACCTGCTGGAGAAATTCACCGGCGGAAAGGTCGGCGGCTCGGGATTCAGTCTATATGTGGAACCGCTGATGGAGATGGTCGGGGATGTGGCGGAAGCGTCCGCCGTTCCTGCTATCTGCCTTGTAGCGGATTTTGAGAAGCCGGAGGAGGTTGCGGAGGCGCTGAAGGCGGCGGGTGTGCTGAGGAAGAAGGGTCTTTCCGTTGCACTTTCGTCAAAGGCGGATAAGCGCGCGGCGCCCACACCGATGGGCAAGGTCGGGAAGGGTAAGGACGGCTATCTCCTCATTGCGCAATCAGGACGGAAGAGGGAGAAATTTCCCCTCCCGCTGAAATCTGTAAGCAGCCTCCTCTCATTCTGGGGAGTCAAGCCGTGATAAAGATTGCACTGCCCAAGGGAGAGATTCAGGAGCCGGTGAAGAATTTTCTTGCCGCGCGGGGGCTTGACATTTCCGGATACAGGCGGGACGCCCGCGCCTATGGCTCCGGCACAGGCGCCATATTCTCCAAGCAATTCCGCGAAAGGGACATACCCATCCAGGTGAGCATAGGGAATTACGCCCTCGGGTTGTGCGCTTCCAACTGGGTGGCGGAGCATCTGGCGCAGTATCCGAAGGCAGAGATTATGAATCTGCGCACGCTTGATATTCCCGCAGGTTTCATGTGCATTTGCTGTGCGGCATCGGAACCGGAAGGGACGACGGCGAAAATCCTTTCCCGCCTGACGTTGCGCGGACCGGTGCGAATTGCAACGCAGTTTCCGGGGCTTGCAGAGGAGTTTGCTTTGAGGCGGCGTCTGCCGGATTTCAGGATATTTCACCTCTGGGGCGCGGCGGAGGCGTATCCGCCGGAAGGGTCGGAACTTGCCCTGCTTTGCGTGAGGGATGAAAGGTTTGTCACAGAAAACGGGCTCCGCATGATGGAGCGCCTGTTTCCATGCAGTGTCTCATTGATTGCGAACAGCTCGCTTTTTGAGAAGGATGAACTGGCGCCGGTTCTGAACAAACTGGTTTAGCGTCACAAACAGGATGAAAACCATTTTACCACAGAGGATACAGAGGCTGAGTAGAGAAATGAGGAATCTGGTCTGGCTTGCCGTGGCGGACGGTCATCAGCAGAAACATGCGTGCGCTTTTCTCAAGTCCTGCGGTGTGGAGATTGAGGGGTATGAAGGTGCTGATGTGAACCGCCGTCCAAAGAGCAATCTTGACGGCTTTGCCATCAAGGTGATTCGCCCTCAGGATATGCCTGTGCAGGTCGCAAACGGACACTTCGATCTTGCCATCACAGGAGATGACTGGCTCATTGACCACCATTATCAGTTTCCCAGGACGCCCGTGAAGAAACTCCTGAACCTCGGGTTCGCCGGCGTGCGCGTCTGCGCTGTTGTCCATAATGACCTCGGCGTCAGGACGGTGGATGAGTTCACCGTCAGGTTCAGCGGCGGAGGACTTCCCTTCCCCTTTATCCGCATCGCCAGCGAGTATGTCAACATCGCCGACCATTTCGCCTGCAACCATCGCTTCCGCCGCTATAAGGTGATTCCCACCACGGGCTCAACCGAGGCATATCTGCCTGAGGATGCGGACATGATTATTGAGAACTCAGAGACCGGTCGCACACTCATTGAGAATAACCTCAGCATTATTGAAGTCCTGTTCAGGAGCGCGGCATGTCTGATTGCGAACACGGCGAGTCTGCGTGATGGGCGGAAACGGCGGCGCATCAAGGATTTTATTTCCACGTGTGAGGGCGTTTTGAAAAATGAAAAAACTCAGGAGGCGGTTTCATGACACGTGATGAGCCATACATCATTCAGCCGCGCGCCGTGAGCGGCTTCCCCGAATGGCTGCCGGAGGAGGAGGCTGAATTTCAGCGTCTTCTCACGATTATCAGAGAGGGTTTTGAGACCTTTGGCTTCGCGCAGATTGAGACCCCCGCTGCAGAGCTTATGGAGGTGCTTGCCTCCAAGGGTGAGATAAACAAACAGATTTATGCCCTTTATCGTCCAGCCGCGGCTGAGGAGGAGCGGGAGACCGACCTTGCCCTGCATTTTGACCTCACTGTGCCGCTGGCGCGCTATGTGGCGATGAATTTTGAAAAACTCACCTTCCCGTTCCGGCGCTATCAGATTCAGAAGGTGTGGCGAGGGGAACGCCCACAGAAGGGACGCTTCCGCGAATTCTATCAGTGCGATATCGATGTTATCGGACATGAAACGCTTGACCCTTTGAATGACGCCGAAATCCCATCCGTCATTTATGAGATTTTCCGCCGACTTGAGATTGGCGATTTTGTCATTCGCGTCTCAAACAGGAAAATCCTGCAGGGGGTCCTTGCTGATGCGGGAGTGACCGGCGAGCCCGCCCTCGATGTGTTGCGCATCGTTGACCGCTTAGCGCGGACAGGCAAGGAGACCGTCCGTCGGGAGCTCATGGATGAGTGCCGCCTCAGCGCGAGCATGATTGATTCACTTTTAAACATTGCGGGCATTGCCGGGCGCGGCGCGGATGTTCTCCAGAGACTTGGCGCGCTTTCAATAAACAACCCCGCATTTATCCTTGGCATGGATGAGCTGAGACTCCTTGTGAAGAATCTTGGAGCCTTAGGCGTGCCTGACAGCGCCTTTGAGGTGGATTTGAGTATCACGCGCGGTCTCGATTATTATACAGGCACGGTGTATGAGACATTTCTCCGCGATTATACTGACCTGGGGAGTGTGTGTTCGGGCGGAAGGTATGACAATCTTGCATCGCATTTCACGACACAGCGTCTGCCCGGCGTGGGCATATCCATCGGGCTGACGCGCCTTTTCGCATATCTTTTGGAGGCGGGCGTTGTGAAACCTGCCGCAAGGACGCCTGCAAAGGTTCTGGTCACGGTCATGGAGCGCGCGCGTCTTGCGGATTATTTCGCAGTGGCGACGGCGCTGAGACGCGCAGGCATCCCCACGGAGGTCTATCTGGAGGACAAGCGAATCAAGGCGCAGGTGAAATATGCGGATAAAAAAGGGATACCGCTGGCGCTGATAGCGGGTGAAGATGAATTTGCATCCGGCGTCTGGCAGGTCAAAGACATGCGTAACGGCGCCCAGACCGCAGTGCCGCAAAATGACCTTAATGCAAGCATCAAAATCCTCCTCGGGATTTGAGGTCAGGTTTTATCCCCTGTGAAATATTTTTTCATGACCTGAATATATGTCATTTTCTGTCAGTGAAGCAACCTGCATACTGGGCGGGAGGAAGGTTCTTGACCGGGCGTCATTCCGCATCGGGGATGGGGAGCGTGTTGCCCTCGTGGGCGAAAACGGCTCAGGCAAGTCCACACTCCTGAAGTGCGTTGCGGGGCTTATCACGCCCGATTCTGGCGAGGTTTCCTATGCAAAGGGGACAACCATCGGTTATCTGCCCCAGGAGGCGGTTATTAATTTCGAGCGCCCCTTGCGCGGGGAACTGATGAGTGTGTTTGAATATGTCCTCGGCGCAGAGGCGGAGATGCGGGAACTCGAGCACAAAATGGGGGAAATCCCGCATGATTCAAAAGAGTTTGAGAAAATCTCACACCGGTATGATGAACTGCATCACCTTGTGCTCCATCACGGGGGTTACAGTCTGGAGTCCGAGGTCGGGCGGGTTGCCGCCGGACTTGCATTTTCCGCCGCCGACCTCGACAGACCCTGCTGTGAGTTCTCCGGTGGATGGCAGATGCGCATTCTGCTGGCGAAACTTCTGCTTGAAAAGCCGGACATTCTCCTCCTCGATGAGCCGACCAACCATCTCGACCTCGAATCCATCCTCTGGCTTGAGGAATGGGTGCGCACCGCCCCGTGCGACATCCTCATGGTCTCGCATGAGCGGGCATTCATGGATAACCTCTCCGACCGCATATTTGAACTCCATCTCGGCATGATGTGGATATACAAGGGAAATTACTCAAGTTATCTCATCCAGCGCGAGGAGCGTTATGAGAACATGCGGCGGGCTTATGAGAATCAGCAGACGCATAAAAATCAGATTCAGCGCTTCATTGACAGGAACCGCGCGGAAAAGAGCCGCGCCGCCCAGGTGCAGAGCCGCATCAGGACGCTGAAAAAAATGGATGACCTCCCGCTCCCGCCCACATACAAGACGATTCACTTCTCCTTCCCCCAGCCCGAGCGCGGGAACAAGGAGGTTCTCTCACTCATTGATTGCGACAAGTGGTATGGCGCGAAACCTGTATTGCGCCCGTTTTCGCTTACCGTTTATCGGGGCGACCGCATCGCCCTTGTGGGCTTGAATGGCGCGGGGAAGTCCACGCTTATGAAACTGCTCGCAGGCGCAGAACCGCCCAGCCACGGCAGGCGCATCGCCGGCACGCAAACCGTCCTTGAGTATTTCAGCCAGTATCAGTATGACGACATCAATCCTGAGAGCGATGTGATGAGCACTGCGCTTGAGAAGGCGCCGCCCGACCAGAGCGCCAACGTGCGAAACCTGCTCGGCGCATTTCTCTTTTCCGGCGATGATGTGTTCAAAGGGGTGGGCGTCCTTTCCGGCGGTGAAAAAACGCGGTTGCGCCTCGCACGTATGCTTTATTCACGCGCCAACATCCTCCTCATGGACGAGCCGACAAATCATCTCGATGTTGCATCCCGCGCAACGCTGGAGCGCACCCTTGCGCAATATGAAGGCTCGCTTGTCTTTGTCTCGCATGACCGCGTCTTCATGGACCGCCTTGCCACAAAGGTGCTCGAAATTTACAACGGAATTATCCGGCATTATCCGGGGAATTTCACAGATTACATACACGCCAAGCAGAGGGAGCTGGCGGAGGGGCTGATAGACAGTGCGCCGTTTATGATTACGGATGGCGAAATCCATTTTTCCGGTTCGCTGAGCGCCGCAAAAGATGAGCGAACGATGGAGACCGCCGCACGGAAGAAATCAAAGGAGGAAAAGCACCGCGTGGCGGAGGAGCGAAATGAGTTCAACCGAAGGAAACGCCCCCTTGAAGAGGAGATAAAAAAACTGGAGCGTGAAATCCACAAAGCCGAGACACGCCTTGACGAGATTGACCATCTCCTGACTCAGCCCGAAGTCTATACAGATGCCTCCCGCTGCGCCGAACTCGTCACCGAAAAGAAAACCCTGAAAGCCCTCCTTGAAAAATCCATCCCTCTCTGGGAAGAAAAAAACCGCACGCTGGATGAAATTAAAAGGCAATTTGCCCTGGGTCATTGATAAAATCTGTTTTTGTGGACATGGATTTCAGGGGACTCAGGATTCTGTCTTGACAATGTATGGAAATTTGAAAGATAAAATGTTATGAGTTTTTTAGAAATGATTCATTTCCCAGCTTTGGCGAGAGTCGGAAGGCATAAAAGCCATCTCTCAGATTGTCATTGAATAGGTTGAATCATCACTATGCGGCAGCGTCCTTTGGATGGCGGTATGGGATTGCTCGACGAGATCCGTGACAAAATACGACAGCGGCAATATGAATTTTCAAAGCACGCTGTTGACAGAAGCATCATACGAGATATTCGTGTGGCTGAGTTTGAGGAGGCAATAGAAAACAGAAGCGAAGTGATTGAAGACTACCCCAACGATAAATATGGCCCAAGTTGCCTGATTCTGGGTTTTACCAAGAAGGGGCGACCTTTGCATATGCAGTGCAGCTATCCCAGCCGTCCGTTAGTTAAAGTCGTTACACTCTATGACCCGAACCCAGACGAATGGCTTGACTTCAGAATCAGAAAGTGAGATTAAAGAGGTTAATGAACATGAAAGAAACAATGGTTGAAACAAAGGTAACATACACGCTGGAGCACGGAGGAAAGTTCTATATCATCGAGAACGTGCCAGCCCGTGTGTGCAAAGAGACTGGAGAGCAGTATTTTGCGCCAGAGACCGTTGAGCATATTCAAGCGCTCATCAAAGGTAAGAAGAAACCCGTAAAATATGTCGAAGCCCCTGTGTATGAATATGCGTGAGCCGTGCCTATCCAATCAGAAGTTATGAATATCCTTTCTATCCTGCTTATCCTTGTTAATAAGAATATTTGACTTTGAAATCTTTTTTTGGGGGTGGGAGCGATGATGACGGGCAGGGAGAGAATAAGAGTAGTCTTTCGTTGCGGGGAGACCGACCGCATCCCCTGGGTGCCGTTTGTGGGATGTCACGGCGGGGCGCTCCTCGGCGTTTCCGCAGAGGAGTATCTCAAGTCTGAAGAACTCATTGTCCGGGGCATTGCGGCGGCAATCGGACGCTACAAACCTGATGGAATCCCCATTACATTTGACCTCCAGATTGAAGCGGAGATTCTTGGCTGCAATATTGTATGGGCTGAGCAGAATCCCCCCTCCGTAACGACGCATCCCCTTGCGGAGGGCAAAAAACTTGATGAACTGACAGCGCCGGCGTCCGGGGCGGGGCGTCTTCCCATCATCCTTCGCGCCGCTCGCAAAACCCGCGCCGCACATCCCGATATCGCCCTCTATGGCTTGGTCACCGGACCGTTCACCCTTGCGCTTCATCTCATGGGAACGCAGATTTTCATGGCGATGTTTGATGACCCTGATGGCGTAAGGCGGCTGTTGGATTTCTGCAGTGCGGTTGCCAGGGCTGTATCGGGTTATTATATCGACGCAGGGTGCGATGTGATTGCGATTGTGGACCCCATGACCAGCCAGATTGGACCCGACCAGTTCCGTGAGTTTGTCAGCCCGCACATCACGCCCATTTTTGAACATATCCGGCGACTCGGCGCTCTCGGTTCCTTCTTCGTCTGCGGACACGCCCAGCAGAATATTGAGGCGATGTGCGAGTGCAAGCCGGACAACATCTCCATCGATGAGAATATCCCGCTGGAATATGTGCGGGATGTATGCCTGCCGCGCGGAATCGGCTTCGGAGGCAATCTGCGGCTGACAACCGTGCTTCTCCTCGGCACGCCTGAGGAGGCGCAGAAAAACGCCCTTGATTGCATGGAGTCAGGCGGCATGAAGGGCTTCATACTTGCGCCGGGATGCGACCTTCCCTACGCCACGCCCCCGCAGAATCTTGAGGCGGTGGCGCGCATTGTGCATGACCCCTATCAGCGCGAGGTCATGAGGGCGCTTGTGAAGGAGAAAAGAGCGGGCGAAATACTCGATATGGCGGACTATGGTCAGGCGGACAAGGTCATTGTGGACATAATCACGCTGGATTCCGAGGCGTGCGCCCCCTGCCAGTATATGGTGGAATCCGTCCGGGCTGTGGCGCCTGAGTTTGAGGGAATTGTTGAGTGGCGCGAGCATAAGATAAAACAGCCCGAATCCCTTGTCTTCATGACTTCACTCATGGTTAAAAATATCCCCACCATCTGCATCGATGGCAGGATAACCTTTGTCTCGCGCATCCCGGCGCGCGAGGAGCTCATTGCGGCGATACAGAGGCGCATATTTGAAAAACTGCGCATGAAGATTAAAAGGAGACGCGCCTCACTCTTCATCCTCGGCGACGGCGGCGAAAAATGTCAGGAAGTCAAAAGAAATGCCGAGAAGGCGATTCTCGAGCTCGGCGTGGATGTGGATGTGGAGATGGTCACGGATGAAAAGACCATTTATTCCTTTGGCATTTCGCCCGTGCAGACACCGGCTGTCATAATGGCGCGTTATGCGGTAAAATCCACTAAGAGTGTGCCCGAGCCGGTGATTCTCAAGGAATGGATTAAAGACGTCCGGTGAGACGAATCCCCAGCATCCTCCTGCATGACCTTCGCTGTTCTAAAGTGCCCGTATCAGGGATGTCATTAATTATCTTTATCTCCTCCCCGCATCAGGGATAAATGTTTGTTTCCTGTATATTCTCACCTATTAATACACCATCCATAATTGTGTCGGCTGTAAGGGTTTGGTAACTGCGCCCCATACCCCCTTGCCCAGCGAATCCGTCAGTCCTGTGATACCTGACCCCTCCACATACCCGCCACCGGTAATATGTGTAACGGACTGCGTTACATCCGTGATGAACTGGAAATTGACGCCTGTCCCCTCCACAGTATCCTTCACCAGCGCCATAGAGCCAAATTCGCCGGCGGTGTTATCAAAATACCAGATAT
>Ga0315291_10002962_pt1 | contig 22008 bp, 30 predicted proteins | sample YL17G12_20_MG_FD_203070 | JGI IMG/M metagenome (GOLD analysis project Ga0315291, IMG submission 203070) | Sediment microbial communities from Yellowstone Lake, YNP, Wyoming, USA - YL17G12_20 | ecosystem: Environmental > Aquatic > Freshwater > Lake > Sediment | place: USA: Wyoming | collected... | reverse complement strand
GGCGTCCTCTGTAATTTTTCTAACAACATCTTGGATTGATAACATTTGTCTCCTTACAAGTTAGGTCCTTAAGTTACGTCGTTAATGAATCGTTTTGTATTACGATCTATAATAGAATCTATGCATGGTGAAGCAGATGAGAAGACGCAATGACAAATGTAGGACTGAGTGTAGGACTTTGTGTAGCACGGCAAATCCACGTAAGCTTTGAGCACCAATGGATTAGGAGGTTGTGTAGAGCATGTAGGGCTTTTTGGCGATTCGCTCCGGGAAATTTAGCAGCGAGAGGGAGGAGAGGGGGATCTGGATATCCGGCGTGACATAACGGTATTTATTATTTTTATTTTAAATAATAAAAAAAGTCCTACATCCCTACATGAAATCCATGAAACCCTTACTCCTCTAGCTGTTGCTGTGTGTAGGCTTCTTCAAAAGCCCCACACAGCCGTACACCGACTCTACACAGCTATTCAAGATAGGATCGTCCAGGAGATTTGCGGGACGCAGTTCCTTCTGCTTCTCCATCAACAGGCATGACCGCTGCTGCTAATGCATCACATTCTTTGCCATCTCGGTCTTTTGCAAAGTACGGATGCGTGTAATAGATATTGTGCAATGTCACGCCGCTGCTGTCCCTTTTGAACTCTACCCCTAGCTGTTCAAGCCTGCGTTTTAGATTCATCCCTGGATAGGAATTTGACGTCCATTTCTTAATACATTCAACTCGCTTCCAGAACTCAGACGATTTGAGGCTAGTCTTAAACTTGCCGTCAGGAGAAGCCGTTTCATTGTACTTCACTGCCTTCTTCTTCATCCCTTGATCAAATATGTCAAACTGGTCAAAAATAAAATCATCATAGATATCGTTGATGCCGCCGCAGGCATCCTTTATGAGTGCTTCAGTCGCGGCATTTATCAAGATCTTGTAATCGTCTGGGCATTTTTCCTTATACATCTTTCGGCATGCAAATAAAAATGCGGGCATTTCCTCTTTCAGACCATCCGCCCAGCCTGGTGTCCGAACTGCTGCATCCTTGACTTTTTGTATGATGAGTCTACTTACATCCGCTCTCTGTGCGGAAATTGCTGGCATCTCATTTGAGCATACCCAAAACCTTAGATAGATAGACTTAGTATAGTTCTGCTTACCCTTAGGGTTAATGTCATTTGGATCCCCACCCGTTAGATTTCTCATCATCTCAGACATGACAATCTTGGCGTTTTTGCAATCTGGATAAACTGCCAATCTAGCATATTCAAGCGAAGCAAAGAGATGCTTTTTATTTTCCATACTGGAATCGTTGATCGCCCTACCCGCATCACCCAACAGATCACACACTGCCTTAAGGGCTTTGCTCATACCGTTTTCGCCTTCAGAATTGAGGTAAAGCACCTGCCTACCACAATGCTTATGAGCGAATATGGACCAAATCCATGCCATAAATGCGTCGGGATCCGTAAGGCGGTCTAAGAATTCCTGCCATGCTGGAAATTTTCCCTCGACAGGATCAGCAATCCGAGCAACGGCGTAGCGATCCGGGTACTCGCTCTTAAACGCAAACGCAAGGGGCTCCTTGGATATCCTACCTTCGCCCCCGTCAGATCGCCACTGCTCAAATATTTCAATTGCTGTCGCTTTTGAAATGCGCTCGCCGATCTTATTTAATAGCTTTCTGCCAGCTCCATCTTGATCCTCAATTGGAGCTACTACCTTACTTTTCGCATCTACTACCTTAAATAGAGATTGCCTACATCCTGGCGTTTCAAAATACCTAAAATTCTGATTCAATACTTGGTATATCTCTTCCCTAAAATATCCAAGCAAATCTGGCTTTGTGTACTTGAACCTAAATTCTTTATCCTCTGCCTTCTTGGTATACACAAAGTTTTTGATTTTCTCGTTAAGCGAGATTTCTTTCACTTCCCGTTCAAAAGAACTATCAATAGTCCGCAAGTCACTATCATCAAGTTTCCCTGCAAATCCCGCCATCCTTGTAGGCATGCTTAAGATTTGAGTAACCACCTCTTTGTTATAGCCGTGACTTCTTAAGTCACATGCGGAAGCGAACAGAGTTTTGTTCCATCTTCCAGGTTCTGCACCTTGGAGTAGAAATTCAGTTGTCGCTGGGCGTAAGCCTTTGGGCAAGTCACCAACACTGCCTGGTACATTTACAAGACGTAGAGGGGGATCAAGAAGCTTCGGCGTATCGGCAGATGCAAGACATGCGTCCACGTCTATCGCTTCTCCATCTGTTAAAGCTAATATTTCTCGACATGGAAAGAAGAAATGGGATGCGTTCTTTGTAGATTCATCGGCAGTCGGAAAGAGCCTTTCTTTTACGGATTTCCATACCTGCAAATACTCGTCTGGCATAATGATTCTAGATATATCCAAAATGATCCGTATGCGATCACAAGCCGGAGAAATAGATCCGCTCTTTTTAAGTTTAGGGCGTTGATTGTTCCTGGTAGCCCCGATGATGGCTTTAACTTTGGCATCTTTAAGCCTTTCGATCACAGCGTCCAAGGTGTCGCCCTCATCGATATCATACGCGAGCAGACTGATATGCTTAACATTATTATCACATCTATTTCCGACTAAATGCCCTGGAGTAAAGTGATAATTCCTGCAGCATTCCGGCATATCCTCCCATTTAAAGAGTCCTGTCTTCCAGATTTCTGTTCTAAACTTCGCCTCATCATATGAAAAAACAAATGGCTGCACGTCTGGCTTTTGTTGCAGTTTTGGAACATGATCACCAACGCCGTATAGGGTGATCATGTATTCTCGCTCTTGATTATTGACTCTAGCTAATGAACTCATATTTAAAATCCTCCAAATAAAATAGTAGTGACGCAGGGGCAGAAATTGCACCTTATTGGCGCTTATATTGCTTTTGGCGGATGACACTGTTAAGATTGATTTGTAGATGCAACCGATAGTAGCGATCCGCTAAAGAGCCTCCACAGCCCATGGAGGCTCTCTTTTTTGATTATGAAGCTTTAGCTCTTGCCCAATTCACACTTGAGTTCCAACACCTCATTAGCCAATGAAATGTGCCGTTCCTCAAGATAAGCCAAACGCTGAAGAAAAAAATCAAAATCATTCACACTAATTCTCAGTTCATCACACCCGTTCGCACTAGTAATCATAACAAAACCTGCTTTCTTGAAACTGAACACTGTTTTTTCTTAGCCACATTCACACCACGCAAATATGACTTTATTTCCGCCAAATCTAGCCGATAGTCTGCGAGACAAAACTGCTGTGATCTGCGGATTTCCTTTTCAAACTCACTAACGCCGCTTGGATCAAACAAATTCCATCCTGCTAAGACATATACGTACCTAAAATGCCCTGCATAGATGTCAGTTGTGTATCGACCGTATTTTCTAATGTAGGTAATCACAACAGCCTCGGGATTATCTCCATAAGGCGATATCCGATGCCCAACCAGGTACCCCTCACGTTTTGTGATTTGTGGGTCACCAAATATATCAAAACCCCATTTATAGATGGTCGCTTTTGGGTATCGTTTACTGTACGGGATGTGCTTCATAACTTCCCCCGATCCTCAAGCATATCCATGTCAGTTTTATGGTGGGCATACCGCTCGGCGCATTGCACAAGGGCAATCTCTTCGGCTGACATTGGATCATCCAGATTCCCGAACATCCCTATCTCGTCTAAAAGCACGTCCTGCTGTTGCAGGTGTATCACTTTTTTGTTAGCATCAGTTTTTGAGCCAATTTTCTTCATCGCACTCCTTTTAATTTGCGGACAAAGCCTTACCAGCACGGCTGGCAAACATTGCCCCGCATTTAACAAAACTCCCGATTTCGGGATTACCTATTTAATAGTTTTCATTCTGCAATTGATCATCCAGTCAGCTATTTCATCCCGATCAAAGTAAATAGTTTTGTCTCCAAGCAATTTGCGTCTTGCAGGAAACTGGTTTCTTTTAATAAGCCTATGCATAGTCGTTCTACTTATTTGCAAGGTAGTCGCCACATCGTCTGCACTGATTAACTGTTCAACCATTTTAAATCCTCCTTTCAATTAACCTATGCAGTGCGTTTGGAGTTTTTCAATTTCCTTAGCGGTCGCTCGTTAACGATTTCTATACGGGCAGGAAGCGTGGAAGATAATGTTGCTTAGACAATCTCCCCCACGCCCCTTGCTTAATTAGTTCGTGATCCTTAGAGTCTGCTTCTTATGCTTTTTTGATGATTCGGCATCTTTTCTCCGAATTTCGTCTACCTCTGCCTTAAGAACCGCTTCATCTGTATCAAAAAAGACCCAGTAGCCCATTTCAATAAGACCCATTACTTCAAAGCTTGGGATGTATTCCAGTCTGCCGTTCGATGTCCGAACTAGCCAGTGATCCTCAATCGGCTTGCGGTGCTCGCAACCTTCAGCGATCGCCCTGGGTACAACAGCAAGCACCTCTATCCATGTCACGCCCACATAGTCAAAATCGCTATCCTCGATCTTGATATTGAGGTACTGGACACGTTCCTTATTCACTTTCAATTTAATCAACATAAAAACACCTCGACTTTTTTAAGCAAAGCGATCTCTAGACCACCTGCCTCACCACGAGACAGGATTCCAAAAAAACACAAATGTTCCCACAAGCTGAGGCTACAAACCTCAGCGTTCAAACCAACCGCCCGACCAGCTAAAACCACTTCAACTTGTAGGGCAGATCGAAACACCATGGGTGGAACTTGGAGCACCTTGTGGGGTGCCGGGCAAATTCAAGTGTTGGCGCTTGCTGATCTGGATGAACGATACCTAAACCCGAGTCTCTAGGTCAACTGATTTATGGCGTATGCAAATAAGTGTTGTTTAGAACTCGGTAGATTGGTGGTGATTAGTGTGCGATATTTCATGATCTAAAGTGAGTTTAGGCGGGATTTTTTGCGAGTAAAAAAAGTTTTTCCAGCGACATTTTATGGCTATTTTTGCGTCAGAAAATCGCACAACCTCTTTACGAAAATAATCATATGACTACGCTGCTTAGCAATGTTGGTTGCGCAAGTACATGTCTACCAAAATGCATCTGATCATAAGAAGAGATAAGTCATGATCAAGGCTGTTAAGAACGCTTTGCCTAGTACGAAATCAAAGGTATCGACGCGCTTTTGAAATAGGTGTCTTTGCACTTCTTAGCCGTCCTAGTGAGTTTGATCTTAGTGCTCAATTGCCTATTAAATGTGTCTACATCTAAGAACAGATAAGCGAATTGGCGAACTAGTAGTACGACATGGCACAAGATCTTTTGTGATCACTATCTGCTTAAGAAGATTGACTCCTTAAAGAGACTAGTAAGGTCCGTGGAGGCAGTGCCACAAAAGATGGCGCTACACGGCTGAACTCGCAAAGGATCATACCTTTATAACGATCTGAATATTTGATCAGTCTTAATTCGACTTGATTGACGGATAAGAACTGCAATCAATCCTCGGCAAATTGGTTATCTTTGCGTCGTGGCCGTTCCGGCCACGACAAGCAGTCCTACCATTCTGCCGATGCCCTTCAGGCTATCAGCGATGGTTCCTCGGACTGGATCGGCTATGCCCGCTGTGTGTGTCGCGCGGGCACAGTGCTAGCCGGTTCATACAGGTAGCCGACTACCTTAAGAGACTACGATCGTGAGCAACTGGCACAGATTTGTGGTGGATTACTTCTTAGATGTCATCGTCTGATCGAAGTTGCTCTTTAAAGAAAGAACGGTTTCCCGGTGCCAGTAGACGCGGCGATCATTTAACGCTATCCGCTTGCCTCTTGGAAAAATGCCGTACCTAACCATTGTTAGGAATTTGGTCATGCCCACCTTTAGAATTTCTGCGGTCTCATGCCTGTTTAGGAATGCGGATTTGTCTACCGTATGGGGCACGGTATGTACGTGCGGAGCTTGATTCTGAGGACTGGCAATGTGGAAGCGGTTTTGAAAGATCATACAATTAATCTAGTTATCGCAACGTAGCGACACGGCGATATCGTCGGTTTTTAGACCATCATGTCCGGGCAGTTTTACTAGACGATTGCACGTCGTGTTGAGATCTCCTTCATATACGTCCAAAAGCCAAATTTAGCATTTGCGCTTGAAATGCAGGTAATCCGTCCGGTGTCGACTAAAAAATAGGTGTTGTGCTTTTTGAAACTATCCATAACTTTCTCCTTGTGAGCAGATCCGCTGGTTTATGTGTGAGCAATGTTTGGACGATCGAAAACCTAAGGAGGTGCGTAGCTAGGCTGTCGCGGCATATGTTGGATGTGTTCAAAGTTCCATGACGGAACTTCATCGAAAACATGGAAGGTTTGAGTGTTAGGTTGCAATTTGATAAGTATGACGGCGAGCAGCCAGGATCCCACAATGACTCTAACAAAACATGTACAGCCTGCGGGTATGCCAAGCCTTTAGGTGATTTTTGTTCCAATGGATCTGGTCGGCGACATTCCTGGTGTGATGAGTGCCGTAAAACAAAGAGTGCCGAGCGGTACGCTCGGTCAAAGGCATCTAAATCAGTCAAGCCTGTTGTTATACCCCCGACAGCACACGCTCGCCCCGTGGTGCCAGTGTTGCCCTTGACAGCAACTAAAACACCCGTACTGCCAGCCAAGAAATCAGAGCCTCCTGGCGAGTGCGACAATTTTCAAATGTGGGACCAAGCTTATGGGCAGACGCTCAGCAGTGAGGACCGGCTGGAAATTAAGTCAAACCTGAAACGATTCTTTACTATTCTTCTTGACCAGCATAAAACCCAGTAAATCAAGGGTCGGGGTGACTAACTGTGACATTTGTAAAAATCAACGATCTGTCAAATTCCAAGTTTCGCAAACGGTTCTTAGATGAGGAATTTGTACCAGAATCGTCCAAAGCCGTATGTATGGGACGGGTGAGCATCCAGAAGAATAAGGACAAAGGCAATTCTGACGTTGCTCAGCTAGAGGCTATAGAGACGTATGCTAAGCAGGAAAGTTTGGAGGTATTGCGTAGCTGGGATGTGGCTGAGACTGCATCCAAGCATCATAAACGCAAGCACTTCAAGGAGATGATTGCTTACGTAAAAGTTAGCAACATAAAGCACATTATATTTAGCCACCAATCAAGATCTAACCGCAATGACGAGTCTGCGCGTGAGATTGAGTTTCTTGTTAGGAACCACGGCGTAACATTACATTGCGTAAGGGACAAACTAAAGCTTACCGACAAATCATCCTTTGATGATTGGATGCGTTGGTCAATCTTCAACTTGCTAAATAAGAAATTTATCGACGATCATACAAAGAATGTAGCGGGTGGAATAGTAAAACGCATTGAGAATGGTCTTTATAGTGGCAAAGCGCCATTTGGGTACAAGAACTACCGCCCAGCGGAAGATGCGCTGAGTTACTTTGTCTTTGATCCTGTAGCAAAGCCAGTAATGGAAACGGCGTTTGAGATTTTCGGTACTGGTGACTATAGCGTTTCGGCACTTGAAAGAGAGTTGAAAACGCGATTCCCAGGCGTGAAGATTCCAGGCTATAAGAGACTTTGGGAACTACTGGTTAATCCTTTTTACTATGGTGATTTCATTTACGACGGCGAACTTCACAAAGGTAACCCTGATTACCACCCGCCGATGATACCTTTCTCGCTGTGGAAAAAGGTTCAGGATATTTTTGATCGTCCTAACCGCTCTAAGCAGAAATGCACCAGCAGAGATCATCCTTATATTGGATTGATCAAATGTGGCGGCCAGATTCTTGATAGTGAAGGCTATCTTACGGACGAGATTTGCGGATGCTCGGTGACAGCCGAAGCAATTAAGAAAACCTTGGCTAACGGCAATGTGATCTTTTACAACTACTGGCGCTGCTCGAACTCCACAAGAAAATGCTCCCAACGGAATAGAGAGTACCTTTGGGGTATTGGAAAAAAGACCGTAAGCTACTCGGAACCTGCCCTAGAATCGCTAATGGGCAAGATGTTTGAACCCCTCCACTTCAGCGATGAAGTGTGTAATTGGATGCAGGCAACTCTCAAGGAGCAGCACAAGCAGAAAAGTGCCGATGACCGCCAACGAAGGTCTGCCGTTCAGTCCCGCTACGAAATGGTAAGTAGGCATATTGAACGTGCCTATCAGGACAAACTAGACGGCTCAATCTCCGATGAGCTTTGGCGGGGGCACAATCGAAGGTGGATGGAGGAGCAAGATCAGCTCACCCACCAACTCAATGATATGAAGGAAGACAACGCCGAATACCTTGAGACCGGAGTCTTGCTCATCGAACTAGCCCAACGTACTGAAACTATTTTTAAAAGTGCTACTCCCGCCATTAAACGGAAGCTTGTAGAAATAGTCTCATCGAACCGGATTTTGAAAGATGGAAGGCTTGAATATGATTACCGAAAACCGTTTGACATGCTAGCTAAAGTCGAGACAAAGGAGAACTGGTGGACTGCGGCGGCGACGTATCGAACCTTTTGCCAACAGAACATGTTGCCGAAGCCCTCTGAAATCCGCAGGTTACTCGCTGCGTAGCCGCCCTCCTGCCGATGTTGGCAACGCCTGTTGGCAAAACCCCGTTGCCAACGCCTTGCCAACAGTCACGGCGATCATACCTGGATGCCTGCCTAAATAAAAGGCTCCCGAGTGCTCTCTTTTTAAGCATTTCCGCCGGCTGATCCTGGGCGGCAGATGTCGTGGTCATATCTTGATCGGCGAGTTTCTAAGCGACATTCTTCGAGTCGCAGAAATGGCATTCCGGCGACGTGTCGGATGCTAAGAACGTCGTCGGGCTATTGCAATCTCGACAAATCTTCTCCACCAACGCTCCACGTCCTGTCCGTTCAATTGATGAATTCAAGATCGCTAAATATCCGGTAAGGCAAAAGTCATCCAAAGCGTTAAGTAACGCGGTCAACTCGGGGAATCTCATTGACCTGCTCGACTTCTTCAGCGGCGCCCACTTTTCAGAAGAACCGTAAAGAACGAAGGATGCCTGCTCATCGACAATTTTGCTGTAGTCGTTATCGGCTTTAAGTCCCAACAGTCGCCCAATCTCCGCCGGCACCTTCATTACCTTGTCCTGCAGTGCATCTGGAAGTGACTCGATTCGGCTCAGCATTGAGCGAGCCTTTGGTGTGGCGACATCTGCTCGTGCGCCGTCGATCAACTCTTGTGACGAGATGTCGCGATACTTAACTACAATCGCATACGAATTGTGATTGACGCCGTTGCGTAGCTCGTGGATTTTTCCAAAGTGGTCGAGCTTAGAGAGAATCGACCCAAACGATGACAGCGCCGCATTTTGTCCAAGCAGATAGTTGACTGTTGCCCCTAGTTTATCCTGTGGTTCCTTGGAGGGTGCATTCACCTTGTTTCGCACAAAGACCTCTAATGCTGAGAAGATAGTCTTCGCCTGTCCTTCGACCACACCAGCAAGATGCCTTAGTCGAATCTCCATCAAGGCTTTCGGCTTGTAACTCTTCAACCAAGCATTGTTACCAAGCTCCTTCATCATCTGACCTGTATCAATTTGCTCTGTTATTTGTGGCGCCTGGAAAACTGGACGAGTGATTTTGTAGAAAAATTCGTCTCCGAATGAGGAAGCTATCTGATGGAACTCCGAGTAAAGCACCTTATCGAGCTTCGGAAACATATTCGGATCAATACGCATAAACATCACCCCCAGATCCAGGTATCCCCGCACGGTCTCGATATGCTAATCCGCCGGAGTAAGTTGCCTCATTACTTACCCTCGTCTTTGAGCAAGGGCTGCCCAATTGCCTTGCTAATTACGTCGGCGGATTTAAGCTGAAACAAATAGACAATGTCGAGAGCGTTCTTCACCATCCCAAGCAAGCGGTCCCCATTCATCTGAACCGACCAACGCGGTCCCTGAAAATATCTCCCGTTGAACACGGACGGATGGGTGAAATTGCAGATGTCGTTATAGAGCTTGCCGATCCCGGCAACGTCGGCATTGCTTGTTTCCTTAAAATATCTCGGCAGGGCATCGTCCAATAAATCTCGAACCGAATGAGGATGGTGCCAGAAACCAACTCTCTTTAAACGAGCGTCCACAGGCTTCTCTTCATCGCCGATCTTATATAGTTCAAGCCATCGAGCTTTCTTTTCTTCCTTGACCAATCGGATTTCGGTCTCCGCTCCAAGCCGATCACAGGCAAACAATCGCTTACAGTCCTCCTCTGAGAGTCCAGCGTCGAGCCTGCGTTTTGCGTCTAAAAAGTGCAGATATGTCTTCAGGTCGTCGAATTCCCGCCACTTCTCCAGCTTCATCTCTAGATCACCGAAGCGGCTACCAAACATATACAGCAACCCGCCGAAGCTTTCGATGATCCCACGGGTACAATGAAATAAAGAGAAGTAAGAATGACAATTGACTGCACCGACGGCACCGATGCTTTCCTGGACCAACCGCCCGCAGTAAATTTCCAGAAACCCTTTCAGCGGTGAATCAACCGTGAATCCTTCAAGGAAATCGGCGATTTCAAAAGCCACCTCTTTGATATCTTTACACTCCTGCATTTTTTGAGCCCCCCTTTTTGAAAATGAAGCGAAAAGCAAACACCTACGAATACTACCGCCTACCAAGATCGCCCGAGCCTGTCCAAATCAGTCATGCGTTAGCTCACCTCAATAGCCCCGACTGTGACCGCCAGCGGCACTCGCCTACCCACGCAGCAAAGTGCGACCATGATTGCCGTTAAATATGCACAGAATATTTTCCAGAATCATGATTCAAAAATTCATAAACAAATACTCCCTCCTCTCTTTTCCCGTATGATTCACCACATCTCTAGTTGCTCTATTCCAGTGTTTAAAAAACCTCTCCGCACCTTCATACTCAGACACCAACACCTTGCCTCTACACGCAAATACAGCCTCCACCATCTCGTACTTTACCTTCTCTTCGTAATATCGCTCAAAGCCGTGGTAGGGCGGATCAATATAGATCACCGCCTTCTCGTTCTCAGCAAACCTATAGATTACATCTACGGCATCCTTGCACGTAATCTGCACGCCCACTAACCTATCCGATATCGGCTTTAGTCGCTTGTACCAATCAGCCCATACATGAGGACGAGTTTTCCATGATGAGGCGAACTCGCTCTTCACCACGGCGAAATTTGCTCCATCATTCCCAGTAAATGATTGCATTACATTTGCCATGAAGAGGCTGGCATCCTGAATTTCGTCCTCAGGGTAGCGTCCAAAATTATCTTCCGCATAAGGTGTAGATCTCACCGCCAACTCAAGTTCGTGGAGGCGGTGCTTAATCATCCTATATACGTTAACTAGGCGTTTATTTTTGTCGTTAATAACCTCGACCTTAGAGACATCCTTTGCAAAAAGAACGCTACACGTTCCACAAAACGGCTCAACGTAGACCGAATGTTTAGGAAAAAAACTGACGATCCATGGTGCGAGCCTGTGTTTGGAGCCAATCAGCCTTATAGCGGGCTTTATACGACTACCCCGCCTAGGAGCCTTAGCAACAACATTTATCCCCAGCTTCTTAGCCACCCGATAAGCTGTCCCTACGCTAATCTCGATCCCCACCTTCTCGCCGCACACCCTAACAATCTCTTTTACCGTTACGTCCCGCCACTCGAATTCCTGCTTAAGTTGTGCCAACTCGCTATCCCGAAGCGATGCAGGTCGCCCTTTTTGCCCCCCTACCCTAAGAGATTCCCATCCGCCTTCTTTGTATTGTCCTATCCAGTTGTAGATGCTCTTGGCACTAAAGCCAAAAAACCTTGCAACAACCTCGGGACTCTCCCCATCCAAAACCTTCTTGATAGCCCTTACCCGAAACTCTTCAAGAACGGCTGGATCTAGCTTACGCCCGTCAAGCATATTTAGGATTTCCAATGTGAAGTATTTTTGAAAGTGTAACAGAAAAGGGGGGCAGTTAGGAACATCCAGCCTAGGTCTAGCACGAACAAAAATATGTCAGACTTTGACTTGTCACTCCCCATAAACATGGATGATAATCTTACCCGTATCTAAACATAACCATGGACTATAGTCGTGGAGCAGCTCTTTGCCTTGGATTTGTTTTCAGGAATCGGTGGACTCGCAATCGCAATCTCACCCTATGCGAAAACCATCGCATACTGTGAAAACAATAGATTCTGCCAAGCTTTGCTACTGTCCCGTATGCGAACAGGGGATATTGACAGAGCCCCGATCTGGGATGATGTGCGGACACTCCACCAAGGACATATCAAAGCGAAAATTGACATTATCACGGCGGGCTCACCCTGCATGGATTTCAGCTCTCACGGAACTCAGCAAGGCTTGGACGGCAAGCGAACTGGGCTTTTCTACGAGGTCGTCAGACTCGCCGATGCACTTAGACCTAAATTCATATTCCTGGAGAATGTCGGCGGGATCGTCAAAAATGGTCTCGAACAAGTTACAGGTGAAATTTCCCGACTCGGCTATGATTGTCGATGGACAACTCTATCCGCTAGAGAGGTTGGCTGCCCGCAGCCACGTACCCGCTGGTTTATGCTTGCCCACATTAACCGCGACGGATGCCACGGCTGGAGCAGTTATAGGCAAAATGGATATCTACACCGTAACAAGCAACGGGTCCGTAGTAAGGGAGACAAAATCGGGACAAAAAACAAGCCTGACTCTTGGTCGCTACGTCCAGCTAGTACCAAAGGGTATGACACTGCGACCGGGGAGTCGCATAAAGCCTTATCAGCGTGGCAAGTTGAACCCGATATTTTGCGAATGGCTTCAGGGGTACCCCGCCAACTGGACAGAATTAGGGCACTTGGAAACAGCGTGGTACCTAAGCAAGCACGCCTCGCATTCGAGATACTTTCAGGTATCAAAGAGTGGGATACGTCCACCTAAGCAAATATCCGATGCAAGGAAGCTGCCGCATGATGTCCAGCGTGAAGTCCGTTTTGGCGTCCTGCGCCTATTGAACAGCGGTGAAAGTCCAGAGGTTGTGGGAAAAATCATCGGCGTTAGTACAAGAAGCGTATACCGCTGGCAGAAGGCATTCATCAAACAGGGAGGCTGGACTGGACTAGAGGCTAGAAAAAAAGGGAGACCCGCCACTCTTACTCCTAAAGAATTGAATTATCTAAAGGATAATTTTATCGGCACCGCAAAGGACTTGGTACACGCTGTGTCATCAATCTTTGGGAAAAATATTACAGTGGTAACCGCTCGCAGAATTGCAAGAACTGGGGCTATGACCCTGAAGTCTGGACTATGAAAAATCAACCGCCACGCATAAAAAGAGGGATTCTACCCGCTAAAGATCCATCAATCGTTGTTACCGTTGATGGTAATCACATCTATATCAAGGGTATGATCTCAGATAGGCGAATACAGAAACTCTTAAAGATGCTTATTTCATCTTGACTAGCATGCCCCTTTGATATCCTATCCAAGCACATCAAACACTAGGAGCGACATATGCCACGCCCAAAGAAGAAGAAAACATCCAGCAAGATCATCAAGAGCAAGAGCCGCAGGCTGACCCCCGAAGAGAAACTAGCTATTGCAAACGAACCAGCAGAATTCACGCTAGCCCAGCTCGCTTCTAAGTACAGCACAAGTATCAATACCATCATGAATTACAGAAAAAAGGGTAAGGCTATAGCCAAATCAGCGACACTTCCAGCACCAGCTAAACGCGGGCGTAAACCGGGACCGGCAGCGGCACGCACGCCTAGCAGTAGCCTAGACGGGATTCAGTTCAGCATAGATGCTGGATACATTAATTTTCGCATCGCCAAACACCATCCGCTTGCCAGGAAAATTTTGGACGATCTAACGAACTAGGATGCTTCCTAGCAGCACATCAAATAAGCCTCCCATCTAGGAGGCTTTACTTGTTTCTAAACTCTGGAAGTTAAATGCACGCGGTCCACGTAGCCAACAATTTCTCCATCTCCGCCATCACCCCCGAGGATAAGCCATCCCTCGTTAAATATCTTAACGATAAGGATATCTATCTCCGCACCCTCAACATCCCTTTTCCCTATACACCCGCCGACGCCGAGGCTTGGCTTGCAATCGTGGACGACTGGACTAGGGACAACGCTGGCACCCCTACATCCCTATGTATCCGTAGTCCCCAAGGGGAGCTTGTCGGCGGGATAGGATTTAACGGGCTAATAATCGGTAAAACGCACCGAGCGGAGCTAGGATATTGGCTAGCAAAGCCCTATTGGGGACAAGGCATAATGACAGCGGCGGTCGATCCGGTTTGCAAGGTAGCATTTAGCGATTTTCACTTGGAGAAAATCACAGCACATATTTTTTCTACAAATCTAGGTGATGTCCTAAATTATACTAACTCGTGCTTCAATGCTACACACCGTCACCTCGCACTGTAATCAATGTGCAGCGCTTCAATGCAGGATTAATCGCATTCGGCTTACAGTCTTTATTGAGAACGATAAGAAATTTAGCCTTTCGATTTTTTCTGCTCTCCGATTTCTGCAGTTTTGCGACCATTTCTCTAACCTTTTTATCACGATACCCCTCAGAACAGTTAGTGCATTCCGCATATAAAACTTCATTGGAATCTTTGAAGCCAACAGTGTCATGATGAAGTTTATTGCTATTTCCCCAGTCAATTCTCAATTCGTCTAAATCATACTCCTTAAAGAGACGTCTAATAGAATTGGCAATCACAAAATTCGTTGCTGTGCGATTCATCGCTTCATATACGGTTATCCTTTTTCTAGACGAAGCCACCAGTTTGCTCCATTTCCCATCATTGTCCCTCTTTATACGATGAACCCAATGCCTACGCTGGCTGCGGTCATCCAATATCCTGACAATTTCGACATCATCCGAATTGCAAAGAATCTTAATCTGGTTAATGGCTTTGCTAATATCCTTTTTGTGAATTTGGGTACAGTTGATCTCAGCATTTTTGGCAGACATATCCGACTCCAGCCTATGGGAAATTTCGCAGACACGCTCTCACACTCGCCTGGCTTAATCCCATATCTGTAGCAATTTGCGGTATGGATCTGTCCCTGCGCATTAGATCACGAACGATTAGCTTCCTAATCTCGCTGACATCTAAGGGAATCCTGCGGCTATGGGCAGTCCTATGGCATGTAGGGCAGAGAACAATTAGATCGCTTGCTTTAGTCTTTCGTTCACCGTTTGACAAAGGATTCTTGTGATGAACATCCAGGATCTCTTTGCCATTTGATCCCATGACACTCGATTTGCAAACGCTGCATCTATATCCTGCCCGGCTCAAAACCGTCTTTCGTAGCTTTGCAAGTGCTCTCGCATTAACCTTAACTGTGAATTCTGTGGCGTACCCTTCAATCACACCCTCATCATCCTCTAATTTACCGAGCTTCCTGCTAGCACCAATAGCACCAAGCACAATCAGCAAGGTTTCGTCATAATAGTCCCGAATCCTAGCTGACAATTTTTCCACGCTACCGTTGATGTCAGGGTTGATACCATCCATATAAATAGTTATAAAGTAGGACTGGTACTCTTCAAATGATTCCTTATAGGAAACATCCCAATGAATTCCCTTTGCGATAGGCTTTTTCAAGCACTCGCTGTCGCCACCTCCACCTAATTGATCTAGGTTAGATTTGCTGTGTTTCCGACTCTTATTGATCTTCAAAGCCTTCACGACTTTATTAAATAATTTTTTATCTGTAAATTCGTACCCATAGGAAAGTGTCTTTTTGCTTGCATCACCAGACACAAATGAATCCAACCAAATGCCCATATTCACGTCATCACTAAATTCGATGTAGGTAACAAACCCACATGTCCAGTGGCAGGCATGCGAAAATCTCTTCGATCTGCGCCCGTGAAAGATACCCTTTGGGAAGGATTCATAGCCTAAGGAATCCAGCCACTTTAGTCGCTTACCCACGCCCTTTTTCTGTGGCATATAAGTCCTCTTCCTAATATTGTGCAATTGCTCGAATCGAGTTGTATCCTCCCACAATCCCCACAGGACCAATACATCAACCCACCTTCCTCGGCATCTGCGATACCTGCCCACCACTTGGTACCTGTACACCCATCTTCCTAATCCCCGCCTCTATGTATCCCTGACAAAGAGCTTCCTGAGCGCGGAATTTGAACCAAAACGCAAATTCCTTGCCGATCAAATAACCGATGAATCCACCAACTGCTGCGTATCCAACAACGAGAGCACTAACGCCGTGGATAGCTATGCCAGCGCCGGAGCAAACTAAAACCCCTACTACGGCGAATAATCGAATTATAAAATTTGCCTTGCGGTACATCCTCTCGGCAAATTCTTGGATGATATTTGGATCGTAGTTCACCATGAGCAAGTCTCCATACCCGCCAATATTGGCGCTGCATGTTTCTCGGCAGGTGGGCTTGGGACTTTAGACAAAACTGGCGAATGAACTAGCTAATCAACCAGTTTATCTAGTATATTTATTTCGGATTTGGCTAAAAGGAGACCCCATGAACCTAACCCTCACCCAACCCGAATACCGTGCCGTAGACTCCATCTTTGGCATGCACCCCGATGCTCACCACATGGTCATCTGTGCCATCCCGACATCCAACAAAGCCTGGGTGCTAGACGGCGATGAAAAGGAATTCAGAGGATTGCTTGAGACACTTTATGAAGAGCTAGAGATGAAGCCTAAGGCATCTATCTCACGAGTTGTAGATAAGGTGGAGGCAATACTTGGTGACGATGAGGATTGGGAAATTCACCCCAGCTTTGTCGCCACTACTGAATAGTTGTGATGCACCTTCTGAATAAAAGTTGGCACTTTTACATTAGCAAAAACTGGTGTTAACCCTGGGTGCTCCTTTAACTTACTCCTAAGCGTCCTATATACGATTACATCATGTACCTGCGGGAACTCATTCCTAAACCGCTTGAACGACATATTAACCAATTTAGTCCCAATACCCCGCTCCCTATACTCGCCTTTAACATAGCTATTTGACCAACCGTGCAAAAGCCCCTGACGTTCCTCCTCAACAAAATGGCATAAAAGCCATTCCTTTTTTGGAACCACGGTCGCGATAAACGAAGACCCTACCGCTTTTTCCCCAGCAAAACAGACCGCCATGCTAAATGGCAACTTTACATTCATTTCACCGGCTAGCATTTGGAGCGTCATAGAACTGCCCCTTAGAGATTCCTCTTCCTCGGTTAGGTGGAGTTTATTCTTCCGAATAAAATCAGCCGAGAATGGCAATGTGGCATATCTCAATTGTGTATTAGATTTCATGGTTAATTAATCTAATAGACAGCGATGAAACCGAAAATCAAGACGCCACGGATACCTTGAATTTCAGCTTATCCTTCTCCAGCATCCCCTGTAGAGCGAGTTGCAACAGCAAAATCTCGGAGATCCCAAGCTTCTTTGCAATCGTGACGGCACGTCTAGGGCTTGGTACTTTCCTACCCTTTTCAATATCACAAAGATTTGCAGACGACATTCCAAGCTTCTTAGCGAATTCAACCTGGGACATCTCGTCAGCTTCCCTAAAGCTCTTAACCACCTCGCCAAAAGAAAGGCTGCCGTAGCGTTTGAAGAGATCCTTACTGGTAAATTTAATACTCATGCTTGTTCACCTCAACGATAGTGACGACTATAGACTTGCCGTCCTTCGCTTCTTCATAAATCGCCCTATATGCCTGATTGAGCCGAACAGATCGTTGACCTGCCCTAACCCCTTTGAGAGGCTCATCGTGGTAACCAGATAATCGCCTCACCTCTTGAAGACCTAGCAACTCAACTTGCCGAATCCACACTTTGAGCTTGGAGACAATATAGCCAGGCAGTTTGCTTAGTGATTTAAATGCTGGTGCGGTGAAGACAACTTTAACCATCTGTAGCTTATACTCCCAGGAGAAGTATCTGTCAATAGGCACCCGCTTACCTATCCATCTCAGCTCTCGCATACGACTAGAGTCCAAGAATATGCCTTAAAGTATGGTGCTGAGGATCAGTTTAATAGCTTAAGAAAATCTCGCATCTCGGCAAATACATCCTTATGGTTCAACTGCATCAGCCAGTTGCTCCGCTTCTTCCTCTGCGTTAGACGCCTGGCTAGGAGGCACATCTGGAAAGGCATCAAACTTGCAGAAGTAGAAACGGTCCAATTCAAAAATCTCTTTAAATATACACGAGCCAGTGAAGATATACATAAGAACACTATTTTTATTGATGTAGCGGTAAGCCATCTTATTTCTTCCGCCGTCTGGGTATCGCTTTAAATCAATCATGATGTTCACCCTTCCTTTCGCCATAGGATTTGGTCTACATACATCTCTTTTTTAGGGCATTCCTCTTGCCCAAAAATTTTCTCCAATCGATCGGATACATCCTCAACTGCAATTCCATCACTCAAGCACACATCATAAAATACAAAGCGTTCATTGGTTTCAAAAGTCATGCGGTCGTTCTTCCTAACGTTGAATGGCTTGCCAACTCTCATCGAAGTATCGGCTACACAACTGCCATTTAGATAGAACACCTCACTGCGGTTAGAAAAGTAGACAAGGTTTTCCGTCTCCATTTGCATCGCACGATACGGCACGCCCCAAACCCAGTAGACAGGCACAGGTACACCGTTAATGTGCCGCGAAGTTGTATAGATCAGGCATTTCTCAACCCGCCTTATGTCTCTGGGTAACCAATTAGGTAGTTTCATCATCAACCTCCTTCGGCGGATTCATTATAAATAAGCGGATATTTTCGACATTAGGTGTTAGGTCTGGGCGCTCCCATTGATGCACAATTTCCTTGTAAATATCGAGATGACTAGTTTCACAGACGGGGATGGCTATCATTCCGGTATATGGGTACAAAATGTAACCCTCACCTAGAGGAGGAAAGCACTTTACCCATGGTACAGTTGGATTCTCGCCAAGCCATGTTACAAACCGTTTCCTTGCGGCATGATCCCAGTCTCCTTTAGGAAAAAATCCATCCCTATCTTTTGGGCGTTGGAAATCCACAAGCAGAATGGGATGCCCCACATCCTTTGCGATTTCCAGCGCAGTCTTCAAGATTTGCGGCATATGTAATACATCTCCTAATAGTTTTTCTAATACAAATAATCTTACGATCGATAATTCATCAGTCTTATTTTGAGATCTTGCTCCGCAGGCATGACAAACAACTACAAAATGGCGACACTCCTTAGCTGATTATTAGGAGTCTAGCTCGCATGGCGATCCAAATAGTCGCAAGCCTCGTTGATTGCGTAAGAAAGACGTTCGTCGCATTCTCCAAGATCAGGGTGATACACACGCATTAGCTTCCGACGCCTTTGGTAGAGATTCTTCTTCGTTGGAATCTCGGTAAAGCCCATCACCTGGAGGCTATGTACAATCATGGGATCAACGGGCTTCTGTTTCTGCTGCTGTGCAGGACGAGGTGGCGGCGGATATACTCTTGGTCTATTTAGCTCACGTTCAAGCTTGATATCCTCCAGACCTTCACAGATGCCCATAATAAAGTAGTATGAGAGTCGGATTGATAGGTAGGCGATCAATAAAGATGGAATCATATCGGTCTCCTCATCGGCAAAAGATGCTGAAGATGTGGCGCTATTTTTGCTTTTGATCCAACGAAAAACTCAGGATGCCTGCGCTTGTAGTTGAGAAACCCTGAAGGAAGCGGCACTCCACACCACGGGCATATATCTATCGCCACGTAATCCCACCGTTTGCCACTCACAGGTAAGCCGAACTCATCAAATAGCTCGCAATAAACCACGACCCCGCCTAGATTCCTCTCCATCTCTAGACAGCATGGACTGCCGCGCCCAAACTCCGGCAATGATTTAGGTACAGCTTGCATAAATTAGTCCAAAAGATCCCTGTAACGGGCTTTAATTAGAAAGAAGCTTCTTACGCTTTTTTTCGTGATTTCCTGATAGGCTTTGCCAGCCTCGCCTATCGTGTCATGACTATTGAGGAGGTTCCTGAGCAAATGTAGATCGTCATTTTTAGGCAAGATGGAACTCAAATGGAGATCGAAATTTGCCCTATCATGACACCAAAGATCTAGGAGCTTGCGGTAGAGACGAACACTAGGTTTAACAGGTGAAAAATGTAATGCAGCAATCATCCGCCGCAATACGTAGGCTCTTTGTGCCAAAGTCGTAGTTAAATAATCATTATCCAAAACCTCGCATTTAATAAAATCAAATAGCTCTTTGCGACTAAGTTTTACCTCGCACACCATGACCCTATCCAAGACCGCTTCATTTAGTTTTGCTAATGGCAAGTTTGAGATAAAAATAATTCGCCCGCTGAACTCAAACTGCGTAGGTATCCCGCTAGGCAATCTAGACGAGACGAAGCTGACCATCCGCCTTTCTTTGGAATCAAGCACGGCTTTAACGATGTTTAGCCCGTCCTTACCAAGTGCAGAGTCGCAGTCATCGAAGATAATGATGCGTTTGGTGCTGCCGAGCTTTTGATCCTGCCAGAGTGTCATGTAAAGACCGAGAGGCGACGTGTGACCCTTATAAATTACGTATTCGCCATTTTCCTGAAAACCTAGATTAGTGAGTGTCTTGAGTACGGTGTGGCTCTTAGAAATACCTGGATCACCGACCACAAGGAGACCGTTTGTTTTGCCTTGAGCTACAAGCGTTGTGAGGCTCTCTAGGATGCGGTATCTAGCTCGATAGGTAGCCTCTACACCATTCGCCTGCCTTGTTTCACTGGTTGCATATCCCATTGCCATTTTTACACCTATCTATGATTTCAATTTGAAACCTAACCTCAGTTCCCGCACACCTATATTCCAAACTATGGAAATTCGCTGTCTAAAAACCTGTAGGACATCGACCGATCTCAAACATTAAAAATCGTTATCCTTGCTAGCAACCAATACTCCTGCGTCTACCCTAGTGAGTAATGCTCGCACCGTGCTAGCGTGCCAAACATCGCATCCTTGTTTTGTCTTTACGCCACGATCCTGCAAGACCTTGGCAATAGATCGCAAACTAGAGCCCGATGCTCTTAGGCTATTAACAAGTACAATCACGTCATATTCAGCTCGGTTTGCGACGAGCTTGATCCCAGCATCTGTTGGCAAAGCGTCAAATCCAAATGGAACACATCCGCCAGTTTTAAACCCGTTAGCCTTGAGGTAGTCGATGGAGGCTTGCGTGCGCTCTCTAGCTTCATGGACAAGCATCTCGTTAACCACCGCAAGTATCCCATAGACAAGAGATCCCGCGATGGTGGAGGAGTCTAGTCCCTGGCGGATAGAGATATACCGGATCTGATTTTCACGAAAAAAATCTAACGCTGATATAAGTTCTTTAGCCCGTCGTCCAAGGCGAGATAGATCATAGGTGATCACGACATCGCCCTGCGATACGGTAGCAAGCATTTCCTGATACTCCTTACGCTCTACCTTCATGCCGGAGACCCCCTCGTCCGCAAAGATTCTGGTGGGCTGTGGCAAAGCGTTACGTTCGCAATAAAGCAGGATTTCTTGACGCTGTTGTTCAGGAGACAACTCAAGCTGGTGAGCCGTAGAAACTCGGACATAGCCGAAGGTACGCATAAATCCTCCCGCTGTTAATTTTTGGATGGGGCAGAAAGTTTTGGATTCGGCGGAACAACGGATGTGCCTTCGGCAAGACAGTCATATGCCGTGAGTTCTGTAACAAAGGTGTCAATCGTGATTAAATTCGCAGTGGTCACGCCGTTAGCGATGCCAAATAGGTTATAACACCATTTAATTTGATGCTCCGCATCAGCACTAGTGAGAATCACAGAGACACGTTTGGCGGTCTTGATATCGAACCTAGATCCGCCGCCATTAGGGACTTCAATAAGGAATTGCCCGTCAAATCCGACCTTGGTGCGTCCTGAGAATCCAGTACCTTCAGCCTGAACAAAGACCAGCATATTGCTAGATAGATCGCCAAGTCCCATCTGTGCTTCATATTCAAGCCTGTACCCACCGTACCCTGCCCTGGATGCCTCGGAGA
>Ga0315291_10002961_pt1 | contig 22011 bp, 26 predicted proteins | sample YL17G12_20_MG_FD_203070 | JGI IMG/M metagenome (GOLD analysis project Ga0315291, IMG submission 203070) | Sediment microbial communities from Yellowstone Lake, YNP, Wyoming, USA - YL17G12_20 | ecosystem: Environmental > Aquatic > Freshwater > Lake > Sediment | place: USA: Wyoming | collected... | reverse complement strand
CCGACAAATAACGCGTAATGCCCGAGGTCAGAGTCGTCTTGCCGTGATCAACGTGGCCTATCGTCCCAACGTTCACGTGCGGCTTCGTCCTTAAAAATTTCTCCTTCGCCATAAATCCTCCTATTTGCTTAAATCTTTCATCGCCTCTGAAAACTGGTTTGTCGAGGTGACATTGTTAATCATCATTGCGAGGACATCCGAAAGCGTCGACTCGATCCTCTTTACGTTCTTTTTCCTAAGGCCCTTGTCATGGACCTGACCCCCGAACTCAAAGTCGACGGATCTGCCCTCTTTCACGATGTTCATTCTCATCGTGCCCTTCGCGTCAGTCTCGCCCGTAATCAGCCCCTTTTTGCTGCCTGCAAAAAACTCGGTCAATTCGACTGTGACTTTAGCACCGTTCGCATTCGTGTCGGCTGCAAAGGTGTAGCCGCATTTTTCAAACATCGTCTTCAAACCCTGTTCCAGCAACTTCTCAACCGGTTCCGCAGCAACGACTTCAGTTTCCTGATCCTTCTTTTTCAAAACACCGACCGCCTTTACACTTCGTTTGTCGGTGACACCCTTCCAGACAATCTGCTGAGAGCCTTTACCCATTGATGGCGTGCACTGCGCGCCGATCGAGGAAGACAACGTGAGATTTGCCGTCAGTGTTTCCGCATTCGCGACACCGACCGCAATTACGCTGCAAACAAATACAAAAAAAACTTTTTTCATAATTCTCTTTGCCTCTTTGCTTCCTTGCTTCTCTCAAGTGAGCCGAGACGGGGAATCGAACCCCGGACCCCAACCTTACCATGGTTGTGCTCTGCCGGCTGAGCTATCTCGGCAACTGTGAGCGGGAGATGGGAATCGAACCCACATGACCAGCTTGGAAGGCTGGAGCTCTACCATTGAGCTACTCCCGCAAAAACTCATGTGGAGAGGGATGGATTCGAACCATCGAAGGCTATTGCCGGCAGATTTACAGTCTGCTCCCTTTGGCCGCTCGGGAACCTCTCCCCCGAATTTCGTCTTGAGCCGACGGCCGGATTCGAACCGGCGACCTACTGATTACAAATCAGTAGCTCTACCTGCTGAGCTACGTCGGCAGTAGCCGACAAAAAATTCAAAGAACAAAATACACGAGAAGCGTGCCACGATCGCAGCAAAAAAACGTTCACACTTCACTTTTGCATTTTTTGCAGAGTCCGCTCCTTCAAGACACGTCCGCCCAAAAGTTCGAAGTATTTAAGGGCCAGAGGCTATTTTGTCAAGTGATTTTATGGGGTTTTGAAATTTCTCTGCCGCATGATCTCGGACATAAAAATAGCCCCCGCGACAGATACATTATACGACTCGATTTTGCCAAACATGGGAATTGAAAGGAGATAATCGCAATTTTCACGGACCAACCTTCTGATCCCCTTGCCCTCTGCACCAAGGACCAAAACATAATTATTCCCTGTAAAATCAAAGAGATATAAGTTTTGGGCAGACTCCCCGGCGGCCCCTGCGATCCAGAATCCCTCTTCCTTCAATTGCCTCAAGGTCGAGACTATGTTCGTAACTTGAACGATGGGGATATGTTCGGCCGCACCGCTTGAAGCCTTTTGGGTCACAGGACTGACCGGAGCCGAATTGTCCTTCGGAAGAATTATGCCGTGGACCCCGCACAGATGGGCCGTCCTTATCAGCGCGCCAAGGTTCTGGGGATCCGAAATGCCGTCAAGAATGAGTAAAAGTCCTTTATTATCGCTTGATTTTGCAGCTTTAGAAACTATTGCAAGGTCGGAAAAAACGAAGGGGTCGCATCTGGCGGCGACCCCCTGGTGTTTATCAATAAATGAAAGAGAGGCAATCTCCTCTGACGAAACAAATTTGACGGGAACCTTATTTTTTTTCGCCGCCTCTTCTATTTCGGCTACGATTTTTTCTTTCTTACTTTCCGAGACCCAGACTTCGTAACACCTTCTCTTTTTTGCGCGGAGCAATTCCAGTACGGCATGTTTTCCACTTACAATTTCAGTAGGCATCAAACCTTTTCCTTCTCCGCTTCGCGCTCGCGTTTGGCCTCATCCACGATCCTCTGCGCAATGTGGGCCGGAACCGCTTCATAATGCGAGAAGCTCATCGTATATGTTCCTGCTCCGCTCGTGATCGATTTGAGCGCCGCCGAATATTGATAGAGCTCTGCCAGAGGAACCCTCGCCTTGAGTACGCCGGAATCCATTCCGGTGACACGTCCGCGACGCGAGCTTATGTCAGATGAGAGATCACCCATGCAATCCTGCGACGCATAGACTTCAAGATCGACGATCGGTTCCAAAAGCTGCGGACCCGCTTCATGCATGGCCGACTTAAAAGCCATCGTTCCCGCAAGCTGGAACGAGAGATCCGATGAATCGACTTCGTGATATGAACCGTCAAACACAGTCACCCTCAAATCCACAACCGGATAACCCGCGAGCGTTCCCTTCTGCATCGATTCGCGAACGCCTTTCTCGACTGCAGGTATATACTTTCCCGGAATCGAGCCACCGACAATGTCATCTACAAACTCGAATTCAGATCCTGCGGGAAGCGGTTCCAGCCGGAGCCAGCAATCGCCGTATTGTCCGTGTCCGCCGGTCTGTTTTTTGTGCTTGCCCTGTTTTTCCGCTTTCCTCGTGATCTTTTCACGATACGGAATGTGCGGTTTTGAAAGTTCGACTTCAACACCGTAACGATCAATCAATCTCTTCACCAATATATCAATCTGGATTTCGCCCATCCCCGTGATGATCGTCTCCGAAAATTCCTTGTCCACGTGATATGTGAGTGTGGGGTCAATTGAAACGAGCTTCGAGAGTGCAACGCCCAGCTTATCCTGATCCTTCTTGGCCTTGGGTTTCAAAGCCATCGGGACGACGGCCTTCGGGAAATCGATGGGGTCAAAGATGAGCGCATTTCCCTTCGACGCCAGCGTATCATTGATCGCGGTGACTTTGAGTTTCGCCACAGCCGCGATGTCACCGGCGGGCGCCTGTTCCACCTCGATGCGCTCCTTGCCGCGGGTGGTGATGAGATGGCCCATCCTTTCCGCGGTGCTTCTCGTGCTGTTGTAAACGTCGTCGCCCGATTTGATCGCGCCTGAAAACACCCGGAAGAAAAAGATGTCTCCGATTCCGGGGTCGGATGTCGTCTTGAACACATGTGCGGCAAGCGGGCCGTTCGGATCAATGGAGAGCTCCGCTTCCGACTTGTCTGAACGCCTTATCTTGATAGGCGGCATCTGCGAAGGATTCGGCAAATCGGCGACAACAGAATTGAGGAAAACATCGAAGCCCGCCGCCGAATATGACGAGCCCGCAAATATAGGATGGACCTGGCCCGCCGCGATTCCCTTTGCAACGGCCGACTTCATTTCATCTTCGGAGATAGTGCCTTGCTCCAGATATTTTTCCAAAAGCTTCTCATCGCTTTCTGCGATCGCATCCATGAGCGCCGTCTTGAGCTCCTTTGCCCTTCCCTCAAGATCGGCCGGGGCGGAAGCCTTGGGATCCAGAAGATCCACTACGCCTTTGAAATTCGAACCGGAGCCGATCGGCAGGTGGAAGAGCGCGGCGCCCGGGCATATCTCCTTTATCGATTGAACTGTCTTTGATACGTCGGCGCGCTCCGCATCCATCTTATTTATGAAGAAGGCGTATGGTTTTCCCATCTTCGTTATAAAATGATAGAAGCGCTTTGTCGGGATCTCGACGCCGTTGACCGCATCGATGAGGAGCAAAACGACATCCGCGGCGTAAATTGCGCCGATCGCCTCGCCCAGAAAATCAAGATAGCCGGGCGTATCTATTATATTTATCTTCGTGTTGTTCCACTCGATGCCCACGACTTTCGAGATGATGGACTGTTTGCGCTCGACCTCCAGAGGATCGTAGTCGATAACCGAGCTTCCCTCATCCACGCGGCCAATGCGGCTTGTCAGCTTGGCGGTAAAAAGCGCTGCCTCCACAAATGTGGTCTTGCCGACGCCTTTTGCGCCCACCACTGCGATGTTTCTTATTTGCGACGTTTGATATTTATTCACGACTTCCTCCTTATATTTTATTGAGGCAGTCCTTCTTATTGAATTGAGGCATTGAAATCAATAGGGAAATGAAATAGACGTCTATGAGCGCTATGCAAACGATACAGATTATACCCAAGGGAGTCCGGCATTTTCAGACCGGGCATCCGTGGATCTATAAGAGCGATCTCAAGGGCCAATTGCCCTCCGAAGCAGGTGTTGTGGCCGTTGAAGGGCCTAACGGGTGCTTTCTGGCAGTGGCGCTGTTTTCGCCGAAATCACAGATCGCGCTGCGCATTCTCACGAGAAGAAAGGAAAAGATAGACCGGGAATGGTTTCGGGCGAAAATCAAAAAGGCAATAGAGCTTCGGGGCCGCCTTCAAATCCCCTCCGATGCGGTCCGGCTCGTATTCGGCGAATCCGACGGGCTTCCCGCCTTTATCGTGGACCGCTTTGGCGATGCCGTCTCTTTTCAAACGCTCTGCGCCGGGATCGATCATTACAAGGATGAATTGGTTGATATATTGAACGAAGAACTGAAGCCCTGCGCGATTGTGGAAAGAAACGACGTGCCGGTGCGGAAATTGGAAGGCCTGCCTCTTACAGCGCAAGTCGTCAGAGGCAATTGCCCTCAAAGGATCAAAATCCGCGAAGGCGGCTTATCATTATATATAGATGCGCTCCACGGGCAAAAAACCGGCGCATATCTTGACCAGCGCGACAACCGCTTTCTCGCGGGTAAAATCGCTTACGGCAAGATTCTCGATTGTTTCTCGTATGAGGGATGGTTTGCCGCGCACATGGCAAAAAATGCGGGCTCAGTTCTGTGCATCGACAGCTCCGCTGACGCCATCGCGATGGTTCATGAGAACGCAAAGCTGAACGGATTCGAAAATAAGATCAAAGTTCGTGAGGCCAACGGTTTTGATTTTTTGAAAGAGCAGGACAGCGGCGGCACGCATTATGATCTGATCAATCTCGATCCGCCGCCGTTCGTCAAGAGCGCGCGCGACCGCGAGTCGGGCTACCGCGGATACAAGGAGATCAACCTGCGCGCGATGAAACTTTTAAGGCCGGAGGGAACCCTTGTCACTTCATCCTGCTCGCATCATTTTCTGGAAGAGGATTTTGACTCTATGCTCGCCGACGCCGCCAACGACGCCGGCGTCACGGCACAGGTTTTATATCGCACAGGCGCCGCCCCCGACCACCCGGTGCTCGCAGCCTTTCCGGAATCCCATTACCTCAAATGCCGCATCATTAAAATCTCAGTTTGAGGATCCGTATCAAAACTCAGAGGCGTAGGGCAACTCTTCGAAGGCTCCTGGCTTGCAACCAAGCTCGCTAGATTATGTGGGGTCAGAAGGACCTGAGAAGAGTTGGCCGAGAGCCTCTGAGTTTTGCTATGGGCCGAAAATGAAACAGGGGAGCCATCTCACGACGGTTCCCCTGCTTGAGAAAGGAGGGTTAGGGATTTAGGCGTTGTAATGTGCCAGCATAAGCCGCTTCTGCTGCATTAGATCTTGCTCGAAATCAACTAGCGCATACGGATCGTAGCTGGCCAAATCTTCACGCGCCTCAAAATACTGGGCGCGGCATTCATTCATATATTCCAAAAGCTGTTCTTTGCGTTCCGTGTCCAAAGTATCGTCAAATTCCATTCTCGCATACTCATGATTGATAGAGCAGGTCGCCATCATGAGCTGAAGCTCTAAAAGGGCTTTGCGTTCCCCTTCGGACTTACAATCTGCATCCAAAGGGATTATGGAGATGGCCTGCAAGCCAGCGTCCATTGTCTCAAGATTTTTAACTTCCTTCTTCATTTCTAGCCCCCCCTATGGTCTCCGCCCTTAAGTAATGCAAACCCCTTGCCAACATAAGGCTGTTTAACCTATTGATATTACAAGTATATTTGACATAGATTTTTAACCTGGCACCAAAAACGGAGCAGACGGGACTATTTTCGGGGTATAAAAACCCCACTGTAAAAACGTGGATCGTGCTTCGTGGATCGTGTGTCGATACACGATTCACGATTGACGATTCACGTTATTTAAAGATTTGTTCTAGCCGACTTTTCATCCGGTGGACGTGGGTGCCGGGCCAGAAGAGCTTTTTGCAGGCGGGACAACGATAAAATTTGCCCGCTATCTCATAGGCCTTTGGAGGGATCTCATCTTTCGCCGACTTTTTATCGATTTCCACCAACAATTCATTGCAGTCGATGCAGCGGCTAAATGAGTTTGAGAGAAAATCAATGGACGGGAACGCCTTTTTTATCTGCCTTAGTTGTGCATCGAGATCGTCGCCTTCTATCATTATATATGGGGGGATTTCTTTGAGCTCTTTAAAATTTCCTGCCTTCGTCAGAATCGTTCTGCCTTCTTCACGGGCGATACGAAACAAACCCGACCTGTCAATTTTTGCATCGTAAAAGACATCTATGCCGCAAATCCTGAGCCAGCGCGCAAGGCTGCCGAGCATCACATCACTCGCAAACTTCATCGCTGATCTCTTTCAAAATCTGTTTGACCACATCTGCCGGATGCTTTGCCTGAATGATGGGCCTTCCGATGACAAGATAATCCGCGCCCGCCGCAATCGCCATTATTGGAGACGCAATGCGCCTTTGATCCTCCGCAGCGCTCCCCAGCGGACGCACACCTGTCGTCACAATGAGGAATTTCTCGCCGCATGCATTGCGGATCGGTTTGATCTCCAGAGGTGATGCGACCACGCCGTCAAGTCCGCAATGTTGCGAGAGCTTGGCAAGTCGCACGACCTGGTCACGGACCTCGAATTGGATGCCGATGTCGGCCATCGAATCCATGCTTGTAAGAACCGTGACTGCGACAAGCTTCGGCATGGCGGCGCGGCTGCCTGCGGCTTGAAGCGCGGCATCCACGGAGCGCTTGAGCATTTCGCTTCCGCCTGCGGCATGAACATTGAGCATTGAGACCTTGAGCTTTGTGGCGGCGGCAACGGCCCTGGCCACAGTCGACGGGATGTCGTGATATTTGAGATCCAGGAACACCTTACACCCCTCGTGATGGATCATCTTTATGACATCGGGCCCCAAAAGCGTGTAGGTCGGCATGCCGACCTCAAAGATGTGCACATCGTTTTTCAAAAGTTTCACAAGTTTGGTCGCTTCTTTCATCGTATCGGCTAGAAGCGCGACAATCAGACGATCTTTGACCACCAGCTTTTTTGCCTTCATCTTTTTATCCCTTCCATTATTTTTAGAAAATACGCGGATGCTTCCTCCGGTTTTATTTTGTCGACCTTACCCGTTTTTCTTTCTTTAACCTCCACTACACCCTGCGCCAATCCTTTCGCGCCGACGACAACCTGATAGGGGATTCCTATCAGATCGGCATCCGCGAATTTGACACCGGCCCTTAAATCCCTGTCATCGACCAAAACCTCCACGCCCTTGCCGGAGAGCTCATTATAGATCTTTTCGGCAACGTCTTTTTCTTCCCCCTTTGCCGAGAGTGGTATGACCTCTACTGCAAACGGGGCAATCGGCAGCGGCCAGCATATTCCCCTTTCATCATGATTTTGTTCTATCGCAGCGGCGGCGGTTCTGCCGACACCGATTCCGTAACAACCCATGACAATAACGTTTTCCCTGCCTTCCTCGTCAAGATATGTCGCCTTCATAGGCTCGCTGTATTTTGTACCGAGGTAGAACACCTGTCCCACTTCAATGCCGCGATATGTTTCCATCGTGCCGTCGCAACGCGGACACGGATCCCCCTTCACCGCATGCCTTATGTCGGCAAATTGCGTGACCTTGAAATCGCCGAGATTCATGCTGATGTAGTGCGCATCATTTTCATTTGCGCCGATCACGAAATTTTCCATGATCTCGACTTCATTATCCGCATAGACGGGGATATTGAGACCAAACGGCCCTGAAAAGCCCGACGGAGCGTTGGTCACGCGCTTGACCGATTCTTCTTCCGCAAGATGGCACCATTCGCAGCCGATCAAGTCTTTGAGCTTTGATTCTTTGATTGCATGATCGCCGCGGCATAAGGCTGCAACCGGACCTTTGTCGGTTTCAAGTATGAGCGTCTTTACTATTTGCGTCGGCTTTACCTTTAGAAACTCGCATACCTCTTCCACAGATTTTTTTCCCGGAGTTGAAACCTTTTGGTATCGTCCTTTTCGTCCCTCGTCCCTCATCCCTCGTGGCTTCGGCGCTCTTATCTCCGCCTTCTCCACATTCGCTGCATACTCGCACTTATTGCAGGAGACGATCTCGTCTTCACCCGATGTTGCAAGGACCTGGAACTCGTGCGACATCGAACCGCCGATCGTCCCGGTCATGGCCTCGACGGGACGGAACTCAAGACCGCAACGCGTGAAGATGCGCCTGTAGGCATCATACATCTTCTGATACGTTTCTTTCGCGGACCGTTCATCGCGATCGAACGAATAGCCGTCCTTCATTATAAATTCGCGGCTGCGCATGAGGCCGAAGCGCGGCCTCACCTCGTCCCTGAATTTTGTCTGTATCTGGAAGAGATTCTTTGGAAGGTCGCGGTACGATTTGACTTCATTGCGGACTAGATCCGTAATCGCCTCTTCGTGTGTGGGGCCGATCACAAAATCGCGGTCATGACGATCCTTGAAACGCAAAAGCTCTTTGCCGTAGACGTCCCACCTGCCGGTCTCCTGCCAGATCTCCGCGGGCATGACTATCGGAAGCAAAAGTTCCTGCGCACCCGAGGCCGTCATCTCTTCACGGATGATCTGTTCTATTTTGCTTGTGACGCGCAGGCAAAGCGGGAGCAGCACATATACGCCGGATGCGAGCTTCCTTATATAACCTGCACGGATCATGAGCGCGTGGGAGGCGACCTCGGCATCTGCGGGAGCCTCGCGGAGTGTAGGAATGAGTAGCTGTGAATAGCGCATATCCCCCCTTATTTCCTCATCGATTCAATTTCCTTCATCAGTTCATCTTCCAGTTCGTCTTCACGGCAGGTCCTTATGATTTCGCCCTTCCTGATTATCATGCCTTTTCCGTTGCCGCCTGCGATCCCGATGTCTGCTTCACGGGCCTCGCCCGGACCGTTGACGATGCAGCCCAGCACCGCTACCTTGAGGGGTTCCCTCACCTTCTCCAGGCGTTTTTCAAGTCTCGCCACCAGGCCTTCAAGATCTATCTGCAATCTGCCGCATGTCGGACACGACACGATCTCAACAAACGGCCGCTTACGCAGCCCCAGCGATGCAAGTATCTCGTATGCGGCCTTGATCTCGTACACCGGGTCGGCCGTCAGCGACACGCGAATCGTATCGCCGATCCCTTCCTGCAGCAGGGTTCCGATTCCAAGCGCCGATTTGATCGCCCCCGTGAGAATTGTTCCCGCCTCCGTGACGCCGAGATGGAGCGGATAGTCAACACGTGTGGACAAAAGGCGGTATGCGGCGACCATATTTTTGACGCCGGATGCCTTAACGGAGATCTTTATATCGTTGAAATTTTCATCTTCAAGAATTCTCACATGGCGGAGCGCGGACTCAACTAACGCTTCGGGAGAGGGCCCGCCAAATCTTTCCAGCAGATCCTTTTCAACGGATCCGCTGTTCACACCGATGCGTATCGGAACGCATCGCGATTTTGCCCCTTTCGCGACTTCGCGGACGCGGTCTTTTGAACCGATGTTTCCGGGATTGAGCCGCAGACCGTCAACACCCTGTTCCAATGCCATGAGCGCAAGCTTATGATGAAAGTGGATATCAGCAATCAAGGGTATGCCGATCGATTTTTTTATTTTGCCAAGCGCGTTTGCCGCATCTTCATCCGGCACTGCAACACGCACGATCTCGCATCCTGCATCTTCCAGCTTTTTGATCTGCCCGACTGTAGATGCAACATCACTCGTATCGGTGGATGTCATCGACTGGACGGAAACCGGCGCATCGCCACCGATAATGACGTTTCCGACCTTTATCTGTCTCGTATTTCTTCTCATCTTTGTGGATTGTGGATCGTGGATCGTGAATCGCGCGATGCACGAATCACGAATCACGAATCACGGAATAAGCGAGCAGCCTCCGCTCTTTGTCGTTGTGTCGCTTCCGGCGCCATCCGTCGGCTGACACGGATTCTCAACCTGAACCTTGACCGCATCCATCTCTATAGTCTCCCCGCCGGTTGTGCACTTGACGGTGGTTGCGCCGTCCGAAGCGGATATCGTTGCCGGTTCGAAACCGGTCGGCGGGTTATCAAGGGGCTCGAAACCCGACATGCCGGTGTATTCCGAACTCAACGGCTCATAAATGACTTCATAAGTCTTCCCCGGCACTATGCCGTAAAGATAATAATGCCCGTCTCCCGCGCATGCGGGATATAGAACTCCTGATACCATTGAGCGGGTGTCTTCTTTCGTGAGGGTGTCGCCGTCGCCCACGCGCCTCGCTATGACGTTCACTCCCTGAAGCGGCCTGCCGTCCTTGTCCTCTATCTCGCCTTTGATTGTACAAAATGAATTTTGAAACGTGCTGTTGGGATATATCCAGGACAGAGTTATTTTATCGTCCACTTTGGGCTGCGCCTGGCGATATGTTTTCAATTCCGGAAACATTGTGGGAATATATTGTGCATCCGGACAATCGGCAGGATCCGAGCTAAGCGTGCATGCATTTGCGATATCGAGATTCACCTGCGTGTGATCCATATTGAAAAGGTGGCCAAGCTCGTGCTGAATCGCGCTTTTGAACTCATCTTCGGTCAGCGTCCCCTCCGTAAGCAACACGCCATTTAAGATCACAACGCCTTTCAGGATTTGCGTGCCCGATGAATCGGAAAGAAGGATTTCAGAAAGGCCCGGGATGTATTTGTAATTGCTTTCGCCTGCGATGTCTCTTGTGATCGCCCCGTCCCTGTCAAAGATGATGACCGTCTCACCCGGCGCCGCGCTGATATAGGGATCATAATTTGTTCCATCGATATCTTTGTTGACACTTTGCATGTAGGTCGCCTGAACATCAGTCGTCGAAACAAAGGCCCTTGTCGAATCCTGTAGCTTTAATTCAGTGGTCCATCGGCTTATTGCCTCGCTGACCCACCGCTTGGCTGTAGTATTGTCGACCGACGGTGAAAGGCCGCCGTCTTCCGAGTACCACTCGAGAGTCTTATTTTGCCACTGCTGCGCGACTCCTGAATCACCCACGGTATCGACCGCAAAGGGGCCCCCGGCATAGGCCGATGCCGCGATAAGTATAAAGGCAAGCAATGCAGATAACTTCAATTTCATCGGGGTTCTCCTTGACTATTTTAACATATCCACAACTTTCTTGAAATCATCGTATAGCATGGGACCGCTGGGAGGGCTATTTTCATCGATATTTGCCGCTTTTAAAGCCTTTGAAACCGTCTGGGTTTTCGGCAATCCCTTAAACAGGTTTGAGTTGGAAAAGCTGTTCACGACCGTTTCCCGTCCATCCTTAACATCCACCTTAAAGACCCCCTGCTGCATACCCATTGGCGAGCGGAGGCCGAGTTTCGTCCGGGAGGTCCAAAATACAACGTAATCCGATCCGGTATTGAACTGCGCGAAACCGACCGCGTACGGGACACCCAAGGCCTTCGCCTCCCGCTTCGGCGCGCCCCACTGATCGTATTCAAACCGGCTCCCGCACTCCCCTTTGAGACAATCTGCAACTGAAAAAACGTAATGGGTGACAATTAAGCCTTGCGGATTGTTCGGCGGATAAATCTTTTTGACTTCGAAGGATTCGCACTTGCCCTTGAAGGCAATTTCCGATTTTGAAACGATAGTCGGCAGGTTTACCCTTATTATCTGGTAACTGTCAGCGGTTGCGACGATCAAAAAGAGACTTAAAAACGAAAAAAGAAAAGCGATCCGACGCTTCATAGCGCACCTCCTTGAAAGTGAAGGCATATCTTGGATGCGCCTGAAAGTCAATTAAACCGCTTTTAAAGAAAAAAGGCGTCCGACAATTCATCGTCGGACGCCTTTTTGGTTACCAGTATGTGCCTTATTCTTCTTTTGTCAGCGAAACCGAATACGTGGCGCAGGGTTCGCCCAGCTGGTCCAAAACCGGCGCCCTGTCTATATATTTGCAATCGCCTGTAATGCCGGTCTCCGTGAATTCTACATGGAAAATGAGCGTGTTGGAAACATTGCGCTGAATGATCGTTGTTTTGCTGCCGTCCAGGCTTCCGCTCGCCTCGGATTCATCCTCGAACCCAAAGCTCACAAGCTCGCCGCTCTGGATAACATTCACGGCAAGTGGCGTTGATGCGCCGACAGATTCCTCAAGGAACTCACAGTTATTTTCCGTGAGAGCCATCTCGCCCTTGTAGTCGCCTTCGTACGCTCCGCCGCCCACAAAAGCGGGAGGAGAAATATCCGGCCCGAAGCCGTCGTAGGGCTTGTTGCTATTATCAAAAGCAGAACAGCCCGCTACCAACATCGCTGCGATGACGGTTACAAATATACGAGTTTTCATCCCATCCCTCCTTTTGAACTTTATACTCCCTCCAACTAGGTTATCGTCACCTTTTCAATAAAGTTGCGTATTTTTTTGGCCTCTTTTTCAACAATGGCTATCTTATTGATATCCCATAGGAATTATGCGATAGTTCATAGCACCATGACAAAAAAGCCGTTAAAAACGTCTCTATGGGTTGCCTCCACTTATTTTGCCGAGGGGCTTCCTTATATGATTGTGCGCTTCATGTCATCGGTATTTTTCACCGATATCGGCGTGCGGGAGGCGCTGCTTGGTTTCATAAATTTCCTGGGCATCCCATGGAATCTCAAATTTCTATGGGCTCCATTTCTCGATATCTTTGGAACAAAGCGCGGGTGGATGCTGAAGATTCAGTTTCTGATCACAATATTCGTTTTTGTGATTGCGATCCTGGCGGGCCTTCACAAAAATTCCAATCCCGGAACAATTCTTTACATTATGGCGTTCGTATTTGTCGGCCTCGCGTTCATCGCCGCAACGAACGATATATCGATTGATGCATATTATCTGGAAGGTCTCACGGACAAAGAAGATCAGGCGGCGTATTCGGGTCTGCGGGTAATGGCTTATCGCATCGCGGTCGTATATGCGCGCAGTTTTCTGATAGCCGTTGCAGGGCTGGCAAGCTGGTTCTGGGGATTCGCTGCGGGCGCAATCACAATGCTCGCGCTTTTGATACTGCACAAATTCATGCTCCCGAAATTCGAAAAGGACGTCATTGCGAACGAAGTGAAGCAATCCCATGGGATTGCTTCGTCGGCCTCCGGCCTTCTCGCAATGACGTCTAAAAAATTCATTGAATCCTTCGCCTCATACCTGAAACAGGAAAAGGTGGCGCTCGTCCTCATTTTTATTGCGACATATAAACTTGGAGACGAAATTCTTTTCTCGATGAACACTCCGTTTTTGATGCGCGAGCTTGGAGTCACGAAGACGCAACTTGCGTGGCTTGCGGGGTTTGTCGGCTCCTTTGCCGCGGTTGCTGGCGCAATGCTAGGGGCATATTGGATCAAAAGCATGACGCTCAAAAAAGCAATTTGGCCCATCACAATTTTCATGAACATAAACATTCTGGCCTACCTTGTTTTGTCGGAGGGAAGGCCGTCGCCTGCAACAACCGCCGGAATAACTTTGATTGCAGCGGTCCACGCCTACGAGAACATCGCGGCAGGGCTTGGCACCGCAGCGCTCATGGTTTATTTGATGCGTCTGTGTTCCCCTAATTTCAAGGCCGCACATTTCGCAATCGGATCCGCGATCATGAGCCTTGGATCTACTTTGATAGGCGGTTTTGGCGGGATCATTGTTGAAAAATTCGGCTACACGAATCTTTTCATCCTTGGTTTTTGCGCAACGATTCCGGCGATGCTGCTCCTCTTCTTCATCCCGATGCATGAGAACAACAAAACTACTTCGTCCTGATCCTTGAGGCTGTGACCCACTCGTCCCATGAGTTGTCATATCCGTCGTAGTGGATCTTCCATTTGTTGCTGCCTGTGGAGATCACGCGCGCGGGATACCACTGGCCCTTCCAGTTGACGTCAACCGAATCGCCCACCGAATAGGATCCTCCCTTGGACGGAGCGGCAGAGGCCTCGCCGCCTCCGATTTTGATTCTGTCGGGGCCTACCCATTCATCCCAATTGTTGCCGTAGCCAGTGTAATGAATGTAGCACTGATCGCCCTTCGCCTTCTTGACCGTTGCGGGATACCACGTCCCCTTCCAGAGCACTTCGGATTTGTCGCCGACTTTGCATGCCGCATAGCCGCTCACCGAAAAACCGAGAAGCAGTGCGCATGCAAGCATACCGACCGCTATTTTTTTCATAAAACCCCCTTAGTATAATTATTACTGGACACTAACTATTTCGATTTCAAAGTCAAGCGTCTTACCCGCAAGCGGATGATTGAGGTCCAGCGTCACTTCTTTGTCATCCAGAGCGACCACGACAGCCTGAAATTCCTGCCCCTGGACGGAACCGCCGACGACGGAACCGACATTCAGCGACTGGGCATCCTTGAATGCATTTCGCTCTACCTTCTGAACCGCGTCCGGATTTCTTTCGCCGTAGCCGTCCGCGGGGGCGACTGCGACGTTCTTCTTCTCGCCCACTTTGAGCCCGACAAGCTGTTTTTCCAAACCCGGGATAATCTGTCCCGACCCCTGCGTGTAATTCAAAGGTTCTCCTCCTTCAGACGAATCGACGATCTTGCCGTCCACCTTGAGCACATAATTAATAGCCACCTTCGAGCTCTCTTTGATTACCATTTTCTCCTCTGCCTTTTTGAATAAGCCGCAATTAGAAAAACACATGACAATTGAAACGACGATCAATGATGTGAAGAATTCTTTTTTCATATGGAGTCCAATAAAAATCCCCGATCCTTTTGGGATCGGGGATTCTTTGTGGTTGGTTACATAGCAGCTTTCACATTTGCAGCCTGCAAACCCTTGGGGCCCTTTGTGACCTCAAACTCGACCACCTGGCCCTCTTTCAAGGTCTTGAAACCTTCGCCTTCGATTGCTTGAAAGTGAACGAAGACATCGTCTCCGCCGCTTTCGGGAGCTATGAAGCCATAGCCCTTTGAATCGCTGAACCACTTCACTGTTCCTTTCACCATAACCTTCTTCCTTTCGCTGATCGGACCCAAGATGTCGCACAAAAAAACGCGAGTCAATTTCCATGACCCGCGCCAGACCGTAAACCATTTACGTCGTGCTTCCAATCCAACAGCCGATCATCTTTAATGCGGCAGGACCCTATGCGAATTCGGATGAAATAGCAACACATTTTATAAATCCTTTTTTTTCGCCGGCTCAAGGCGAAGCTGGAACCATGATTAGAATGTCCACGCGGCGCCGATACCCAGCCGGTCGCCTGTAAGAGGATAGAAGACAACCCGCTGCTCGCGATGGCGGTGGGCCAGAGCCACACCCAAGCCGATAGCGCTGCCCACCGCCGCACCCATCACCGTATCGGAGAGATAGTGCGAATTGGAATCAATCCTTGCGAAGGCGATGAAGGATGCGATTGCGTATGCGGGGATTCCGTACGCCGGCCCGTGCAGAACCTCAAGAGCCGTTGCGACAGAGAACGCGTTTGAGGCATGGCCGGAGGGGAAACTGTGGCTGCCGCCGTTCGGGCGCGTGCGGCCCGCCGCCTCTTTCATGAGGCCCGTCACCGCCTGTGTGAAGATGAGGGATTCTAAAAGCACCTCGCCCGTGAGCGCAACTTCCCTGTCTTTGACCAGCTTGCCGGCGCCGTAGACCAGAAGGGCTGCGGGATCGAGAACGTAGAATTGCGCAGCCCAGTATGCAACGTCATCGGCCTTGCCCATCTTGCTGCCGTTTTTGAAATAACCGGCGACATCGTTGTCAAGAGGATGGACGGCACCGGCCAGACCGCCGCCACCCAAAAGGACAAACATCGGCCATGAGAAAAAAGTCTCCGTGATATCGTCCGCAATGTGTTTTGCCCCGCGTTCCACCGCGTTCCCGGCAAACGCCGCAGGAGATATGAGAAGGAGAATGGAAAGAATGAAGGAGACACACATGGACAGCAATGTCTTACTCATTCTCGCCGGAAAATTTTTACTCATACGGGTCTTATTTATCAGCTTCTCTTGTAAATCAAGCCGATAAGCCCGCCTGCCACGAGCATGTTGATCATGGCAATGCCGAACCAGTATAAAGAGAGGTTAAGCGGCAGCGGATACATGACGTATAACCAGACTGCCATGGGAATTGCAGTGAAAAGGCCGATAACAAGGCCGAACCTCAAGCCCTCGGCGATGGCGCTCCCCTTCCCTTCGTATCCTTTATGATAAATGTAGACCATAATGAAGGCTATGACCAGAGTCGATGCCCAGCCCCACGGCATCAGCCTTGTCATTTCAGTCTGCGGGCGCCACACCGTCGCGGTTGCCTCATAGATCCCCTTCAAGAGCACGCCGTGGAAAACCGATTCGAGCACTGTGACAACAATTGCCACGACAACTGCCGCCAATATCCATCTCCCTTTGTTCATAAATCCCCCTTTCTTTTGGCCATTTATGACACAATTTTTATATATGGACAATAGTATTTGGGGATATCCTGTGTTAAAAGCTAAGTATGGAAAAATTAGACAGATCGGGGATGAGAAGAATTGTTCCCGCTCCGTGACCCCTTTTTATCTTAACAGATCCAGTACCGACTGCGTCGTATCGATCATGAGGGCCTTGCGCGAATCTTCGTTCTTGAGAGCACCGACCAGCTTGTCTTTGGCATCGTTGATGATGAGTCCTCCGGCAATCGCCTCACTGAAAGCATCGGCAATCTCATTCCGCTTGGGAGACGGTATCTTGTACACGATCGTAACGCGGTTGATTTCGTCGAAAGCATGGTCACGATCACCGATCCATATCGTCTGTTTCTGTTTGTCCCACTTGGACCACCCCGGCGGATATTTTCCCCCGTGCCACCCAGTCTTTTTCCCGTGATGCCATCCCGGAGGAGTTGAAGCGGTGTCAGATGACTGCACCACTGTCCCCTGTTTTTTCGCCTGTCCGGGCGGCACACCCTTCGCGACCGCAAGAGTTGCACTGAACATCAAAAGACAGACAACCACAAGCGCTACAGAGATTCTATAATAGCTCATGTCCTCCTCCTTTTAAAAAGTGTCTTGAATGGATGGACTCCCTATATCAAGTGCCAATCTGCAGTGCAACGTGGGATTTATCATGAATTGTGCACTAATACATCACGACGGGAATACAGGTACCACAACCCCCAGAAGCCGTAGAGGGCCACGATAGTGAGGAAGATCGTGTATGGCACGAAGTTGGTGAAGTTAAAACCCGCTGTTCCGCGCGCGAAAAGCAGCATAGACATACAGACAATAGGAAAATACATCGTGATGGCAAAAGCGCCGGCCATGGCAAAAAGCCCCCATGTTTTTCTTAGCCACATACCGACAAGTCCGATGATGATAAGCGGGATATAAACGATAGTGTCCCCCACACCGAAGCCCTTGTTCAATGCCACACCGATATCTGTCACCGCATTTTTTGACTCCTGCAAGCCCAGCGAGACGGTAAAATCATAATCGATATAGGCCATCACCTGCCCCAAAAAGATCATGACGAGCCAGATGACGCTGACGATCATGATGCCCCAGAAACCAGTTGGTCTGTTTGTGTTCATAGTGGCGCCCTCCATTAGACTTCTTTATATCTAAAACAGCTCACGAGATGGTCGTTCACCATGCCCACCGCCTGCATATGGGCGTAGATGATTGTTGAACCGACGAATTTGAAGCCGCGCTGTTTCAAATCCCTGCTGAATGAATCGGATTCTTTCGAGGTGGCCGGGAGGTCCGTATCCCGCTTCCATTTATTGACGACGCGCCGGCCGTTCACGAATTGCCAGCTGTATGCATCAAAAGAACCGAATTCCTCCTGAACCTTCAAAAACGCCCGCGCGTTGGATGCAGCGGCTTCAACCTTTTGACGGTTTCTTATGATGCCGGTATCTGCCAATAACTTTTCGATTCTCTTTTGCGTGAAACGGGCTACCACCGAAGCATCAAATCCGGCAAAGGCCCTTCGATACCCCTCTCTCCGTTTAAGAATTGTAAGCCAGCTCAAGCCCGCCTGTGCCCCTTCCAGAATGAGGAATTCAAACAATTTCCTGTCGTCATGAACCGACACCCCCCACTCCTTATCATGGTATTTTATATAGATGGGATCGCCTTCGCACCATTCGCACCGCTTGAGCGCTTTCATAATTTTCCGCCCCTTTTCTTTCCGCGCAAGGGTATATTTTGAAATGTTGTGTGTCAAAATAAAAAAGGACTAGAATAATCAGCGACTTTTGTTTATATGAGCCGCCAGAATACGTGGTTCCAAAGAAAGAGGAGTCATGTCATATTTGACCTGCAATGCCGGCCAAACGTTCACGACGCTACTCGATGCCTTGTGGTGTCAAATATACCTGGAAAATGCGAAAAAACAGCCATACGAAATTGATGGACATCACACCTTTTGGGATTGGCTCGACTTAAGCGTCATCGATCCTTCCTATTACACCGTTGAACCCTTTGAGAATTGTGACGAGGGATCAAAGTTCAATTCATGGTTTGAAAATAACAATGCCGATGCCATTACGTGTCGGGACTCGCTTACACGGCTCATCGGAGAATGCTATGATGCCCAACGCATAGGCACGAGCTGGTTTGGAAATGATTATTATCAGGTCATTCGCTCAACAGATCCCCAGCCGTCACCATATTGCGAATTCATGTTAGCACGTGCCGAAGTGGACGCACAGTTCTGGCGCCAAGATAAAAACGATTAGAGATCAGGCGGCATTTATAGTGCCTTTGCATTGTGACGCACAGTTTTTTTCCTGGTTCTTTTTTTATATTCACTTCTGAATATTTTGTATTTATCCAGCGACATCTCCACTTCAGACCATCGCTTAATCTCATTAAAATCTACCTTCTGCATCTCTGCCACAAGTATTGCCTGTTCCAAGGACTGCTTATCTCTCCAATGATAAAATGCGGCCAGCCGGTCTTTTACAGAATCCGTCGGTGAAATGATCTTGAGTATTCCCTGCCCCGTTTTCATCGTATCCGTTTGCTTTATCAGTTCAGAACCGACGGCCAAAGGAGGGGTTGGAAATTCCACGTAATAGGGGCATTCGGGATTGACGTAATGCCGCCAGTGTTTTTTTCGTTGAAACCCTATTTCGGAAAGGGCTGCGTCGACTTCATCCAACGCATATTCAGGCATCACAAAATCCAGATCGGAGGATTCGTAGACATTGTTTGAATATATTGATACGCAGGCACCGCCGGTTAAAACGGCATTAAAACCGCGGCTTGCAAGATGACTGCAAATGGCTGCGGCAATCTCGGCAACGGATAATTTCTTCCACGCAATTTTCATAAGGGTTTTCCGGCCCGACGGGGACGCATTCTGGGTGTGAAATATTTAAGCCGCTCCGACTCCGGCAGCGCACCCAGAATCTTTTGCAATAGCGCGGTAAGCTCGCTGGCGAAATAGTAGCGAGAGTTTAACCGGTATAAACGCGTTCTGCCTTTGAGCCAGCTGACTATCACTTGGCCCTTCTCCAGATTTTGAAGCTGGAGCTGAACAGGTCGCAGAGAGAAACCGAACAGACGGCAAATCTCCGGCGCATAGCCCTCCTCATAAACCAGCAGATAAAGAAGTATGCGCTCCTTGGTTCTATTGCCGAATATAGGTTCAAGCATAGCTAATTTATACCACAAGAAGAGTATCAACTCAATAAGTAAGTTATATAACTTACTATTTGAGTAGTAGTGGGGGCAGAGTGCACGGCGCCCACCCTGCCCGCCCACGCAGTCTTGCCTGCAGCACCTCTTAATCTTTGCACACATATTCGACAACATTTATGTAGACAATTATGTCTACATTTGTATATACTAACAATTGCCGGGAGGTGAAAGATGAGGAGTTCCACCGTGAGAATAGACGAAGAGTCGCAGGCCATCTTAAAGGCGATAAAAAGGCAGGAGGAGGACTCCGCCACGGCGATCATTCACAAGGCGCTTGAGGAATACAGAAGAAAGCTTTTTTTGAAGCAGTGCAGTGACGCTTATTCCACTCTGAAATCCGACAAAAAAGCATGGAAAGAAGAGACGGCTGAAAGAGAAGCGTGGGATTCTACTATTAGCGACGGATTGGAAAAGGAAAAATAGTGGCAAACGTTTATCGGCAAGAGATATGGCTTGTGAATCTCAACCCTCCCGGTTCGGGCAGGGAAATCCACGGCAGGCGCCCTGCCCTAGTAGTCTCCGATGATTACTTCAACGAAAGTCCGGCCGATCTTGTGATGGTTCTCCCGATAACTTCTACCCCAAGGAACATTCCCTCGCATATAAAGATCGACCCGCCCGAAGGAGGAGTGAAGAAAAGTTCTTTTATTAAATGCGACCAGATCCGCACGATATCGAAGTCCCGCTTCATCGAACGATTGGGAACCATATCAGACGGGACAATGGCAAAAATCGAAGATGCCCTGCGGATACTTCTCTCTCTGTAAACGGAAACAATCGATAAAGACGATTATGATTTCGATTATAATGACTTCGATAAAATCGATTGGCGATTATTGATTGGCGCCCGCCCGCGCAGCCGGAACCCCGCGGGGAATAGTGGATTTTGAGGGTTTGGTGTGTGACTGGAGGGTCAGACTCCTTACTTTTATATCACCTGCGGCCATGAGTTATGTACAATGGCATTCTATCTGCTTCAAATGTAAAATCCCCATCGGCGCTGATTGAAAAATAAGGTAACCCACCTGGAGATTTGATGCCTGTAATAGTGACACTTGCAGGCAACCAGTCAGCAAAGTAATTTACAAAATTGGCTCCTTCTACTCCACCCCGCCCACTGGAGCATGAGTAAAGGATAACATGCCCGTTCGGTTCCATTGCTCCTGCAACCACATCCCCAATTCCATTTTCCCCAAAATCGCTGAAATCCAACGCGTTAGGATAGAAATCTGTCAAGTCATAAACACGAGAGTCAGTTTCTCCAAAATTAATGGTCTGACCATCTCCATGACCTGCAAAAAACAACACTCGTATTTTCCTACGATAACTATTGACTACCTCTTCTATGACATCCATTGCCTGATCATCACTTGACACCTCGTAATAAATAACACGGAATACGCCGTTTTGAAGCATGTGCTCAAAAATCTCGCCACCCTGAAGTATTCTTGTTTCATCGACTTTGGGGTATATTAAAAGAGCGATAGGTCTCGAATCGTTATTATCAACTGACCTGTTGGAAATCATTTGCGCCAAAATATCCACATGATAGTCAGAAGACTGCACATAGTTAAAAGGTCGATCAATTGGTGGAATATAACCTGCTATAAGACGTGAGGGAAAATCAATATCAAGTTCTCCAAGAGAATTCATTAATTGATTATAGTCCCTTACGGTATCAGGGACTGTGACACCGGCCCCTTCAGCATCAGATAAATAACTTTCCCAGACGGCTTGTTTGAACTCCGGTGGAATCACTTGCATTACATCAAATGGATCTCGGACTACGGCGCGAAATAAAATATCAAGATTATTTTCCCAATCAAAATTATTTTCCCAATCAAAGGAGTCATTGAGAATGACCTTCCAATTTACCCCCACAGCACGTCGTACAAAGCTATCATTACCTATGAGATCACTTGATACATAGTTAAATGCACATGCGTCCGCTCCTATTTGTTGAATCGCAAAACTGTCATCACCTCTCAATTCTTCTGACGCATACTGAAATGGGCATTGATCATTATCATAAAGATTACTGTCCCCATAATGCTCCACTGCCAGCGTCACAAAACTACGGCTGGACCAGAGCACGCCGGGGACCGTGTCTTCGTTGAGTTCATCTGGCCACCGGAGATTTGGCTGAAAACGATA
>Ga0315291_10002959_pt1 | contig 22018 bp, 24 predicted proteins | sample YL17G12_20_MG_FD_203070 | JGI IMG/M metagenome (GOLD analysis project Ga0315291, IMG submission 203070) | Sediment microbial communities from Yellowstone Lake, YNP, Wyoming, USA - YL17G12_20 | ecosystem: Environmental > Aquatic > Freshwater > Lake > Sediment | place: USA: Wyoming | collected... | reverse complement strand
ACTGGATTAAAACAGATCAAATCCAAGATTATAAATTACAATTCTATTAAGTTTCCAAAAGGGTTAATAAATAAAATCTGGGATGCCCGTTTAAAAGAAGAAAAAGACTTGATTAAAAAAATAAAACCGCTTAAACTGAAAAAAGAAGCTCAAAAAGTTTTAGAGAATTTTGAGAATAAATCAGAGTTAAAAAATCAGAAGATAGGACCAACCCTTTTATTGTGGGGAAAAAAGTAGGGGCGCGACGCGACGTGCCCCTACCATATTATCCTCTTCTTTCTAAGGGGAGGGATAGGGTGAGGTTTTAGTAAGTCAGATTTTTAGTCTATCCAAAATAAAACGTCCAGGATAAACCTGGACGCTACTTTATAGAAATAAATCGGGAGGGGACAAGCCCCTCCCCTACATATAAATCATCTACCCCATATTCTCTATGATCGCCGTTCCGAACTCAGAGGTTCTTAGCTTAGTAGCTCCTTCCATCAACCTTTCTAAATCGTAGGTAACTCTCTTCTGTTTTATCGTCTCCTGAATACCTTTATAGATTTTCTCAGCCGCTTCTTTCCAGCCAAGGTATTCTAACATCATACAGCCGGATAAAATCACCGAGCTGGGATTGATCATATCTTTATCTGTATATTTAGGTGCGGTTCCATGGGTTGCTTCAAACAGGGCTATAAAATCACCGATATTTCCACCTGGCGCCATTCCCAAGCCACCTATCTGAGCGGCACAGGCATCAGAGAGATAATCCCCATTCAGATTAGGAGTGGCTACTACTTCATATTCTTTTGCCCGGGTCAATATCTGCTGAAGCATACTGTCTGCAATGCGGTCTTTGATCACGACTTTACCTGCTGGAACCTGCCAGTTATAATCCTTTTCCAGTTCAGCTTCAGTTACGACTTTATCTCTGAATTCTTTTAAGGCTAACTCATAACCCCATTCCCGAAACGCACCCTCAGTATATTTCATAATGTTACCCTTATGTACCAGTGTAACCGACTTGCGATTATTCTCTATAGCATATTTAATCGCTTTCCGTACTAATCTTTTGGTTCCAGTAACGCTGATCGGTTTTATACCTATACCTGAATCTGACCGGATTTTGGTTTTCATTGTTTTATTCAAAAAACTGATGACCTTCTTTACCTCTTTGGAACCTTTGCGCCACTCAATACCAGCATAAACATCCTCAGTATTCTCCCTGAAGATGATTATGTTCATATATTCAGGATGTTTAACCGGGGAAGGAACTCCTTCGAAATACCTGACCGGACGAACACAGGCATAAAGGTTTAACAGCTGCCTTAAGGATACATTTAAACTTCTGAATCCACCACCAATAGGAGTAGTTAAAGGGCCTTTTAAAGCTACAATATAATACTTTATCGCATTCAAAGTATCCTTGGGCAAAAGCTCGCCATACTTCTCCTGAGCTTTTTCTCCAGCATAAACGTCGAACCAAACGATCTTTCTTTTTCCGCCAAAAGTTTTTTCTACTGCAGAATCCAGAACCCGACGAGATGCCTTCATAATATCCCTGCCAACCCCGTCTCCTTCGATAACCGGGATAATTGGATTATCCGGCACCTGGAGTTTATCTTTAACTATTTCGATCTTTTTACCCGCCTCAGGCGGGGTAATCTTATTGAACTTAACCATCCTTACTCCTTTCCTTTAGGATCCGTTTCTCGGACCTTTCCGTTAAAACGTTTAATTGATTATATTAGATTTTTAATCTATTTTAAAATCCCCATGCTTTTGAATATGGTCAATTAATCCCCCATCGTTCAAGATATTGATCATCGCCTTGGGTAAAGAAGCAAAATTCAGAACAACTCCATTGGTCAAATCCTTGATCTCTCCCTTTTCTAAATCTATTTCTAATTCATCTCCGGAGGAGAGTTTATCCGTATCGCAGATCATAACCGGCAATCCGACATTAATTGCATTCCGGTAGAAAATACGAGCAAAAGATTTGGCCAAAACTGCAGAAACTCCAGCCAATTTGATAATCGTGGGTGCATGCTCTCTGGAGGAGCCACAGCCAAAATTCTCACCACCTACTACAAAATCTCCTTTCTGGACTTTGCTGGCAAAAGATGTATCCGCATCCTCTAAGACATGCTTAGCCATCTCCGGAAGATTGGAACGCAGGTGAAAATATCTGCCTGGCGCGATCAAATCCGTGGAGATATCATCCCCGAATTTAAAGACTTTTCCTTTTAAACTCATAAAACACCTCTTATCTTTTTTTCTTCTTTAGAAAGATTTTAACCTTTTTACCCTTGGATCTTTTCTTAGCTATAAATTCCCTTGGATCAACTATCTCACCGGCAACTGCAGCTGCAACAGCTGTAGCCGGTGAAGCCAAATAAATAAATCCTTCGGGATTACCCATCCTGCCTTTGAAATTCCTGTTCATAGTGGAAATACAGCTTTCCCCGTCGCCTAAAATCCCTTCGTGAACTCCTACACAGGGACCACACCCCGGGGCTAATATCGCTGCTCCGAATTCCACCAGTTCCCGGATATATCCTTTCTTCATTGCTTCTAAGAAAACCGCTTTTGAAGCTGGAACAACTATAAACCTGGTCTTTAGATTTTTCTTTCTACCTTTGATTATCTGGCAGGCAACCTCTAAATCTTCTGACCTTCCATTGGTACAGGTTCCCAAAAATACCTGGTCTATCTTTATCCCTTTTGCCTGGTCAATCGGTTTGGTATTATCAACTGTGTGCGGGAAAGCTATTGTGGGCACAAGCTTTGAAGCATCAATTTTTATTATCCTTTCATAAACCGCATCCTCGTCCCCTTTAAGCTCTCTGAATTTACTTGCCCTCCCCTGCTCTTTCAAGAATTTTTCTGTTACCTTATCAGACCCAATTAAACCCGCCTTCGCCCCTGCTTCTATCGCCATATTGGAAAGAGTCATTCGACTACTCATTGACATATTCTCAATAGTATCCCCGGTGAACTCTAACGATTTGTAAGTAGCTCCATCTGCTCCGATCAATCCAATTAGATACAAAATTAAATCCTTGGAATATACTCCGGGCTGTAAATCTCCAGTTACATCAATCTTGAAAGTCTCCGGAACCCTGAGCCAGGTCTTTCCCAAGGCAATACCAATAGCTACATCAGTTGAGCCCATTCCAGTGGAGAAAGCTGCCATTGCACCACCCGTGCAGGTATGAGAGTCAGCTCCGATAAGGATTTCACCTGGATTTAGATAAGACTCTGAGATTATCTGGTGACAGATCCCCATTCCCACGTCTGAAACCTGACAGCCGGTCTTCTCTACAAATTTCCTGATGGTCATATGGTCATTGGAAAGCTCTTTTCTGGGAGAAGGTGCAGAATGGTCAATAAAAAGGACTGTTCTTTTTGGATGAGCTGCTTTTTCCAAATTTATTTTCTGTAATTGTCTTATCGCTAAAGGTGCAGTCCCATCCTGCATTAGGCAGACATCCACCTGCACCAGGACTATCTCTCCGGCTTTTACTTCCCTGCCAGCATGTTTCCCGATTATTTTTTCTGCTAAAGTTTTACCCATATTTTCCCTCACTATTTCATTATTTGATATCTCTAAGAAAACAAAATTTAATTTTGAAACATAAATTTAAAAGAAAAATAATCCAAAGTCAACTTTTTTTGTGATATTTTTAGGGTAAAAATAGAACTTATCTTTGTATCAGGTGCACCGGGCACCTGGACATACTTGTCTACTTTAGGTTTACAGTCCAAAAGAGCGGGTGGAAACCCCGCTTGAGCTGGATTTCACTTCGCTTAATAAGCTCCACCCCTAAGCGACTCCAAAAACTTTTAGAGACGCATGCGATGTGTTTCTACGTTTTTCCCCGGGGGTCAGGGGACCCGACGGTCACAAATTTTCTTTGCAAATCTGAAACTTTGCCCTACAATCCACTATTCCCTACCACCTATCACCTACTACCTGCCTCATCGAATATAAAGCCCGACGCTACGATTTTCCCCTGTCTACTACCTACTATCTACTTGCCAGCTACATTCTGCTTAATCCACTCCGTCGTCACCGATTTTGGCCTTTCAATCGGCAGACCTAAAGCTCTATCCCACACCAGTTGCGCTAAAACGCCCATAGCCCGTGAAACTCCGAACAAAACCGTATAGAAGTCGTATTCTCTTACCCCATAATACCACTGCAAAACTCCTGAATGAGCATCCACGTTGGGCCAGGGATTTTTGGCTTTGCCGTGTTTCATTAAAATATCTGGTGCCACCTCATAAATCATACTGACCAATTTGAATAGCTCGTCTTCAGGCATATGTTTCAATGCAAATTCCCTCTGGGCGACATATCTGGGGTCAGTCTTTCTTAAGACCGCATGTCCATATCCAGGTATCACCTGGCCGCTGTTTAAAGTGTCCCACAGGGCTTTGGAAAGCTCTTCTTTAGTGGGAAGTTTTCCGCCCAGCTTTTTCATCAGGTTCTGAATCCAGTGCAAAACTTCTTGATTAGCCAGACCATGTAAAGGACCTGCTAAGCCGTCCATTCCAGCAGAAAGTGAATAGTAAGGATCAGACAGAGCTGAGCCAACTAAATGAGTGGTATGCGCGCTGACGTTTCCTCCTTCATGGTCGCAGTGCAACACCAGATATAACCTCATCAATTCAGAATATTCAGGATTATCGATTCCCATAATATGCGCGAAATTTGCTCCCCAGTCCAAAGTCTTTTTTCCTCTGACCCTTTTGCCATCTTTATAAGTCCGTCTGTAAATGTAAGCCGCAACCGCAGGGAGTTGCGCCAGAAGGTTCATTGTGTCTTCATAGGTGGGGTCCCAGTATTGAGCTTTAGGCAGACCTTCCTCATATTTTTTAGAGAACAGGGAATAGGGCTGAAGCGCAAGAATGCCGATGGAAAACTGGGTCATAGGATGCATGTTCTTCGGCAGTGCATTCAGGGTTTTCCAGACCTCCTTGGGAACCTCGCTCCTGGCTTGCCATTCCTTGGTAACTTCTTTTACATCCTTTTTTGAAGGAAGCTCACCAGTTAAAAGGAGCCAGAAAATCCCTTCAGGCAAAGGCTCTTCTCCGTCTTTTGCCTTCGGAAGTTTTTCCCTGACTTCCGGTATACTGAATCCTCGAAACCTTATTCCTTCCATCGGGTCAAGCAGGGAAGTCTCCCAGACCATACATTTAATGTCCCTCATCCCGCCATAGGCCTGGCTCACAGTTGCCTGAGAAAGAGCTTTTTCACCGTGCTCTTTCAGGATGGTCTTAACCTGTCCCTGCATCTCAGTGATTTTTTTGGTCAGTAGCTCTTTTAAGGGCATATCTCTTCCTCCGGTTTAATTATTTTTTAATATGGGATAAAAAGCTTTAATTTTATCTTTCCTACCTTGTGAATTTTTTCACTATTATAATATAAAATAAAAAGAATAACCCGTCAACTATTTTTTACCAAAAAAGAAATCTATCTCCACTTTAGCATTTTCTATAGAATCTGAAGCATGCACTGAATTATGGCAGATATCCAGGCCGAAATCAGCTCTTACTGTTCCTTTTTCTGCTTTTTTAGGGTCAGTAGTACCTATAAGTTTTCTAAGCTCTTCTACAGCCTTTTCTCTTTTCAGCCAGGTTACCACTATCTTACCGGAGGAGATGTAATCAACTAATTCCTGGTAAAACGGTTTACCTTTATGCACCTGATAGAATTTACCGCCTTCTTCTGGAGAGATTTTAAGCATCTTAAGCCCTTCTATTCTGAAGCTATCCTTTTCTACCCTTCTTAATATTTCTCCTATCAAGTCTCTACTAACAGCATCCGGTTTAATAATCAGAAGTGTTTGTTCCAAAACTCCTCCTCTACGTTTTGTAATTTAATTCTAAGAAAGTAGGGGCGTTTTGCAATACGCCCCTATAATTTCTGTATTTTTTATTTTGTTTTCTTTCTTTTTCTTTTTTGTTTATTCGCCAGCTCAAACCCTAACTCCAGTGCCTTCAGATTCATATCCAGCATCGCCTTGGGAGATTTGCTTTTAACCGCTTCGATTAAGGATTCTTTTGAGACTATTTTGGTCAAGGAAGAAATGACTCCTAAGGCAATTATATTTGCCACCACTGGAGTACCTAACTTTTCTTTAGCCGTCTGAGTAAAAGGAAGACCGATAATTTCTCTGGCAGGTGGTTGAGTTACCAGGTTTGAGTCAACTAACAAAATACCGTCATCCTTCAGGTTAAGATAATAAGTGTCACAGGCCTCTTGAGTCAAAGCTAAAAGAATGTCTAACTTTATAGCTTTTGGGTAATAGATCTCCCCTGAGCTGAAAACTAAATCTGATCTGCTGGCACCACCCCGTGCTTCTGGACCGTAACTCTGAGTCTGGGCAACATTCTTATCCTCATACACCCCTAAAGCTTCAGCTAAGATTGTTCCAGCAAAAATCAATCCCTGGCCACCGGAGCCAGAGAGCCTTATATCATATCTATCTTCATAATCAACATCCATCTTTCTAACTTTCATATCAAACTCCCTACTTAGAATCTTCAGGTTGAGCTTGAAACTGGGCAATTACTTTATCATATTCTTCACAGTATTCCGGGAAATCCACATCCCAGAGCACGCCTATCAAAAACTTATCTTTCAGTTTATCCGGTGGAAGTTTGGCTGCGGCTTGAATCGGAATAGCGTGATCTTTCTGCCATTCCATCATCTTGATAGCAGTCCCTTCCTTGTTAAGCCTACCGTAAAAAGTATGGCAGTGACTGATAACCTCTACTAAGGAGAATCCTTTCTTTAATATCGCCTGTTGAATGATCTTTTCCAGCAAAGTCACATGATAGACCGTTCCGCGGGCAACAAAAGTCGCTCCAGCAGATTTAGCCAAACTACAGATATCAAAATCCCTCTCACGATTTCCATAAGGAGCAGTTGTCCCTATCTTCATAAAAGGGGTAGTGGGCGAATATTGACCACCGGTCATCCCGTAGATACTATTATTTATAAGAATAGTGGTGATATCAATATTCCTTCTGCAGGTATGAATAAAATGATTACCACCTATAGCTAAACCATCCCCATCCCCGGTTATAACTACAACTTTAAGCTTCGGGTTAGCTAATTTCACCCCGGTAGCAAAAGCAAGTGCTCGGCCATGAGTAGTATGAAGTGTATTGAAATCTACATAAACCGGCATCCGGCTGGAGCAGCCAATTCCCGAGACCATAGCTACATCATCCCGGTTTAATTTCAAACTATCTATTGCCCGGATAATTGCCCCTAAGGCTATACCTATACCACATCCAGCACACCAGACATTGGGAAACTTCTTTTTTGTGCGTAAGTAATGATGAGTAACTTTAGTAATAGTTTCCATATCTATCTGACCTCCCTGATCTTGGCAAAGATCTGTTCCGGGGTTAAAATATCACCATCAAACCTGTTCAGACCATAGATCTTGGCTTTTCCACAATTAGTTCGCATAACTTCACGTATTAACTGCCCCTGGTTCAGCTCCGCCACGATTATTATCTCTAATTGTTCAGACATCTGTTCCATATAAATATCCGGAAAAGGCCAGATAGTCAAAGGCTGGATCAACCCTACCCTTATTCTCTTCTGCTGAGCCATCCTGATTGCTTGTCTGGCTGCTCGAGCAACAATCCCATAAGCGAAAACCGCAATTGCTGCCTCCTCCATAAATTCTTCCTCCACCTGCACGATATCATTCACATTATGCATTATCTTTTTTTCTAATTTATCTAATTTAGCCTGTATCTCTTCTGAACGGGAGGTTGGAAATCCTAAAGGATCATGGGTCAGCCCGGTTACATTATACCGGTAACCTTCGCCAAAGCTTGCCATAGGAGAGACGAAATGAGGGTTTATCTCAAAATGTTGATACCATTCAGGTGGAACTGTTGGCTTCATCCGGTTAAATACCTTGATCCCTGCTGGATCTGGTAGAATTATCTTTTCCCGCATATGTCCTAAAACCTCATCCATCAGGAGAATTACCGGAGTCCTGTATTTTTCGGAGAGATTAAAAGCCCTGATCGTTAGCTCAAAACATTGTCTGACAGAAGATGGAGCTATAGCAATCGAATGATAATCCCCATGAGTGCCCCACCTTGCCTGCATAGTATCAGATTGCGAGACTTTAGTAGGGAGTCCAGTAGAGGGACCACCTCTCTGCACATCCACTATCACGCATGGTACCTCGGCCATATAAGCATAGCCAAGATTTTCCTGCATCAAGGAAAATCCAGGGCCGGAGGTAGCAGTCATTGCTTTTGCCCCGGCAATAGAAGCTCCTATAACTGCCGCTAAGCTGGCTATCTCATCCTCCATCTGGATGAACTTACCACCCCGGCGCGGAAGATTCCTGGCTAAATACTCAGCTATCTCCGTGGAAGGGGTAATCGGATAACCGGCAAAGAAATTCACTCCTGCAGCTAATGCCCCTTTTGCGCAAGCCTCATTCCCCTGGAGAAGTTGTGCCTTTTGATTTTGACTCATCTTCTTTGATCCTTTTAAACTCTAAGATTTTCCTTCCGTAAGCCCTTTTGGTTTTACAGTTATGGCGAAATCTGGACATCTTAACTCACACATCCCACATTGAGTGCATTTTTCCGGGATTAATACTGGAAGTCCATCCTTGTTAGCTACCAGTGCTCCTGTGGGGCAAAAAGATATGCAGATATTGCATTTTTTACACCAGGCTGCGAAGACGTGTACTTTTTCTTCTTCTTCTTTTGTAACTCTGGTTACTTCTGTTTTCTTTATATTTTCTTTTTTTGTATCTTCAGTCAAATTCTCTTCTTCCTCCTTATCCTGAATACGTAAGCTAGAAAAAAATCTTGACTTTTTCGGGTATATATGCTAAACTTAAACAAAAGTCAAGGTGATTTTGATGAAATCGGTCAACTTCAAATTCAGACATAAGCTCAATACTATTATCGGTGGAGAAGCTCATAACTTTTGTTATCAATGCGGCGCCTGCGTGGGAGATTGCCCTGCGGCTTTATATTCACCTGATTTTAATCCCAGAAATATCCTGCTTATGGCTCTTATAGGAGATGAGGAATCTTTAGTTGGACCTGATTCAGTCATCTGGGATTGCACCAATTGTAATACCTGTTATGAACGGTGCCCACAGGCAGTGAGACCGGTAGAAGTCATAATCGCTTTGAAAAATATCTGTTTTGAAAGAGGAACTAACCCTCCAGAGGTTAAATCAATTTTAGATAGTGTCAAAGAAAGCGGCAGAACCGTAAAAGAAAGCTCCCTTTCGAATAGAAGAAGAAAAGAGTTAGGCTTAAAAGAGATAACTATAGTACCATTGGAGGAGTTGAAGAAGTTATTGGAATGATGGATTAGCCTGTAGCTAGTAGCAAGTAGCTTGTAGCTTTTTAACGGTCACGAGCAACGGTCAACGAGGAACGTTATTATGAAGTATGCCCCCTTTTTCGGCTGTATGATCTCAGTCAAATATCCCCAGATGGAAGCTTCTGTGCGCAAAACTATGGCAAATTTAGGGATTGAGTTAGTAGATTTGCAAGGTTTCTCCTGCTGTCCTGATCCCATATATTTCAAAGCCACGGATAAACTTACCTGGATGACCTTAGCTGCCAGGAATATATCCATAGCAGAAGAAGCTGGGCTTGATCTGGTTACGATGTGCTCAGGTTGTACTGCTACTTTATCTGAGGTGAATTATCATCTCAAACACGATCCGGATTTGAGAGAAAAGGTAAATCATAAATTAAAAAAGATAGGGAAGGAATATAAAGGAACAATCTCAGTCCGTCATATAGTAACGGTTTTAAGGGATGACTTAGGAATCAGCAAAGTAAAATCCTCAGTCAAGAAGCCATTGAATTTAAAAGTAGCTATTCATTACGGTTGTCATCTTTTAAAACCCAGTGAGATAATGAAAGTGGATGACCCGGACCATCCCATTATCCTGGAAAACCTATTTGAAGCCACCGGAGCAGAAACCATAAAACATGAAAAACAGGTCCTGTGCTGTGGTAAAGCCTGCACGCACGAAGAAATCCCGGAGAAGATGACCTTAGATGTATTGACCTCAATTAAAAAGTCCGGAGCTGACTGCATGGGATTGATCTGCCCCACCTGTTTTGACGAGTTCGATTTAGGACAGATAAAACTTTCCCGTAAATTCTCAGTCGAGCTAAACGTTCCCATAATCTATTACTTCCAGTTCTTAGGACTCTCCCAGGGGCTTTCGCCTGAAGATGTGGGCTTACATCTGCATAAGACCAAAACAGATGAGATGTTAAAGAAAATAAATTAAATTCTGTAGAGATGCATCGAATGTGTCTTTTTTTATTTATATATTTCACGCTGGTTGTCCAATGGACTACTATGACTTTGTTGGTGAGGACACTAACGAAGAGCAAAAGTTTTTTGTAGGGATGTATTGCAATCCGAATGGATCCGGTCTGGATACGCCCCTACGGTATGAAAAGAGGTGATTTATGCTTGAAATAAAATCCATCTCTTCAGATAACGTTTCAGACCTGTATACTCTCTGTACTCCTCCTAAGGAGGAGTATAAAAAAGCTTCACAGGAATCAGCAGATTTCTTTTTACAAAAACAAAAAGTCGGATGGCAGGGATTGGTTTTGTATGATGAGCATACCCCTGTGGGTCGGGTTGAATTCCATCCCTTAGAAGAAGCATTTTATGCTATTAGCGGAGATAATCTCTATTTTATGCCTTGCTTCTGGATTAAACCGGAATATGAGAAAAAAGGAAATGGTAAAAGATTGATGGAGGAAGCCTTAAAGATGACCCGAAACCGAAAAGGTGTGGTAACTGTAACCGCTTCTAACTGGATGCCCCAGGAATTTTTCCAGAAATTTGGTTTTGAAAAAATTCAGGAGAAGGGCACAGCTCAACTCCTATTAAGAAAAAACCAGAAAGACGCTTCCTGTTACTGGTTTGGGCCTTCCTTTGCACCGCAAAATCAAAAAGGGCGGATAAATGTAGATGTAGTCTATAACCTGAGCTGCCCTTATATCGTAGCCAACTGGCGCAATCTCATAAGAAAAGCCAAAGAGATAACCGATAAACTCGAACTTAATATCTATCAGCAAAAAGATAGAAAAGACCTGGAAAGATATGGAGAGGCAAATATTTATATAGATGGAGAAGCACCCTTTTACGGACCGGCAAGTGAAGAGGAGATCGAAAAGATAATCAAAGAGCACCTGAAGAGAAAAGGACTTTAGAAATAGTTTTTGTAGGGGAGGGGTTCATCCCCTCCCGCTTTATATTCAGATTAGAATTCGGATAAAACGGATGAATAAAAAAACAAAAATGGTTCTGATCGGAAACCAGCTCATCGGATTGGTCGGTTTAGATGAACTATTTGAGGACATCTATCGAAAAGACCAGAAACCAAACGAGTCCATTCTAAATAAATTGCTATCTTTAGCTCGAAAAGATAATTATATCCCTTCAAAGCAAGAGGAAATTTATGCTTCTGCTTTGCTCAGGGAATATTCTCTTTATTATCAGAAAAAACTAAACGGTTCCAAAGAAGAAACTTCAGACTCCTGCTGTACCTGGCAGGGAATCCCCAGGGAAACTATCCCCTGGTATCCAACCGTATATGAAGAAAAATGTGATGGCTGTAAGAAATGTTATGATATGTGTCCCCAGAAAGTCTATTTCTGGGATGAGAAGATAAACAAACCCAAGGTGGTAAATCCATTTGCCTGTGTAGTCGGCTGCTCTGGCTGCGCTGAGATATGCAAACTGAAAGCCATCAGCTTCCCACCCATAAGTATTTTAGATAATCTCAAATCCCATTAGATTGTAGGGGCGACCCTTGTTGAGCTTTCGCGAAATCCCGATTTTCGGGATGGTCGCCCGTGGTGTGTGCGGTAAATGTAGTGTGACACTTTCAGAGTCGCATAGTATAGTGAGGTATTGCCATACACCCTGAAATATTGTCCGTATAAATTTGAGGTAGGGAATTATGCAAAAGAGAGTGCTGCTATTTTCGATATTGTTTTTATTTTTTATATCTGGGTGTGAAGAGGAACAACCAATAAAGGGACAGAGAGAGCTTGAGATCAAATATTACGATGGTAAAAGATTATCTATGATAAAAGATTTCAGGGAAAACTCCATCAAAGGACCTCAACATATTGATAAAGAAAAATACCGGCTTGAAATTACTGGACCGGTCATCAATCCAAAAACCTACACTTATGACGAGGTGATAAACAACCACAAATCATACAAACAACTGGTTGAGCTTAATTGTGTAGAGGGATGGAGTGTGAATATCCTCTGGGAAGGGGTTCTGGTTAGGGATTTGTTAGCCGAAGCCCAGATCTTGCCCAGGGCAAAAGTGGTCATATTCCATTCTTATGAGGGATATTCAACTTCTTTTCCAATAGACTACATATTGAATAATGATATAATTATGGCATACAGAATAAATAATGTTACTCTGCCACCGGAAAGAGGTTTCCCTTTCCAACTTGTGGCAAAAGGGAAATGGGGGTATAAATGGATAAAATGGATAACCAGAATCGAGCTGTCTGAGGATATAAATTACCGGGGATACTGGGAACAAAGGGGATATTCCAATAATGGAAATTTGGATGAAGATTTTTATGAAAAATAAATCTTCCCGTGTTTATCAACGAAGAGAATAAGGGCAGACACGGGGGTCTACCCCTACAACTCCAACCTATGGCTACGTCTCTTTATCCGTCATTCATCATTTGATATTCGATTTTTATCATCCATTTTCTATTTCATCTAATCAACCTTCTTTTCATCAGGTTTATAGACAAAATGAAGAAAAAAGGAGTGGCAACCAGTATCCAGGAAAGGTTAAATAAAAGGTTAGTGGTAAATCTTCCAATAGTTAATGCCCTGGTGAGCGCCACAACGTGATATAAAGGTAAAAATAGCTTAGAGACAATTTGCACCGCTTCAGGCAGGTTATGGGTGGAGAAAAATGTTCCGCTTAAAATGAACATTGGAGTGATGAATAAAAAAGACGGATAGTTGAACGAATCTATGTTAGGGGTGATGGCGGTGAAACACATTGCCATTGCCGAGAATAAAAGCCCGACTAAAAACGCTAATGGTGGAATGAGTAAGAACAATGGACTTGAGACCAGTCCAAAGGCAAATACTACGCCTAAGACTATGGTGGAGTTTATCAGGCTCTTGGTAGCACCCCATAAGAGTTCGCCAGCTATGACTTCTTCCAGGCTTACGGGGGTGGCGATTATAGCTCCAAAAGTTTTCTGGTAGTACATCCTGACGAAGGAAGCATAAGTGCATTCGAAAAAGGAAGAGAACATCATCGATATTGCCACCAGAGCTGGAGCGATAAACGCAATATAAGGCAGACCCTCTTGAGGTTGAACAAAACCTCCCAATCCGAAGCCCAACCCCACTAAATAGAAAATAGGTTCAAGCAATGGCGGGAAAAAATTGACTCTGTAGGTCTTCATAAAGACTTCGAGGTTTCTCCTCCATACCCTCCAGATACGATAACTCAGCTCCGGCACCTGGAAATATGAAGCAACAACCTTTGTTCTCATTCTTTTAACCGCCTTCCGGTTAATTTCAGAAACACATCTTCCAGGTTGGCATCTCTGATCATCGCTGACCTGAAGCTGTATTTATTCAGGATTTCTGTGAAAACGCCCCTGGTATGATTGGTGAAAACCTGGATCCTGTCTCCCAAAATCTCAAGTTTTGCCTCAGGAAACGTATCCTTGAGGAATTTCAGTACCTCCTCATCCCAGGCTACTTCCAATACCTCTTCTCCCGCATGCTTTTTAACTAAATCCAAAGGTCTGCCTTCCTCGATAATTTTCCCATAATCCATAATCACTGTTCGCTCGCAGAGCTGGGCTGCCTCCTCCATATAATGGGTAGTCAGAACTATGGTGACCCCTTGTTTCTGTAAACTTCTGATTTTATCCCAGATCAGATGCCGGGCTTGAGGGTCTAAGCCAGTGGTTGGTTCATCTAAGATAAGAATCTGCGGCTCGTTTATTAAGGACCTGGCAAGAATAAGTCTTCTTTTCATTCCTGCGGATAGCTGGTCGATTATGACATCCCGTTTATCCCCTAACTGGACGAATTTCAGAAGTTCCTCTGCCCTTTTCTGAGCTTGTGCTTTAGGTATGTCAAAATAGCGGGCATAGACTATGAGATTATGCAAAACCGTGAAATCCGGGTCAAGGTTATCCTCCTGCGAAGCAACGCCGATCATCTTTTTAATCTCTCTTCCCTCTCTGGTTACGTCCATACCTGAAACCGAAAGACTGCCTGAAGTTAAGGGCAACACGCACTGGACCATTTGCATGGTTGTGGTCTTCCCAGCCCCATTCGGACCAAGAAAACCAAAACACTCACCTCTGTATACCTGGAAGCTGATTTGGTCCACCGCTGTAAAATCTTCAAATTTTTTGGTAAGACCTTCTGCTTTAATTAAAACTTCAGAACTCATTATTCACCTATACGTGGAACAACAATTTCCTAACTATCAAGTAAACCAATCTACATTTTTACAGAAGTTGAGTCAAGATTTTTTAGAAAAGAATAATAGGGGCACGGCATGCCGTGCCCCTCGACCTATCTTCAAGTAGTTTAGTAGTGAATGGGCTTGATTTATCAAGCCCATTAATTAGAAAAACGGGTGGGTATAAACACATCCCCTACGAAAGATTCTTAGCCCCTACAATCAATGAAAATCTACTTCTTTTCTTCCTCTCCTGCGGATCCAACTTCGGATTTAATTCTTCTCACTGAGTTCGACTGGCACTTGGGACAGGCGCGTTCCACTAAAGGACCTTTAGGGTCAAAGGGCATTTTGAACTCATGCCCGCAGCGTAAACATTTGAATTTTGCTTCTTCTGGCATAGGAAATACAGTTTAAAGTTTAATTCTGTCATTGCGAGCGACTGCAAGGAACGAAGCAATCTTTTTACTATGAAGGGACTGCTTCGTCGGTCAAATGACCTCCTCGCAAAGACAGCAAGATCAAGGGCAGACACAGGGGTCTGCCCCTACGATTTACGGTCACGAAACACGAATAACGGTCACTTCTTTTTTATTTTCTATTTTTCTTCTCTACATAGACTTGTAGTGCGACCCTTTAGGGTTGCTTAAGCGAGGCTAAAAGCCTCACACTACAAAATTCCTTTTACTATGCGGTGGTCTTGGCTGTTGCCTTTACTTTCTTCGTTCCCTTGGGCTTTAGGTCAGACAGGGCTTTTTTGGTGAAATCTATTTCCTCTTTGGTAACTATCTTCCTCATCTCTTCCATCACTCTCATCACCCTGGCAAATTTCTGACCCTCAGCCGCACTGATCCATTCCAATTGCAGTCTTTCCGGACGAATCCCTTTTTTCTCGAGTTTATCCCAGAGCCTTTCCACTCTTCTTTGAGTCCATCTATTCGCATCGATATAATGACAATCTGCAAAATGACAGCCGGAAACCAAAACAATAGGTGCACCCTTCTGAAAAGCATATAAGACGAACTGTTCATCTACCCTGCCTGAGCACATTGTCCGGATCAACCTGGAGGTAGGGGGATACTGCAACCTGGAGATACCTGCCATATCCCCACCCGCATAAGAGCACCAGTTACAGGCAAAAGCTACGATCTTCTCCTCTGGATTTTCCTCTAAGATAGCATCTATCTGTGCGAAGATCTGTTTATCAGTAAAATGCCGCATTGTAATCGCACCAAAAGGACACTCTGCTCCACAGGTTCCACATCCGGCACAAGCTGCCTCGATTATCTCAGCTGGAATCTTTTTCTCCCGGTCAACGATAATTGACTTAAAAGGACAAGCACGGTAGCAGATCTCACAAGCCGTACACATATCCTTATCTACAATTGAAGTGATGGCTTCAACTGTCAGTTTGTCAGAAGCTAAGATGATTCCTGCCCTTGCTGCTGCGGCTGAAGCCTGGGTTACGCTGTCCTTTACATCTTTAGGAGATTCAGCTACTCCTGCGAAGAAGACCCCTTTGGTAGGAGCATCAATCGGTTTCAATTTGGGATGTGATTCCAGATAAAATCCATCCTGAGTTCGGGAAAGAGTCAAAAGCTGCTGGATAGGGTCATTTTTCCATTTAGGCTCATATCCTATAGATAAAACCAGCATATCTAAATTATGCTTTTCCACTTTCCCGGTGGTGGTGTTCTCTACGGAAAGCAGAAGGTTTTTAGTTTCAGGATCTTCCTCTATGTCGCCAGGGATTCCTCGAATATATTTTACTCCTGCCTCTTTGCTTCTTTTATAAAGGTCTTCAAATCCCTTGCCGAACGTCCGCATATCCATATAGAAAACTTTAGCCTCTATGTCCGAATAATGGTCCTTTAGAAGAACAGTATCCTTAACTGTATTCATGCAGCAGATATTACTGCAATAAGGGTTTCCTCTTTTCTCCGAGCGGGAGCCTACGCACTGGATAAAACCGATGGTTTTAGGGGTTTGGTGATCTGTGGTTCTGATGAAATGCCCACCTGTCGGACCTCCGGCGCAGATTAACCTTTCAAATTCCAGACTGGTGATAACGTTCTCAAACCGGGTGTAACCGTATTCGTCTAATTGAGTGGGATCATAAATATCCAAGCCCGTGGCGGCGATTATCGCTCCTACTTCTACATCGATTATCTGATCCTGCATATCGTAATCGATACATTTCTTATCACACACCTCCACACATTTTCCACAGGCAATTGGATTATTCCCCAGACAATCATTCATATTTATCACATAAGCAGAAGGGACTGCTTGAGCAAGTTGAATATAAATCGCTTTACGCGATGAAAAGCCCATCTGGTATTCATCCGGAACTGCTATGGGACAAACTTTAACGCATTCTCCGCAGGAATTGCACTTGGTCTCATCCACATAACGGGCTTTCTTCCTGATCTTCACCTTGAAATTTCCGATATAACCTGAGACTTTTTCTACTTCACTGTAAGCGTAGAGCTTAATCTTTGGATGTCGACCGACATCCATCATCTTCGGTCCCAGAATTCATATGGAACAGTCCATCGTGGGATAGGTTTTATCAAGCTGTGCCATTATCCCGCCAATGGATGGCTCTTTTTCAACTAAATAGACCTGATAACCTGTATCCGCCAAATCTAAGGCCGCCTGAATTCCAGCCACTCCACCACCGATGACTAAAGCTTTATTAGTAACCGGAACTTCTTTTTCAATCTGTGGCTCTAAAAACCTTGCCCGCGCAACTCCGACTTTCACCATATCCTTCGCCTTATCAGTGGCGCCTTTTCTATCGTGCAGATGCACCCAGGAACAATGCTCTCTCAGATTTACCATCTCCAGTAGATATGGATTTACACCCACATCTGCCACGCAGGCTCTGAAAGTGGGCTCATGCATTCTGGGAGAGCAGGAAGCTACCACTACCCGGTTGAGATTATTCTCCTTGACATATCTTTTAATTTCATTCTGTCCCGGGTCCGCGCAGGTATATTTGTTCAAAACCGAAACCTTCACATCCGGTAGAGTCTCAGCAAATTTCCTGACCTCCTCGCAGTCTAAAGAGCCAGCAATATTCAGCCCGCATTCGCACACGAAAACCCCGATCCTCAATTCCTCTGCCACTTCTATTCACCTCCTATGGCTAAAGCCAAAAGTGTAGTTAAATCTATGATATCTATTTTCAATTCATCTTTACTTTTCTCTTTACCATACTCAGATTGTGCGCATTTAAAATGAATCTGACATTTGGGACAGGCAGTAACTAAAATCTCAGACCCGGTCAATTTCGCCTCTTTTAACCTTTCATCCTGAATCTTTTTGGAATAAGCATCGCAATTTATCCAGCCAGCAGTACCACAGCAGATCGCTTTAGCTCCGCTCCTTCTCATCTCCTTGAACTCTACACCTTTTATGCTGTTCATAATTTTTCGGGGAGCCTCATATATGTTCATAAATCTGCCCAACCTGCAGGGGTCCTGAAAAGTAACTTTTTTCTCCAGTCCCTTTATTTTTATCTGAGGTAATTTATCAGCTAAAAACTCTGAGATATGCATCACCTCATAATCAACTTTTCCCAGCAAATCCGGATAATCTAATTTAAGGGTCATAAAACATTCTGGACAGGAAGTAATGATCTTTTTTGCTCCGGTTTTTTTAATTTCGTTCAGATTATGTTGAGCTAATTTTTTGAAGTTCTCAAAATCACCAGTCCATAATAAGTCGTGCCCGCAACACCTCTCATTGGGCATAATCTGTGGTTCAATTCCTAATAGGTTTAAAATTTTAAGAGTTGAGCGTGATATATCCAATGAGCCGGCTTTTATATCTAAGAAAAATGTATCAAAATAAGGCAGACAACCAACGAAATAGAGATATTCACCATTTTTTGAGGTTTTCAAATCCGGAGTTATCCAGCCAGTTCTGTCCTGATTCAATTCTGGTGCAGTCATTATCTTCATCAGAGAATGCAAAGCCCCGCCGTGAGAGCATTTCCCTTCCTCGCCGATTTTCTTCGCCTCAAACCTTAGAAGTTTGGTGAACTCAACATAATCTACATCTGAAGGGCATATATCCTGACACCTCCTGCAGGTCAAACAGCTCCATAACCCTGAATCCTGCAGAACATAATCATCTGAGCGGTTTACCGTTAGAGTCACAAGTTTCCTCGGAGAATATCCATTCCTGACATTAGCAATAGGACAAACTGCAGTGCATTTCCCACAATCTAAACAATAATAGGCTTTGGTTTTTTTGATGATATCTTCTTTCATAGTTTTGCTTTTCGGTTCTTGCTGCTCGCTTTTCGACGTCTTATGGTGTCATTGCGAGTTTTCGTAGCGTCAGGGTTTATCCCTGACGTTTTTTCTCGTCGGGCATAAAGCCCGACGCTACATCTTTAATTCTTCATCCGCCATTTAGCATTTCTTTTTCCCCTTAAACCTTTGAACTATTGATCTTTTGAACCTTTCTTAACAGGCTTGGTCCCACTTTTTTCACATCTTCCACAAACTCCTTAATCAGTTGCGCCCATCTCCCACCTTCTGCGGCTGAGACCCATTCCAATCTTAACCTTTCCTTTTCTATCCCTAACATCTTGACCAAATTTTTAGTGATCTCAAACTGCTCAACTGCCCGGTAATTTCCGAAAACGTAATGGCAGTCCCCGAAATGGCAACCTGACCACATTACTCCGTCCGCGCCTAATTCAAATGCCTTCAAAACAAAGGCTGGTCTAACCCTCCCTGAACACATTACCCGGATTAATCTGACATTTGGAGGATATTGCAATCTACCAACTCCGGCTGTATCTGCACCAGCATAAGAACACCAGTTGCAGGCAAACACCACAATTTTGGGCTCAAATTTATTTTCTTTCATGGACCTATTTCCCAAAAAAGGTCTGTGCAAAGATCCCGGCAATCGGTGGAAAGATCAGGGTAGATAAAAATCTTACGATTGCAACTTTAGGACCGATTATCGCCACCTCAACCGGAATCCTGTAAACCTGCCATAAAGACCAGGCTGCCACAAAACCAACAACCGCACCCATGCTTGCACCAGCCTTATAAAAACCTGCCACTAAGGGAAAAGTTATATAAGGTGCCCCAGGTGTCAAAGCCCCAGCCACACACCCAATCATTATGCTTTTAAAACCAGCTTCTGTCCCCAGCCATTTAGCGATTACATCCTTAGGAATCAAAACCTGCATTAAACCTGCAATGGCAAAGGAAACAATCAGAATAGGCAGGATGCTGATAAACATCTTCCCACCAATTTTTATACCAGTAAGTGGAAGGGCTGAATTTTTAATATAGGCTATCACACACAAAATTATAGCCAGCACAATCATCACCCAGGTAGCACCAGTCATATTATTTATCCTCTATGTCTTATTAAGACTAATCCTGTATAACTCCAATGTTTTATTTATCGTTTCGATATGCTCTCTTTCATGTTCTAAAAATCTTCTCAACACTTTTCCAAATATCCATTTTTCATCTTTATATTTAGCATATTTCTTGGGGATATTGATTCTATTTCTATCTTCCTGGGAAAGATTTTTCAAAATCTTTACAGCTAATTCCCTGGTCTTTCTTAATTTCTCAAATATTTTTTCCGGTGGGCATTTATATACATAGGGTAAAGCATAAAGCTCCTTGTAATCTTTCATCCTGGAAAGATACCACCATTCCGCATTAGCAACATGATTTAAGGTTTCCCTTATCGAACGCTTATCTTTATTTGGCTTCCAATCCAGTACTTCATCTGATAACTTCTTTACTCTATTTAAAAGCTCTTTTCGATTATATCTCATCCATTTCAGACATTTTTTAATGAAATCTTTCGTTGGTGGAATTAAATCGTAAGAGAACATAGCAGCCTTACTTCCACTGATAATGGGGCAAGTTCCTTTCTGGGTCTCCATGATTTCGAACTCAATCTTCTTAGGAATTATCGAACTTTTCTCACCATTTTTCTTCAGATATTCTAGATGTTCTTTTATCACTTTAGGAATTTTTTTTAAAGCTTTCTTTTCAGTTTTATCCCAGACAAAACATCCTGGGAGTTCCCGGACGTGAGCCATACAGTAACCTTTTCTATCGACCTCCAGATAAACGCTATATCTTTCCATCTCTATCCACTTGTCCATCGTAGGGGCGACCCTTCCTTCGATTGAACTCAGGACGGTGAGCTTGTCGAACCGTGTGGTCGCCCGAGGTTTGGCGGGAGGGGAAAGCCCCTCCCCTTCACCTCATAGTGAGATTATTTATAACCGTACAAATCCGGTGGTTTGATACCCAAAAGCCGCAAATAAGTAAATAGTTGACCACGATGATGCCAGTGTTCATCATATACTGACGAGAAGCAAATCCAGGCAGGGAATTGATCTCCCCAGAATACCTTCACGTTCTTTTTCATCTGAGTTGGGGTAAGCTTTTTTGCGATTCGGTTAGTATTCTGATGAACTCTCTTGGCATATTTGATCAAATCATCTATGCTCTTAGCTTCACAGGAGACTTTTTTGAAATCGTCCTCAGAGATAACACCTTTCTTGGCTCCGTCTGCAAATACTTTCTCACTTTTATAAATATGACAGACCAGCTCTTTTATGGACATGATTTCTGGACAGGGCTTGAAATCGAGTCTGTCCTCAGGAATTAACTTAATAGCCTTCAGGGTTACCTTATGAACTTTATCAAAGTAACCGAGCATCCCCATTACATCTTTTTTCTCCATAGGACCTCCTTTTCAAAATTTTCGTAGCGATAAGGTTTATCCCTGACATTTCTTTCGTCCGCAAAATGCGGGACGCTACTTTTTTTCGCCAGGTCAGGGAACATGATGATCACAGAATAGTTTTAGTTCTTTTTGTCATTCTGAGGGAGCGTAGCGACTGCAGAATCTGTCAAATTCAACCTTGAGTAGATTCTTCGTCCGCCTTTGGCGTGACTCAGAATGACAGATACCTTATAAACCTTTTAACTCATTCAAAGAGCAAACAGCTCTCTACCATCTCTTCGATCTGTTCATCGGTGAAATGACGAGCCACAATTGCACCGGTGGGACACAAAGCCGCACAGGTGCCGCACCCTTTGCACAAAGCCTCATTGATCATGGCTATATATAACCCATCCTTTTCCTCCAGGGATGGAGCATGGAACTCACATATCCTAACACAGGTTCCACAGCCTCTACACAATTCGTGTTCGACTACCTGGCAGACGATAGGGGCAAGAGTAATCCTATCCTTGGAAGCAAGTATGGCTGCTTTCCCTGCGGCACCAATTGCCTGTCCGATCGCCTCAGGAACAAGTTTAGGAGATTGTGCACATCCACATATAAAAATCCCCTCTGTATTTGTCTCAACCGGTCCTAATTTGGAGTGTCTCTCCATAAAAAATCCATCTAAACCTCGAGGAACTTTCAAAAGCTCCTGCAGATAAGCAAAATCTTTTTCTTTTGGAACCATCCCTACTGATAAAATAACCAAA
>Ga0315291_10002958_pt1 | contig 22021 bp, 24 predicted proteins | sample YL17G12_20_MG_FD_203070 | JGI IMG/M metagenome (GOLD analysis project Ga0315291, IMG submission 203070) | Sediment microbial communities from Yellowstone Lake, YNP, Wyoming, USA - YL17G12_20 | ecosystem: Environmental > Aquatic > Freshwater > Lake > Sediment | place: USA: Wyoming | collected... | reverse complement strand
GAATTGATGCAAGGGAACTCCATAGGCTCGGTTTCGAGCTCAATGAACTGGTGGGGGAATATAGCCTGACGGAATTGAAGGGACTCGGGTTCAATCCACGGGAACTCAGTCATCATTTCACCGGACGGGACCTGAGAGACGTGGGATTCAGCGCACAGGAGATGCGATGCGCCGGCTTCAGCGTGAGGGACCTTATAAACTTCAATTTCAATGAAAATCAGATTATTGGCGCAGGCTATAGCGTAAATGAATTGTTAAGAGAAGGACTATCAAGACAGACCAAGGATATGACAAAGCTTCAATACTGATAACAGGAGAAAGCAATATGTATGAAAAAATCAGGAAAATTTTGAAAATTGCCATGGCAATGGAAATGACAGACCGCGAGCTATATATAAAGGTGGGAGAAAAGATTGGAGATGAAAAAATCAGCACACTCTTCGCTTCCCTGGCAAAAGAAGAGGAAAAGCATTTTAAAGCGCTCTTTCAAAAATTTCGGATTCACGGGGGTGAGCCATCCTTCAAACCGGAGGTAATTGCTGAAGAACTTAAAAGTGAAAAACTCCATCTCGATGACCGTGTATCAATACTGAAAACTTGTATAGCGCGGGAAAAGAAGGGTGAACAGATGTACCTTGATGCGGCGGACAAGATTAAAAATGATATCATTCACGATTTCTGTCTCTATCTCGCCGACCAGGAAAAGGAGCACGCCAAAAAACTTCAGGAACTCCTTTCTGAATAGACTGTTTCATGCATTCTTCAATGGAGGATTTTTTGCATGAGCCACGACACCAAGACGGCGACTAAAAGATATATCAGGAAGGTCAATGTGGTTCGTGCCGGTGAAATCCGCCAATCGGGTTTTCTTTTGCCCAGCCAGAACCCCCATGCCATGAGCGCAAGTCCCAATATATTGCTGAAGATATAAGCGGCGGCGGTCATGACTTGAAAATCAAGGTTCAGCCATTTGTGCAGTAAATAGGCGGTTCCAACGGATAATGGAATGTTCACAAGGGCATCGTTATAAAAGGAGAGTGGGGAGAGGATGTATCCAATGGCAATCATGATGCCCGCAATGCCGGGCAATTTCCATTTCTTATCGCCACCAGCATGATTTCCATTTGGACTTTTATACACCTGTTTAAGCGCTTGAGAGATGATTTTATCCTGTTTTGAACATTTGTGATAATAGTTAACAGCACTTATATTTTTCAATCCCCAATAACGGTCAATCCGGGAATAAGTCAATGTTAATTCAATCCACTTGAGGCGCGCATGAGCCGAATTAACACGCACTCGCATAAATAATATTCACCATTTTCTACTTGAAATCCCGAAGAAGATAAGTAATAGACTCCAAAAGATTTATAAGTGGGGCTTTTAAAATCCTTTGTCGCCGGTGCATTTTGCCCGGATGGGGGATATAACCTGATGAATCTTGGCCAATTAATTGAGGGAGCCGTCAAATTTAATGCCTCCGATATACATTTGATGGAGGAGTCGCCTCCTTATATTCGCGTTGATGGCGCTATCCTGCCTATTAAACACCCGCCAATAAGCCACCAGGAGATACTGGAAATTCTCAACATTATTGTGCCGGAACGTCTAAAAGCTAAACTGGAACACGAGAGGGGATTGGATGTCGGGTATCAGTATAAGGACATATCGCGGTGCAGGACAATTGTCTTTTTTGAGCGCCATCGGATTAAGATTGTCATGCGGCTTGTCCCAATGCATCCGCCAACCTTTGAGGAATTGGATTTCCCGCCGGCGGTCAAAAAAATCATCGCTTTCACCTCAGGCTTGGTTTTGATAACCGGTCCTGCCGGGTCTGGCAAATCCACCACCCTCGCCGCCATTCTTGACGCTATCAATTCTACAAGAAAAGTCGCCATTGTCACGATTGAAGACCCGATTGAATATTATTACACCAATAAAATGGCTGTCATTTCCCAGAGGGAGGTGGGAGATGATGTGGGCGGATTCAATGACGCCCTGATTCAGGCGCTCCGCCAGGACCCCAATGTCATCATGGTCGGGGAGATGCGGGACCCGGATACTATGAAAACGGCTATAAAAGCCGCAGAGACCGGCGTCTTAGTGCTCAGTACCTTGCATACCACCAATGCCATTCAGACCATTGAAAGAATTATCTCCAACTTCCCCGATTCTGAGCACGATCTCCTCAGGGAGCAGTTGTCCTCCAACCTCCGTGCCGTCATCACTCAAAACCTCATCAAACGAGCTGAGGGAAAGGGCAGAATCGCCGCACAGGAAATTATAATAGTTAACAAGACGATTTCAAACTTAATCCGGGACAATAAGATGAACGATATTCAGGAAATCATGAAAGGCGGAGAGGACGGTATGCAGGTTTTTGACCAGGCAATTGCCAATCTTGTGCGGGCGAAAAAAGTCAAGGAAGAGGATGGAACTTTATATGCCCGCGATGTATATGCCTTCCGCCGATTCATGAAAGGGGTCCTATCCTCCAGCGACCGCGGCGGAATTATCGGCGGCTTCGGAAAGTGATCCTATCTGATGGGAGTTGAAAAACACATGCCCCCTAAAATGAAAACCGGCATAGCGGGACTCGATACCATTCTGGACGGTGGATTTCTTTGCCATAACGCCCTTCTCCTGAAAGGCGCACCAGGGACCGGCAAGACAACCCTGGGCATTCAGATAATCCGCAATGGGGCGGCACTGTTCGACGAAGCGGGCATCATTGTCCTTTTTGAACAGTTCCCTCAACAGCTCTTCCGCGACCTCACCTCCTACAACTGGAATATCGAAGCCCTTATTAAGGAGAAAAAGATAACCATAGTTTTTGCCCAACCTGAAGAGGTGGTCGCCAAGGAAAACCTCTCAGACGCACCCCTGATATCGAAGATTCATGACATCGTTGTGGACACCTCCGCCCGGCGCATCATGATTGACGGCTTCGGTCTGTTTTTGAATTCCATTAAAATCAGGCTTGATGAAAGGGAGTTGTTCCTCCGTTTTATCAACACCTTGAAGTCCATTGGCTTGACTCCAATCATTACAACTGAGGGCGGAGGACAGGACGATAAGAGCGGATATGAGGAATATCTTGTTGATTCTGTCGTGATACTGACCGCAGAGGCGGCAAAGGACAAAACCTTTCCCATGCGCTTCCTCGAAATGAAAAAGACGCGCGGACAGAGCCACATCAGGGGAAAACATCCTTACAAGATTGGCGTCCAGGGGATTGAAATATTCCCCCATCTCTTACCCGGCCGGTTCGCAGACCAAACCATCAGCGAATTCCACTTAGAAAAAGCGTCCTCAGGTATTAATGGCTTAGACCATCTCTTAGGTGGTGGATACACCCGTGGGACTTCCACAATCATAGCGGGGATGCCAGGCACTTTCAAGACCACGGTGGGCGCCCAATTCCTGAGTGAAGGCGCCAATGCGGGCGAAAACGGACTTCTTATCACTTTTAATGAAAACCCCTCCTTCCTTGCCAGCATCATGGACCAGAAGGGGCTTGGTTTTTCCTCACATCTCGCCAAAGGGACAATCAGGGTCTGGCACTTCTTCCCCAAAGACTTTTACATGGATGAACTGATGTGCCTCCTTGCAGAGGATTTGGAAAAGGGGAAAACGAAAAGAGTGGTGGTTGACGGCATTAATGAGATGGAGCGCAGTATTGAAGACCCGGCGACATATAAGGATTATCTCTCCGCCTTCCTGACCCTTCTGGGACGGCATCGGATTCCCTCTTTGTTCATTCAGAAACTCGACCAGTTGCCGGGAAGCGCCCCTCTCACAAGCATCAAATATGCATCCCTGTTTGACGGCATCGTATTCCTCGGCACCGTTGAAATCGAAAGCGCCGTTCACAAGGTTCTCTCCATTCTGAAGATGCGCGGAGGAAATTTCTCAAGTGACCTGAGAGAGATAAAATGCGGAGCCAATGGGCTTTATGTCCTTGATAAATTTGTCGGGCTCAGCGGAATCCTGGCGGGGAATCCCAAGGGACAATATAAAAAGACGGTGGAGGAGATTTTCCAGCCTCTATATTTCCTCAGGGATTTCATAGACCTCATGGCTTCAAGCGACCTTGCTCAAGAACAAAAAGTGGAAATCATCAAAAATTTACAATCCCAGGTGGCGCAACTGACAGATAAGTTAACAGAATACTTTGATGTTGGGAAAGAAGCAAAATCATGACCAAAACTATCCTGTTAGCAGAGGATTCTGAATCTGTGAGGAGCATTCTAACGATGACCCTTCAATTTAAAGGGTATCATATTCTCCAGGCGGAAGATGGACAACAGGCTTATGAGATTCTGCAAAACACAGGGTGCGACCTGCTCATAGCCGATATTCAAATGCCTAATATGACCGGGCTGGAGTTACTCCGAAAAGTCCGCCATGAGATGAAGAATGAAAAACTCCCCGTTATCATCTGCACGGCTGAAAGTACGCCAACCCAGGCGGAGATTCTCTCCATGGGCGCCAACAAGGTCATAATCAAACCTTTCTCGCCGATAGATATTCTAAGCATCGTGGAAGGATTTATCTCTTAAAAACTGCAACCAGAGATAAGACTGAATTCCGCCTGATATTTGGTCTGACGACAAAACTTTATGCTGCGATAATAATACCTTCCCGACGAGCGCTTTCTATAATAGGTCGACTACTTTCAGTTTCCCATTCGCGTTCTCCACAAGGTATCGGCTCGATACGTGAATCCGTGATTGCCCGTAATTCCCATAATTTTGAAATCAAATGACAATCGGTCAGGTTATCCAGTTCAGGCGCTACAACAATCAAATCAATATCGCTCCATTCATGCGCTTCCCCACGAGCATGGGAACCAAAAATAACGCCGCATCGGGCATGAATCCCGGTCTTCCAAGCAGCCCGAAGATAGTCCCTTACTGCTATTTGAATTGATTCTTCAACCATGATAAAAACTCCCTGCACTCTTGAAATTCTGGCTCAGCCTGGTCTCTGGAAGGCGCAGATGGAATATATTCCGGATAGCGTCCTTCCAGGCAGTATTCCTGAAACCTGGCAAGGAAACGGCGAAAGTCCGGTGAAAGAGGAATTTCAGCCAGATCTGAAAGTCGTAAAAGGTCATGAGTCTTAGGTGGAATATCTTTTATTTTTCTCGCCAAATAAGCCTTTATCATTTTTTCCACAGCCAATTCGGCAAAGAAAAGCGCGTGACGGATTATGCCCTTTTCCATGAGCACCTCAGCTGCGTCCATATCCTCCTCGGAACCATGACGCCAGTAATCAATTTGCTTTTGAGCGTCCATCGAGTTTTAATAAGTTTCTCTGGAATAATCCTCTCAGGGAATAATCTTTAACACTATATTTAAATAATAAACCAGACTGAAAATATCTGTCAATAGAATCAATATTTATATCTTTTTTTCTTTAAGACATTCCCCAAATATTTACCATCTGCTATCTGTCATTAAAACTCCGCCGAGCCGGGGTGGCGGGGGAAGGGGATGACATCGCGGATGTTGGACATGCCGGTGCAAAACTGCAGGGCGCGCTCAAAGCCGAGTCCGAAACCAGCATGAGGCACGGTGCCATATCGGCGCGTGTCTAAATACCACCAGTATGCCTCCTCGTTCAATCCCATCTCGCGGATGCGCGCAAGCAGAACATCGAGGCGCTCCTCACGCTGGCTGCCGCCAATCACCTCGCCAATGCGCGGGAAGAGGATGTCCATTGCCGCAACCGTCCTGCCATCGTCATTCTGGCGCATGTAGAATGGTTTGATTGTCCTGGGATAATCGGTCACAATGACCGGCTTTTTGATGCGCTTTTCCGTGAGATACCTCTCATGCTCGGTCTGCAGGTCGCTTCCCCACCTGGTCGGATATTCAAACGTCTCGCCGCTCGATTCGAGGAGCGAGACGGCTTCAGTGTATGTGATGCGCTCGAAGGTTGTCTCGACAATGTGGCGCAGGGTGGGGATAAGTTCCTTGTCATACCATTTAGATAGGAATTCGAGGTCTTCCATGTTGGCATCGAGGCAGGCGGTGATGATGTATTTGAGGAAATCCTCCGCGAGGTCGGCATCATCTCTGAGGTCAAAGAATGCCGCCTCAGGCTCCACCATCCAGAATTCGGCGAGGTGGCGCGGGGTATTGGAATTTTCTGCGCGAAAGGTAGGTCCAAAGGTGTAAACGCGGGAAAATGCCATGGCGAATAGTTCACCCTCAAGTTGACCGCTAACTGTCAGGTATGTGGGGCGTCCGAAGAAGTCCTTTGTGTAATCAACTGTGCCAGTCTCATCGTGCGGCGGGGCGGCGGGGTCCAGACTCGTCACACGGAACATGGCGCCCGCCCCCTCGCAATCGCTCGCCGTTATGATGGGTGTGTGGATGTATATAAAATCCCGTTCCTGAAAAAATTTGTGTATAGCCCAGGCAAGTGTGTTGCGGATGCGGAAGACGCAGCCGAATGTGTTTGAGCGCGGGCGCAGATGGGCAATGGTGCGCAAAAATTCCAGCGTGTGACCCTTCTTCTGGAGCGGATAGGTTGCCGGGTCAGCAAGACCATATATTGTGACATCCTCAGCGCGGAGTTCGAACGGCTGTCCTTTTGCGGGGGACTTCACAAGGCGGCCGCGCACGGCAATGGCGCTCCCAGCAGTAAGGCGTAAAATCTCATTGTAATTCGGCAATGCGGCATCCACAACCACCTGGAGATTTTTCAGACAGGAGCCGTCATTCATCTCGATAAAGGAAAACCCTTTTGAGTCACGGCGTGTGCGCACCCATCCGCGAACCAGCACGTCAATATCAAATTGCATGAGCCTGTAAAGGTCCTTGATGCATGAAGGTCTTTGTGAACCGGTCATTTTGTCAACTGTCCCTCCCTTCTATCAATACCGCCGAAGAAGTCCGGTGATGACGCCGCGCACCTGAATCTCTCCCGCCGGCAGAACAATCGGGGTTAGATTGGCATTGGTGGATTCCAGCCGCACACCTTCCCCATCTTTGATATAACGCCTCACAAGCACAACACCCGTTTTCAGAAGCGCCACCACCAGCTCTCCATTCTCAGCCACATTGCGTCTCTCCACAATGAGACAATCGCCGGGGAGAAACATCTCTTCCCTGAAAGAATCATCCCTCACGCGCAGTATGAAGGAATCCTGTCCACGGAGGAGTTCCTGGGGAACCTTCAGGGTGCGTCCCTTTTCAGCGGCGGCAATGGGTCTGCCGGCGGAGATTTCACCCAGCACTCGCAGGTCAATATCCCCCATGAAATCATAATCCTTGAGAATCTCGATGGAACGTCCACGGTTCCAGCGTCGGGCAATGACCCCTTTTGCCTCAAGGTTCTTCAGGTGCTTATGCACAGAGGAGAGCGAAGAGAGCCCCACACCCTTACATATCTCCTCCAGCGTGGGGGAATAACCGTTTTTCCTTATAAACTGGCGAATAAAATGAAAGACATCGCGCTGACGCCGGGTCAGATACATATTCCTGGCACCTCTAAGACGTTACCAATCCGCATATCAAAAACAGACCAGGTCATTACTCATTCAGGAAAATAACATTGGAGAATTGCGCAGAGCGGGAGGGTTCTTTCAACTAAAAAAGGCGGTTATATTTTATGCGTCTCCGCGTCCTCTGCGAGAGATTATAAAATAATCCAGGCTTGAGCCTGTCTCACAATCAAACTTGACACCCCTTTTTTGCCACTGATAGTGTCCCACAAATCTTTTATTCGGAAGAGCGTCCAAAGAAACGGAATCCTCATGTCCCCCAAGAAAACCGTGCTTGTCCTTGAAGATGGGACTGTGTTTGAGGGAAGCGCTTTCGGCGCCACCCGCGAGGTCTTCGGCGAGGTGGTCTTCAACACCTCCATGACGGGCTATCAGGAAATCCTCACCGACCCATCCTATCATGGGCAGATGGTGGTCATGACATATCCGTTAATCGGGAACTATGGCATCAATGAACTGGACGTGGAATCTGTCAGACCGCAGGTGACGGCCTTCATCGTGCGGGAGGTCTCATACGGTACAAGCAACTGGCGCTCGCGCGAAACACTCTCAAACTACCTTGAACGTCACGGTATCCCGGGAATGGAAGGCATAGATACCCGTGACCTCGTCCTGCATATCCGGTCAAGAGGCGCCATGCGGGGTGGAATCTCTTCCATTGACACAAATCCCGAAAGCCTCCTGAAAAAGACCCTTGACTCGCCTCAGATGATTGGGTCGGACTATGTCCGCGCCGTAACCACAGAACGCCCCTATCACTTTGAACCACGTCTCTCCAGCGGACTGCCGGAAGGGCTGAAATCCCTCAGGGTGGTCGCCTTTGATTTCGGCATAAAACGCAACATCTCCGAACTGATGGTAAGGCAGGGACTGGACGTGACCATTGTCCCGGCAACCACAAAGTCGGAGGAGGTGGATTCTCTCAAACCTGACGGTGTTTTTCTCTCAAACGGACCGGGCGACCCGGCGGCGCTGGATTATATCATCGCCGAGGTGAAAAAACTCATCGGGCGATATCCAATCTTCGGCATCTGCCTGGGTCACCAGATAGTGGCGCTTGCCCTGGGAGGCAAGACCTATAAGATGAAATTCGGACACCGGGGGGCAAATCATCCAGTGAAGGACATCAAAACGGGACGGGTTGAGATTACGGTGCAGAACCACGGTTTCTGCGTGGATGCAGACAGCCTGCCATCATCCAGCGTGAAGGTCACGCACATCAATCTGAACGACCAGACTGTTGAAGGTCTGGAATCAACCGAGCATCCGCTTTTCTGCGTGCAGTTTCATCCCGAAGCGAGCGCAGGTCCGCACGACTCGCAGCATCTCTTCACCCGATTTCGCACTATGATTGAAACCAAATAAAAATTTGCCCACGAATTATACGAATAGACGTGAATGTGGAATTAATGTAAATTCAGGTGATTAGCGGGCAAGTAATCCTTAACTCGACTATTTAAGAGCTTCTATGGCACTTTCAATTATTAAAGATAAATTTTTACTTATAGTGCTATAATCCGGCAAATTACGCAGAAAACCAAAATCCCACTCGAACAGCACAAAATGTATCTGCTTATATTGACGATGCCGACCTTCAACTCCATCTGGCCATTTTGCGGCATTAAGCCGTCTCCATATCTCATCACGGAGTTTATCACGTAATGTTAATGCCTTATCAAGTTTTAAATTTAGATTAAAATCCTCATTAATTTCAAAAAAGAAACATTCTTTATCCTTCAAAAGGCTCCTTCCAATTCGAGGATTTCCAGTACTCCACATTTCAATAAAATTGAGGTTTGAATCATGTACCGGTGGCGACCCCCGATCGATCGGATATACCGCAACGCGTCCAAATCGTTTAGAAAATTCGTGTTTAGAATTCCAGAATTCAGCCAACATATAGAATACCGGAAAAGCAAGCTCGGGAGCACAAAATGTAAAGCGATTATTTGGAAAATCTATATCTTTATGGATATCCAAATATCCATCACGAAAAGTTGAAAACTTTTTGAGTAAATCGGGGGCTTGAGAGCGTTTTTTCTGTTCGATTTTCATATAATCATGCCACTTCTTATATTGATTTCGCTTTGGCAGAGCCAATTTTAAAGCATTTTCGATAAGTGACACCATATCATCGAGTTTAATATGTCTAAAATGAGGAGAAGCCGGACCATTTTTATATCCTTTTTTATATGATTTTGTATATTTTGTATAATATTCAGACGTGCCATAGGTAATAAAGAAAAAATATTTCTTGGACTTCAAATAATTGAGATTATTTACATTGTTAACTATACGACATGTTTGCCAAGGTTCATCATCATACCACCTTTTATCTTCGTCCCAATCGACTTTTGTCTCAATTATGCAAGATAATTTGCTGAATGTTAGTTCGACGTCAAATGGCTTTCTCGTCTGAGCATTTAGAAGTTTGCCGGGCTTTGGAATTTGAAATGCCGTGCTAAGTAAATCTAAACGCCCCAGTTTATCAAGATCATTTGTCAAGCTGATAAGAAGCTTATCATGGTAAGCCTCATCTTTATAATTGAATTCTTTAGGCATTTATTAGTTTACAGACCTCCTGATATAATTTGGGAAGGTTGTCTTTTATTGCCGACCAAACAGTGGCATCGTTAATTATGTCATATCCATGAACAAGAACATTTCGCAACCCAATAATCTTTTGATAATCCGAGATTTCATTAATTATTTCAGGGAACTCACGCCGGAGTCTCGTTAATGCTTCTCCAATCACAAGAAACTTGCGCTCAACCCCAGCCTTCACCAAGGGATTTGAACAATATTTCTCAAAATCAATGCCCCTTACGAAGTCCTCAATTTCCTCGCATGACTGCTTGATGTCGAACAAATAAGCTTTGTGGTCATGCTCCATAAATTTGCACCTTGTCTCGGTCTATTGTCTGCCGAACGTATGGATTTCTCACTGCATCGTGTTGTATCACGTCAATTCGTCTCCCAAGGCTGTGTTCAAGTTGCTTCTTCAGTTCGAAGTATCGGTCAAAAAGCCTCTCGATGCCCTCGAATTCCACAAGAACGTCTATATCGCTCCGGTCAGACTGGAAATCGCCTCTCGATGCCGAACCGACCAACTCGAGTCGCTTCACTCCCAGGGCGCGACAGATTTTCTGCACTTCATCTCTATATTCGTTTATTGGAAACATGTGAGGATTACCTCTCTTACTCTTAATAAATGGACTGGGCTGCTGTTTTTGCCAAGCCTTTCTTCTGCTTGTATATTTACCACCTGAACCAATGGTCAAGTCCATTCCCACAATGGGAAAGAATTAAAAGAAAACTTGCGGAGTGGGTCTGTAAGCCGAATTCTGTTCTCCGTGCGCCGAAGGCGAACGGAGTCGCAGCCATTCATCTCGTCCCGGAGTCACCTCACGGGCTCAAGCGGCCTACCCGGGAGTTTTTCCCGTCCGCCTCAGGCGGACAGGAAGCGAGCGGGGCTTGCTCTCCTCCCCTATTTGGCCTTGCACTGGATGGGGTTTGCCAGGCCGCAATGTCACCATTGCGCCGGTGCGCTCTTACCGCACCATTTCACCCTTACCCTCCTTCGTTCGTTCGCCGAGGCGAACGGACTACGGCGGGCAAGCCCGCCGAAGCCTTGGCGAAGGCGGGCGGTATGTTTTCTGTTGCACTCTCCGTCGGGTCACCCCGCCTTCCTGTTAGGAAGCATCCCGCCCAGTAGTGTTCGGACTTTCCTCCCGTCCGCCTTGAGGCGGACGAGCGACCGCGCGACCCACTCCGCAAAAATTGATTCATTGACTCATTGATTCATTGATTCATTGAATAATGTTTTTTCAAAGAGCATTCATTCCACCGGTTTGATAGGAACCAGCAAAGGTTTATAATCCGGCGAGTTGAAGACGAGTTGTTGTCCTTTGAGATTTTCATAATTCCTGAAGTGAATGAAGCCGGCTGCCTCCGCCCCGCTCGGAAGACTGATTACGGGAAATTCACTCCTCGCCGTCGCCGGATTGTATCGAATCTCAGGATACTGTCCATCAATAATCAGGGCAACGTAAAAAGGGCTCACCCTGAGAGGCGCCGGCGTATTGTTTCGCACCTTGATATAAACCGAGCCGCCGCTTGCAGTTGCCTCCACCTCAACATCCAAACCCGATGTTGGGGCAATTTGTGCCGAGGCGGGCTTGGGGGCTTCAGGTATCGTTGTCCCAACACTTCCACCTCTGCAGCCCGTCATACACAAAATACTCATCACAGCGAGAAAAATCAATGTGCCTTTTCTCAATCTATTCATAAGTTTTTTATACTCCCCTAATAGATGTCAAATCAAGTTATTTAAGAGGATTCGAAATCTTTCGTTTTGAAAATCTAAAACATTACCCTTGACCCCTTGTGCATCGATAGTAAAAGCGGTTTCAATCATATACAATATTATGAATAATTTATCAGGCAATTTTCCACCTAAATATTGAGGAGAACAAAATAAGGCATGCCACAGGAAGGTCATTCCGAAGTTGTTGACAAAAAGGGAGGGGGAGCCAGAACATTGGCATTTATCTCCAGCCTTATTGAACCGAATGACACCCACTTTCCGGGGAAAAAATCCACCGATGCCATCCTTATTATTTCAATCCTTATCTTCAAATCCCTCCTTGCCATTGCCGCATTTCTCTTAGGTTTCAGGATTCTGATGTATGATGAGGTGGCGCGGTGGGAATTGCTGAGAATGTGGGTGCATTCGCCCTTTCTGGCGCCCGGAGACCATGTATGGCTGGGGGGATTTTTTTATCTCTGCGGAACAGTGATGAAAATTGCAGGGACATCATTCGCGGTTTGCAAGATTCTCCCCCTTTTCTTTTCCTTTGGTGCCATTATTGCAATGTATCTTCTATGCCAGAAATTGTATAGAAGCCGTGAAAGGGTACTTGCGCCATCTCCTCCCTTGCATTGTGGCTTCAAAAGGGGTGCGCTTGTCAGCGGGGTGGCGCTCCTCTGCCTCGTCGGCATAATGGCACTTTCCGGGAAAAACAAGAAGGCATGTTATGAAAGCAATGGATGAGAAGGCGCTGACAGCCTGCCGGATATGCTCCTCCACTGAATGTGAGCCTCACATTGAGAAGTCCGGCGTCCAGATTTATCAATGCCAATCATGCGGTGTCCAGTTCTGGAATCCTGAACATATTTAAGAGATAGAAAAGATTTATTCCAGGGACTACTTTGTGAGCGAATACGCCCCAACGGGATATAATAATTATTTCTCTCTCGAACAGGCATTGCGAAAGGTCTTCAGAAAACGACTCAAGCGGATGAAGAAAATGAATCCCGGCATTGCCACATGCCTTGAAGTGGGAAGCGGACCCGGCTTTTTTCTCGATGAGGCGGCAAGGTTTCACATCCGGGCAACAGGCGTGGAGGTTTCGGAATTTGCTTGCGCCTGGGGACGAAATCATCTCAATATTTCACTCATTGCGGGAAAGGTGGAGGATTCAAGTCTGCCGCGGGATTCATTTGACATTGCCTGTATGTGGGATGTGATTGAGAACCTCCCCAATCCAGTGTCAACACTGCGACACATCCGGGGATTGCTGAAAAGCGGGTAAAAATATGGCAACTGTAAGCATCGTCATACCGTGTTACAATGAGGAAGATAATATCATCCAGATCAAAGAGGCGATATGCGAGGCGCTATCCGGCATGGCGCTTGACCTGGAATTCATCTTTGTGGATGACGGCTCGAGGGACAAAACCTGGGAGGTGCTCTCCCACCTTTCCCGTGCCGATTCTCGCGTGAAGGGATTGAAATTATCAAGAAACTTCGGACATCAGTCGGCGATTCTTGCGGGGCTCCACCATGCCAAGGGGGATTGCGTCATCTCCATGGACTGCGACCTCCAGCATCCGCCATCCGTCCTTCCCGAATTTATCAACAAATGGCAGGCGGGGAGCGAGATTGTGATTGGTATTCGGCGGGAGCAGAAAGAGTCCGGCTTCAAACGCTTTACCTCCCATTTTTTTTACAACCTTTTCAACTTTCTTTCCGATTACAAAATTGCGAAGAATGCGGGGGATTTTCGTCTCTTAGACCGCAGGGTGCTTGACAAGATATTGCAGTTCCACGAGACCGACTTATTCCTGAGAGGTATTGTGAACTGGATGGGGTTTAATGTCGCCCACGTCCCCTATAATCAACCGCCACGTCTGCACGGGGATACGAAATACCGTCTGGGGAAGATGCTCGGTCTTGCCCTGAACGGCATTGTCTCCTTCACAAACCGTCCCCTTTATATAGCCTTTGCCACAGGGGGAATTTTTATCATCTTCTCATTAATTTACATCATATTCATCATTGCCCGGTGGCTGATGGGATTCCAAATCATCCTCGGGTGGACATCTATCATCGTCCTGATTCTGCTCTCCACCGGCTTCCAGCTGCTCAATCTTGGAGTCATCGGGGTATATCTCGCCTCACTTTACAAAGAGACAAAGAGCCGTCCCCGATTCATCATCTGGGACTCCGTGGGTCTGAACAATGAGAAAAAGGAGTGAAAGGATAGATGGGGTACATCTCTCGAAATCATGAGATGCACCCTGACCACATTTCGTGCAAATCTGCCTTGACAATAAATGTTTTCCGAGGGGTAATACCCGAAATAAATGAGATGAATGTACCAAAAGGAGGATTTCGGAATGAAATCATCCCGATTAATTAGTCTGGTTTTTTCATTTGTGCTTCTCTGTTCGCTATTCAGCGGTTGCAAGAGTAAAGAGGCGGAAAGGAAAAAGGCTGAGGAACTCACATTCAAGAAGGAACATGTGGACAAGATTAATCAGCGCCTGATTGAGATTAATGCTGAAATCGACCGGCTTGAAAAGGCAATCGCCGACCTGAATCGCGATGTCGATAATTATATCTTTAATGCCAGAAGCGGCATCGTCTCTATCAAGAACTCCCATAAGGACATCCAGAAGTCCATGGAAGAACTCCATAGTTATATCATCCCGCCAGAGCCATCCAAAAAGCCCGGCTTACACTGGTTTGTCAAACTTCTCATCCTGCTCATTATTATTATCGCCATTGCCTTCGCCGTCATGCTTTGGCGCGGCAGACAGAAAGAGTCCGAAGAGGAGGAATTCTCTTTCGAAGAAGAGTCCTCCTATAACGAGGATACCGGTGAGCACGATGATGAAAAATAAATGGGAGGATTGAAGCATCCGAGGGTCTATTGATTGTGCAGTTCATTTGAGCTATTCATCATATCGATGTGTCGGTATACTACTACATCGAGTAACTGAAAATAATTACCAATTTTGAATCATGACTCCACAGACTTTATGGGCAAGGAAAAGCGCATCCCCGCTTTTCTTCTCCTGAGTGGTTTTCTTTTTATTCTGGGTTATTTCCTCATGGCTTCTTCCCTTGGATTTTTCACCCCGCAAACATTCTCCACCACGGGCGGTCCGTTTAATTTTGTCCCGATTTCGGATGACCTTTATCGCTCCCCCATCCGCCATTTTCCGCCGTGGGAGCTGGCTTCAATCTTCTGGAAGGTCTTTTTACTCCTGCCGGCATCTGTCTGTCTTGCGCTTTACCTTAGCGTGCGACGTCTGCCTCTTCTTGAGAAATTTCAAAATGCCGCCATCTTCAAATCCTCAAAATATCTCTATCTTCTCTCACTACTCACGCTCCTCTCTTTCATCATCATCCTTTTGACCACAATGTTTGTTCTGAGGAAAACACCGGTGACAGATGATGAAAACGCATATCTTGCGCAGGCGAAGATAATGCTGGGGGGGCACATTCTTGCACCGCCGCCACCCGTGGAAAAAAACTTCACCAATACGTTTATTATCACAGACGGCAGCATGCTGACAGGCAAATACACTCTGGGGCACCCAGCCCTTCTGGCAGTTGGAAAAGCGCTGGCTGGGACGTTTTACGCCATCCCTATCCTCCTTGCCCTCCTTACTATCTGGCTCATTTATTTAGTCGGGAAAGAAATGTATGACTTGAAGACGGGAATCTTGGCGGCATTCTTTTTAAGCATCTCCCCCTTCTTTCTCCTCAATGCCTCCACACTTCTCTCCCACGCCCCAACTCTATTCTTTCTTGCGCTTTTCACCTTCGCATTTCTGAAAGGGACAAAGCGCCATGGTGCGTGGTGGGGTCTCCTGACAGGACTTGCAATCGGGGCGGCATTTAACATCAGACAGATGAGCGCGCTGGGGTTTGCATTACCCTTTGTCTTCTGGCTCCTCTGGCGACTTGTCTCACATAAAGAAGGCTCAAGTCACATCCCTTTTATTCTTTCCTGCGTTGCGGGATTTGCCGCCTGGGCAATCTTCACCCTCTGGTATAATCGCCTTGTGACAGGTTCACCCTTCACCTTCCCGTTCAACTATTATGACCCTTCTGAACGGCTCGGTTTTGGCCCTATGCTTCAGGACTTTAGATACACCCACACGCCGCTGAAGGGACTCCAGAATTTTCTGGTGAGCATGGGGCGTTTCAATCTGTGGTTTCTGGGGGTGCCCTGGTCGCTCCTTTTCATCCTGCCAGTCCTTTTTCAGAAGGCGTCCGCCTGGGCGGACAGGGCATGCGGTGTCGTTATTCTCACCTTTTGTATAGCGTATATTTTTTACTATTCCCCCGGCGTGCCGGACACAGGTCCTGTTTACTATTTTGAGATGCTTTTGCCCGTGTGCCTCCTCACCGCAAGAGGGATACTCCTCTTGAAAGAGGGAACGCCCCCAGAGGGGCAACAACCGACTGCGGAGAATTTCTTTTCCTTTCCCATGCCGCACCTTTCATCCTTCGCCGCTTATTTTCTCGCCGTCTCCCTGATTCTGAGCCTGATAACCTTCTTGCCTGAAAAGGTATTGTATATGAGCAGTCTGACGGAGAAGCTGAGGGAGCCTTATGAACTTGTGGAAAAAAGTGTGGAGCAACCGGCGCTTGTCTTCATACGCTCATTACCCCAGGCGGGCTGGGTTTATGGCTACCGCCTCACAGACCCGTATCTTCAAGGTCCGCTTCTTTACTGCCGTGACCTGGGTCCGGAAAAAAACGTGGATGTCATAAGTCATTTTCCCAAACGCCATTACTATATTCTCTCATATAATACCGACAATGGTCAAAGCGAACTGATTCCCTTTACAAAAAAGGATTTGGATAACTACTTGCATCCTAAATAATAATAAGGCATACAACGTCTTGTTAACATAATGCGTCTAAGTATATATAAAGTGCAAAATTAAATGAACAAACAATTCTGCACTCTCAATTTGGGAAGAATATAAAATCTAATCAGGATATGAGCATGTATTGGATTAAAGTTCCGAGATTTGTCACATACGCCCTGATTTTTTTGTGTTTTCATTCCATGTTTGCCTTTCAGGCATCTGCAACGACAACCACATCTCAGACACTTGCAATTTTATCCGAAAATTACACCTTCATTGCATGGACAGAGAGCGCCCTCGGCACAACTGAGTTTCCCACCACACCAATAGAACGGCTCGCAAACTATGAAAACCTGAGCCTGCGTCAGTGTCTTGACCTTGCCATTGCGAACAACTTTGACATTCAGACAAGCAAACGCGACCTCCTCATCAGCCAATCCTCCTATCGCGAGGCGCAGGCTGAGTTCATCCCCTCATTCATACTCGGCGCGCAGACAGGCGTGGGAAAGGACCGCACAAATATTAACAGTGAACGCATAGAGACACATAGGAACAGCCAGAGCGCCTCCCTCACTGCGCAACAGAACCTTGCAACCGGAGGCTCAATCCAGGCATCCATGGAAACCGGTCGTTCCAAGGGAACGGACAAAACTTATTCCAACACCGGCAATGTGAGTCTTGCCCAGCCCCTCCTGCGGGGCGGGGGTCTGCGCCGCGGTCTTGCCGACATACGAGCAAGCCGCCTTTCTTTCATCAATAGTGAAATCTCGGATGCCTTGCGCCGCCGTGACATCACCCTTACAGTCATCGAACAATACTACAGTATCCTGCGTGCCAAGAGCCAGCTGCGCGTCAGCTTAGATGCCCTCGAGCAGAAAGCCCGCTTCCTTGAGGCAACAAAGATTAAATTCAGTCTTGACCAGATACCTGAGAGCGAGATATCCCGCGCGGATGTTCAATATCTCCAGGAGCGAGACAATGTAGTGTCACGCCAGCAAACCTATGACGACCAGATTGAGGGACTACTTTCCCTTCTCGGACTGCCCCTCCAGACAAAACTCAGCATCCAGGACATTACAGAGTATCTCCTGAAAATCGGCAAGGTGGAGTTGCCCATGCTCGACCAGTGCATTGCCGAGGCAATCGGCAACAGGATGGAACTCGTCCAGAGCGATATTGCCGTCCGCCAGCAGGAAATCGCCCTTGACACGGCGCAAAATGAGACCCTCCCTAACCTTGATTTCAATGTGAGCTATTCCGGAAGCGATGCGGGGAATGAGTTTAGCGAGAGTCACAATTTGGGCGACCAAAGCACATGGGATGCGGGTCTTTCTCTGACTATTCCATGGCCAAATATCCCCAAAAGGGAGGCATTGCGCCGGGCACGGCTCTCTCTTGAAAAGGCACACATCAATCAGCTAAGCCGCGAACGTGACACCGTCAGGGACGTCACCCAGTCATATCGTCGTGTCAAGGCGAGCGAATCCAGCCTCGTCATCCTTGCAAAAACGGTTGAACAGGCTGAAAAAAGCCTTGACCAGGAGCTGGGCAGGTTTGACGCCGGTCTTTCAACCAGCAATGATGTGCGCCAGGCACAGGATGACCTTTTCCAGACACGCTCTAATTATTTTGGTGAACTGGTGAATTACCAGACAAGCATCTCGAGGCTTTACAAGGCAATCGGAAGAAGCCTCAATTAAAAAGATGCGAGTCGGTAATATTAGTTCAGAGCTGGACGTTCACAAGGTTTCATTAAATATCAAAGAGGGATAAAAAAAATTGAAAAAGATAATCATCATAATTATACTATTCATTATACTCGGTGGCGCCTTTTTTACCTACAATCAAATTATAAAACGCGGACTCTCGCCGATTGCCAATATCCCGACTGACACCGTAAAGAAAGGTCAGTTCGAAATCACCATCTCCACCATCGGCACCCTCGATGCCGCAGTTAAGAAAAATGTGACATCTGATTTCGGCGGTAAGGTTATCAAACTGATACCCGAGGGCACATACGTTAAGGAGGGAGACTCGGTTATCTGGATGGATACCTCAGACTTCGATGACCAGAAGAAGGACCTCCAGGTGGAAGTTGACCTGGCAAAGACCAAGCTCGACCAGAGAGAAGAAACCCTTCGCCTCACAAGGTTGAAAAATGACCTCTCATTAAATGGACAGACGGCAAAGGTGGAATTTCAGGATTTGAAACTCAAGGACGCCAAACTGAATTATGAAAAACAGAAAATCCTCGTTGAGAAGAATCTCGTGGCGAGGTCGGCTCTTGATGACGCACAAATTGCCTTCCTTCAGGCAGAACTCACCCTCAAGCAGGAGCAGATTAACCTGAAGAAGTTGGTTGAAGACCAGAAATCGGATGTAAAAATCAAGGAATCCGATGTGGAAAGCGCCAAGGTGGAGCTCGAGCGTCAGAAGAAGAAACTCGATGATGTCCTGGAGAAAATAGAAAAATCTGTCATCAAGGCGAATGGGCAGGGACATATCTCCTATGCCATAACCTGGAAGGGTGGCAAGATGGGAAAGATTGCCGAAGGCGACCAGCTCTGGCGACGCGCCAACTTGATGGAAATCCCCGACCCCGCCACCATGCAAGCGGTCATTCCTATCAGCGAGATTGATATCGGGAAAATCATCATCGGACAGTCGGCGGAGATAACCGTGGATGCCCTGCCAAGTCAGGTCTTCAAAGGCAAGGTGGAAACAAAGAGCGTGGTGCCGATAAGCGATGCGGAGTTTTTCTTTCACGGCAGTAGCGGTGGAACACCGAGGGGCAAGGAATTCGAGGTGCGTATCAAGATGGAAAAACCGGATGAAAAATTCCGCCAGGGAATGACTTCGCGTGTCCGCGTTTTCATCAACAAAATATCCGATGCACTTTATATCCCCCAGGAATCTGTTTTTGGGGAAAAGGAGAATCGTTATATCTTTGTCAAAAAAGGCACGGGATATGAAAAACGCAATGTCAAGATAGGCGATACCAATGAGAATCACATTGTCGCTGTCAAAGGTCTTTCCAAAGGGGAAACCGTGCTCCTTCGCGACCCGACAAAAAAGATTGAGCGCATCGGGACGATTGAGGAGATGAAAAAAGGCATAGAGCCGGCCATCGGCTCACAAACCAAATAAGTAAAACAGGACAACACAATTGTCTCAAGCCCAACAAACCTGTAATGATGGTAACAATATTTTGATTCAACTTGAAGGTGTGATAAAGATTTATCACCTGGGTGCAACGGAGGTTCATGCCTTGCTCGGGGTCGACCTGATAATCAATCGGGGGGAATTCGTGGCAATCATGGGACCTTCCGGCTCGGGTAAATCATCCCTTATGCACATACTTGGATGCTTAGACCGCCCAACGCGCGGTCATTATATCCTGAACAGGCGACGCGTGGACACCCTCAACGATACAGAACTCTCACACACCCGCAACGCCGGTATCGGCTTCGTTTTCCAGAACTTTAATCTCCTGCCACAGATGACTGTGCGGGAAAACATTGAGCTCCCTCTCATTTATGCAGGAAGACATACCTCTGAAAGGCGCCAGACCGCGGAAAAACTAATCTCACAGGTGAAACTCTCCCACCGAGCCACTCACCTGCCCTCCGAACTTTCCGGTGGTGAGCGCCAGCGAGTGGCTATCGCCCGCGCCCTGATAAATGACCCCGACATCGTCCTCGCCGATGAACCCACAGGAAATCTCGACACCAAAACCGGCAGTGAAATCATGACCATCTTTGACGAGATAAGTGCAAGTGGAAAAACCATCATCCTTGTGACGCATGAGGCGGACATTGCACGCCATGCCCGCCGCATCATCCACATCCTCGATGGACGCATCTCTTCAGACACGCAAGGCGCTTCACAGGATTTCCCAGATTAGGGTCTATGGTTTGTATTCCCGGACGACATATTTGAGTTTCACGGTCTTTCCATCACGCAGGACTTCCAGATTGAAGACATCCCCCACCTGCAGGGCGCTGAAATAGGCTAAAAAGTCAGAAGAGTTCCGCACCTCGCGGTCATTTGCCCTCCGGATGATGTCGCCCACCTTCAACCCGCACTCCTCCGCCGCGCCACTGCGCTCCATTCTCCTCACAACAGCGCCAGACTGGTCAGGCGCTTTCAACACCCGCACAAGATAGGGCGTCATGTTCACACAGTCAAAATCCCGCCAGAGCGGTCGTATCCTGCCATGCTTCATAATTTCATCCACCACCGCCCTCGCCCTGTTGATGGGGATGGCAAATCCAATGCCATGAGAACCGCCGGAACGTGACATGATGAAGGTATTGATACCGATGACTTCTCCATTCACGTTGACAAGCGGACCCCCTGAATTGCCGGGGTTGATGGAGGCGTCCGTCTGAATCATGTTTGTATAAACCCGCATATTGTCGAGGTCGGGATTGAAGGAGCGGTTCTTGGCGCTGATAACACCCGCCGTCACTGTGGGATGGGGGTCATCAATCAGGTTGCCGAATGGATTGCCCAGTGCAATGACTGGTTCGCCAATCATGATGTCATCCGAATCACCCATCTTTACATATGGCAGATTTTTTACATTTTTAATCTTCAGGAGGGCAACATCAACCACCCTGTCGGCATCAAGCACATCGGCATCCATTTCACGTCCGTCAGGCAGAGTTACAATCACCTTCTCCGCACCCTCAATGACGTGAAAATTGGTGAGGACTTGCCCATCGGAGTTCAGAGTGAAGCCGGAGCCGAGAAAGGGCATCTTTTCCTTGTAAGGATAGAGGATAAAGGGATTGAAGAAGTCCTGGAAGGTGGGGTCAAGACGGCGGACGTATGCTGTTCGGATTGCTCCAATATTCACAACGGCGGGGCTAATCTTCTCTGCCGCCTTCACAATGGAGGTACGCCGCAGGGAGGCGTCACGGTTGGTTTCCGCCGCCTGCGCCACCTGAAAAATGCCCACGCCGGATGAAAGTCCATCCCTCCGCGCCAGAAAAAGGATGGATAACAAGATACAGAGATTCACTAAAGTGACAACAAAAAGAAAAATATACACCTTGCGCGACATATCATCATACCCCCTAAAAATCATGCGGTTATAATATTATCCCTGAAGCCCTTTTCAGTCTCATAATCCGGAGATAGGGACACATGCGATTGGGTCTATCCGACTTCGTTATCCGAACTTCGACGGACAAGATGGCAGATTCGCACAGAAACCGGGTTCACTGCCCAAGTTGTTGTTTAACACGGTCAAGTGTTCCTGCGGCCGGGGCGCTGGGAGAATCAACCTCCGGAGACCCGATATTTATACGTGAGGGCTTTTGCATT
>Ga0315291_10002957_pt1 | contig 22021 bp, 20 predicted proteins | sample YL17G12_20_MG_FD_203070 | JGI IMG/M metagenome (GOLD analysis project Ga0315291, IMG submission 203070) | Sediment microbial communities from Yellowstone Lake, YNP, Wyoming, USA - YL17G12_20 | ecosystem: Environmental > Aquatic > Freshwater > Lake > Sediment | place: USA: Wyoming | collected... | reverse complement strand
CAGTGCCAACGTTGTCATACGCAGTGGCAAGCCCTTTCGAGCGTGCATTCAGTCTGGTCGAAATAACATACCCGGCAGGATCATCGGCAACCTCGTTAATCCGTTTACCGGTCGCAAGTTGTAACTGGGACTTCTCTAAGTTGCGGTTGATATTCTTCAGTGCGGCAAGTGCGTTGTAGGCTGCAATGTTGGTGTTTATACGGGTGGAATCTCCAATGGCCATAGTATAACCTCCTTGTTCTATATAGGCCGTGCATCCGACTTCCCTGTCTTAACAGCGGATGCTCGTTGGTGTCCCTCACTATTGTCTGTCAGCACACGTCTATGTGCCGAAAACGCTTGAGTATAACTTTGCTATTCTTAATTATCGGCACTCCTTGAGCAAACTTGAAAAGATTTCTTAACTTTTTATTACTGAACCTCAGAGAATACAGAGAAAAGACCGAATATATTTAAACGAAGAGTCGCAGAGAAAAATAAAAGATAGAGATACGCAGGCTAAAGCCTGCGGCTACCGATTATATAACAATTTTAAGCTCATTTTTTGGTAGCCGCTCTGCTCCTTTAAAAAGAGGCGGATAGTTTGCGATTTAATGGATTCTTTCAAAGGTCTCATAATTAATGTGGCACCCATCCCGAGTACTCGGGATTTATGGGTGTTCATTAAGACTTTTTCAAAGTTTTCATAATTTAATGTGTTTTCGCAAATGTTGTGGTATCTGCCTGGTGTCAATATGCACCCACGTATAAGCGCCATGTTTGGGCATTTCAAGGCTGACCTGGTTTTCAAGTACCCAACCCGGCTGAAATCCACATTCCTCAATGCCGATGCTACGGATACGAGCACATTCGGCGCATTCAATTTTTTGTTGAATACTGCCATTGTGTTCTCCTGCATCCGCGCTGATAAAATCTATTGCCTTCCCTAAGTGGTTTGTTGTTGTTCTACCGGTGCGCTCATTGTAAATCCAACAGCGATATCCCGAAGTTATTACGATTCGGGGAATATTCGCCCGATGCATTAATGCTCTCACCGCCCAGATAAGTGTTTCATCAATGCCGGGATATTCGTACTGGTAATAGGCTTCTATTTTCGGCTTTCCGGGGAGATATTTATTTTCAAACCGCCCCTGACCAAATCCTCCGCATTCACCGCAAGGGCATACGCATGCCTCTAATGCAAATGGATGACGAATAATTTCCCGCTTAAGCTCATTTGCAGTTGGTTTATCATATATTCCTGTTGGCTGAAGACTATGTGCCTGTTGAAACCGTATTAGAGTCTTCTCTGTTGCCTCACCGAAATTCCCGTCAAGCATCATCGGCTGGTCTTTTGAACCCCATCCAATGAGCATTCGCTGCAGTTCAAACACTGCGGCTCCCTTGTCGCCAATACGAATGATTCCCATTGAGCAATCTTTTTATGAGTGTTTCTGCAAAGAAATATATGAAGTGCTTTTGAATGAATCAACTGCAAATAAAAACAATATACTAATGTGTTAAAAAGCGGACTGAAAATGCGGATTGTTTTTATTATTTACCGATACAACTCAAGAAATTTCTTGATGCTTTCTTTTGTGGGGAGAATACCGGGAGTTGTATCGGAGTAATTGAGATATTGTTCACCAAAACGCGGAATGAGCTCGATTTTTTCTTCTAACACTGCATACCCTATAAATCCAATTATCCAGATGGGGGTTGTCAGTATGAGAGACGGTAACCAGTAATAGAAATCGAAGCCTAACAGGAGCATAATACTGAAGAGCACCTGAGGATGCCGGACGAGACTATAGATGCCTTCGGTATAGAGCGATTCTGCAAGAAGCCCGGCAGAGGGTATATGTTTAAACCAGTCTTGAATGGTCAGTATCCATCCAATAACCGCGATTGCTAACAATAAAAATCCAATAAAACCAAAGATGCTGGAATCGGAGCCATCCGAGCAGTATATCATTATACCCCATCCGTACCCAATACTGCTGACCGCCCCTGCAAAAATAAACAGTTTTAGTACCTCCGGGAATGGAAGAATAAAGCTGTATCCGTAAACATTTAACAGGACGAATCCAAACAATGTTAGAATAATGCCTAAAAAGACACTGTCTGGTTTCGGAAAGACAATAATCAACGCGAGCAAAAGCAGTGTATAAATAAGTACTGTTCGTTTTGACATTCAATAGTCCTTTTAACTTAAATAAAAGATATAAAAAATAAACAATCTTTCAAAGAAAAATATTAACTTAATACTATATATTTTTTGGCTCATTAACATATTGATAATCAATCAGAAATATGCTTGCCGACTTTTTTCAATTTTTTCCGGCGTAATTTGCTTTGATATGAATCTAAAACATTTTCTTTGATTTTTTCAATATTTATTTTATATTAAATAAAATTACAATAAATATTAAAAATATAAATCTTTTTCATCAATAATAATAAATATATTGTAATAAAGGAGTTCATTAAAACAAAGGATTAATCTATGTACTGTCCAAATTGTAAGTATCCAATTGCCGGTCAGCCGGAGACCTGCCCAAACTGCGGATATAAATTTCCTCAGGAGGATATCGGGAGAGCCGCAGAAATGAAAACACCTGAACCTGCTGGTACGCCCTTTTTCCAGGGACCTGTTGTAACAGAAAAAAAATTGGATAAAAAAACGCTCTGGAGTGCAATTTGCTTCTTTATTCCGGTTGGCATTCTTTTGCTGACAGTAGCAATATCAAAAGTCTTTATTCAGCCGACAGCTTCCCCATCTCCTATTGTTATACTTTTGGGAATAGTTATTCTTTTATTAGGTTTAGTTTGTATTGTATCGGTTCCATTATCCTTATTCTTAGCGATATTTGGGCTTCGCTCAATTAAGCGTTCTGCCGGAGCATTAAAAGGGAGAGCTTTGGGAATTTGGATAATTGTCTTATCATCACTTTTTATGATTGGCGGTCTTGTTGAATTAGGATTGATGGCGAAACGAACAGCCGATTATATTAAAAATCCGGCATCAGCATACGAGAAAATGGATGCAAATCAAGCAGCACAAGTAATCCAGATATATATTCCTATTGTAGAGCGTTTAAACCGGGAGAAAAGTGTTGCCAATTCATTCGGCACATACTTTCCGGCGATACTCGATAGTGCGGCAGTGAATTCCGAAAGCAGCGACACAAATCCCTTTTTTACAGAAGTCTTAACTGGCACAAAGGGCGTAAAGGGAGGCTGGAAGACGAAAGGCTGGAAAAAGGGAAATGATATGAATACCTATATCTTTTTGAAAGATTCAACGGTGTTTATCTATGACCCGAAAATGGGAAAATTTGAGCGGAAATAGCGGCTGGTATGTAAAACAAAAGTTTAGTGATTATTTGAAGTATTAATAACAAACGAATCTGTTTTATACAACTGATAAAAACGGGCGGAAGAAAAACCACCCGTTTTTTTGTCCGATGCCTTGTGAGAGATTAATGCGGAAATGGTTTCTGCCCATTTATAAGAAATATTCAATGAGATTTGAACAATAGTGTCATTGAAATTGTGAAAGAGTCGTAACCGAGGAATGCATAAGCGTTAGTTGCGGACGCATTGAAAATTGTTATGTCCTGCGGGATTTTCGGTTCCGGGCAAATCAGCGGTGTAAAACTGACAGAATAATAACAGTAGTTTTATTTTTTTTGAAAATATTTTACTCTTTCTAAATTTTCAAAATGCTCATCCATTGTCCATATTATTGCATCATAATATTGAGCGGTTGCGAGGATAATACTGTCTGCCATCGGCAGCTTTTTGTCATAGCTGATTCGTGCTGATTGGATTGCTATCCCTGATGTTAATTCTACAACGATTCCCTGTTTCATAAGCGCTATAGCTTGTATAGCATCGTTCTCGTTTCGGGTCCGTAAAATGACCTTAAAAACCTCAAAAAGGGAAATTGTAGGAACAATTAATTCTTCAGGATTTGAGAGAACCTCTGTAAAGTAATCAGCATTTGGACCGTCTGCAAAATACTCTAACCAACCGGATGAATCCACAAGATTCATATTCGGTCATCCTCCCTTTCTATGTTGGTATTAATTCCTTTTAGGAAACCCTTCATATCGGATATTTTTAGTTCCGGGATTAATTCAATTCTATGTCCATATACAATAACCTGAACTTTTTGCCCCGGCTGTAAGTTAAGGGCTTTTCTTACCCTTTTTGGGATAACGACCTGATATTTGGGTGATATTTTTACAGAATCCATTACATATTCTCCTTCGATTTATATTTTGTAATACGTTAATACATTCTCAGTAAAAAGTCAATAAAATTATTACTTGTATAGAAACGATTTTATTAAATGATATTATTAAACTAAGTCTGTATAATACTGACAAAAATCCTTGACATTCATTTGTAAATTATGTACAATATTCGTAATTAAAATTAATTATGGATAATTTGTAATAGGACATCTATGGCAAGTATTAACAAAGTCATTTTAATCGGCAATTTAGGGCAGGATCCTGAATTGAAGTATTTACCGTCCGGGGATGCGGTATGCAATTTTACGATTGCAACGGCGGAAGTATTCAAAGACCGCGATGGCAACCAGCAGGAAAAGACCGAATGGCACCGCATTGTTGCGTTTCGTCGGTTAGCAGAAATATGCGGGCAGTATTTGAAAAAAGGCAGGCTGGTCTACATAGAAGGCAAAATTCAAACGAAGTCCTGGGATGATAAAGACGGCGTAAAACGTTCAACGACTGAAATTGTTGCCTATACGATGAAAATGCTCGGCAGACGCGACGAAGATACCGGTAATGTCCCTCCTCCACCGGGAAAAGAGAATGAGGCACCATCGCAGGAAGCAGAAGATGATCTGCCGTTTTAAAACAGATTAAATGAAAACAAACACGGCTTCTCCGCCCCGAGTACTCGGGGATCTGTCTTTGATTGATTATAATAAACTGAAATTGGGTAACCTAACCCGGGTTACCCAATTTTGTCTTTTGATGATTAATCGATGAGTTGTAATTCACATATTGATGCCAATGGAATTAAAACAAGGTTGAAATTCATCTGCTCTTTTTTATAATTGCAATTACATATACGACTGATACGAAATCAAAAGATTTATTAAAGATATGACTTTTATACATTCTACTTTTTTATCACTCCCAAAAGGATTACCTTCCATTATGAGAAGCCTAAAATAATATAATTTTGTTTTATCAAAAATTTCACTATATTTTTGTAAAAAAAGATTTTATAAAATATTCGCAACAAAGTAAACTTTTTGGAGTACAAATGGCTATCAGTGAAATTAATATAAAAAATTTTAAAAGTTTTAACAAACTTGACATTGAGCTTGGTCATTTCAGTGTAATAATTGGTGCAAATGGTTCAGGCAAATCAAATTTTGTACAGATTTTTAAGTTTTTAAGAGAAATTATAAAATCAGATCTATCAAATGCAATCCAGATGCAGGGTGGTATAAGATATTTAAAAAATATTAAATTAAGCAAAAATCAAAGTTTTTCACTGAGTATTATTAATAAATACAGTGAATCTTCATTTCTTTTATACGACAAAAATACTCAATTTAATATTGGTATTCAACCTTCTCAGTTTAGATATGAGTTCAATATTGACTTTTTAAAAAGAGGTATGAATTATACAATAGTAAAAGATATACTTAATATTAAATGTAAAACGGTTAAATTTGAAAAGAAAAAACCAAAGATTATTGAAAAATCGGGTAATATAGAATTTATATATACTCGAAAAAATGGAAATATTCGGTTAGATTTAAAAAATCCAAATAAACTTCCTATTAATGAAAAAGATATCTTGCCTCCACTAAAATTATTTAAAATACCTCTGAAATCCCTTATAATTGAGATTCCATTTATTTCATATCCCTTCATATATGATGAATTAAAAGATATTAAAACATACAATTTTGATCCAATATTATCAAAAAAGGCAACACCAATAACAGGAAAATCACAATTAGAAGAAGATGGAAGCAACTTATCTATAGCACTACAAAAAAATATTAAAAATCCAAAAAATAAAAGAAAATTATATAACCTAATCAGTGATTTATTACCTTTTATTTCACGATTAGGAGTAGATAAAATAGCAGATAAATCAATTCTATTCAAAGTTAAAGAAGTATATTCTGAAAATATATACCTACCAGCACTTTTTATTTCAGACGGTACATTAAATATTTTATCAATGATAATTGCGTTATATTTTGAACCAAATAAAATAATAATTATTGAAGAGCCTGAACGTCATCTGCATCCATTTCTTTTATCAAAAGTAGTAGAAATGATGAAGGATGCATCTAAAGACAAACAAATCATTATAACAACCCATAATCCTGAAATTGTTAAATATGCCGGAATAGAAAATCTTTATCTCATATCTCGGGGTAGTGATGGTTTCTCTAAAATAACACGTCCAGCGGATAAAAAGGAGATTAACCAATTTCTCAAAGAAGATATAGGATTAGACCAATTATTTATTGATCAAATATTAGAGGCATATTGATGAATAAAAAAATCCTTTTTATCTTCGTCGAGGGGCCGGATGATTTTAGATTTTTTAATGAAAAAATTAAACCCATTATTGAAAAAAACTCCAAATTGTTCGTTCAATTAATAAAATATAGTGAAAAAACGAAAAAATACATCAATAGTTTAATATCAATCATCAAAATTCAGAAACATCCCTATATATTTACTGCTGATATAAATAATTCTCCATGCATTACATCAAAGAAATTAAATATTCATTCCAGATATCAATCTGTTGATTGCAAATATATTTTAATAGTAATAAAAGAAATTGAAAGCTGGTATCTTGCCGGAATTAATGAATCATCTTGTAAACATTGGAAATTATCACCTATTAAATCTACCGATGATGTAACAAAAGAGAAATTCAACAAACTTATTCCCAAAATATTTAATTCTCGAGTTGATTTTATGATAGAAATCCTTAAATGTTTTTCCTTTGAAATAGCCAAGAAAAAGAATAAATCCTTTAGCTACTTCTATAACAAATATAAAAACCTGCTGATTATCTAAATATTGATTTTTGATACTTTTGATTTTCCTTGACATTACGCAGTAAAAAAAGTATACTTTAATACTTTATTTTTTCAAAAAGCAACTATGTCATAAATAAGTAATAAGGAGGATGTATGATCGGGTTTGGTGCTGTTTCAATTGTTTTGTTAATATTAATGATTATTCTTTTCTTTTCTATCATTAATGCACTTTTGATAATTATTCCATTCTGGAGGATATTCTCAAAAACGGGACTTTCCGGATGGTTAAGCATCCTTTGTATCATCCCAATTGCTCATATCATTGTCTTATTCTACCTGGCTTTTGCTGAATGGCCGATTGAGCGGGAATTAAAAGCATTAAAGAAAAACCAAACCGGTGCACCACAGCAGTAATAAAATGAACAAAACATCCTCTCTCATTCTCCCGATAACGGTATTTCTTTTATTAACAGGGTATCCTCTCATCCAGGCTTATAATGCAACTGGAACATTCTGTTATCCCCTTGATGATACATTTATCCATATGGCAATGGCAAAACATTTCTCGCAGTATGGCATCTGGGGGATAACAGAATACGAATTCACATCATCAACCTCATCACCATTATATACATTACTGGTTGCAGTCGGGTATTATCTGATTATGCCAAATATGTATCTCCCGTTACTCCTCAATATTTTATTTTCAGTTGCACTTCTCATTACTGTTTTTTTAATTTTCAGACATAACGGAATTCCTGATAAATACACTATCATAACATCTCTCTGTATTATTATATTTACTCCACTGCCGGCGCTTACTATTTCCGGTATGGAACATACCCTTCACACGCTCCTCATCATTATTCTTGTGTACTCTGTTGCAGAATGTATCGAACGAGGTCATTTATTTACATCAAAACGTGTTTTGGTGCTCATCATTTCAGCCTTGCTCCCGATAATCCGCTACGAAAGTATGTTTGTCATAATTGGGACTGTTATATTGCTTTTCTTACGAAAACAGCGGTGGTTTGCGTCAGCGGTACTCCTCTGTGCAAGTCTTCCCGTTGTTACATATGGACTCATCTCAGTGTTCAACGGCAATTTCTTTTTCCCCACTCCGGTCCTTTTAAAGAGCGATGCAGGAAATATTTTTTCATTTTATGAAGTATTAAATGCTCTCAAAAACATAATAAGCACCCTCTATAATGCTCCGTGGCTTTTTGCAGTAACATTCTGTGCAATAGTTCTCTTTTTCATCAGAACTAAACAGAGCGTTCAATTCTGGGAGAAAGATAAAATTATGTATACTATCTTCTTAATTTCATTGGTATTCCATTCGGCATTTGCAAGGACAGGGTTGTTTTTCCGGTATGAAGCGTATCTGATGGGCTTCGGTGTTTTTATTATTTTCTTTTCTCTATTCCATTATTCGCTTTTTACAAAGATAAATACTGCCAGTACCGTTAAAAAATGTACGATATATTTCATTATCCTGCCTCTTTTTATTTTTTATCCCTGCCGCAGGTTTAATGCTTCGTTTAAAAATACTCACAAAGCAATGAAAAATATTTACGAACAACAATATCAAATGGGACGATTTTTACATACCTATTACAATGATAAAGTTATCGCCGCTAATGATATTGGGGCTATTTCATATCTTTCTAATGTTAAACTGATTGATTTAGAGGGAATCGGCAGTATTGAAATTGCTAAAGCAAAACTGAATCATACATTCAACGCTCAGTTTATGAACAATCTGACACAGCATAACGATGTAAAGATTGCTATTATCTATGACCACTGGTATCCGGATAAACCTGAACACTGGATAAAAGTAGGCACGTGGAAAATCTTTCACAACGTTATTTGCGCTACCGATAGTGTTTCTTTTTATGCCATTGACAAAAAAGAGAAAGATAATCTGTTGAATAATTTAAATAAATTTATTAAACTATTACCAAACGATGTAGAAGTAAAAATTACTCATTAGAGTTTATTGTAAAACCTTTTTCTTCAAGTAACTTTGAAGTTAGAGATTGCTTCACTCATCTTTACAAGGAATCCCGCAGAGCGGGATAACAAAGTAATCTCACTTTGGGATTTTGCAACAAACACCATTAAATAAATCAAAGGGAGGCAGTACAATGTACATCAAACGATTCACTATTCTTATTCTAATTTTAGGGACAGCTCTTATGTCTTGCGGTAAAAAACAACCTCAGCAGATCCAACGAGTATATTTACTTGAGCAGATTGGAACAACCCTCATTGTTCAGACTTATGTAGACGGATTTGAATCACTATCGCTTCCTGAAAAAGTAACAGCATACCATTTGAACAGAGCCGCAATTGCCGGTCGCGATATTGCTTACGATCAAATCCATCGCAATGCGATTGAAATACGGAACATATTGGAGGCTGTTATTTCTCATCCGGAAGGAATTGATTCCACCGTATACAATAAGATTTTGGAATATACCAAACTCTTCTGGATTAACAATGGAATGTACAACTATCAGTCACGGGAGAAATCTGTACCAGAGGTTGATTTTATTACATTTGTTGATGCGGTAAAAACAGCGCAATTACACGGCGCAGATTTCGGATTAAAGCCCAACGAAACAATTGAGCAAAAATTGACTACCCTTAAAGAGATCATTTTTTATCCCAACTACGAGCCATTATTGGCGAATAAAAGTCCCAAACCTGGAGAAGATATTTTAAAAACCAGTGCCAATAACCTGTATGAGGGATTAACCGCAAAAGAGGCGCAGGCGTATTTCCCCAAAGCCAAAAACCTTCTGAACTCAAAAATGTTAAAACAGGGTAAGCAGATTGTTGAGTTGGTGTATCGAGCTGGCGACAAAACCATACCCCCCGGACTCTATGCGAAAGAATTATCTAATGTTATCACAGAATTAGATTCTGCAGCGAAATTCGCTCCTGAGCCGCAGAAAAATGCTCTTAAAGAGCTCGCGAAATATTTCAAAACCGGCGATTTGAATGATTTCCGGAACTTCAACATTGCCTGGGTCAAAGACAGTTCTACCGTAGATTTCATCAACGGATTCATTGAAGTATATTTGGATGCCCTCGGACAGAAAGCCCAATATGAAGGCGGCGTCTTTTTTGTTGATAAAAAAACTACCCAGTTGATGAAAGGACTTGCCGATAATGCTCAATACTTTGAGGAACGGATGCCGTGGGACGATAAATATAAACAATCCAAGCCGAATGTACCGGTTGCCCGTTCAATCAACCTGATTAACGGCACAGGAGAATTGGGTCCGTCATCCCCATCAGGCATCAATCTCCCAAACGAGCAGGATATCCGAGAGAAATACGGCAGTAAGAGTGTCCTTTTGAACAACATCACAACAGCGGCACAGGAAGCTGTTGGTCCCAAAGCGGTAAATGAATTCGCACTGCCCGAAGAGCGTGATGCCGCTATTAAATACAGTAAACAAACGGGTCAAGCGGAAATTGCTCTGCATGAGGTTATCGGACACGGATCAGGCAAAGTCAATCCCGCACTCAAAGCAGACCCGGCAGCAATTTTAAAGGATTATTATTCTGCAATGGAAGAAGCTCGTGCGGAACTCGTCGCACTCTATCAATTATTTGACCAAAAACTAATAGAACTGGGTATTCTGCCAAATAAAGAATCTGCTGAAGCGGCATACCGATCGTATGCGCGCGGTGATTTACTCCAGCTCCGCCGGGTTAAAACGGGTGATACTATCACTGACGACCATATGAAAGCTACCCATTTAATTGTCCAGTATCTAATGAAAAAAACCGGCGTCATTGAAAAAATTAAATCGGACGGTAAATCATACTACAAAGTAACCGATATTGACCGGATGCGTGCTGGCATCGCAGACCTCCTCTCCCAATTAATGCAGATTAAAGCCGAAGGTGATTATAATGGGATGAAAACGCTGATGGACACCTACGGAACAAAAATTGACACCGAGCTTCGTGATGAGGTAATCGCCCGGTGCTCCGCTATTAACTATCCATCATATTACGCCTATTGCTTCCCGGAACTGGAAGCAGTAAGAAATACTGCCGGTGACATTATTGACGTGAAGGTAACAATTCCGAAAAGCTTTACAGAACAGCAGTTAAACTATTCGCAGATGTTTAAAAAATAATAAAACCTTAAATACGAACGGGCGGCACGAAAACCGCCCGTTCATCATCTAAACAGTGCTTTGGTAATTTTTAAAGTGACCGTTATTATGATTTCAATGAAACAACAGTTGTCGTTATGGCACCCATCACGAGTTCTCGGGATTTGTGGGTGTTATATGATTATATACTAACATCTTATCGAAGCACTGGTTTAAAAATATATAATGAAAAAAATTGCACTGTTTATTATCCTTGCATTTTTGTACACAGTTCTGGGATGCAAAAATACATCAAAATCCTCTGGAACACAAGCTGAACCGGGTATAGACACCACTTCATTACTTCAGTATGGATACCCGGCTTACTCTGATACAGTACTTGATAGAACATATTTTATTATTGCTTATAATAGAAAGTATAAAATCCCGGAATGGGTGGGGTATCATTTAACAAAAGAGTCGTTGATGGGCACGACACCAAGAACCAATGACTTCCGCTCCGATTCGGAATTACCTGTTAATAAACAGGCATCTCTTTCAGATTATCAAAAGAGCGGATATGACCGTGGACATATGGCGCCAGCCGGAGACTTCAAACAAAACCGAAAATCAATGTCAACAACGTTCATCTTAACAAACATAATACCACAAACCGCTGAAATCAACCGCAATAAGTGGGAGGAACTGGAAGAAAACGAGCGGGCACTCCTCTCTTTTTACAATGAACTATGGATCATTACTGGATGCACCTTTTTAGACAGCACAATGAAACAAATCAATCCGAAAAACTACATTGGCAATTGTGTATACATTCCGACTCATCTTTACAAGGCGATTCTTGCAAAACGCCCGGATGGCACTTTTGATACGTATGCTTTCATAATGCCAAATCAAAAAATCAGGCTGTTAAAACCAGTATTTGATTATTGCATTACGATAGATAGTCTTGAAATACTGACCGGTTTGGACTTTTTCAATAAATTAAATGATGAAATTGAAAATTCCATTGAATCTACAAAATCATTATACCGGCCTGAAAAGCCAAATAATAATAAATAATAAACCGTGACAATACTGCTTACATCTCTCATTATTTTTATCACCTTTTTACTTTATGAGGGGATTATTTTAAACCGCTATAGAGAAGCAATCCCCGTGCGCATCTGTGTTACCGGTACCAGAGGAAAATCAAGCACCGTACGGATGCTGGCAAGCGTTTTGAGGGAACAGAGCATAAAAACGCTCGCAAAAACAACCGGCTCCGAAGCCCAATATATCTTTCCAGACGGTTCTGTATCTCCAATAAGAAGACGCAGAATCCCCTCAATTATTGAACAAAAATACCTCCTCAAAAAAGCTGTCCAGACCAATGCCGGGTGTATCGTCGCAGAAATAATGAGCATCCATCCGGAAAATCATTATGTTGAAGCCCAGCAAATTCTGAAACCACATATTGTCATTATAACAAATATCCGACTTGACCACATCGAAGCGATGGGCGCAACAGAAAATGAGATTGCCTCCGTACTTTCACTGACTATACCTGAAAAGGCGGCGGTTTTTATTCCTGAAAAAGAACTGAGACAGCCCTTTCTTGCCGCCGCTCATAAGAAAAAAGCACTGGTAATCCACGTTCAAAAAGGAGTTTCAGCTCCATTAATGGACTATGCGCCGGATATATTCAAAATTGGATTTCCTGACACGATTGACCTTATATACGCCGTTAGCCAATACCTCAATATTCCTGTCACTGTTATTTCAGCAGGGATTAAATCTGCCCATCTGGATATCGGCGCCTTTAAAATCTGGAAACACCAGACAAATGGAAAAACCGTGTATTTCGTCAATGCCTTTGCGGCAAATGACCCGGAATCCACTTCTGCCGTTTTTTCAAAAATGAAAGAGCTTGTACCAGTAGACGTAAATACCTATATCGGACTGCTTAACCTTCGGGCAGACCGTGCCGATAGAACAAGTCAATGGTTAGAAACGCTTTCAAACGGAGCATCACACTGGTTTCAACGAATATACGTTACCGGTGCGTACTCCTCTGTCATAAAGCGCCGCATTACACACACCACTATTCTAAAAAGTAAACAACCCGACCGAATTATAGAACAGATTCTCGGCGAAACAAAAGACACGGCTGTTATATTCGGATTCGGCAATATCGGCGGAACGGGAAAAGAACTGGTTGATTTCTGGAATACGATAGGTGAGCCTTATGGGATATGAATCGTCCTTTATCGGACTCATTATTTCACTTATTTTTATCGCGTTAACCGGTATTTATCCAGGCGGAATTATCGTTCCGAGTTATTTAGTTTTATTTTTTCACCAGCCTGCACGCATCGGGGGAACGTTTATCGCCGCATTGTTGACGTATTTCTGCTTTAAAATCGTGTCATACTACGCAATCTTGTTTGGTAGACGGCGGTTTGTGTTTATGATTCTCACCGGAGGAATCTGGACAATGCTGTGGTACAAGCTGTTTCCGGCAATACTCCCGGTATCATTAGAATTCCGTGTTATCGGCTGGGTGATTCCCGGCTTAATTGCAAATAATTGCGAACGGCAGGGTGTTATTATTACTTTAGCATCAATTATAACAGTAACTGTCTGTTCATACTTCCTCGGACAGATATGGTATCATATATTCTAATATTCTAACAGAACTTTTGTATTATTTGATTCATCTTTAACCGCAGAGACCCTCCCTATAAATCAAAAACCGTGCTCTCCAATAGAATAAGAAAATAATTAGTATTGTTTCCCCGAATTTTGAAGAATGTTTAACAATAATTTGTATTAAAAGATAACTTGGTTTTAGAAAATTATGTGTTTTTAGATACCCTTACTTATTAAATAATAAAACCCTGTTTATGGAGAAGAAAAGTATGAAAAAGTACATTATTATTAATATAATGCTGCTGTTTTTAAATTCCAGCTTCTTGTATTCCCAAACCGTCCCTAAGACCATAATCAACGACAAACCGAAATATCCCACGGGAACAGTTGAATTTAAACACCTTTATACGATTGATTTGGAAAATACGCCAAATGTTCCGTTTTTTATGCCCGGAAGATCTTCTGCCGTTGACAGTAAAAACTATTTTTATACTCCGTCTCGATACGACTCAAAAATATTTGTTTTTGATGATAAAGGAAATTTTGTTAAATCTCTTGGGCAAAAAGGCCAGGGACCATCGGATTTGTTGGTTCCGGAAGCAGTTACAATAATGAATGATACCTTATACATTTCCGAACAGGGTAAAGGTATAAAAGTATGGGATAAGAATGGAAAATATGTAACATATTTATTGCATAAAATAGTAAATATGGAAGGATTTTTTAAATATGGAATGTACTATTATGCACAAGAGGTTATATTTCCTAAGTTTAACAAGAATAATATACAAGGTGAACAATTAGAAGAAAAGTATTTGGTTCAATATAATATGGACATGTCAATACGAAACAAATTCAAGATGTATTCTAATTATTCTTATAAAGATGGCGATTGCAGTCCTGCGAATAATTTTGCATTCGATAAAAAAGGGAATATTTACTTATTCGAAAACAAAGACAAGTATTTAATAACGAAATATGATATAAACGGGAACAAACTGTTGACGTTTGGGAGAACATATAAACCTGAAAAACTATCGAAAGAAATAAAGGATGCACGAAAGAAAAAAGCTACGCAGGCAGTATTTAAAGAATTTGTTAAACGCGAATATCCAAATGTATTGACAGAAATTTTTATGGACAATGAAAAAGATTATTTGTATGTAACAGTAGGCAGCACAAACCTTGCCAGCTTATTGGATAAAGATATTGAAATGACAGTTGACGTTTTCGATACCGAAGGAATATATTTATATAATTTAAGGACAAAAGTATTTAGAAGTAATTCAACCATAAAAAATAATCGTCTTTATTCTTATCCTGCTTATCAATATGACATGAAATTCAATGTTTATGAGATAAAATATAACAAATGAGAGGGATTTTAGTCCCATCGTTGAAATTTTATCTATGAGACCTTTGATTTAATCGTTTTTTGTCATTCCTGCTCCATAGGGGGGCTTTGCTCCGAAAGCATCCCGCAGGAGCAGGACATTTTCAAGATTGATTTCTGTAAATGGATTGTCTCGAGTACTCGGGACAATGACATTTTTAAAAGGTCTCATTTATAGCAATGTTTGGGATATTTCCCTGCTACCTGTGGTTATCTGAAAATACTTCGGCGGTGAATTGGAAGAGAAGGGTTTTGGAGTGTTTCCAGGCATCTTTGTTGAGTTTTGCTTTCAACTTTAGAGAATGCGTAAAGGATACAGAAATGCATCAGAGCTATAGGGAAAATATTCATAGATTTTTTAAACATTAATAGATGATTCTTCTCTGCGTACTCTATACCCCGAGTACTCGGGGTTTTTGCCTCTGCGGTTAATTCTTTTTTATCGCAAAGGACGCAAAGAACACGCAGAGGACACAGAGGAAGTACAGACGTCCCATCGGGACGTATCTACGTTTTTATATATACTTTTTCTCTCTGTCCCGAGTACTCGGGACGCCTTCTCTACGCCTGCCCGCCGTCTTTTTGGAGGGTCTCTGCGGTTAATTTTTGTTACAGACGCAATCGTATAATACTAAAAAAAGCGAGTCATTGACCCGCCCGATAAATCAAAAACCGTGCTCTCCAATATAATAAGAAATAAATTAGTATCGTATCCCTATAGTTCGTACGGCGAATTCATCATAGTTGTGTACTGTTTTTCACAAAATTGGACAAAATGGGGTAAGAAAAAAGTTGTGATTTTTCCGGTTAGGTAGTAATTTAGTATAGCGAATAGGAGGAATCGCAATGAGTCCGCCTCTGGCGGAGAAGTTTTCACCGAAAGAGAAGTTGAGATAGTATTAGCAGGATTTACCAGTTATGATGGAGTTGCTGGGGTGTGTCGTCAGTACGGCATTTCGACGGTTCAGTTTTACGAATGGAAAGAGCGGTTAATCAAGGGAGCTCCGGATCTTTTCAAGTTATTACCGCGGGAATCCGGAACAATTACAGAAAGAACGAGCGTTTAAACTTTACAAAGATAAACTAAACAGAAGAGAACAAAACAGTAATAACAAACAAAAAACACTACCACTCTCCGAACCGGATACTATAATTATTAATAACTATTTTCAAAGAACAATGTGTCCAGTTTTAACGTAAACATTTCAGTACTGAATAGAAAAATGTATGATATGAAGCAAGTGCTTATTGTTAGTGTGATGATGATGTTCCACTATATACAGGCACTTCCGCAATCACTGGAAACACAGGGACAGCTTTCGGGATGGGCGACTATCAATGGGAAGAAGATTGATAGGTCTCAAATTGGTGCGCGTTATATACTGGGTCTGGATGCAGAAAAGAAGCTTTCAAAGATTTATACTTTAACTGCTGAACTCTCAATCAATGCATACGATTACGGACAATTTGAAGGATGGGATGATATAAAAAACATCGGAAAAATCAAACCGTACCGTATGTGGCTTCGCTTTGCTTCTTCCCGGTTTGAGGCACGAGCAGGACTGCAAAAAATCAGTTTTGGGTCTGCTTCTCTTCTCAGACCCCTTATGTGGTTTGACCGTATCGATCCCAGGGACCCTCTCCAGATAACAGACGGCGTTTACGGACTTCTCTTAAGGTATTATTTTCCTAACAATGTTAATATCTGGTTCTGGGATTTGATAGGGAATGATAAAACCAAAGGATGGGAATTTTTTGCCACGCGCAAAGAAGAACCGGAATACGGTGGGCGAATTCAGGTTCCTCTTTTTACCGGAGAAATGGCATTAACTTTTCACCGGCGAAAAATCGATTTGAATACAGAAAACGCAAGTCAACTGCAGATATGTAGCGATTCAGCACCTGAAAATCGTATCGGTCTTGATGGCAAGTGGGATATTGGTGTCGGTCTTTGGTTCGAAGGAACAATGATTAAACAGAATTGTGATATTTTACCTTTCCCATATCAAAGATTTTTAAATATTGGTTTAGATTATACAATTGGACTCGGGAATGGTCTTCATGTTCTATCAGAATATTTTCGTTTTGAAACTTCAGAAAAACCGTTTAATATCGGGGAACGCTTTATATTCTCTGCAGTTTCCCTGAGTTATCCATTAGGGCTTCTCGACAATATAAGGGGAATGGTCTATTATGATAGTGAGAATCATGACTGGTACAGGTTCATTGACTGGCAGCGGACGTATGACCGCTGGAGTAGTCATATTATGGGTTTCTGGAATCCAGAACAGTTTCAAATATACCGGAATATAACAGAAAATAACCTGTTTGCCGGTAAAGGAGTTCAAATAATGGTGGTTATTAATCATTAAAATTATGGAGAGGTTTTAGATACCACACAATCCCCGAGTTTCTGGTATCACTGAAATATGGAGAATTAATATGGAAGATTCAAAAATTATTTCCGTTGAGAATCTTGTGAAACGTTTTCCTATCGGCGGAGTAAAATTTACTGCTCTAAATGGGATTAACCTGACCTTCGGTAAGGGTGAATTCGCTGGTGTAGTTGGGCCAAGCGGTTCCGGGAAAACCACTCTGTTAAACATTATCGGTTCCCTGGATTCACCATCTGAAGGAAAGGCGATAGTTCTTGGCAAGTCCATCGGTGAGTTGTCTCATAAAAAAGCGGCTCAACTGCGGAATGAGCATCTCGGATTCATTTTCCAGACATACAATCTTCTCCCATTTTATACGGCTTTTGAAAATGTCGAATTTCCTCTGATTCTCCTGAAAATGCCCTCCGGTAAACGTAAAAAAGCGGTACTTGATGCCCTCGATTGGGTTGGATTATCAAACAAGATCAAATCACGTCCCGCACAACTATCCGGTGGAGAATGTCAGCGTGTGGCTATTGCGCGGGCAATGGTCAAAAAACCTGAAATCGTTCTTGCCGATGAACCGACAGCAAACCTTGATGCAAAAAACTCGCATCATATTCTCCAGACAATGGAAAAACTAAATAAAGAATTCAAAACTACATTCATTTTTGCCACTCACGATGAGAAAGTCATCAAGTATTTAATACGTAAAATTACCCTTGAAGATGGAAGGGTGAAAAGTGATGAGTGCATTGAGAAAAAGAATAAGAAGGAAAATTAAGATGTTTGCTTTTAAATTAGCGTATCGTAATCTTATCGGAGCGGGTTTAAGAACCTGGCTGAATGTTATAGTTCTTTCATTCTCCTTTGTCGTCATCATCTGGTATAAGGGAATATTGGAAGGTTGGAATAGACAGGCTCGCCACGATATGATTGAATGGGAAGTCGGAGGCGGACAATACTGGCATCAAAAATATGACCCTTATGATCCATTTACGATAACTGACAGCCATAACACATTACCAGTAGAAATGCAAAACGCAGTTACTACTGGGGCAATGACACCGATTCTTATTTCCCAGGCGAGCATTTATCCTGGGGGACGAATTCAAAGTATTTTACTAAAAGGGATTAATTCCAATCAAAAGATATTAAAACTGCCTTCTGATAAACTAAAAGTGGATATGGAAGAAATTCCTGCAATAATCGGGACTCGAATGGCTGCTCGTAATAAACTCAATGCAGGCGATTTTGTTACTGTCCGCTGGCGTGATGCAAAGGGAACATTTGACGCCGCAGAAGCGAAAATCGTCGGTATCTTTAAAACGAATCTTCCGACGGTTGATAACAGCCAGATATGGATTCCGTTAGAACGTCTTCAAAGAATGCTGCAGATGCCGGGTGAAGCAACGATTGTCGTTACCGCTCAGAACAATATAATACGCCCCTCTGTTCCAGGATGGAATTTCAAGGATAATAAATTTTTGCTTTCAGAAATAGATCAGATAATAAAAACCAAATCAATCGGGGCATCTATTATGTATATTCTGCTTATGTTATTGGCAATGCTAGCAATTTTTGATACTCAGGTTCTGTCAGTTTTCCGACGGCAAAAAGAGATTGGCACTGATATCGCATTGGGTATGACACAGGGTCAGGTAATCCTACTGTTTACTATAGAAGGAGCTATGTATGGTGTTCTTGCGGCGATTTTAGCGGCTATTTACGGAATTCCTTTGCTAACACTTCAGGCTGTGAAAGGATTTGGTATGCCGGTAGCTGTTGATGAATACGGTCTTGCCATCGCAGAAAGGATTTTCCCGGTTTACAGTATCGGATTAATACTCGGTACAGTGCTGATTGTTCTCATTACCACAACGATAGTGAGTTATATACCGGCGAGAAAGATAGCTCAGATGAAACCAACCGATGCAATAAGAGGAAAATTACAATGATTGTTTTTTTATTGAAAGGGCTACTTCGTGACAGACAGCGGAGTTTTTTCCCGATATTGATGATTACAATCGGGGTTTTACTGACGGTATTAACTCACTGCTGGATAAATGGTATTCTGGGCGATATAGTTAATCTCAATGCGAGATTTATTACCGGGCACGTGAGGATTATGACTCGTGCTTATGCTGAGAATGAAGATCAACTGCCGAATGACCTGGCATTGGTCGGTATAAACGAGTTAGTAGAAAAACTTCAGGAAGAATTTCCTGAAATGGTCTGGGTCAAACGCATCCATTTTGGAGGGCTTTTAGATGTTCCTGATGAAAAAGGAGAAACGAAGGCTCAAGGGCCCACAGCAGGTTTGGCGGTGGATTTATTAGCGGGGAAAAGTACTGAAACAGACAGACTGGATATAGAAAAATCAATTGTGCACGGGTATTTGCCCCATAAACCGGGCGAAATTCTCATCAGTGAAGAATTTGCAATGAGACTCGGTGTTAATATCGGTAATATGGTTACTCTGTTAAGTTCGACTATGTACGGCAGTATGGCAATGCAGAATTTTACCATTGCCGGCACCGTTCGATTTGGCGTGGGGGCGATAGATAGAAGTGCAATAATTGCCGATATTTCGGATGCACAACTGGCACTGGATATGAACGATGCTTCAGGTGAAATTTTGGGATATTTTAAAAATAATTTATATAACGATGTAAAAGCAGAAGAAATTGCAAAGCAGTTTAATACCCGGTATACCAATTCCGATGATGAATTCGCACCGGTAATGTTTAGATTGAAAGAACAGAAAGATTTGGCAAGCTATTTAGATTATAGTTCGACCTTCAAGTCGATTATAGTTTTTGTATTCGTCTTGGCGATGTCTATCGTATTATGGAATGCCGGTCTCATCGGCGGCTTGCGGCGATATGGTGAGGTCGGTGTTCGGTTAGCTATCGGAGAACATAATGGTCATATATATAGATCTATGATTTATGAGTCTGTTTTAATTGGAATATTTGGATCTGTTTTCGGTTCCCTTATCGGATTAGGGATTGCATATATTTTACAGACAAAAGGCATTGATTTCAGCTCGTTTTTTAAAAATGCGACTATGATGGTTCCTGTTGTTTTTCGTGCCCATATCACGCCCGAAGCATATTATATTGGTTTTTTACCAGGGCTGTTTTCCACTGTACTGGGAACTATGCTCTCAGGTATCGGAATTTATAAGAGAAAAACTGCACAATTATTTAGAGAGATGGAAGCATAATGAAACGACTGATAGTTTTATGTATATTAATTTCAGCAGGAACTGTTTTTGGACAGTATCCGTCAGGAGAGCAGATATTAAACAAGATTGACGAGAATATGTCATCGAAAAATCGGATATTATTGTCTAAAATGGTAATTTACGGTCGCTGGGGCAGCCGTACCATTGAGTCCAGATCATGGATACAGGGTGCAGAGAAATCTTTTACAGAATATCTGTCACCCGCCCGTGAAAAAGGAACAAAGATGCTGAAGTTAGGGGATCAATTATGGATGTATTCGCCCTCGACCGACCGTATTATTCAAATTTCAGGACATATGCTGAGGGAGTCCGTTATGGGTTCCGACTTATCTTATGAAGATATGATGGAAGATCCTAAATTAACCAACAACTACAAAGCAGAGGTAACCGGTACGGAAATAATAGATGAACGTCAGTGCTGGGTTGTGGAACTCAGTGCTAAAAAAGATAATTTAGCGTATCATTCTCGTAAAATGTGGATTGACCGGGAGAGAAATATTCCGCTCAAAGAGGAATTATATGCTAAAAGTGGGAAACTCCTGAAAAAGACCGAGCTGAAGGATATAAAACAAATTCAGGGACGTTGGTTTCCGAAACGGATACTATTTAAAGATATGTTGAAGAGCGGGGATGGAACGGAATTTATTATTGAAACGATACAGTTTGATCAAGATATTTCCGAATATATTTTTTCAAAGGCGGCTTTAAGGAAATAATATACAGAGTCAAAAAATCAAAACATTAATTGATGAAGAAAAACAGCCTGATATTTTTTCTGTAAAATGGGACAGAATAAATAATCTTAGTTTAAAAATTTCATCGGTAATATATGTTTACAGAATGAAAACTAATATTGGTTTTACAAAAGTAAGGAAAATTGTTTTTCTTAACTTAAATAATAACAGTAATTGGATTTTATGCATAAGAATGTAAAAATAGATAGGAAAACAAGGATGAACGCATATAATAAATCTCACCTCATTTCAATGATGAATGGTGCGTCTTTACAATAAATAATCCATCGCTAACTTTATTATTAACAATGGGTTTTTCAAGTGCTCCCCGGGAGGGACTCCCCCGAGAACTCGGGGCAACCGAGTGGTTAATCCCGAGACATCGGGACTCTGCCAATTGAGCTATCAATAATTTTCTTGTAATATCCTTTATTCTTTTGTTTCTTCAGAAATTTTT
>Ga0315291_10002955_pt1 | contig 22026 bp, 21 predicted proteins | sample YL17G12_20_MG_FD_203070 | JGI IMG/M metagenome (GOLD analysis project Ga0315291, IMG submission 203070) | Sediment microbial communities from Yellowstone Lake, YNP, Wyoming, USA - YL17G12_20 | ecosystem: Environmental > Aquatic > Freshwater > Lake > Sediment | place: USA: Wyoming | collected... | reverse complement strand
ACATCAAACACAGCCGTATCACCCCAACCAATAGTCCGAACTTCAGCATAAGCACCAATAGTATCGATAATAGATTCGGGTAGAATCATATCAATCATTGCACTTACAACAGCAAAAGTTGCCCAAGAAAGCATAGGATTAGTAACCCACGCCTCAAGAGGAAACTCTGCAAAATTCTGAATACTGGAAACACGAAGAATTTCTCGTTTCAGAGCAGCGTTCATCAACGCCTCTTTTTCCTCAAAACTGATCGGATTACCCTTGTCATCAGTCTTGGAGAATTCGACTTTAGCACCATTACCAGCACGATATTGATTGTAATAATCATAGAACATGCTATAAGGAGCTAAATTTTTTTCACCTGCAAAATGCAATACATTCGTAGGAACTTTCATATTTTTATACATCCTCCTTGTTTAATTAATTATGACCAAACCTAGTTAAACAGACATTGTACTCTGTAGGCGGTCTGTCGTTGAGTAGAACCAATTACACTACCCGAACCAATTGAGAAATAATCCGTTGCTAGATATTTGAAAACACCAGCCGCATTCTGAATACCGACACCACCAGAAGCCCAAACTAACTGATTAGAACCGGTTGTAACAGTAGCATAGGTATTCGTACTTCTTGCGGCAGTAAAGCATTCAACACTCATCGTAATAATATCTCCTGCCTGAGGCTTAAAGCAATCAACCATTTGACCAGCCTTAACATAAAAGTTACGAGGATCAGCATTAATGCCTTTGTATTCAGTTAGCCCATCGGGAGAAAAAATACTTACAACTTCGGGGCTATATGCCATCCAAACACCAGCCAATGAACCAGTCAAAGCCATTTCGGTCATCCAAACTTCGCCCTCTCCAGAACCACTTGAAAGAGAGTAAAGAGCAAACACCATACCGTTATCAATATCAGAACCACTTACTGCGGTTCGATTCAGCGAATCTACATTAGTCGCCATGATTTTATTAGGAACTAACACACCATGAACTGCCATAATATATATAACCTCCTATTTTTAAATAAATGAATAAAATTAATTATTGACGACTCCAAGGTGAACTAGAAACTTTTCGTCCTTCACCCGGAAATGGTAAACCATAGCGTTTTACGCCATCATCTTTCTTATCTCCCTTGAGAGCAAAATCTAACCCACGCGCTTTTGCAAGATTAGTCCATGCATCAAGAGTATATATAGTAAATTCTTTAGATTTCTCACGAAGAGATTCTAACTCATCTGCTGGAATTTGAGTTTTTTCCTCAATAGATTTAAGAGTTGAATCAACAGCAAATTTAAATTGTTTCTGTTCTTCTTCTGCTTTAAATTTCTTAAGTTGCTCATTCTCAGCCATATAAGCCTTTTTCTCTTCTTCTTCTTTGGCTGCCTTATCTTCTGCCATTTTGCACATAGCATCCATTTTACACATAAAAGCATACATAGCGCCCATGCATTTTGCATAATTCATTTCTTCTGCTGGTTTAGCAAATTCAGCAGCAACTTCTTTATATGATTCGGTTTCATCCTTAAGAAAAGCTAAGGTTGCAGCAACATCAAGATAAGCATCCAGAGACATATTTTCTTTCTTTTCTTCCTCAGGAGTTTCTTTCTTCTCTTCCTCAGGGTCTTCCTTTTTTTCTTCTGCTGGAGTTTCAGCCATTTTTTCCTCTTCTACTTTTTCGTCTTTTTCCACACTCATTTCCTCCTTTTCAGGTTTATTTTCTTCTTCAGCCATTTTTTCCTCCTTTTTAACCCAATGCCCATCTTCTACTTTATGATTTTTCTTAAATTGGGAAATGGCTATAGACCATCCGTTCTTTTTTTCATCAGAACCAATTGCATCTGCCTGTTTAGCGATTTCATTGGCTTGACCAAGACTGACAGGAGGTTCAATTCCTTTTAGGGCCGGATTAACATCTTTTAATGATCCGTATGGCATAATACCTCCTTCGCCAAAATAACTTGTATGTCTACTATCCATAGCACCCATTTTTTCAATTAAAGAACTTGTCCAATCGATTGATTCCTCGCCGCCCCAAAGCATAAATGTAATTTGATTATTAGTTGGATTCTTTTCATCAAATTTATTACTGCCTCGTTTAGCCATATATTTATGGGCATGACGAACTTTTTCAGGAGTAGATTTTTTATCTGTAGTCAAATGTTTTGCATGAGCAACAGATACAGAATTTCCACCACGTTCAAATTTCTTATATAAATCTAAACCTTTTTTAGCATTAGTTTGAACTTCAGATGGAATATTAAAACTCATCTCATCTTCATATTTTCCAAATTCAATTTGATAATCTTCTTTAAATTGTTCATTTGCCTCAGAAAAAGAAAGCATCTGCATGTTTGCACCCGGACTTGCTTCTGTTATAAAATCTCCTAACAAAGTAATTCCAGAATAAGCAAAATCTTTCATTTCAATAAGGCCATCGCTTTTTTCTTCGGAATCAAATAGTTCCATTTCTACAGAAACTTTTTTATTTTTTAAAGAATCTCTTTGGAACAACTCTATCACTTTGGGCGCATAGCGTTTCCATATTTTTGCAAAAACACTAAGAGCCAATCTAGAATCCGACAATCTTATAAATTCGGCACTATTAGGAACAACAAATCCGGCAATTAATGATTTTCCTGCTTCTGTGTGAGTGTAGAAATCATTTAATACCTGATCAATAGAATATAAAATTGGCTTATCATATATTGTTGAAGCGGTTTTTTGAAGAACATCTTCAGAACAATACATATCATGCCTATTTTTATCTGAACTAAATGCTTGAATTCGGGCAGTTGCAAATTGAGAATCTGGATTTTCTTCTATGATTTCTGTACTTTCAACTTCAAAATTTATAAATTTATTCACACCAATATATTCCTCCTTTCGAGAGGAATAATTTCACTCTCAAAATTTTTCAACAATTTTATCCCATAATGGTAATTTTGCTATTGCCAATTTCCATTGTTCGGTTTTTACGAAATAAAAATAATCACCTTTTCTAGCAACTAATGGGAGACTACATTTATATATTAAAAATTTAGCAATTTTTTCTTTGCATTTATACCAAGAATCAAGTTGTTCTTGGGTAGGATTAATTATATACATTTTTATTCCCCAAACGTTGCATCAAATAATACAATATCCTTTACTGCTTTAATTCGCAATGAAAATTCCTGAGCAGAGTCTTCTTCTTCAACTTGTTCATTAAGCATTTCTTCTAAAAATCCTAAATCTATAAAACTTTGTTCATTCAAAGCAAGAAAATATAAAGCCTCAATACTTTCTGTAGTTCCTTCTTCCGATTTAACATATTCATCACCAATAGAAGAAAAATCGGATAGTGCAACATTGGGAGCATCAATATCTCCCAATGTCACTTTTCCACCCGTACGGTCATTAATATGATTAGTAAATTTTAATGCGTGGCCTTTTTCTTCTTCGGCTTGTTTTGCAAAATATCCCGCCAAACCCTTTAATTGAAAATCTTGAAAGTAGGATTCAATTTGCCTATAAAGGAGCATATTGTGATATTCTTTAAGTATTTGTTCATTTAAAGCACTATTTAAAACTGAAGATAATCTCATTTATAGACTACCTCCTTTCATATCAATCTATTTAAGCTTTGAAAGCAATCCAATTTACAATATCGCTTGCAGAAATCAATAGCCCACTTACACCAGTATAACTACCTGTAATAGTAATACTTCCAGCACTATTTACAACTCTGAATGCGCTGGCGCTAGTAAAAATCGGAGAACCACCACGATAAAGTTGAACAATTTGTCCAGTCGAAGAACCTAAAGTAGTATCAATAACGATAGCACTAGCATTTTGCTGTGCGCCAGTAACGGTATGACTACCTGTAGCAATATTTCCCATCTGTCTAATAATAGTACCCAATGCAACATCTTGTGCCGCACGATTCATTCTATTTATTTTAGTTGCTTGTGAAGCAGTAATTCTTTGAGCCATTTTTTCCTCCTAAATCTTTTATGAAAATTATGATTATTTTACATATACGAGGCCAGTTAACCTAACGATAGATTAACCGTTATATATGGGGATACAATCCCAATAAAACCTCCATTTTATTTATTTTTTCCCCCGCGACCTATATTTGCACCACTTCCTTTTGTTTGTTCGCCCGAATCCCCCAAATCACTTTCCTCTTTTGGAGGACGACCAGCACTAGGCGATTGTTGGAAGGCAGAAATTATAGGCGTAAGATTATCTACAAATCCTGTAGCCCTAGCTTCGTCAAGTTGTCGTTGGAAGTCCATAGGCGACATCCCCATAGCAGCGGCTACTTTCTGAGGCAATACTATTCCTTTATCAAGTAAAATCATTGCTTTTTCAAATCTTTGTTGACGATTATTAAAAAACGAGGAGCCTTCGAATTCGAACTTAAATTTATAGAATTTTGTTAATTTATTTATTTGATATTCTAAGAAAGCATTGAATTGAGGATATAAAGCCATCATAAGTTGTTCGTCTGTATTCAAACTTAATTGAGTTTCCATAATATTAGGGCGCATATTACTTGTAAAAATTAAGTTTGTATTAACACCACTAGAAGCCAATGTAGTTTTTAAGTACGAGTCATAGACATCGTTTTCGGCTTGAAAAGCAATTTGTTGCATGTTTTCAAGAGGTGCTGCCCCAACCTTAATTGCTTCTGAAAATCCGCTTTTTAATAATGCTAAGAAGTTGCCCAAAAGAGCCGGTGAAATATTGAATTGGTCTTTTTGCTTTACAGTACTGTCTTTTAATATACCAATTTGCCCAACTAGTAAACGATTTGCTGTAGCCATATTGATATTTTTCTGCAAATTTCTCATTAATGCTTGCAAAATTAAATCATTAAACAATGGACTAAAATATGGAACTCTAGTTGCTATTTCTGGATTTAATTTAAAGCACCATCCTACGTCAATTGGGATATCTTGCCAAAGTACCCACGAAGACTGTCCTCTAAGTTCAGGAGGTAAAGAAGGATCATATAATCTTAATCCTGTTTGTCCTCCTCCTTCCCATAATTCCTTATATTTTTGTTGGAAGAATTTTGGATACATGTCCAAATCAATGCCGGGAAGAATCAGCCAATATAAGTTCATGCTAAAAAGAAGTCCGAAATCGAATCTGCCCGTTATTTTTGTAAAAACAGGCGAAGCGGGAAGTTCTTGTAATACATATTTAGTTCCCTCAAATCTAGAAGCACAAAAATATGCTTCATTGCGTAAAAGTTCTCTGACTACAACAGCAAATTCTTTTTTATAATCAAATTTATCAAGAAAACTAAAAACAATTTTTAAATCATCTTGATATTTTTTTGAAGAATAATCTTTATATGTCGCATTAATACATGTATATGACATGTCCCAAGAAAGGAATCCCCCTAAAAAGCTGAGGAGCCTCTTAAAGGGCTGGCTTTGCAACTCAAAAGATTGGCTAAATTCTTGTAAAAGAGTTTCATTTTCACGCGGGTTAGCAAGGGCTTTATTTAAAGTATCTTCTGTTGGAGCTAACGGGTTCAAAGTAAGTTCTTTAAGACGACTGCTAATGAGGTCAGGCGTTGTTATTCCATTATACGCCCCACTCATTCCTCTAGCAAACTCAACTATGCTCCAAACATCAGATTCCGACAACAATATTTCCGATGATTCTTTTATTTTTTTAGTTCGTGCCATAAATCTCCCTTCCTCGAAGATTTAGGGCATCTTCAAGAATTTTTTCAATATTTTTAAAATCTAAATAAGAAATAGATAAAAATTTTATATTATTTTTTTTGCAGTATTCTTTTTTTATAGAATCGTTTAATTTAATTTTATCATATTCTTTTACGCCGCCCCACGCATTTACAGATTCATAATGTTGTCTGCCTTGATATTCAATACATACATTTTGAATCGGCAAATAAAAATCGAAAGGTAATGATCTTTCATTTTTACAATCAATAAATCTATATTGAGAAATAAAATACAATTCTAAAGAAGTTAATTTTTTATGTATAATTAATTCTCCTTTAGATTTTCTACAGCAAGGGCAACCCGATTTATTATTAGTTCTATCGTGTATACTAGCAAACCATTTATATTCACAATCAGGGCAAATCCATCCAGCCTTATAATGAGAACCATAACTATAATCTTTTGGATTTCCTTTATTAATTAAATAATCCCACTCTAAAGACAATTCTTTAAAATTTTCATATAAACTATTTTTAATGGAAACCCTTTTACCGACACAATATGGGCATCCTTTTTGATGCCATCTTAAATTATTTAATGATACATCAAATACATTTTTACATTTACAACAATAAAAATCTATTTTATCGTTTTTATTTATATATTTTTGACTTATAAGTTCAAATGGTTTATTATTTAATTTAATCCATAATTTTATATTTTCTATAACAAAAATATTAGAAGGAACAAATACATGAGGTTTAGCCCCTCTTTTAAATTCAGTAAAAATATCACTAAAAGAAATATAATATAAATAATTATCATTATCTTTTATTATTAACGGAGTAATACTGTTCTTATATTCTATGCTTAATAAATAATATCCAAAATTTTCAATAATAGATTTTACAGTTTCAAACGTAAGTCTTTGTGTATTAGAACAATCATGGCATCGATGATGACAAGTATTTTTAAAACTATAAAAAGTAGTTTCCCACTTATTTAAACAAACACATTCTATTGTTAATTTATCATCCATACTTTTATATTCAGTACTTATAAGTTTACATCCAAATTGCTCTATATAATCTTTAATTTCTTTATAATTATGTTTTATACCTCTTGTCATTTTATCCTTCCTTTCAATTTATATTCTTCCTAAATAAACTCGGATGGAAAGGATTAGGAAGGAAATCCCTTTCAATTATATAAACGCTTCGAATCATTTAAATAATCTATCCATCCAATTAGACAAACATTGTCAATCCACTTATTATAGACCATTCATCATCTTCAACATTTTCCTTTAATAATGAGGGATCAAAAGCATTATGTATTATCCAATTAGCATAACTTACAGAACTATATCTATCTTTATAACATCCTGGTTTTTCAGTTAATTTAATTAATCCATTTACCAAACTCATATCAAGATTAATACATTCCGAAATAAATAATCCTGTTTGCACAAAAGGATTGAGAAAAAATGAAAATAAAGAAGAATCATTTGGATTTGAAGTAAATTCCTTATTAGATTTTATTAAATAGTCCTCGGCACTCCCATCATCATTAAGAAAATTCCACATTTTCTTTTGTAAAGATGATCTAAAAGCAACTGCAATTTGACTATTTAAATTTTGACTAGCTAAAATAGGAAATATTACTGGAATTGCCCCAACTCCTAAAGTTCTATTTCTCAATTCGTCTCGTAATTTTTGTTCAACAATTTCAAATTCTCCTCCCACTACTGTCATAGCAGGAAAAGTTATTCCTCTTTCATCATCCATTGTAACTTGACTTAATGCGTCAAAAATTCCGATTCCGATATTTTGTAAGTCAAGTACTAAATAATTAGCATCAAGATCAAAAAATATTTCTTTAATTCTTTTAGCCTGTGTTAAAGTATTAGAACCTTTATGAGATTCCATATAAGACAGTTGACGATTATATCCTTTACCTAAAAGAGGAATCATTCTGATTGGAGATATAATAGTTTGATCGTTTACTCTATTTGCTCTGGCAGCGACATCAACCGAAATAATTCTTATTTCTCCATCAACCTTTTTTATATCATAAGGATTATGTTTTGCATTATAAGTATCTTCTTTTTGAGGATACCAAGCTTTTTTAATATTTCTTGGAAACAAAATGGGTTTAAAATAAGATTTGCCACTTGCGCCAGAAGGAATATTATAATATTCCATTTGTACAGAAACAGCATCCATATCAGACATTTCATTCTTAATCATTTCTTCTGTCTTAATATTATGGAAAATCGTAATCAAATAATCAAATGCTAAGAAATTAGCAGTTTCATCTCCTCTGACCATTCTTTTTATACAAGTCTTTACATATTCATACCAATATTCTGCCGTATACCAAGCTGAAGTAATATAAGATATTGTTCCTTCTTCCTTCAATAAAGAATCATTTGCATATTCTGGTTTTAAACGATAAGGAGGATTTCTAACTTCCAAAAAAGGTTTAATTACCGATTCAAGAATTTCTTTCGGAACTAATCGGGCTTCTTCGATAATAATATAATTGGCCCTGTTGCCTCTCGCACTATCAGTTGATGGTACAACTTTTATACTACTTCCGCAATGAAACAAAGCTATTTGATCATTAGAATTCATTACAATTTGCTTTATTTCTCTGGCTACATTAGGATAAGTATCTCGCAAAGCAGTTAGCTTTTCACTTAATAAAATACCGCCTTGTTTTATTGTTTTAGCGCAAACAACAATCTTTATACCAGGATATAAAACAGCTAATGTCAATGCCCAAACTGCAATAATCCAAGTTTTGCTTGCTGCTCTTGCTGCAACTATATACGCTAAATTACTACGTTGTAAAACCCAAATCATTAATATTTGAAAAGGATGTAAATGAATACCAAAGTAAGTTTCAATTAGGGCTACCGGATTTCTTCTGAAAAAGGTGATCCACGCTTTATATCTTTTAGTTCTTTGAAAATCCATTTCCCTATGGCGAATCATATCTTTAGAAGTTCTAAATATATCTCCCGTTTTTGCATATTTTCTTAAATCGTTTTGGTATGGTCGTGCGCTTCCCGGCATTATAATTCTTCCTCATTTACTTCAGAAATATCAAACTCATCTTCGTCATCTTCCGTTTCAACATTAAAGTCTCTCGATTGTAAAAGAAAATTTTTGAGAGGACGAGTTATATATTTTTTGAAATACCAATCAATATTAAAAAAATCTTTAAATAAATCTTTATCTTTATAAAAATCAGCAGGTTCATTTTCTTCTATTGTTTTTATAAACGAAGAAAACGTATCTTGACTTTTCCCCGCTCCCGCAATAGCAGCTTTAGCAGGATCAACATTAGCAGTTTTCATCAAATCTTGTAATTCTTTTACTAACGACGCTGTTGATTTATCTTCTATTCTTGCTTTTCTAATCTTTAATTCTACATGACAAATTTCTTTCAACAAAGTTTCTTCTGCTCTAGTATCACATTTATGAGTTTTTTTCCATTCAGAAAAAATCTCTTCCAAAAATTCATAATCTTCAGCAGTAAAATTAGTACCCCAAAATTTAGCTAAATAATCTAAATCAGTTTGTTCATAATCTACCAAACTATCATCGGGTAAATATCGTGCTGTTTCAACATAAGTAGAATCTATAGGATTACCTAAAGCATTTTTTCCACCATCTTTTATACTTCTTCGATATATCCCAAAAGTCGATTCGGTAATTTTTCCTTTACTTTCTAACCTTTCGATAAATCCCATTGTTGTTTCTAAAGCATTTCCATCAAATTTTACATTTAGAACTTTACAAAGTTTTAAAATTGCTCTATCTATAGAACCTTCAGAAAGCATAAATCTTTGATACATATCTTCTATGCAGTATTTACATATGCTCATTTTACCATTGCTGTCAAGAAAAATATCTGTAGCTTCATAAAAATTCTTTGCTGCTGATTTCTTCATGCATTTTCTACAATAAATAACTTTTACATTGCTTAGTTTGGCAGGGATAGGCACATCTTTAACTCTTGCAACACGTTTACCATCTTTTATTCCTGCCCTATTTCCTCTTTTGGGAATAATTATATCTGACATTAATTCACCTTTAATGTTTTTCTCTTTTCAACACTAAGTAAATTTTGTTTTGATCTACTTAATGCTCCACATTCATTGCATCTTAAAGAAGTCCATTTACCAGCAGGAGTAAAATAAATTCCTTCGGCTTTTAAATCAAGTCCACTACAGTTTGGGCAACGAGATTCATTTGATTCAAAATATAATGCTAAATTGGGATGTCCTTTAATAAATGGGCGAATACGATAATATAAATCTTCTGTGGCGGCGATATCTCCCTTGCAATATTTATCCATCTTTTTTAATGCTTTTTCATCACCTTGCATACATTTACGCCAAAGCATAAATCCCTCATTGGCTATTTTTTGTTTTATACCCAAAAAATTATTTAAATATTTGAGAGAATTCGAAGGAAATGCAAAATTCTGTTTTGCAATAACTAAAGTATCAATAATTTGACTTCTAGAAATTGGAGGAATGTCATAATATAGGAATCGAACGTTCAACTTTTTTAAATCGAAGTCTCTAATATTTTGTCCAATTAATATCTGACAAGTATTTAATAATTCCCATATACTTTTTACAATTCTATAATCATTTCCCGCTATGGCTTCCTCAGAAGTAAGCACATCGGAATAAATTTTAGATTCATTCAGCATTTTTGCAGACCAGGAAATAAGAAAAGAATCAGAAACAATTTGATCTACTCCGATGTTTTGATCCCATAAATCAAATGTATAGCAAAGCATCGGAGCAGTTTCAATATCAAAAATTAATATTTTTATATTTTGAGGGGCTTTCTCCTCCCTGGTTGCCCCTCCCAAGTTCTTTCTCATTCGCCTATATGACGAGCGCAAAGCCTCTGGTGAAGAAAATCCATATTCTTTTGCTAGTTCGGGCCAAAAATGATCATGCGGTTGTTTAGTTCTCTTTCGTTCTACAATTTCATTAAATAATAATGAATCCATAATGTCCTTTTTTTTAAAATCTATTAGTATGTTCGTACCAATCCAAAGAAATAGAAACAACATTAGATGCCATACCAGAAGTAAGACGATAAATATATCTGGTATTTTGCTTTAATATTTTTTCATTTGCTGAACCAACCTGCGTACCATTAGTAGTTTTATTGGTATCTGTACCACCAGACCACCAAACAATTCTTGACCCCGTAATAGTCTCTGATCCAGTTGTAATTTTATAAACTTTAACTCCGGGTACATTAGTTGAATTTCTATTTCTATTATATGTTACCTGAATTGTACTACCACTTCTGCTACCAGAAGCCTCTATAACTTCCGTCGTAATAGGCCCGACTGAATCAAGACTATGACCAAGATGCGCCCATTCACTCGTATTGGGAGTTATAATCATATATTCTACAACACTCCCACTACCCATAGTAACAACATCATGATACATATAAGAATCTCCATCATGTACTTCATGATGTGCAAAATCTATTGTTTTTATAGCTCCTGTAATATTATCTACATCATAATAATTAAACGGGGATAAACTTAAATCATCTAAAACTCTATACCATCTATCCCAATCTGATACATACAAGCTTGCACCAATATAAGAAGCATTCGGAACTTTACTACCAGAAATATCAGTACTTAAACACTGATAAGAAATATGTTTATCTGGAATTACTATTAAAGCCATATATTCTCTCCTTCCTCCTCTTCCGAGAAAATTTTATTATAATGGGTAGGTATATAAGTATACTTATATACCCTGCCCATTATAGTATATCATACTTTTTTATTTTTGTCAAGAGGCAAAAATATTAAACAACTGGAGGAAGTGGATTTGCAGCAACAGCCGCAGCAAGAGCGTCACCACTAGATTTCAAACTATTCGATAATTCCAAAATTTTAGCAGCCTCAGCAGGTTCATCGGCTAATTGTTCGGCAAGGTCTGCCAATTGTGCGGCAATACCAGCTATTAAAGCAATCGCACTTTGTTCTATTCCCTGAGTAATCGCAACTTGGGCAATCAAGGCCTCTAATTCAGCATCCATTTTTTTCTCCTTTTCATATATCTTTTTTAATAATTTTCTTATTTTTTTTAATTCTTTCAAAACACCTTCTTGAAAGTAGAAATCTTTACTCATGATTACCTACCTTTCAAATTTTATTTTCTTTATTTATATCTTGCAAAATTTCTATTTGTTTTTCCATTTTTTCAATTTCACAATTACGTTCTCCCAATGTTATTTGTAATTGTCTTATATCGCCCTGTAAAATGGCAATCTCTTTGTCTCTTTCTGTGCGATGAGTTTTTGATGTTTCTAAATCTTTTCTCAATTCGATATTATCATTTATTAATTTAACAATATTCTCTCGCAATTGAGTATTTTCATTTTTTAAAACCCTAATAGTTTCTGTTAAAACATCTGTTTGGAGTTTAAAATCTTTTTCTAATTGAATAATTTTTTGTTTTAAATCAGCATTTTCTTTTTCTAAAAATTCAATACTTCTAGTTAAACTCGCTATTTTTTCTTCAAAACTAGAAAATAATTTGTTTTCTTTTTCTTGTCTAAGTTGTCTTGATGTTTCTCGTTCATTTTTTAATTGTTCATTATAATTTTCTAATTTAGTAACATCTTCTCGCAATCGTTCATTCTCTTTTCCTAATGTTGCAACGGTTTCATTTAAACTAGTTATCTGTGACTTTTTTACTCCACTAAGAGCAACAAGAATGGATGTACTAATACTCGCAATTCCAATGAATATCGCTACAATTATTGTTAAAAACTCATAATTCATTTTTCCCGTCTCCAGTCAGCAATGCAATCAGCAATAAGAGGTATAATTACAAATATAAATCCAACAGATGCCACCAATCCATGCCCTAAATACGGCATATCTTGTATAATTGCTCCAGTATAAAAAATAATTATATATAAAAGAGACAATATTGTTATAAAACGAATTGGTTTTTTAGCTTTTCTTGTTTGTTTAGTAAATATAAAGCCCAATTGAAAAATCATTGCTACTAACGCAGTAAGTACCACAATTAAAAAAGGAATATCTTCTGGCTGTATTGTAAAATTCATTCATTGTCCTCCTTTATATTTACATTTTAAAATAATAAAATCTGAGTTTTATTTACATTTGAATTAATTTAAATGTATCGCTTGCACCGGCACGTATATATAATATCCGACTTACCCCATACCCAATATTATAAAAATTCCAAATTCCTGAAGGAGACTGAATACCAGTAGTCCAACTTCCAGATAAAGCAGAACCAGCAGCAGAACCAGCAGCAATTGCAACAGGTTCTAATCCTATAATTGCAGCAGAAGACGAAGTAATATAAATACCCAAGGTTTTTGAAGTATCAGCAATGGGGGCTTGTCCTGCTCCTGATGCCAAAGTTAAATTTAAAGTTTTTGCGCCTGTTACTAAATCAGGGCCAGTATTTACTTGCTGAGAAAATGGAACTAATCCTCCATTTGCTGAAACAATATACCAAAGGCCAGTATCTTCTACATAAAGTTTTGCCCCAATAAATCTAGCTCCTGTTACAGAACCGCTTGAAATATCGGAATTAATACAAGAATAACTTCCAGCCCCGCCTGGAATAAAAGTTAAAGCCATTAAATAATCCTCCTTTTCATCCTCATCATATAAGGATATAAAATCAAAATTTTATTATAATTAACGATCTACGACACTTACAATTATACTTCGTTCATCTGTTCGACTCGCAGAAGTAGTTATGCGACAAGAAACTTTATAATTTTTAAAAATTTCGCCTCCACTTAACCACACTGTAATGCTGGTATCAGAATCAGTTTTAGAACTACTATCAATATTTATACCAGAATCTTCGTCTAATTTCCACCCGGCATAATTATCAATACCAAATATTATATCAAGGTCGGTACTTGTTAATATACCAGAATCTAACTTTGTATAAATATCTAACATTTGGGCAGAAGTAGCAACTACGCCAAATGAAATAATACAATCGCTGGCCCATCCTATCCAATTTGGGCCTCCAATAAAGCATCCATTTACCCACAAAGGATTTGACCAACTCATACCCGCTGTAACAGGAGCGCCTTGTTGTAAACCGTCTTTGTAAGCACATAATTCTCCAGCAGTTTGTGATATAGTTAATCCAAGCGTCATCCAATCTAAATCACTTACAGATACTTGTCTTTTTATTATACCAGGAAATCCACCGGTCATCATAGTCCATTCAAGCAAACCATCCGTTCCAATATCTATTGTTATATCATTCCCGAATGGGGAAGTATAAATAGCTAGAAGAATATGGTTGTTTGAATCCAACCAAGATGTAGCAGCAGATTTTACTTTACCACGCACAACTGCCGTGACTTTTCTTCCATCAAACAATGTATTCAATGGAACAGAATAAATATCAACATATGCATTTACAGGCGATCCACTAAAATATGCCCTATCATCAGAACCACCTAAAACTACACTAGGAGTATACATTGCATTAAGTGAATTTGCACCACTGTCAAATGCTAATCGTACTGTAGAACCTCCTGTTGAAATAGAATTATCAACAGTTATTTGATATGCTGAAATTGTTTCTCCAACAGAGAGCCAATCTTGGACTTCTTCATCTCCTGTTGTGCCATTTGTTTTTGCGCGCCAATCGAATTTAAAATCAAGTACACCGGAAAGGCTTTTTTGGAACGCGTTATCTATTGTCATATGTTTATTCTCCCTTCTCGGTTAAATCGTTTTCTTGTTGTTCTTGTTTGCGTTTTGCCCATGCTTTTTTACCAGATTCGGACATTTTCTGTTTTGTCTCTTCGGAATGTGTTCTTCCAGTCTGTGATTCAGACATCTTTTGTTTTGTCTCTTCAGAAGGATATTTTCCAGAATTAGCAATAGAAATCTTTTGTTTAGATTCTTCGGATATAATTTTTCCTTTATTGCCTTCGCCAATTTTGTTCTTGGTTTCTTCTGAATGATGACCGCCAAAATTCCAATGTTTTTCACCCTTTTGTCTTTCTGAATTTCTTTTATTTTGTTCTTCGGAATATTTTCTTCCAGTTTGTGCTATTGACATTTTTTTTCGAGTTTCTTCAGATTTTGGAACTCCTTTAGTAGCCAAAGATTGTTTTCTTTTAGTGCTTTCTGAAGTTTTTAAACCTGTATTCCAAGGTATTATCCCCTTTTTAGAAATTGACATACGTTTTTTAGTATCTTCGGATAAAATAATACAATCTCCGCCTCTAGTTAAATTATATCCTCCTCCATCGTCCTTAAAAGAATTATAATAAGCAATCCAATAAATTTCCATCAAGTTCAATTGTTCTTGATCGTTTTCCAATTCTTGAATAATTTCAAAAATAAAATTCTTTTCTCCATATTTATCAAAGGCATTTTGAAGATATGGATTTTCGTGTTTTCTTCTTTTAAGAACAGAAAAATGTATTTTTTCTCTTTGATTTAAATTTTTACTTTGTCCGATATAAACATCATTTGTTATATTATTTAATATTTTATATATTCCAGAAATTTTATTCAATTGTTCTCCTTAATATAAATTCTCCTTTATATAAAAAATAAAGGGAAGAACACAGGAGTAGTGTTTTTCGGGAGCGACCCTATCCCTTTATATTTTATTGATTATACAATAAATATTGTATATTAAGTTAAAGTTACAACAAAATTTCCAGCCGCGAATTGAAAAGTGTCTCCGCTGTTACACGCCTTACTTGCGCTGAGCGATCCCGATAAAAGAAAACTGCCTCCCGCTCCTGCATGCCAGAGTCCTGCGTGAGTCACGTTCGTTCCCGGCATATAGAGATAAGATATTGTACTTGCTGAAGCAGCACTTTTATTAGATGCGGCATTTAAACTTACTTGTTGCCGCGCATATGAACCACCAGTAACTTCTGCACTTCCATTACCATCTGGCGCAGAACTGTGTAGTGATGCCCAGATAGCGCTTGGAGTCGTATATGCCTGATTGCGGAACATATGTTCTATAATTTGTGTGCCCTCGAATGTTGAAAATGGCATTTCATTTACCTCCTATAATTTCTAATTTAATCTAAAATTTCATCATCTCTTTTTTGAGAGTTAACTACTAAGATTCTCTTTTCAGAATCAATTGAAAATCCTCTATCTTCCAAATCTATTAAAAAAATTCGGCCCTCATCATCTATCACAAATATTCTATCTTCACCTCGTATAATATAAGTTCTAGATAAAGGAGTAATCAGCAAAATTCCGCTTGGAATTGTTCCTATTGGAATTATTGCACCAGCAGCATACAAAGCACCTATTGCACTAACTAATAAAGTTGCATATGCTTGAGTATTACCTTGTCCTGATAAAATAGCATTTGATAAAACATTTACCAATGCTTGTGTTGATAAAATGGCTTGCCCTGTTGTTATCGTTTCCCCATTTACAAGATTCAAAGCAGAAAGTATTAAATCGCCTCTTCCTGCTAAAATTGCACTTCCTGTTACAACATTAGTAATTATTTCAATTGTTCCAGTTGCAATAAGAAAAGCAATTCCATTCAAACTTGAAAATGCAGAAATATTTAAAACTGGCAAAACATTTAAATCACCACTTGCATAAAGCGCCAATTGAGCATTAATAGCATTTAATGCACTTAAAGTTAAATTACCTTGTCCAGACAATATAGCCAATGCATCAACTAACCCTTCTACTGTAGATATTGCTAACAAAGACGCAATACCACTCAAAGTTGTAAAAGAAGGTATAATTATAGTTGAGGCAACATCTAAATTTCCATTACCAATTAAAGTAGATAAAGTACTAATTACCAGCAAAGCAGAAGCAAGATTAGTTAATTCGCCTGTTAAAACAGTTGAAGATAAATTAGTATTAAATCCAACTGGTAATAGATCAAGCCTTCCAGTTAGATTTGTAAGCGAATCTATTAATATTTTTGCTTCGGCTTGATTAGTAACTTGTCCAGACAATATTGATTGTCCTAAAATAGCCAATAAAATTTCTAATAATAAAATTCCCTGTCCAGAAAGTGTAGTTTGACCAAATATTTGATTCAATGCACTTATTGATAAATTACCTTGTCCAGAAAGAACAGGTTGGGCAGTTATCAAATTTAATGCACTTATTATCAAATCACCATTTGCTGATAAAATTACACTACCATCTACCAGACCTTGAATAAAAGATATAGGAAATAAATATCCAAAAGCATTTAAAATTGCATTTGATGGTATAGTTAAAAATGGAAGGCTAGTATTTGATATATCTCCACTACCAAGTAAACTTATCAAAGATTGAATGATTATTAGAGAAGATGTAATAAGATCGCCATTGCCACTTAAAACACCGGCAGAAAGAATATTATTTAACCCAATCGATGTTAGAGTTCCATTAGCGTTTAAAATAGCATTTGCAACAGCACTATTAATTGCGCTTAAACTTAAATCACCATTGCCTGTTAAAGTTAAAATTGCAGCAATCAATAAAGTTGCAGAAGATTGAATATTTCCTTGTCCAGATACTATTGATTGTGCTAAAATATTTATCAAAGATTGGGCATTTAAAGTTCCATTGCCATCAGCGATAAATCTACCATCTGCAATTTGTAAAGCGGTAGTTAACAAATCTGCTTTTGCAGAAATTGAAGCATTAGCAAGAATAGAAATTAATCCCGAAGAAGCTAATAATCCAGTTCCACTTAAACTAGTTGTTCCAAATGTAGTCAAAAGTGAAATAGTTGATAAATCGCCATTTCCAACCAATGTTATTAATGTAGAAATTAATAATAAAACATTTGCTTGAATATCGCCTCGACCAGACATTATAGATTGCAACAAGGCAATTACTAAAGATTGAGCATCTATACTGCCTTTACCTTCTATAGCTAATTGTCCAATAAGAGTATTTAAAGCATTCAAACTTGTATCAAGACTTCCAGTTAATATAGCCGATCCACTTATTGTTGCTGCTTGTTCTAATGCCGTTGCTAATAAAGAACCAATTCCATTTAAAATCGTATTAGAAAAAATAGTCAAAACAGGAATACTAGAAATATCGCTATTTCCGGTTAGTGTTGCAATAGCAGCAATCAATAAAACAGCAAGAGATGAGATGTCATCTTTTCCCGATAATATAGTTTGCGCTAATATGTTTATTAAAGAACTTAAGCTTAAATTTCCTGTTCCATTTAAACTAATGACATTTAATAATGTTACTAAGGATGATAAAGTTAAATTTCCATTCCCCGCCAAACTTATCAACGATAATATATTATTTAGTGCAATAGTGCTTAAATCTGTATTGCCCGTTAATATAGTAGAACCGGAAACAGTTGTAACACCGCTTCCGCTTCCTTGGTATTGAATATAAGCAACTGTATAATATGCCGGTAAAGAAGAATTAGTTGATATTGTTGGAGTTGTTGATGTAGACAAAAATGAGCCAGAAGCTCCAACATTGGCCCAACTGTGGGTATGTGCAGTTGTAGCACAACCTACTGCCCCTGCCGTTTCAGTCGTACCAGCACCATTTGCGTGTGAAATTGTATGATCATGTGTAGCAATTGCATGATTATGCCCTGTTACTGTATGGGTATGGGTAAGAGAACCGCCCGTTAATCCAATTTCCCCCAAAGCACTAGCACTTTTAATAAATTTATCTCTTAAATCAGGAGTTCCACTTCCTCCAGTACATAAAACCCAATTAGCAGGAACTTGAGATAATGAACCTGTCCATAAACCAATAATTCCTACAGGAAGCGATATTGATCCTGTATTTTGAATAAATGCTTGTTTTATATAGGGAGGTTCATTATTACTAAATTGAGCAGTATCCGTATTTGTAGTAATTGCATCCGTTGCTTGACTTGCAATTGTTAAAACATGTGTATGGGCTTGTGTTGCAGTTTGAACAGCCGTACCACTAATAGGGCCACCAACCATTGCGGTATTAGTGCTGGCACTAGTAACGGTAGGGTGAGCATGAGCATAATTATCACTATGAGTATGAGTATCGATTGTATGAGAGTGACCAGCAGAACCACTAGTTGAACCACTATCTCCCCCCGTTAATGCACCTCTTAAAAATTTATTTCTTAAATCTGGTCTACCACCACTACCATCTGCCAAAGCGAATCCAGAAGGAGTTGATGTATTATTGTTCCACAATCCCACAATACTTCCTGATAAACCATCTGTAGTGCCGTCACTTTTAATATAAATAACACTGTAAAAATCTGGTTCAAGACTTACTGAACCAGAAGTAGGCGCTTGACTACCCGTAGTTGCTGTTGGATTAACTGTACTTGGATTGTTATAGTGAGTATGGGCAGTAGGAGGTCTTACAGTACCGGTATCTCTGTTTGTATTTCCAGCACCAGAACCAGAATTGGGAACGGTATGAATATGTGCGCTTCCAGAGTGAGTATGAGTTCCAGTAGTGTGAACATGAATATTTGAACCACCCGTAGTATTAGGATCGCTCCCCGAACTAGCACCTAACGGGTATATTCCATCCAAACTTGTAACTCTTGACCACCCCGAAGGAATAGTAGATGCGCTTCCGGGCCAAATAAAAATAACATCCTTAAGAACGCTTGGGCTTCCTGACGATGCGCTTGTTGTTGGCTTTAATGCTAAAAGTTGTGCTATCCATTCGCCAGTAGAAGAGTCTGTTGCCCCCAAAGAACCGCTATTACCAGCCGTTCCTTTTAAATCAGCCTGTAAAAATACATCATCCCCATCTATCCGTTCTGTAAGAGTAGACAATGTTCGCCTAGACGCAGTTACAAAATTGCCCTCAATACCTATCAGTGCCGCGCCATCAGTAAGAGTTGTAACAGCATCCCAAATTGGTGTTGTACTACTACCCACATTAACCGTTCTTGTACAATCTTCTGGATCGCCTGACGCAACCACTCCCGTAAATCTTTTTACATATCCGCAGGTAAATCCGGGGGTAGTATTAACATGTGTCCATGTCCAATCAGCCGGTTCTCCGCTGGCGCGTTTATAATATAAAATATTTCTAAAAGAACTGCCACTTGACATACTAGAGCATATAAGATTCCAACCATCGGGTGCAGTAACAGCTATACTACTGCTTTCAATATAAATTAAAGCAAGTAAAAAATCTCCATCTACAGTATTGTTTGGTTTAATTAATGTAGTGTTTGTACGAGTTGTAGCAGCTAAGACCGTATACTCTAAACTTAAATCAATATTGCTTGGTATTTGTCCGGTTGAAGTTAAATTACCTATTCCCCCTAACGATACAGAAGCATCGACTATTGCCGATGTACTAGTTGCTTCTTTAAATGCCGCTATACTAGCAACATAATTTGCACTCGATCCTATTGTCCAACGAGCAATTTGTGATCCAGTTGAAAATAAATCTTCTGCATTAATAGGAGCAAAAGCAGCGTTATCCACTACAAATCTTTGATTCCAAGGAATAGTAGAAGATGATGTGGTAGCCGCAGCATAATTCAAATTAGCAAAATAAACAGCATTATTTGCCTGTGTCATGCTACCAGAATCAGGGGTAGTACCAAGACCTAAATTAGTTCCACATCCACTAGTGGGATTTGTTGTATCAACCCCCGTATAAGAAACTGCCCCCGCCGCACTATCAATACCAGCAGTTCCTATATTAACCGTAATTATAAATGTACCACTAGAGGTTACATTTTTTGCATAATAAATAGCACTAAGAATAGATGTAGCAGCATTTGCTTTTGTAATTGCTTCGTAATAAGTATTTCCCTGATTATCTGTAACATTAGTAATACCATAAGTACTATCCCATTGGCTTATTCCAACAACAACCAATGCGCCCGAAGCGGGAGCAGTAGGAAAGGTTAAAACAATACTCCCACCAGTACCAGTTACCTCAATGGCGGGACATATTTGATCAAGAACTATTGCCATTTTCACCTTCCTTATTATTCTGAAGCCTTATATTGCTACCTCCGAATTTTCCTAAATGAAATTACGATTTTATTTGATTATTTTTTTTAAGTTTTTTCCAGGTTTAAAATTTATCATTTTAGTTGCTGGTCTTGTATATCTTATTTTTCTAACAGGATCATAAGCATCCTGTTCTGGAAGATCAGTTATGTAAAATATTCCAAATCCTTGTATTTCTAATGAATTATCATTTTCTAAAATTCTTCCAATTGTATCTATGGTAGAATTTAAAACTATTCGGACAACTTTCATACTTAAATCCGAATCTTGAGCAATTAAACGAATAAGTTCATTCTTTTCTATTTTTTCTTTTATAATTGGTTTTTTAGCCATTTTTTTATATGTAAATTACCTTTCTCTTCCACTTTAGATTTCCAAAATTTTGCATGTTTTCAAATAGATTATACCTATACGAAAAACACTTATTTTTCTTTGTATAAAAATCTTTTTGTATAATATTTTTTAGCATTATTATTAATTTTTTCTTTTCTTTTTTCTTGAAAACATATTCTGCAAAGATCATGTCGATATGATTTTTTAGAAGTTCTAACTCCACAATTTTCACAATCAACCATAACTTCTCCGCAATATTCTTGATAATAAGCAATAATATTTCTATAATCATTAATAATAAAGCAAGGTTCTGAATTTTCATTTCTAAAGCCTACTGCCCAATAATTACTTCCAAAAATAGTTGGGGAAATTAATCCTTTTATTGTAAGTTCATGTTTTAATTCTTTCCATTCTTTTCTAGTAAATTCCACTCTGGCTATTTCTTTAATATATTTTATTGAACTATTGCTATAAAGTGTATTATCAAATTTACTTCTTTTGGGATGTTTAGTAGATTTATGTGTTTTAAAATATTTGGCACAAAGTAACATTATAAAAAGAAATTTTTCTTTTCTGTAGTCATCTAAAGAACGTATAGTATTTACTTCTGCCTGAGTAATAATAATTGGTGTTGGAAAACGTAAATAGTTATTTTTAGCATGAGTAAGCGCCCTATAAATCATTTCCGAACTTTGTATTACATTAAAATCTTCATTGTTTCGAATACAGAACACCTCAATATTTTTTTGTATATTTTCATAACTTTCTCCTTTATATTCCCAATATTTTGCAAGATAATTTAAATCTCTTTGAAAAAGTTTTTTTACCCCTTTTTTTAGAATTTTTTCACAATATTCATATTCATAAAAAATTATAGACAATTTATATTTCCTCCGCCTTTATGCCAAGATTACTATATCGTTTTCCAAGATATGTAATATCTCCAAATTCATCCGAAAGAGGGAT
>Ga0315291_10002954_pt1 | contig 22036 bp, 19 predicted proteins | sample YL17G12_20_MG_FD_203070 | JGI IMG/M metagenome (GOLD analysis project Ga0315291, IMG submission 203070) | Sediment microbial communities from Yellowstone Lake, YNP, Wyoming, USA - YL17G12_20 | ecosystem: Environmental > Aquatic > Freshwater > Lake > Sediment | place: USA: Wyoming | collected... | reverse complement strand
AATACGGGAAGGGTGGAGGCAACACCGGATTGCAGCACGGGATGGCAGCCTGCAGCGCCTCAGGATCCTGTCGGGGAGGCCTTCTGGTTGTTGGCAACGCTATCCGGTATATGCGTGCATTTTCCTGGCATGGCCTCACTCGCACTTCGTCGCTATTGCCCTCCCCCGCCGTTATAATCTACCTCACCTGTGTCCTGCCCGGGGAGTTGAATTGCGCTCGAACAAGAACATCAGGCGAGGCCTTGTGATAGCGGTGGCGGTGAGCGTGGCGACGATCGTTGTCATATTTCTCGTCACCATGGACCGGGATACCTGGTCGGCAATAGCAAAAATAAGCCCGGTATTCTTCCTCCTGGCGCTGGTGCTGGTCACGGCCAGGCAGCTGGTGACCTGCATTCGCATGAGGCTTCTCATACAGGCGATGGGCTCGGAGTTGAGTTTCGGGAAGACCACCAAGGCTGTGCTCGGGGCAGGCTTCGCCGGCTCGGTGACCCCGTACCACGCCGGCGGGATACCGGCGGAGATCTACTTCCTGCATTCCTACGGACTGACCGGCGGCGAGGCGACCGCGGTCGTCACTACCGGGGCTTCGCTTTCAATCCTCCTTTTCACGCTGCTGATGCCGGTCGCGCTTGTCTTGAGCGCATCCAGGATGCATGTGAGCTTCGGCGTGCGCACCCTGCTTGTGGCGGCCAGCATAGCCGCGCTCTTCTTCTTCCTGGCATTCATCTACTCCATGAAGGAGCCGGAGAAGCTGGCGCGGGTCATTGAGGCGAGAGCGCCGGGGTTTTTGAGGAAAAAACCGCGGTTCCACAGAGGGGTAGAGAGCTTTCGCCGGGGGATGGGAGACTTCTCGGCGTCCCTGCGCGCGATAATGGGGGCGAAGAAGAGCCTGCTTTTCTGGATCGTGCTGCTGACCCTAGCGTTCTGGGCGTGCGGCTTCTTCGTCTCGCCGGTGATTCTGTGGGGGGTGGGTTACCCGGAGTTGTTCTGGAAGGCGTTCCTCGCACAGCTGGTGGTGTCCTCCCTGATGCCGTTCGTGCCGGTCCCCGGGGAGAGCGGCATGGCCGAGGCCGCCTTCGCAACCGTTTTCGCCGTCTTCGTACCGAAGAACCTGGTGGGGTTCATGACGCTTTCGTGGCGGTTCTTCATGTTCTACCTGGAAGTGCTGGTGCTGGGGATAGTCTTCGTTGTCGCCGTGCGGGACGCGGGGCGCGCGAAGGATGCGAGAAAAGAGTCCCCGGTGCCGGACGAGTCCCCTGCCGTGGGCCCGTGACGGCTTGATGGATTGACCGTCACTTGATCACTTGATCTTTATCCTGCCGCGGCCGGGTGCCAGGTATGGCATAAATTCACGTTTCAAGACCTGACCCCCAACTCTGGGGTCAGGCACCAGATTTGAATTGTAGCTGGAAGGGGATCGAATGAGTCGAACGCAACAGGGAGCCAGACCCCTGAACGCAAACCGGGGTCAAACAGCTCTTTGCGCTGCATCAGCTTTGATTACGGTCTACGCAAAGAGCTGTTTGACCCCGGTTTGCGGAGGTGTTCATGTTCAGGGACCTGACCCCAAAAAGTGGCCGTAATTCACGTTTCAAGACCTGACCCCAGCCGTTACTTTCGGGGGGGTTCTGTGAGATTATAAGGGTCGTTACTGCAGGGCAGCACAGGAGGTAAGACGTGAAATCTGAAGACAGGACCGAATCCCTGAAGAAAAACCTCAAGAGGGGCGCGGCGGTCGCGGGCGTCGCCGGAGCCGGATACATGGCGGCACGGGTCAAGACAGTGCGCGATGGGCTCTCGGTCCCCCGCCCGCCCTATGATTGGAAGCCGGACCGGGGCGGCTCGGTCTTCCTCAAGGGCGCCGACCTGATCGATGTGAAGCGCGGACAGGTACAGAAGCAGCGCGGCATCGTTTTCAGGGACGGGCAGATAACCGACATCGTTTCCACACGCGACCTGGACAAGGTAGAGGCGGACCAGACCTTCGACTGCACAGGGCTTTTCGCCATGCCGGGCCTAATCAACTGCCATGTTCACAGCCTTCTGCCGGGTGCGGGCCTGCCGAGCCTGGAGTTGGCACTTTCGTACAAGAGGCAGATAACGCGGGGCCTGGAAGAGTGCGCGACCCACGGAGTGACGACCATCCGGGACGCTGCCGGCCTTCCGCTCCTGCTCAACGATGTAAGCCAGAAGATCGAATCGCTGGAACTGCTGGGGCCGAGGATCATCGCCTGCGGCCCGGGGATAAACGTGCGGGGAGGTTATCCGGACTACGCCCGCCCTCTGCCGGCGCCACTTGCCAGGAAGTACGGGGACTTCATCCTTTACGTTGACGGGCCGGATTCCGCCCGCCAGGCCGTGCGTACCGCGGTGGAGCAGGGGGCCCGTTTCATCAAGACGTTCTTCGACGACCGGTCCCTCAACTTCGGCAGGAAACCGCTCAACACGATGGACGACGAATCGGTGAAAGCCCTTGTCGACGAGGCACACCGGCTGGGTAGGCGGGTCGCGGTTCACCAGAGCCAGCTTGCCGGTTTCCGCCGGGCGCTCGAGCTGGGCATAGACGATCTTGAGCATGTGCCGGCGGACGGATTACTCACGGAAGAGGACATAAAAGCGTTCATGGCCGGCAGCCACTTCATCACCCCGACCGCGGCTGTGAGCCCCGCGCTCGGGATTGCCCCCTATGGTCATCCGTCCCTTTCTAATCCGTTCGTAGAGGCGATGCAGTTGGAAAAGGAGCGCCTGCTGAAGGAGGTTTATCCGGCTGTCTGCGAGGAAGGGATAATGAGGTCGAACCTTAAGATGACGCGGATCTACCAGGAGGGCCGGGCTGCTGATAAGAGCGCCTGGTCGACCTTCGTCGATAACGAACTGATGCTCGAGGCCATGGTGGAATCCAGGTCCAACATCGGAACGCTCTACGAAGCGGGAGCCACGATCTGCTGCGGAAACGACGGCGGGACACCGCTCAACTTCCCGGCGACGTTGTCGGTGGAGATGCGGTTGCTGGAGGATCTCGGGCTGTCACGTACCGACATCCTGAAGGCGGCCACCATAAACGCCTCCCGTTTGATAGAGCTGGAGGGAGAGCTGGGCTCGCTGGAAACGGGGAAGCTCGCCGACATAGTGCTGCTGTCCGCCGACCCTCTCAAGGACATAAGGGCTGTCGAACGGGTCGAGGCCGTCTTCCGTTCCGGGGTGCTGCTGCACCGGGGCAGGATGTTCTCTCTTGCCGGCGCCGGGGAAAAATAACAGGGACGGTAGAATAGTCCATGGCCGCTGCAGGGGCGGCCAATCATGAGGAGGTTGTGTTGGAGGAGAAAGACAGTCTAGGAGTAAAACTGCTCATCGCGAAGCTCATATGCTGGGGGCTGTTCGCGTTCGACGTCCTGCTTGGAAGCGCGTCTTTACTGTCTCCACGCGCTGTCCTGAAGTCGTTTGCTCCCGGAGAGGAGCCCGCGGGAGAGGCGCTGCTGCGGCGCGCGGGTTCTATCTGGCTCTTCTTCGTGCCTGTTCAGTTATGGGCCGCACTGAAGACGGAGAACCCGAAGGCGCTGCGGGCGGTCTCGGTGCTCCGCCTGCAGGAGGTCCCCGCGGACCCGGTCTGGCTCGCGACGGGCAAAGGGTTCGGGGCTTTCGGAAAGTTCGGGCTGGTGTTCGCGCCCGCGTTCAACCTGGTCGCGGGCTCGTACCTGGCGTACGTGGCTGGAGCGCTCGAGAAAAAGAGCGCGCAGAACAATGACTGAGTTGAGGGGGGATAGAATGAGTACCGAGTGTGAATGCGCAGAGTGCCTGGAATACGACGGCCCCAACCCCATGATAATGAGAGTAAGGATCGTTATCGTGGCCGCCCAGTTCATTGTCGCGATATTCGGCATGCTGAAGGAGCGCAGCTGGAAGCCGCTTGCTTTCCTTCTCGGGTCGATCGCGTTCTTCTTCACGGTTCCACGCTACCTCGTCTGCAGCAGGTGCGAGAAGTACGGCAGGAACTGCCACTCGCTGTACCTGGGGAAAGTGACCTCGCTGTACCTTCCCAGGGTCGAGGGTAAGAAGATAAGCCCTGTCGGTGCCGGGCTGGAGGGGGTCACCCTGGCTATGCTGGCGAATGCGCCCCTGGTGGGCCTTCGCGGTAACCGGAAGTATCTGGCGCTTTACCTGCTCCTTTCAAACCTGACTCTCGGCCTTCACCTGCGGCACGCATGCATGCACTGCCTTGAGTACGGCGACGACAGGACGAAAAACTGCCCGGGGGCAAAGGCCGCGGGGTTGCTGTTCAAGGGTCAGCGGGTGCAGTTCTAAGGCCGGGGTCACATCGTCAGAAGTTGCCCCGCCAGCGCGTCAGGCTTATAGGCGCCGTTATCGACAACTACCTTCCCGTTTACGATCACGTATTCGAGCCCGTCGGGGAAATGGACAGGGTCATCGTAGGTCGAATTGTCGCGGATCGTATCGAGGTCAAAAACGACCAGGTCGGCTGCCTTACCTGATGCAACCACACCCCTGTCATCCAGCCCGTACCTCGATGCCGACAGACCTGTGCATCTGCGCACAGCGTCCTCGAGGGCATAGAAACCGAGTTCTTTCACGTAGTGATCGATGATCCTGACGAAACATCCGTAGCCGGACTGGGGCGGCGCTCCGAACTCCGGAAAGAGCGTGTCGGCACCAACGGAGAGCTGCGGGTGGTGCTGGATGCTGGTGAAGACCTTCTCCGTCCAGGGGCGCGGCGGCAGCCCGAACAGGAACGTCACCATGCCTTCCTCCTCGATCGTCAGGTCGGCAAGGTAGTCGAACGGGTCCTTGCCGGCCGCCCTGGCGAGGTCAACGACCCGCCTTCCCTCGACCTGCCGGTTCTTCTCGCTCCCGACCGAGAGGATGCTCAGTATCTTCCACCCGAGCGCCTTCACATAGTTGTCGGACCAGGAGCCTTCCTCCCAGTGCGGCCAGACCGGCTTGAGGTTCTCCACGTCGAAGCGGATCTTCTTCCTGGTATCCGGGTCGCGGAGGCGCTTCAGGAGAGCGTCGGTTCCTCCGATGTTCGCCCACGGCGGGTAAAGCTGTGTCACAGTCGTGTTCCCAAGTACGTACGGTATGAAGTCCATTCCCACGTCGAGCCCGCCCTCAAGAGCCGTGTCCACCTCTTTTATAGCCTTCTTGAGAACGGGATTCGGCACGCCGGGCAGCGGGACAACCCTGTTGATGGTCTCCAAAACGCCCTGGAGCGCATAAATAATGTTCGCCCTGGTCTCGCCCAGGTACGGCACCGCAAAGACATGTGAAAGCTGGAGGCCGCAGCCGCTCCTGGTCGCTATCTCTATCGCCTCTTTGACTGCCGTGTCGTAAGTCTGCGAGTGGCCCCTGACGTGCGAGGCGTATCGCCCTCCGTGTTCGGAGCATACCTTCGCAAGCTCGACTATCTCATCGGTGTGGGCGTACATGCCGGGGAAATAAGTGAGCCCTGTTGACATCCCGCGACATCCCGCTTCCATGCAGTCGGCCAGCAGCTTCTTCATGCCCGTGAGTTCCTCAGGCGTCGAGAAGCGGGCCTCCTCCCCCATGACCGCCATCCTTATCCAGCCGTGCGCGGCAAGCGGGACGAAGTTCATGGGCATTCCCCTGCGTCGCATCCAGTCGTGGAACTCGGCCTGAGTGCTCCACTCCAGCTTGAAATCTTTTGGTATGCCCATGCTGCGCACAGTAGCGCGCATGAGATCGGAACTCTGTTGCGGCCAGGGAGCCACGGACCAACCACAGTTGCCGGCCACGCAGGTCGTTATGCCCTGCCTGAGGTACGGTTCGAAGAGCTGCGCGTAATCGTCCCTGACCGCATAAAGGTCGTTGTGGGAGTGGATGTCGATTAAACCGGGAATAACTGTCTTGCCGGTCGCATCGATCGTGGTGGCGGCCTCTGCCAGAGAGAGCCGACCGACATCCACTATCCGGTTTCCCTGCACCGCCACATCGGCGTCGAACGCCTTCCCGCCGGTGCCGTCTACCACCTTTCCGCCTTTAACAAGAAGATCCAGCATTCGCCTCACTCCAGACTGTGAATCGAGCTCGCGGCTCTGTTTGCACCTGACGCGCAGTATTATAGCCTTATGGACCACAAGGGTGTAATGACCCCACGCGAATATGACCCTGACTGTTCCGCGTTCAAACCGTTTCCTATATCATTTACTCACTTCTGGTACATTTAATCGTCGAGGTGCGGTGCTTATGGACAAGAACCAGATGCTCTTCTATGAAAGCCTGAGGTTCTTCATCGGCCCGCTGGTCAAGCTCAGGCTGGGGCTCAAGATAGCAGGGCAGGAGAACATCCCGGAGTTCGAGGGCGCGGTGATAGCCTCCAACCACCGCTCCGGGTTGGACCCGGTGATACTCTCCTACGCGGTCAGGAACCGTTTCATCAACTACGCGGCGGCGTCCTGGTCGTGGAAGATCCCGCTGTACCGGGAGCTTCATCAGTGGGCGGGCGCGTTCCCGCTGGAACTCTCCGGCGGGAAGGACATCGACAAACAGCTGTCGCGCGGCCTGGAACTGCTGAAAGACGGGGAGCTGGTGGGCATCTTCCCAGAGGGTGGCGATACGATACTGGACCCCGGCAAGGCGGAGAAGATAGGTCCGTTCAAGACCGGTTTCGCCAGGCTCGCCCTGAAGGCGCGCGTTCCGGTCATCCCGGTAGCCATAATCGGGATAGGCGAGCGTCGCATGCCGACGGTACCGGGGCCGGTGGTGGAGAAGTTCGTCAAGCACCCAGGCAGTAGCAAGGGTTACTCGTCGGTCATCTATAAAAAGGCGAAGTGCCGGATAGGCGTGCCCCTGGACCTGGGGGATTTCTACGACCAGCCGATGACCAGGCCGGTGCTGGACGAGATCACCTCCAAGGTCCGGTCGATCGTGGTGGACCTCTACAACGGTGACGACCTCGACCGCTTCCTGACAGGAGAGGTTCCGTTCGACTTCAAATACGAACGGGTCCGCGGCGACGCCATGGGGAAACTTCTGTAGGAGAAAGGGGCCAGATCTCGCATGAGACCTGACCCCCACTCGGAATTCAGTGTGGGTTCAGAATTAATTCTGACCCCAACACGCAAAACGGTGTTTGACCCCTAGTTGCGGCCGAGGATGGCGATGCTGCACACGTTCTGAGCCGGCACGCCGCCGAGGTTATGCGTCAGCCCATACTTCGGGTCCTTCACAGCCCTCTCCTCCGGCCAGCGGCCAAGCAGCTGGTTGTACATCTCGAAGATCATCCGCAGCCCGGACGCCGCGATCGGGTGGCCGAAGCACTTGAGGCCACCGTCAGGCTGGCACGGTATCTGGCCGTCCAGGTCGAAGAACCCTTCCAGCACGTCGTCGGTCGCCTTGCCGGGTGGCGATATCCCCAGGTCCTCCATCGTGCAGAGCTCCGTGATAGAGAAGCAGTCGTGCACCTCCATCATGCTGATCTCCTTGCGGGGGTCCGTGATGCCGGCCTCATCGTAGGCCCTCTTTGAAGCCGCGCGCGTCGTCAGCATCCCGGCGCCGTCCCACTTCGTGTACCCGATCTCCTCACCGGAGCTTACCGCGATCTGCAGCGCCTTCACCTTCACCAGGTCGGCATCACGCTTGAGCTTCTTCGCTATCTTCGGGGTCGTGACGATCGCGCAGGCGGCACCGTCGCTCACGCCGCAGCAGTCGAACAGGCCCAGTGGATAAGCGATCATCGGCGAACCGAGTATCTGCTCCATGGTCACCGCCCGGCGCAGGTGCGCCCGGGGGTTGTTCACGCCGTTCTGGTGGCTCTTCCAGGAGACGTGCGCCATCGCTTCTTTTACCCTTTCCATCGGTACATCATAGGCAGCCGAATATGCCGACCCGAGCTGCGCGAACATGCCCGGCGCCGTCGCGTTCGGCATCACCATCGTCGCCATCTGTCCGAACGCCGGCGAGTCCGGGAGTCCTCCGTACCCCGTGTCCTTCAACTTCTCTATCCCGAACGCGAGCGCTATGTCGTACGCGCCGCTCGCCACGCCGTAGCAGGCGCCGCGGAACGCCTCGGTGCCCGAAGCGCAGAAGTTCTCGACCCTGGTGACAGGGATCAGCGGGAGGTGCAGGGTAAGCCCGAGGAAGTTGCCGCCCTTGCCGATGTTGATCTCGTCTATGTGGCTGCCGAGCCACGCGGCCTGGATGTCTTTCTTCTTAATCCCCGCGTCTTCCAGGCATTCCATGAACGCCTCGACCGCGAGGTCCTCGGGGTTCGCGTCCCAGCGCTCACCGAATTTGGTGCACCCCATTCCGAGGATAGCGACCTTGTCTCTTATTCCCTCTGGCATCTATTTCGCCTCCTCTGCTATCGGTACGGCCTTCCAGAAGTAGTTGGTTATGTCCCTCCTGGAGTCGTAAAACTTGATCCTGAAGCTGAACTCGACCTGCTTGCCGACGGCGAGATCGTCGATCGTGCAGTCGGTGAAGTCCATCTGGAACCGCCCGCCCCCGTTGATATCAATTCCCCCGTACATGGCGGGAGGATTGATCGTCGCGGCCAGCATGTCGGAGGTGAAGCTGAACACCTTCCCGCCCTTGTCGGACAGGTACACCGGCTCCATCCTGTCGACCGCGCCGCACTCCGGGTTGACGCAGATCCTCTGCGGGGGAAAGTGCTGTGTCTTGCACTTCTTGCACCTGGACCCCAGCATCCCGAGGATCATCTTGTGGTTCCTCCAGACCAGCGACCACCGGGTCACCTTGTCCTCCTCGCCTCGCAGGCCGGTCTCCACGGATATCATGCGCCGCCACGCCAGGTACTTCTGGTAGTTGTCCAGTTCGGCGCGGTTCGCCAGGCTCCCGGAAACGCCCTTTCGCGGGGCAAACCTGGTGATGTTCTCGGTGACCTCGAAATAGAGCGCGTCGCACCCGCTGCCGTAGCTCAAGACCAGCAGTTTGTCGCCAGGCTTCGCTTCCTCGAGGGCCTTCGCCAGCATTACCAGCGGCTGGGCCGTGCCGGTATCGCCGACGACAGCCTGCATGTTGTCCTGGACCTTCTCCGGCCCGAGGTTCATCATCTTGTTCATCTTCTTACGGGCGCCGCCGTAGTAGGTCGGGTATATTACCTTCGAGAACTCGCTGATGTCGACTTTGCTCTTCTTGCAGAGCCCTTCCACCGCCTCGGGCATGAACTGTCCGATGCCGACGTCCCTCATCCAGCGGTCCTCCCACTGGCGGTCGTACTTGGTCTCCGCGCCCCTGAAATGGTCGACGAAGTCGTACCCGGATGAGAACGAGCCCTTCAGCTCGGCGATGATGTCCTTGTTGTTGTTGCCTACCAGGAACGCCGCGGCGCCGTCTCCGAACAGGAGCTCCTGGGCGCTCCCCATCTTGCCCAGCCTGCAGTCTGACGCGGTAACTACGATGTTGTTCGCGCTCTTCGTCTTCGCGGCGTCCATGGCCGCGAGCAGAGCGGTCGTCCCGGCTTTCAGGCCTCCCGCGAAATCAGCGGTCCTTATCGTTTCCTTTGCGGCAAGCGCTCCGGAGACGATGTTCGCGTTGAGCCTCTCCTTGTAAGGCGCCGTGGTCGAGGCGAAATAGACGCCCCCTATCTCGTCACGCTTCAAACCCTTCATGCAGTCAATGCCCGCGGCGACGGCCATCGTCACGGAATCCTCGTCGAAGTTCGCGACCGCCTTCTCACCCTGGGCGTTGAGCATGTTGGCCGGGTTTATCCACCCCATCGCTCCGAATATCACGAACCGGTTCATCCGGAAGCGCGGGATATACCCTCCATATGCGCGAATCCCAACCATTCAATCACTCCCTTTCCCATTTGTCTTCCCGGGCCAGGGATCTGGTCGGACCCCTGTTCCCGGCCGGCTTTTTATCGTTCCCTGCAAGTCTAAATCGAAGTGCATGAGCGCTGGATAATCGCCCAATACAGTCTTATCTACAGGTCAATCGAAGTCAATAACCGTGATGTAGGGAAACTTCTTGAACAGCTCGAGTTTCAGCCTTTTCCGGATTCGAGCGTCCTTTACGCGCCTGACCTCCGACACGTCCAGGCCGTCTTCGTTCTTCCCGGACTTGTAAGAAACGAGGTAGCCTGGGACGGAGATGTAGCCGAGGCCTCCGTTGCCGCAGCACGCGGTCTCGGCGCGGGCGGCTTTCAGGACGTAAAGGACTTCCCTGCCTTCAGAGGTAAGGGTTCCCTCCTCGAGCACCTTGTAATACCCTCCGATGCTGCGTATCTCCTCATCGAGCGGCAGGTGCACGTATTTCAAGTGGTCTCCGTTTCGCGTAGGCCCGCTGAGCGGCCGGCTTTTTTCCTACAGTGGTGATTATACCGCGCAGGAGAAGCCGGCAACCACGACGTTATAATGCGCACAATCCTAGAACTGGCCGTGTTTGCCCTTTCCGGCCTCGAACTCTTGCGCGCCGGACCAGGTCTCGCCGCTTGCCACGACTTCCAGGCCGAGGCGGAACTCCACCGCCATCGCCTCATCGAAATCCTTGTCGAACCCGCGGTAGGCCGCCAGGCGGTCGTTGCGCATGCAGGTTTGCGGGAATTCGGCGATCTGCGCCGCAAGCTTCTCCGCTTCTTCCCGCGCCGTGCCGTTCTCGACCACCCTGTTGGCCAGCCCCATGGCGAGCGCCTCCCCGGCCCCGACAGGCCTTCCGGTCAGTATCATGTCGAGCGCGTTGCTCATGCCTATCAACCGGGGCAGCCGCTGGGTCCCTCCGTCCATCAAGGGGACGCCGAACCGGCGGCAGAACACGCCGAAAACGGCATCCATCTCGGCAACGCGCAGGTCGCACCAGCAGGCAAGCTCGAGGCCTCCGGCAACTGCGTGCCCGGACACCGCCGCTATGACCGGCTTGGAGAGCCTCAAGCGAGACGGGCCCATCGGGCCGTCCTCGTCCATGTCCTCGTTCAGACGGTGGACCCGCTCTTCCGACATGCTCGAGATGGCCTTAAGGTCGGCGCCAGCGCAGAAGCATCCGCCCCTGCCCCACAGAACCGCTGCGTATAGTCCATTATCCGCGTCGAAATCGCGGAACGCGCCGGCCAGCTGGTCGGCGGTCACCCTGTCGACCGCGTTCCTCACCTCCGGCCGGTTTATAATGACGGTGCATACCTTGCCGGACTTCTCTACTTCAACTTCCATCTGCATTACCTCTCTTCCGAGCCGCTTACTACCAAGATTATATTTGAAATCATATACGAGATTTTCCAGAACGTGTAAAACGAACATCTGCAATCTAAAGCAAGCTGTTTTTTCATCGGCTGTTAGCAAACAGAGCACGGTTAGAAATGTATGTGCCATCCGTAGTTGCACAGAGAAGTCCGGGGAGCCATCCCGGCTCCCCGGACCATTCCAATGGCGTGAGACCATCACTAAGTACACCGTCCCGTAAATACGGTGTCGTACCGAGAGCGTCGAAGCGCCGTTCCTTAGAAGGCGCGCGACAAGGGCGTACTCGGTGAGTACGGTAAGGAAGCGGAACGCGGCAGGAGCGGATGCAGCGGTGATCGAATGCAAGCGTATTTATGGGACGGGGTACTAAGGTTCTGGTACAATAACGCAAAAGGAGGTCACTTGGTTAAGATCAGATTAAGTCGCAGGGGAAAGAAAAAACAGCCGTCGTACCGGGTGGTAGTCGCCGACGGGCGGATGCCCAGGGACGGGCGCTACATAGAAGCGCTGGGTTTCTACGATCCCATGACCGATCCATCCACCATCAAGATCGATGCCGACAGGGCTCTGTACTGGCTGAGGAACGGCGCGCAGCCGACCAGGCAGGTACAGAACCTGATGAAGATCGAGGGAATCTGGGACCAGTTCAGGTCTTCCCGGAAGTAGCGGAGGCAGTTAACAATGAAGGACCTTCTCGAGGATCTGGCGAAGGCGCTGGTCGATAACCCGGACGATGTACGCGTCGAGGTGATAGAGGGCGAGCGCTCGGTCATCCTGCAGCTAAGGGTCCACCCCGACGATGTCGGCAAGGTGATCGGGAAGCAGGGGCGCATTGCCCAGGCGCTGCGGACGCTTGTAAAGGCTGCGGCCACCAAGCAGGGCAAGAACGCTATTGTAGAGATACTGGATTGAACGAGACCGGTAGTGAACCACCACAGGAAGGCCTCCTGGTCGTCGGCAGGATACTCCGGCCCCACGGTATTCGTGGGGTCGTCGTCGTGGAGGTGATCAGCGACTGGCCGGAACGTTTCAGCGAGGGGAACCGCCTGCTGCTCGAAAAGAGGCCTTCGTCTTACGAAGAGGTCACAATCGAGGCGGCGGCGCCTTACCGTGACCGCCTCCTGCTGAGCCTCTCGGGGATCGACAGCCGTGAAGCGGCGGAGACGCTCGGCGGCTGCCACCTGGTGATACCGGCCGGGGCTGCCGACAGGCTCGAGGATGGCGAGTACTGGGTTCACGAGCTGGTCGGCATGAACGCGTGGACCGAAAGCGGTGAGGACCTCGGCGTGGTCACCGACCTGTTCAGCGGCCCCGCCCAGGACCTGTTGACGATAATGAGTCCCGGGGGTGGCGAGTTCCAGGTGCCTTTTGTTCCCGAGTTCGTGATCGCGGTTGACCGTGAGGCGAGGGCCATAACGATTCGTGCGATAGAGGGGATGGTACCTTGACGCTGGAGGCACACATCTTTTGCGCTCTTCCGGACGTGTTGACCTCACCCCTGGAATCGGGGGTGCTGGGCAAAGCGCGGGAGCGCGGCGCCCTCGAGGTGCGGGTGCATGACCTGCACGCTCTCAGCCCGGATCCCCACGGGAAGATAGACGACTGCCCTTACGGCGGCGGCCCGGGCATGGTCCTCAGGGTTGACGTGGTTGCCCACGCGCTCGAGGAGGTCTTCGGGGTTGACGCGGGTGAAGTCAGGCAGCGTCTTCCGGTCATACTGCTTACCCCGCAGGGCAGGAAGTTCGACCAGAAAACGGCGCGGCGCCTCGCAGGCGAGAAACGGCTGGCGATGATATGCGGCAGGTACGAAGGTGTGGACGAGCGTGTCAGGGAACACCTCGCGGGAGAGGAACTCTCTCTGGGCGACTTCGTTCTGAGTGGAGGCGAGATAGCGGCAGCGGTTGTACTGGAGGCTGTCGCGCGCCTGCTCCCCGGCGCGCTGGGTAACGAGGAGTCCCTTGCCGAGGAGTCTTTCAGCGGGCCCCTTCTCGAGTACCCTCATTACACCCGCCCGGCGGCGTGCCGCGGCTGGGATGTCCCCGAGGTGCTGACCAGTGGTGACCACGGCCGCATTGCCGAGTGGAGAAGACAGAGGTCGCTCGAGGTGACCCGAAGCAGGAGGCCGGACCTGCTCGAGGGAGACGACTCCTCCGGGAGTTGAGAGTCGATTACTGCAACTTCCATCTTCTTCTGCTATAGTTTACAGGTCTTTGAAACAGGCCCTTGAGGGAAGAAGCCTGAAAGCGAAGGCCCATCTTACCGGCGGTAGATGTCAAAAGCACAAAGCCACCCCGGCAGCTTTCCATTAGGCCCGCCTCGAGTGGACAGGACTAAAAAAAAGGTAGGCAAGAGATTCATCATGAAAGAGATAGAGGCATTAGAGAGAGGCCAGCTTCGAGAAGACCTGCCCTCGTTCATACCCGGCGACACCATCAAGATCATTATCGAGATCAAGGAGGCAATGGGGACAGGGGAGAAGAGGACCGTCCGCACGCGCACACAGGCTTTCCAGGGCCTGGTCATCAAGAGGCAGGGAAGCGGGGCGCGCGAGACTTTCACGGTGCGGAAGATCTCCTTCGGGGTAGGCGTCGAGCGTACTTTCCCGGTCCATTCGCCGATAATCAAGGATATCACCATCGTCTCCGAGGGTGACGTGCGGAGGGCCAAGCTCTACTACATCAGGGACAAGGTCGGCAAAGCCGCGCGCGTGCGCAAGAAAAAACTATCCTGATAGATTGAGGCAGTTGAAAACCCCGCACGAAGACAGGGAACCCACCGAAAAACCACCTGAACACGTAAGCGACAACGCCGTCGCGTCGGGTACCGGGAACCCGCCGGGCACGGAACGCCCGGCCGGGGACCCCCGTGGGCCTGGCGGGGCACCGGTCGAGGGCGCGGCTCCGCCACCCCGGCAGCAGGAGGAAGACGGGGGGGAGACCACAGCGGGGAAAGGCGGCCGCCAGGGGTTCTGGCGGGGGTTGCTCGAGACCCTGGTCATACTGGTCATAGCCGCGTTCGTCGCGCTGCTCCTCCAATCGTTCTTCTTCAAGGCTTTCATGATCCCGTCTTCATCGATGAGCCAGACCCTGCAGATAGGGGACAGGGTCATGGTCGAGAGGGTATCGTACTATTTCCGCAAGCCTCACCGCGGCGACATCATCGTCTTCCGGTATCCGCCGAAAGAACCCGCCGCCATGAACACCAGGAACCTCTTCTACTGGCCTTTCGAGCAGATCGGGGAGACACTCCATCTCACCCATCGCGGCACAACTCCCTATGTGAAGAGGGTGGTCGCGACCGAGGGCGAGACCGTCGAGCTGCGCAAAGGGAAACTCTACGTTAACGGGAAAAAGATCAACGAGAAGTACATCGTGGACGACGGGAGCGACTTCGGCCCTGTGCAGGTACCCAAGGGGATGTTGTTCGCCATGGGTGACAACAGGCCGAACTCGCGCGACAGCCGCTTCTGGGGATTCGTTCCGATCAGGAGCGTGATCGGGAGGGCAGTCTTGAGATGGTGGCCACTGAGCCGCTTTGGCAGTCCCCGGTAGCTTACGGGTTAACGAGGAAGCCCGTCAGTCCCGGGATCGACATCGACCCTTCACGCCTGCCCGTGAAACAGATTCGAGAGCTGCTCGCATCCCTTTCAAAACCGGACCTGGGCCTGCTTGCATTGCTTTCCAGGGACCGTCGCGTTTCCGTGCGGCGCCTCGCTTACCACTGCTGGACCGGCGGGGGCGACCTCGCTTCGAACGAGGACATATTCAGGGAAGGCGACATAAGTTTCGTCGCCGGGTCGGACGAGGCGGGCCGCGGGGCTCTGGCGGGGCCGCTGGCGGCGGCGGCGGTCATGTTCGAGCCGGGTTTTGCCGCGGCGGATGTCAACGACTCGAAAGCTCTACTGCCGGAGCGGAGAGAGGAGCTGTACGACCTTATCCTGGATAACGCCGTCAGCGTTTCTGTTGCTTTCGTCGACTCCGGGCTGGTGGACCGCTGGGGGGTGCAACTGGCCAACCTCAAGGCGCTGGGTGACGCGATCCGTGGCCTCGACGCCCGGTGCCAGTTCGTGGTGTGCGACCACTTCTCCCTGGTGGGCTGCGGGGTTCCCGTGCTCGGCCTTCCCCGGGCGGACGCCACGTTCCAGTCTGTAGCGGCGGCCAGCATAATCGCCAAGGTGGAGCGGGACCGCGTGATGAGGTCTCTCCACCAGCGTTTTCCCCGGTACAACTTCGCCGGCAACAAGGGATACGGTACTGAGGAGCACATGCTGGCGCTCCAGCGGTACGGGCCGACCCCCTTCCACCGGGTCACCTTCAACGGGGTCCTGCCCGGGGATGAGGAGATAAGCCTGTGGAGGTCGTGATATGCCGTCAGGGTACAGGAAAGCGCTGGGACGCAGGGGAGAAGACCTAGCCTGCGGCCACCTTGAGGGCCTGGGGTTCACCATCGTCGAGCGTAATTACCGCACCGCTCGAGGCGAGATCGACATCGTGGCCGGCAAAGCGGGCCTGACCGTCTTCGTCGAGGTGAAAGCGAGGAGAAGCAGGCTGTACGGCGAGCCTGAAGAAGCGGTGACGCCTTCCAAGGTCCGCCGCCTGAGGTCCCTCGCAGCGGAGTACCTGGCCCGGAAAGGCGGCTCCGGCGAGGTCCGCTTCGACGTGATAAGCGTTACCCTGGACGGGGACGGGAACACCACCGGTTTGAGGCACCTGCCGGGCGCGTTCTGACCGCTTTTCACCCCCGTTTCCAGGCCCGGGCTGAAACGAAGACGCGCAGCCCGCGTCCCCGCCTCCGGTTTTTATCACGGTTACATTGATTCAAGCATGAATCAGTCTTGTAAGTGACCGCTGAATAAGTGATATATTGGTTTGCCTTGAAGCGTATCTCCACGATATGTTATGCGTTATAATACTCGGACGATTGTACACGTGGTTAATTTAACAGGCACTGACATAGGGGGTATATGCCGTGCGGTCTAAGGCCCTGGTAATTATTCTTGCGGTTGCTATGGTGATGGGGATGTCATTGTCCGGCCTGTTCTCCGGCACTGCCGTCGCTGATGACTGGGGAACCGGGGCGATAGGGACCAAAGGCATCGGTCCGTCCGGTGAGGGCGACTACAAGGCGCTTCAGGATACCGCCTCGTCCTCTGCGGTCATCGTCTCCGACATGTACATCGGCACGAAGAACGTCGGGCAAGGCCTCGAGATCTGGAAGAACACCGCTGGCGTGTATACCCAGGTTGTGGGGCAGACGGAAGATGATTTGAATCCCTTAACACCACCGGCACCCACAGAGCCGGGCTTCGGGGATCCCAACAACGAAGTCGCTATTACCATGGGGGAGTCCGGTCACGTTCTGCCCCTCTACGTCGGGACAGTGAACCAGGTGACCGGTTGCGAGGTCTGGAAATACGACGGCTCGGACTGGGACCAGGTCAACACGAACGGTTTTGGCAGCATTAGCAACACGGAAGCCGTCTCAATGGTATTTTACGACCCTCCGGGCCTGGCGCCGCAGGCGCTCTACGTCGGGACCTCCAACAAGACCACCGGCGGCCAGATATGGCGCTACGACGGGGGGACCTCCTGGGCGAAGGTAAACACGGACGGGTTCGGGGACGCGTACAACACTAAGATCGAGTCCCTGTGTGTCTACGATTCGAAACTGCACGCGGGAACCTATAACCAGGGAGAACAGGTTCTTCCCGGGACTTTTCCGGAACCCCCCGAGCTCGACCCCGACGCCGGCTGCGAGGTGTGGGCGTCGACGAACGGAACGAGCTGGACCGAGGTCGTCGGCCAGGGCCCGACAGACACGAGTGACTTACGCTCGGTATCGGTGGCACCCAACTCCAGCACGGCGTGGGCAATCGGCCCGGAGGGAAAGATAAGCAAAACAACCGACTGGGTAAACTGGGATCAGTGTGCGGATGTTGCCTTCGACCTCAACGGCATTTCCGCAGTCAACACAGATGTGGTCTACGCTGTCGGGGATGGTGGCGTTATCCTCAAGTCAACTGACGGGGGAACGACCTGGATACAGAAGACATCCAATACGACTAACCGGCTGAACTCGGTTTACGCTCTGGATATTTCCACCATAATGGCTGTCGGGGACAATGGCACGATCGTGAGGTCATCGAATCAAGGCGCGAACTGGACCGTAGATGCTTCCGGAACGACCGCCAACCTTCGTGGAATCACGATCGGAAGTGTCGGTTTATTCGTTTTTCGGGCATGGGCTGTTGGCGATGGGGGAACGGTTGTTAGAAGTGAGTGGTTTTTGGTTTGGGGCCCCTGGGTACCGGAAGCCTCCGGAACAACAACAGAACACCTGTATGGGGTGGCTTGTGTGGCAGGTTATCAGGTCTGGGCCGTGGGCAACAACGGCACCATAATAAGGTCACGAAGTGGCGGCGCCTGGGCTACCGAGGATTCAGGTACTGAGGAGCCCCTCAGGGGAGCAGCTGCTTTTGATGCTTTTCTTTCCTATAGTGACATCGTATACGCCGTGGGAGACCATGGGACCATACGGAGGTCCTTGGATGGTGGAGACACGACGTGGGTTCCCCAGCCTTCCAGGACGACAAACGACCTGAAGTCTATCTCCTCGGTTGTATTTGGGGGAGATAACATGGTCGCCGCGGTCGGAACCGGAGGCACCGTAAGGATGACCGACGATACGGGCTCGATAGACCACTATCGCGGCCTCCCAACAGAGCGCGGGTTCGGGGACAACTTCAACGCGGGCGCCACTTCCATGGCCACCTATACCGATCCCAACAGGGCCGGCGAAAGGTTGTACGTCGGAACCACCTTTATCCAGGGCTTTACCGAGCAAGGCTTTATTCCGAAAATCGTTGACAACGGCTGCCAGGCGTGGGAGTACGATCCGGATGCGGTCGCGCCGGATTACAAATTACGTCCGATCGCGAGGCACGGTTTTCGCACCAAGAACGCCAACTTCGATTCCGGAAACAAGTCCGTTAGTTCTTTGAAGGAATTTAATAAAGGAGACGGGAACGCGCTCTACTGTGGAACGAACAACCGCAACAGCGGCTGCGAGATATGGCAGTATACCGGTTACAACGGGACCTCCGATCTCTGGAGAGAGATAGTCGGGAGAGACTTCTTTACGGGTGTTCTGCCCGCTGATCAAGAGCCCGCCGCTCCTGACACGCTCTACGGTTTCGGGTACAAGAGCAACTCCAGCGCAGCCACCATGGCGCTTTTCGATGACGGGTCCGGCGAGAAGTTGTTCGTGGGGACATGGAACCCGGACTCCGGCTGCGAGATCATGAGGATGGACGCCTATGACGACTGGACGCTTACGAACGACGGCGCCCACGGTTATCTGGCGAGCACCGGTTTCACGCCCAACGACAACTCGAGGGTTTCTGCGGCTATCGCGTATAACAACAAGGTCTACGTGGGAACGAGGAGCCGCCAGGGCGCCGAGCTGTGGCGCTACAATGGTGGTGTGACTCCCTGGGAAGAGGTCGTCGGGGATGGCCCCCCCAGGCAACTGTCGTCACCGGTCAGTCCACCGAACATCAGCCCGGGGTTCGGAGACCCTTACAACCAGTCGATCCAGTCGATGGCCGTGTTCGGCGGTAAAATCTATGCCGGAACCTCGAACCTCGGGTATTTTGAGCCTGCAGCGACGCAGAGTACCAGGCTGGATGGCCTCCAGGTCTGGACCTACGACGGAACGAGTTTTAAACGTGTGGTGGGGCAGGATGCTGAGGGCACCATCACCGGCCCCGGCTTCGGATTTGACAACGTCTCCGCCTCCTCGATGGCGGTGTTCCAGAATAAACTCTACGTCGGCACCCAGTTCATAGTACTTGATGCTCCTCTTTCCGGGAGAACTGCCTTTAACGTGTATCGGTTCGATGGAACCACATGGACCGAGGTGTTAACAAACGGCAAAACTCCGCTGACTATCCCCCCCACAATAAACCCCAACGACAGGGCGTCCTCGATGGCGGTCTACAACAACGCCCTGTACGTCGGTACCCGCTGCAGGGCGATGCAGGATGAGACCCCGGGGTGTGAGATATGGCGCTCCACCAACGGCACTAGTTTCACCAAAATCGTCGGCGACGGCGCGTCTGAGTCTGTCCAGCCCGGCTTCGGTGACCCGGACAACGGAGAGGCCGCGTCTATGGCGGTGTACGGAGACAAGCTGTACGTGGGGACCGACAACGGAGCTAGCGGCTCAGAGGTGTGGAGCTACGACGGAGCCAGCTGGGCGCAGGTCGACGCCGGCGGCTTCGGGAAAATCTTTAACCGGCGGGTTTCTTCGATGGTTGCCGACCCGGGAGGGTACCTGTTCGCGGGTACCTTTAACGGGAACGGCGGCGAGCTGTGGCGCTACAACGGGTCCGTGTGGACCCGGGCCAACTCGTCCGGCTTCGCCGACAGCAACAACGCCAACATCTCTTCGCTGGTCTCTCTCGGGGCCAACGACCTGTTTGTGGGGACCGGCACAGAGCCCCTCACTGAGGACTCAGCCGTGGGCAAGGCCGGCTGCCAGGTGTGGAGGAACCAGGGAGCGCCGGGGACTATAAGCTCGGTCACGCCATCCTCGGCCGATCAGTACCAGACGCTCAATGTGGCTATCGTGGGGAACAATACTCACTTTACGCAAGGGGACATGGTTGATTTCGGAATCGGGATAAAGGTCCTGTCAACCACCCGCATAGACGACACGCACATGACCGCGAGGATAAGGATAGAAGAATACGCCGCCGGCGGGGCGCGAACTCTGAAATTCACGCCTGCAGACGGTGTGGGTAAGGCACTCGCCACCGCTCCGGACCCGAAGGTCGACGGTTTCACGGTCACCGCACTGCCTCCCAAAGTGCGGAGCGTTGCTCCCATCTACGGCCCGGCGGGGACCAAGGTCACGATCAATGGTGACCACTTCGGCGCCACCCGCGGCTCGTCATACGTGAAGTTCGGCACCAGGACGCCCACCAGTTACTCGACGTGGTCCAACCAGAAGATCGTCTGCAAGGTACCGAGCGGCCTGAGCGGCAGGGTCCGGGTCAGGGCGTACGTGGCTGGAGTCGCCTCGAACGAGACCGTGAAGAAATACTTCACGGTGACAAAGCGTGCGGCGGTAAGCGGCTTCTCCCCGTCAGCGGGATCGGTGGGTACTGTGGTAACGATAAAAGGCAAGGATTTTGGCTCTTCCCGCGGTGCTTCCAGGGTGGAGTTCGGAGGCGTTGAGGCCAGGAGCTATCCTGCATGGTCTGATAGCCGGATAAAGTGCAAGGTACCGGACGGCGCGAAGAGCGGGCCTGTGAGTGTAATAACCGGTGGCGGCACCGCAAGCAGCATGAACTTCTCTGTTACCACGGCTGAGACTCCCGTTCCGTCTTCCTGGTACCTGGCGGAAGGCTCATCCGACTGGGGGTTCACCACCTACATAACTATTGAGAACCCGACCGGCATGGAATTGACGGCCGAGGTCACCTACCAGGTGAAGGGCAAGGGGGAGAAGACCCGCGCCGACATCACCATGCCCCCCCTCTCGCAGACCACCATCAACCCGGCCAACGACATCGGGGTAGCGGACTTCTCCACCCGTGTGACCTGCCTTGAGGACCAGCCCATCGCGGTGGACAGGCGCATGACCTGGACCGGTACGGGTGCGGCCTCCCCCGAGGGGCACTCCTCGGTAGGGGTCACCGCCTCGGCAAAAACCTGGTACCTGCCGGAGGGGTCATCCGACTGGGGGTTCGAGTGCTGGCTGTTGATCCAGAACCCGAACGATACGGAAGCAACGTGCAACCTCACCTACATGATAGAGGACGGGGAGGCCAAAACCTTCGAGAAGAAGGTGCCGGCCAACTCGAGGGAGAGCTTTGACATGAGTAAAGACATCGGGGCCGAGGACGCCTCCATCATGGTGACATCCGATAAGCCGGTGATCCCGGAAAGGGCCATGTACAGGAACGCCCGCAGGGAGGGGCACGACTCCATCGGGGTGACCGCCCCGGCTAGGGATTTCTACCTGGCGGAGGGAACCACCAACTACGGGTTCACCACCTACGTGCTGGTGCAGAACCCGAACTCGAGCGCAGCCAGCGTGACGCTCACCTACATGACCGAGAACGGGCCGGTTGCAAAGCCAGCATTCACCATGGATGCGAACTCTCGAAAGACCGTGCCCGTGAACACCGATGCGAACCTGGGGCTCCCCGGCCAGGCCGTGGACTTCTCCACCCGGGTGAGCTCAGACAAGCCCATAATCGCAGAGCGAGCCATGTACTGGAACAGCCCCACCGGCGAGGCCTGCCACGACTCTATCGGGATGGCCGCCCCTCATAAGATGTTCTACCTGCCAGACGGGGAGACCACCGCCGCGGGCACCTACGAGACCTACACCCTGGTGCAGAACCCGAACGATGAGCCGGTAGAGGTGAAGATCTCTTATCTCACTCCGGAGGGAAGCAAGTTGCTCATAGTGTACCCAAACCCGGTAATACCGGCGAACTCAAGGATGACGTTCAATATGGCGGACAAGGTCAAGGACGGCCGCGCTGCCGTAGAGGTCGATTCACTCGACGAGGGCAAGAACATCATGGTTGAGCGCTCCATGTACTGGAACTCAAGAGGAGCCGGAACCGATACCATCGGAGGCTATTCAGACTGACCTACTGGAGCGCGCAGGGACCGGAAGCAACCTCAAGTCTTACCGGCCCCGCCAGTTAACACTGAGGCCTGACACCCATGGTGTTGAGCGCTCCATGTACTGGAACAACCGTGGTGCTGGTACAGACACCATCGGTGGCTATTCAGACTGACCTTCTGGAGCGCGCAGGGACCGGAAGCAACCTCAAGTCTTAC
>Ga0315291_10002952_pt1 | contig 22042 bp, 17 predicted proteins | sample YL17G12_20_MG_FD_203070 | JGI IMG/M metagenome (GOLD analysis project Ga0315291, IMG submission 203070) | Sediment microbial communities from Yellowstone Lake, YNP, Wyoming, USA - YL17G12_20 | ecosystem: Environmental > Aquatic > Freshwater > Lake > Sediment | place: USA: Wyoming | collected... | reverse complement strand
ATGCCGTCGGTCCCCTCTCCACCCTCACCCGCCGCGACGGCTCCGAGGCCAAGAAGCGGTCGGTGACGCTGCGCGACGACTCCGGCTGCAGGGGTCGCCCTCCCTCCCCACCTCCCACCTCCCTCCCACCATGCCCCCGCCCTCGGACGACGCGCCGCCCGGCTTCGGCGCCCCCGCGCGCGGGCGCGCCGACGACGGCCCCCCGCCCGGCTTTGGTGGGCGCGCGGCGGGAGCACGTGCCACCATCGCGCCATCGCCGCCCGCCGGCGGCGGCGGCTGGTGGGCGCCCGCGGGCGCGGGCGCGCCATTGGCGCCGCACCCGCGCCACGCCTCCCCCGCGCTCACGCCGTCGCCCGCCGCCAATGGCGCGGTCCCGTTCCCCGGGGGGCGGCGGAAGTCGGACACGCCCGGCTTCGGCCGCGCGTCGCCCGCGCCGCGCGCGCCACCTGCGCGCCCTCACTGGACCCCCGACGCCGTCGCTGCCGCTCTCGTGGCCGGCACCGCGTTCACCGGGACCGTGAGGGTGGGCGCGGGCGCGGACGCGGCGGCCTACGTCGGGTTGCCGGGCCTTCCGGCCGACGTCATGCTCCGCGGCGCCCTCTCCCGCAACCGCTGCATCGACGGCGACGTCGTGTGCATCACCCTGCGCCCCGAGCGCGAGTGGTGGGTGCGCCGCGGCGGGGGAACGCCCGCGCCCGCGACGCCGGCGCCGGTCGCGGCCGACGCGGCGCTCGCGGAGCGCGCGGCGCGCGACCTGGCGTCGCTGACGGTGGGCAGCGAGGGTGAGGAGGATGCGGGCGGCGCGCCCGAGGCGTCGGCCGCCGGGCGGCGCGCTCTCGCCTCGGTCGCCGCGCGGCTCGCCGCGCGGCCCGACGCGCGCACGACCGCGGACGTCGTCGCCGTCGTGTCCCCCTCCCGCCGCCGCGCCCGCTGGGTGGGCACCCTGGAAGCGGGCGCGGGCGGCGGCCTCGTGCTGCGGCCGACCGACGCGCGGCTGCCGCCGGGCGCCGTCGACCCGGGGTCTGGCCTCCCGCCCGGCCTGGCCGCCGCCCTGACCGCGGAAGCGCTCCTCCCGCCCGACGCGCCCCGCACGCTGCTCCTGGCGGCGTATGGGGCGTGGGCCGAGGGCGCGGCCGCCCCCGCGGCCACCGTCGCGCGCGCGCTCGGCCGCGCGGGGGACCTCGCCGCCGAGACCGCGGCCCTGCTCGCCGCGGAAGCGGTCGACGCGGGCGACTTTGGGGAGGCCGCCCTGGCCGAGCTGCCGGCGCTGCCGTGGAGCGTCGGGGACGCAGAACTGGCGCGGCGCGTCGACCTGCGCGGGCGCCGCATTTTTTCGATCGACCCGCCCACCGCGCGCGACCTGGACGACGCGCTCAGCGTGGATAAAGCGGCCGGGTTGGAGGGCGCGCCACCCGGCGCGGTGTGGCGGGTGGGCGTGCACATCGCGGGTGCGGGAGGAGAGGGTTTGAGGGGTCGAGGGGGCGGCCGCGCTCCGTGCTCGCCCCAACCCCCGCCCTCCTCCTATCCACCCTCAGACGTGTCCGCCTTTGTGCCCGCGCACGGCGCCCTGGACGCGGCCGGTGAGTGCCGACGGGGGAGCGGGGGGCCGGCGCCGCGCGCGAGCCCGGCCACCAACCTCCCCCCCCCCCCCTCAGCCGCCTCCCGCGCCACCTCCACCTACCTCGTCACCTCGGTCGTCCCCATGCTCCCCCGCGTGCTGTGCGAGTCGCTGTGCTCGCTGGAGCCGGGCGCGGCGCGGCTGGCGTTTTCGTGTGAATGGTGGGTCGACGCGCGTGGCGGCGCCGTCGGCGGCGCGCGCTTCTACCGGTCGGTCATTCGGTCGGTGGCCAAACTGGCGTACGGCGACGCGCAAGCGATGCTGGATGCAGGGGATGGGGAGCGCGCGGCGGCCGCCGGGCGCGAGGCCTTCGACGCCCGCCGCGCCGCCCTCCCCGACGGCTCCCGCCCGCCCCCGGTCGCCGCCTCCTGGACCGACCTGGCGGCCGACACGCGCGCGCTGTGGGCGCTGGCGCGCGCGCGCCGCGCCGCGCGGTTCGGCGCGGGCGCGCTGCGCCTCGACAACACAAAACTGATCTTCCGCCTCGCCCCCGACGGCGCGCCCACGTCGGCGCACGCGCACGTGCACGGGGAGGCCAACCAGCTGGTGGAGGAGTGGATGCTGGCGGCCAACGGCGCGGCGGCCGAGCGGCTCGCGTCCCGCGCCCCCACGCGCGCCCTGCTGCGCCGGCACCCGCCGCCCGCCCAGAGCAAGCTGGAGGAGGTGGCGGCAGCGGTCAAGGACGCGGTGGGGGTGACGCTGGACGTGTCGTCCGCCGGCGCGCTGCACGCGTCGCTCACGGCCGCTGCCGCCACCCTCCCGCCCGCCGCCGCCGCCGCCCTCACCCTGCTCTGCACCAAGCCCATGCAGCTGGCCACGTACGACTGCGCGGGGGCGGTGGCGGGGGGGGTGGAGGCGATGGGGCACTACGCGCTCGCGATGCGGCTCTACACCCATTTCACGTCGCCCATCCGCCGCTACCCCGACGTCCTCGTGCACCGCATGCTGGCAGCCACGCTGGACGGTGGGAGCGATGGTGGCGCCCCCTCGCCCCCGTGCGACGACGACTGGTGGCACGCGCGCGGCGTCGCCGAGCCCGCGGCCGTCGCGGCCGCCGCCGCGCACTGCAACGAGCGCAAGCTGGCGGCCAAGGCGGTGCAGGACGCGTCCTCGAAACTGTTCCTGGCCGACCTGGTGCGGCGCGCGCCGCGGGTCGCGGTGGCCGTCGCGACCTCGGTCGGCGGCTCCCGCTTCCTCGACTGCCACATTCCCGCCCTGGGCGTCGACGTCCGGGTCAGCGTGGAGGACGCGGTGGCGGCGGGGGAGGTGGTGGCGGGGTGGGATGGGGGGGCCAAGGCGCTCACGCTGCGCGAGGGGGCGGGGGCGCGGGGGGGCGGCGGCGTCGACACCCCGCCTCCCCGCCCCCTCCACAACCCCGACAACCTCCCGCCCCTGACCCTGCCCGTCACTATCACCCTGCTCGCGTCCCTGACCGTCGTGGTCACCGCGGTCGGCGGCGGCCGCGGCGGCGGCGCGACGCTGACCGCGACGCTGCTGGTGCAGGGCGCGGGGATGTGGGCGACGGCGGGCGACAGTTCGCCGGTCGACGAGGGCGCGCTGGGCATCGTGGACGACCTGGCGGGCGCGGACTGAAGGCGGCGGCGGCGGCGGCGGCTCGAGAGGTGAGCGCGCGATCCGTCCCGCCCTCTCTGTATCAATGACCCTCCCCCCCCTCGCAATGTCACACCAGTCGCGTCGCGCCCCCCGCTCACCCCGCGCGGGCGGCCATGGGCGGCGGCGGCGGCGGAGGGGGAGGCGGCGGAGGCGGCGGCGGCGGCGGCGGCGGCGGCGCGGCGGGAAACCCTCCCAACCCCGCCGGCCGCCCCGCGGCCGCGACAGACTCGGTCTTGGGCGGCGGCACGGGCGGCTGCGCCGCCACGGCCGCCGGCGCCGGCACGGCGGGCGGCGCGGGGGGCAGCCGCGCGGGCGCGACGGGCAGCGCGTCGGCGCCACCCGCGGGGGGCGACCCGCCGCGCGCTGTCACCGTCGCGTACGCGCAGCGGCCGTCGGTCGTGCGCACGGCCAGGGTGCAGGTGCCGCCGATGGGGGGGGAGGCGACCAACAGCGCGTCGGGGCCCGGGTCGGCGACCGGCAGTTGCGAGCAGAGCGTCGAGAGCGGCGCCGGCTCGGCCGGCCCCGTCCCGACCGCGGCGAGCGTGATGGAAAATGCTTCCGCGGGCGCGCCGCGCGCCGCCCACGTGAACGTGGGCGCGCCGTCGACGAGCGCGCGCGTCCCCGCGGGCGTCGCGCCCACCACCTTTGTCGTCCCGTCGGCCACACCATCGGCCAGACGCAGGCCGATGGACGCCACGTTGCCCTTGGGGAGGAGGAGGAAGGTGAAAGTGGTGGTGTTGGGGCCCGCCGAGACGGTGTAGTCGACCACGGCGTCCCTCGTCTCCGCCGCGGCGCAGGGGGCAGCGGTTGTGACAGGGGCGAGGGCCAGGGCGGCGAGGGCGAGGAGGAGCGCCTGGAAGAGGGAGGAGGGCGGCGCGGGTCGGCGATGGGCGGGCGGCAGCCGGCGCGAGGGCGGCGCGGGGCAATTTCCCGGGCCACCGCCGCTTGTGCGCGCGATCGAGCGCTGCGCACGCCATTTGAGGTGCGGCCGCCGGCGCAGGGCCGGCAACCGCCCCCCGTTGACGCGGCGGCGGCGTGTCGCGGCCATCCCGCTTCTCCTCTCGCCCACCGCCCTCGCGCCCTCACCCGCATCGCACGCGCTGGTCGGCTCGCTGGCGCGAGGGTGGGGCGGCGAGGCGCCCGGTGAGCGGCTGGGTGTGGCCAGCACCAGAGAGGGCGCAGCGAGCAGCACAGCACTCTCCCGCCCGCCGCTCGGCGCCCGGCCCGCCCCGCACGCGCGCCGCACAGCGCCGCGCCCGCGCCGAGCGACACCAGCGGCCAGGCGGGGCGCGTCCGCGCGGCGCGACCCGCCGACGCATCCCGGCGCCGCCCACCCTCCCGCCCCCTCCCGCGCACCATGTCCCGCTCCCAGCGGCGCGACGTGCGCGCCCCCGACCGCTTCGGCGACGTGGCGGACGACCGCGAGGCGGCGGCCGCGCTCGGGTCCTCCTCGGACGACGACGGCGGCGGCGACAACGGGCGCGGTGAGTGATGAGTCGTGGTGGCGGTAGCGGCTGGCGTGGCGCGGATGGGCGGCCTGGCGGGCGGCCGTGGCTCGCCCCGCCGACCCTCTCTCCTTCCCTTCCCCCGCCTCCCCAGGCACGCCCCGCCCGCCCGGCGGCGGCGTGTACGTCTACCGCCTGCTGCGGCCGCGCGACCTGGAGCGCGGCCTCAAAGGGCGCACGGTGGGTGGTGGGAGGGGGGGAGGGGAGAGGGGTCGGCGCGCGCCGAGGCGCCGACGCACGCCCGCCCACGCACGCCCACCCTCTCCCCTCTCTAGGTGTATGTCAAGTGGCCCGAGGACGGCATCTGGTACGAAGCGTCGGTCGCGGCGCACGCTGCCGGCACGCCGGGCGGCGGCAAGGCGCGCCTCGACTACGCGGCGACCGACGAGACCGAGACCGTGGCCCTGGGCGAACTGGTGGACGCCAAACAGATCGCGTTCCGGGAGGCGCGGCCTGCGGGGCACGCGCGGGTCAAGGGGGAGTTGGCCGTCGCGCGCGGCAACTCGATCGCCGCCGCGCGCGACTCGGACGCGTCCGACGGCGGCTCCAGCGACAGCGACGAGGACGGCGGTGGCGGCGGCGAGGGCGCCGCGCCCGAGCCGTCGCCGCGCGGCGCGCGCAAACGCCCTCCCCCCGCCGCGCCCGCGCGCCGCCCGCCCCCGCCCAAGCGCGCCCCCGCGCCCGCCTTCGACGCCGACGCGCGCGCCAAGCTGGCGACCGCCATCGCGGACGCGCTGCAGGCCGCGGTCGCGGAAGCGGCGGCCGACGGCGCCACCCCCTCCCCCTCCCTCGGCGACCCGGCCGCCGTCGCCGCCTCCATCGAAAAGGCGGCCGCCGCCGTCTACGGCGCCGGCTCCAAAGACTACGCCGCCCGCATCCGGTCCCTGCGCTTCAACTTGAAAGACCCGCACAACCCAGACCTGCGCCGCCGCGTCCTCGCCGGCGTCCTCGCCCCCGGCGCCCTCGTCCGCCTCACCCCCGACCAGCTGGCCAACAAGGAGCTGGCCGCGTGGCGGGAGCAGGCAAAGGAGGTGGCGATGCGGGCCGCGGTGCTGGACGAAGAGACGGCGGCCACATTCTCCACCGCCGCCGCCGCCGCCGCGGCGCGGCATGGGGTGGGTGGTGCGGCGGTGCCGGTCGACTGGCGGGACGGGGCGGCGGCCGTGGGCGGGGGGGCGGTCGGCGCGGCGGCCTCGGCGGGCGCGGCCGCGGCGCCCGCCGGCGCCGACGGCGCCGACGCGCCCGAGACCGACCCCGGCGACGCGCCCGCGCCGCCGCCGCCCGTGGCGACGGCGGCGGTCGACTGGGGCGCGGTCAAATCGCAGGTGGCGGCGTCGGGCGCGGCCGCCGCCGCGGCCGCCGTCTCGCCCGCCGCCGCCGCCGCCGCGGGCGTCGATTTCGCGGATTTCGACCAGTTTGTGGCGGCGTCGGGGGTTGGGGCGGCGGCCGCGGCCGCGCCAGCCGCGCCGCGCTCGCCCGCGCCGCAGGCCGCCCTCATCAAGCCCTCCCTCTTCCTCCCCCCTTCTGCCCCCGCCGCGCCCTGGGCCGGCACCCTGGCGCCGCCCGGGGGTGCGCCGGTGGCCGCGAGCGCGGCGAGAGTGGCGGGGTGCGGCGCGCCGGCCGCGCTCGCGCCCGCCGCGCTCGCCGTGCGCCAACACCTCACCGCCGCCAAGGTGGAGTCGTACGCCCGCGGCCTCGCCTCGTCCAAAACGCGCACCGTGACGCTGGCCCTGGTGGAGGCGGGGGCGGGGGCGGCCCCCGCGCTCGCCGCGTTGGCGGCCTCGCTCGCCGAGCGCGGGCGCTGCGGGTTTGCCCCCCTCGGCGAGGGCGCCGCCGAGCCGTACCTCGTCCCCACCGGCACCCCGCTCGCCGACGGCCTGCTGGCCGCGGCGGAAGCCGCGCCGGGCGCGGACGCGGGCGCGCTCGCGGCGGCGCGCGCGGCGGGGGGGCGGGGGGGCGCGCTCCTCCTGGTCCTTGTCCACCGCCGCGACGCCGACCCGCCTCAACCGCCGCCGGTCGCCGTGCCCGCCCTGGACTTTGCCAAGCTGGGCGCGCTCGCGGCGAGCCTGGGGGTTGTGGGGGCGCCGAGTGGCGCCGCGCGGCAGTCGCGCTGGGACGCGCCGCCGCCCGCGCCGCAACCGCACGCGGCGCACCCGTACGCACCGCCGGCGGCGCAGCCGTACGCGCCGCCGGCGCCCTACGCGCCGCCGGGGCCGCCGGCGCCGTACCCGCCGCCGCAGCAGCAGTACGCGGCGCCGGCGCCGCCCTACCACCCGCCGCCGCACGCGCCGCCGCCTCCGTACGGCGCGCCGCACCAGGCGCCGCCGCCGCAGCACCCTCCGCCGCCGCCCGGGGGGCTCGACGCGTGGGGCCGCCCGCTGCCGCCGCCGGGGTGGTGAGACGGTGTGCGGGCGAGTTGGGCGCGTGCGTTGCAACACAGGGCACGCCCCGAGAGCAGCAGCCGCGTGCAAAGAAGCCATTCCCAGCCCAAAACCATTCTTCCCTCCACTGCTCACACTGCCGGCAGCGCCCCCCCCACCTTGAGCGCAAACAGCTTGCCCACGCCGTACGTGATGGCCATGGCGGCGGAGCCGCCCAGAAGGACGCGCGCGGCGCCGCGCACGGGGGCCGCGCCGCCGAGCACGGCCCCGGTCGCGCCGAGCGCAATCAGGGTGAAGCAGGACGCGCCGAGCAACGACAGCAGGCGCGGCACGACCGGCGCGATGAACGCGGCGGCGAGGAGGGGGACGGCGGCGCCCGCGGTGAACGCGGCCGCCGACGCGGCGGCCGCCTGCACCGGGTTGGCCAGCGCGTCCAGATCGATGCCAAGCTCGTCGCGCGCGTGGTGCCGCACGACGTCGTCGGAAGCCGACAGCTCGGCGGCAACCGCGGCGGCGAGCGCGGGCGACAGGCCGCGCGCGCGGTAAATCTCGGCCAGCTCCTCCTCCTCGGCAGAGCGCTCGGCGGGACCTTTCAGCTGTTCCGCCGCTTCTTTGGCGACGTCGGCCAGCTCTGCGTCGCGCTGCGAAGCCTGGGGAGGAGAGCGGGGAAAGGGGGTGAGGGGGGGGGGCGCGCCTCTTCCACCTCGCCGCGTCCTCCCTCCCCACAATACCCACCACTGAGATGTACTCGCCGGCCGCCATGGAGAGCGCGCCCGCGACGAGCCCCGCGAGCCCCGCCAGCACGAGCGTACGCCGGTCGCCGTCGCCCCCCCCCACCCCCAGCATCAAGGACGCGGTCGACACCAGGCCGTCGTTGGCGCCCAGCACGGACGCGCGCAGCCAGGGGGCGCGGTGGGAGTAGTGCGCGTGCTCGTCGTTGTCGGGGGATGGCGCGGGCGGCGCCGCGCCGCCCGCGGGCGGCGCCGCGCCGCCCGCGGGCGGCGCCGCCGCCGCGCCCGCGAACCCGCCTTCAGACGCGACCGAGTTGGCCTTGCCGGCCTCTGCCGCGTCCGCGGGGTCGTGGGGGTGCGCGCCGTGGGCGTGGGGCGTCCGCGCGTCCCGCACAAAGGGGTGGCGGTGGTTGGCGGGCGGCAGCGCGCGGTCGCGCGCGTCGGCTGTGGTCCGACGCATCGCTGCGCGCGTTGGTGTGGGCGCGCGAGGTGGAAGGGCGTGGCAGCCTCACTGTGCCCGGTTGCGCTCGCTCTGCCACACTGCCAAAAAACGGACTAGCGCCGCCCCTCCGCCCCCACATGGCCGCCTGACCACGTCCACCCCTCTCCATCGAGCGGCGATGCCGCGCCCCGCGCGCGCCGCGGCGCTCGCCGCCGCGCTGCTCGTCCTCCTGGCCGCGCCCGCGTCCGCCAAGCGTCGCCACGCGCCCGCTCCGCGTTCCACGGGTCCATGCGCGCTTGATGGGGGCCCGGGCGCGCCGCCGGTGTGGGGCGCGTGCGCTAGGTGCGGGCAGGGGGAGGGGGGCGTGAAGGTCCTGGCGCGCCTGCGCCTTTCCCGCCCGCATCGCGTGCGCGCTGCGGCTGCTGGGCCGTGTCGGCGTCCGCGCGAGGGCGCGGGGCGCGTTCGGAGGCGACGTCGGCGCTGCGCCGGCGCGCCACGTTCTTTCCCCCCGTGCCCAGCCGCCCATCCCGACCCTCTCCACCCTCCCCCCCTCCCCCCAGCGCGTCCACACGCGACATGGACGAGCGCACGTGAGTGGTCGAGGAGGAAAAAGGAGCTTGGGCGCATGCGGGCGCGCACACCCCGACCCCGCGCGCCTTCCCCGATTCTTCTCCCCAGCTGGATCATCCTCTGGGCCGGCCCCCCGCCACCGGTCGACACCCTGTGCGCGGAAGCCGCCGCCATCGACGGCCGCTTCGACGGCGCGTGCGTGGCTTCTTGGTCGGCCGCGCTCTCCGGCGTCGCGCTGCGCGCGACCCTCGCCCACGTGCGCGCCCTGCTCGCCGCCTTTCCCGGGCGCGTCGACTCGGTGCACGAAGACCTGGGCGTGTCGGTCGCGCCGCTGAAGGGGGCAAGGGCGGGGCGGGTCGACCCGCCGCCGACGGCGCTCTCGGTGTCGCGCGCAGCCGCCGAGCCCGCCCGCCGCCTCCTCTCCAAAGCCCCCAACGCGGCCGGCGACGGCGACGGCGACCCCCGCCCCCAGTACGAGCAGCTGTCCCCGCCCTGGCCCCTGGACAGGGTCGACCAAGCGCGGCTGCCGCTCGACGGGCGCTACACCGCGCACGGCCTCGGCACCGGCGTCCACGTCTACGTCGTCGACACAGGGGTGCGGGTGACCCACCAAGAGTTTTGGCCGCCCGACCTGGAGCGGGCCGCGGTGTCGAGCCGCGCGACGGAAGACTTTACGCCGCTCGCGCCGACCGCCGGCGAGAAGGGCACCGACTGCAACGGGCACGGCACCCACGTGGCGGCCTCTGTCGGCGGTTTAACGTATGGCGTCGCCAAGAACGTGACGATCCACTCGATCCGCGCGCTCGAGTGTGGCGGCAACGGGACGGTCGCGGCAGTCGTCACCGCCCTCGACTGGGTCCGCGTCCACCACCTCTCCCCCGCCGTCGTCGTCATGGCCCTGGGCGGCGAGTCGCAGTACGCGCTCGACGTCGCGGTGCGCGGCCTCGCCGCGGCGGGCGTGCCGGCGGTCGTCGCAGCGGGCAACGAGGACGCCGACGCGTGCGGCAAGTCGCCCGCGCGGGAGCCGGCGGCCATCACGGTGGCGGCGACGGCGTCGGACGACGCGCGGCTGTGGCTGGAGCCGGGGGTGGCGAGGTGAGGGGGGGGGGGGGCGCCCGGGGCCGCCGCGGCGCTGCCCCACCCCCACCCGTCGACCCTGCCACCCCTCCCCCTCCCCCCGCAGCAACTACGGGCGCTGCGTCGACATCTGGGCGCCCGGCGGCGAAATTCTGTCGGCCGCCGCGGGGTCTGACAACGCGACGGCCTTCCGGTCGGGCACCTCCCAAGCCGCCCCCTTTGTCGCGGGCGCCCTCGCCCTCCTGCTGGAACAAAACCCGGGCGCCAGCGCCGACGCCCTGCTCACCACGCTCGCGTCGGGCGGGACGTGGGGCGCGGTGCGCGAGCCGAAAGCGTCGGGCGCCTTCAACGCGCGCGCGGTCGACGGGTCGCCCAACCTCCTCCTGCGCGCGGGCACGCGGCCCGTGGTCTTGTTGGCGCCGGCCGCGCTCGCGGTGGTGGGCGGGGCGGCCGGCTTTGGGCCCTACACCGTCAACGTGTCCCTTTCCCGCCCCCCCTCGTCCACCGTGACCGCCACCCTGGCCCTTTCCGACGGTTCCAGGGGCCGCGTGTCCCCCGCGCGGCTGACGTTTGGCCCGGGAGACTGGGCCGCGCCGCGCGCGGTCGCGGTCGACGCGCGCGGGTCGCTCTGGGGCGACCCGTCGCCCCCGCCCCTGTGGCTGACGGCCGAGCTAACCTCGGACGACGTCACGTTCGACGGGACCAAGCCCCGGCTGCGCGTCGACGACCGGCGGGGCGACACCGTCCTCTACCCCAAAGTCATCCGCAAGCTCCCCTTTCGCGACGCCGGCGACACCTACTTCTTCGGGGATTCGTACTACACCCCCTGCGGCGACGCGGGGTCCCCCGCGGGGCTGCCGACGCCGGGCGACGTGCGCGCCGCGTCGGGCGCGGTCGGCGGCGACGACGACGGCGACTCGTCCGCGCTCGACGCGCCGGGCGGGAAGGATGTGGTGTACTACTTTGCGCCCACACGCACCGGGGTCGTGACCGCGTCCCTGTGCGGCGGGCCGGACAGCGGCGCCGCGCGCGCGTTCGACGCCAAGATGTTCGTCCTCGCCGACCTCGGCGCCGCCGGCGCGCCCGCCGCCCCGGCCACCGTCATCGCCTGCTCCGACGACGCGTGCGGGTACTCGCCCGCGGTCACGTGGAACGCGACCGCGGGGGTGGCGTACGGAATCGTCATTGATGGCGTCGACGGCCGGTTCGGCCCGTACACGCTTGACGTGACGGCCGAGGGCGGCGGGAGCGCGACGGCGACGCCTCCTCCCGCCGGCTACGGCATCAACTGGCCGACGGTCGACCCGGCCCTGGTCTCGGGCGGCGCCGCGCTCGCGCGGCCGGCCGCGCCGCGCCGCAAAGCGTACCCTCCTACACCGCCTTCCCCTCTGCCCCCCAAGCCCGGCAAGCGGCTGCCGCCACCGGCGCCGCCGGCCGCGGTGCACGTGCCGCTGCCGCGCGCGGCGGCGCCGGGCGCGGCGCCGACGCAGCCAGCGCGCCAGCTCGGCCTGGCGCCCGGCGCGGCGCCTGGCCTGGGCGCGGCGCCGGTGGGGGTGGCGTGGTTGCCCTGCGGCGCCAACGGCAACAGCACCTCCGGCGGCGGCGGCGGTGCGCGCAGCGTCGCGTGCGCGTCGCCTGCGGGCGCGCTGCTGGCCGCCTCCGCGTGCGCCCCCGCCGATATGGACGCCGCCCAACGCATCGCCGGCGCTGGCATGTGCCCCGCGGTCGGCGGCTGGACCGCGGGCCCGTGGGGCGCGTGCTCGGCGGCGTGCGGCGGCGGCAAGGCGACCCGCTCCGCTGACTGCCCCTCCCCGCCCTGCGACGCCTCCTCCCGCCCACCCACCGACCGCGCCTGCAACTCCGCCCCCTGCGACCCCGTCGCCTGGCGCGTGGGGCCGTGGGAGGCGTGCACCGTGCGCTGCGGCGGCGGCGGCCGCACGGCGCGCCGCGTCGACTGCGCCCGCGCCGCCGACGGCGGCGGCGCGCCCGACGCCGCGTGCGCGGCGGCGGCGCCCAAGCCGGCAGCGACGGCGGCGTGCGGGGGGGAGCCGTGCGATTTCTGCGCGGCGCAGGCCGCGCTCGCCGACGGAGGCTGCTCCGGCCGCGGCGACTGCGACCGGGGCGCGTGCCGCTGCCGGGACGGGGCCACTGGGCGCTTCTGCGAAGCCCCCTCTGGCTGCGCGTCGGGCGTCGCCGACGCGTCGGGCGCCTGCTGCCCCGGCGGCGCGGTCGCCGCCGACGGCGCCTGCTGCCCCGACGGCGCCCCCCTGGACGCCGCGGGCGCCTGCTGCGCGGGCGGCCGCGTGGACGCGTGCGGCGTGTGCGGCGGCAACGGGACGGCGGTCGACGGCGTCGGCGCGTGCTGCGCGGGCGTGCTGGACGCCGCCGGCCTCTGCTGCGCGTCCCGCCGCCTGGACGCGTGCGGCGTGTGCGATGGCGACGGCGGGTCGTGTGGCGTGACCGTGCGCGCGTCGGGGCTGGGGGCCGACCCGGCGGCGGCGGCCGCGACCGCGCTGGGCGTCGCGCGGTCGTCCGTCTCGCTCGCGCCGCGCTCCGCGCGCCGCGCCGCGCTCGCCGCGCCAGCGGACGTGTCCCTGGTCATCGCGGCTGGCGCCAAATCCACTCTGAACGGGAGCGCGTCCATCTTCCTGTCGCCCGCCGCCGCGGCAGCCGCGCTGCGCTCGGCGGGCGCCACCGTGGCGACCGCCGCCGCAACCCCCGTCTGCGGCAACGGCGTGTGCGAGGCCAGCGAAGCCGTGCACGCGGGCGGCGCGTGCCCGCGCGACTGCCCGCTGCGCCTCGCGGCGTGCCCCGCGGCGGGCGGCGCGCCGTGCGGCGGCCGCGGCGCCTGCCTCGCCGCCGCCGCCGCGTGCGCGTGCCACGCCGGCTACGCCGGCGCCGCCTGCGCCGAGTGCGCCCCCGGGCACTACCCCGCGGGCGGCGGCGCGTGCGCGCCGCTGCCGGCGGAGCAGGCGGCGGTCGTCGCGGCGGGTGGCGCGCCGCCGGCCGACGCGCGGCCCGGCCGCGGCGTCGCGCTCGCCGTCGGCGGAGCGGCGGCCGGGGTTGCCGCTGCGGCCGCTCTGGCGGCCGGCGTCGCGGTGGGCGTGCGGCGGCGGCGCCAGGCGGCGGGAGCCAAGCCGCCGCCGCCGCCGCCGCCGTCGGCCGGCCCGGGCGCGCCCACGACGGCCGCCGCCGCGCGCGCCGCGGTCGGCCTGCCCTCCATCGCGTTTTCTGAGCCGCCCTCGTCCACCGCGGGCGGCGGCGCGGCGGGCGCGTCACGCGCGGCGGGCGCCTGGTCGGTCGCCTGAGAGCGCGGCCGGCTCCTATTGCTTTCCCTTCCTCCCTCCTCCCCTCCTCCATTCATTGGGCGGACTAGTCTCGTTTTTGGTTTCTCATCACTGCTCTACCTGCGGCTCCCCGGCGGCGTGCAAAACGATCGACCAGAGGGAGAGAAGAGGAGGGAGGCGCGCGCAGCGCGTCTCGGCCTCTCTCGCGTCACACCCACGGGGCGCCCGACCGGTCCCCACAGCACACGCGCCCAGCCGCGCCGCCCACTCCCGCACACGCCGCGGCCCCTGCACGCCCACCCTCCCCAATGGCACCCTGCTGGCGCAACCCGCGCACCTCGGGCGCGTTGTACGCCGTTATCCTCATTGTGGACGCGCTTTCGTTCGCGTCGGGGTGAGGGAGGAGGAGAGGGAGGGAGAGAGAGGGGCGCGGCGCGCGTGCGGTTGCCGCATGCCGGGCGGCCGTGGTGGGCGGCGCGGCGTCGAGCGCCGCGGCCAACGTCCTCGTCGCGTGGAGAACGCGTTCACGCGTCACTGGGGCCAAACTAGTCGGCGCGCCAAAGCCCGCGGGCGCGAGCTCGGCCGCCCACCACCCCCAACCCCACACCCCTGCAGCCAACTCGACGCCCTCGCCGGCCTGGGCGCGGCCGCCGCCAACCTGGCGGGCTCCAGCGCACCGGTGCGAGAAGAGTGGATGAAGTTGAAGGCCGGCACCGCCGACCGCCACGTCCCACCCCCTCTCCCCTGTCTCTCTAGACCTTCAAAGCCGCCCTCGACTCGGCCGGCGTCGGCGCCGGCCTGGCCGCCGCCGGCGCCGACGCCGCGCGCGCGGCGGCGGCCGCGGTGGCGGGCGCGGGCGGGGCGGTGAGCACGGCGCCCAACGGCGAGCGGACCGCGCCGCGCGCGCCGACGCGCGAGCACAAGGCCGCGGACAAAGCGTCCGCCCCCGTCGGCACCGGGATCCAGCCCGTGCTGGCGACGGTCGGCACTCCCGGCGGCGCGTCCGTGTTTGCGGGCATGGGGTCCGCGCCGGGCGGCGACGCGGCGACCGACGCGTCTGCGCCGCCGGGCTACGTCCCGCCCAAGTACGACGCCGCCGCCGCGGACGCCGCTTTTGCCGCGTCTCCCGCAGGCATGGCGGCGGCCAATGGCGGCGGCCCGCTCGCCCCCCAAATGGCGACCGCGGGCGCGGTGCCCGACTCGCGCAACGCGCTCGGCGCGCCGCGCGGCGCGGCCGCGTTTCCGGGCTCCACCGGCGGCGCGGGCCTCAAGCCCAACCTGTACCCCACCAACGACGCGGGCACCGGGCCTGCGCCGGTGGGCGGCGGCGGGTTCCAGCCGCTCGACGGCGCGGCCGGCTTTGGCAGCGCGCCGCTCTCGGCGGCCAACCCGGGGCTGACGCTTGGCGGGGGTGGGGGCGGGGGCGGCAACCCCGCACCCACGCTGCCGGCCCCGGGCGGTGTGTCGTTTGCGCAGCAAGCGCCGGTGGCCGGCGGCGGCGGCTTGAGCGGCGACGGCCTCGTGCGCGCACCCGGCGCGCGGTCTGCGGCCGCCCTCGGCATGCCCGACACCCAGGCCGCGACCACCACGCTCACGGGGACGGGGCCGGGCGGGCTGCCCATCCGCATGACGGTGGGGCGGAGGAGGTTGCTGGCGTGACCGGGGTGGGGAGGAGGGTGTGGGGCGGAGGGCGAGAGACGGCGCGCTTCGCGCCTCGAGCCGTGTGATTCATTTGGGACGTCGTGTGTGTGACCGCGGTGCATCATGACAAACAACAGCGCGCCCGCGGGCGCCTCAGCGCGCGACACAAGCCCCGCCCCCCCGCACGCACAAAACAAGACTCCCCTCCCCTCACCGCATGAGCATGCGCCTCCCCACAAACGGCAGCCCGGGCAACCGCGGAAACCCGCGGGCCGCCGCCGTCGGCTGGATGGCGACGCCCGCGCCCGCGGCGCGCCCGCCGACAACCGCGCCGCCAGCGGCGCCCGCGCCGCCCGCGGCGACCGCGGCGTCGGCCGCCGCGTCGGCGGCGGCCGACGTGCCGGGGCCGGCGCCGACCGCGATGTCGGCGCCGTTGGCGCCGACGTCGGGCACCAGGGAAAAGGCGAGCCGCGGCACGAGCGCAGCGAGCGTGGAATTCGCGCCAGCCCCCGGCAGCCGCAGCTGCACCGTGGCCGACCCCGATGCCCCATCCGCCGTGCCGTTGGGGCCGACCCGGGGCGCGGTGACGGCCAGGCCGCCGTCGTTGGCCTGGATCGTCGTCGAGTCGGCGGCGCCCGGGTTGAGCGTCACGCCCCGCCCGTTGACCCGCAGGCTGCGCACGCCCGTGCCGGCGACGGCAGCATTCAGCATCGCGGCCGCGGCGGCGGCTTGGCCGGGGTCGATGACGGCGGCGCCGGTGCTCGCGAGCGACAGGCCGTCGGCGCCGACGTGCACCCCGGGCGCGGTCAGGCCGTCGGGGCCCACGTGCAGGGAGGCGCCCAGGTCGGAGGGGACCCCGTTGGCGCCGACGCGGTTGAGGGAGGCGGCGGAAGGGAGGAGGGGGGCTGACGGGCGAGGGTGGCGGGCGTGGGCGTGGGCGAGGGGGCGTGGGCGCGGTTTGGGGCCCGGGATCTGGAGCCGCCGCCGTGCGCGACTCGGTCGCTCGCCCACTGGCGCGACAAGGTGGGCGCCGCGGACCGCGCCCGCCGCGGACGGCGCTGCGGTGGGGCCGCATGTCAGCGCGCGGTGCGCGCCGCACCCTCAACCCTCCCCACACTCACGTCCGCTCGACGAGGGCGACGGCTCCAGCGTGGACGTTACGCTGGCCGCGGTCGGGGCGTCCGCGGCGGCGACCGCGGCTGCCAGGCCGAGGAGCAGCGCGAGCGCGAGCATGGCGGCGCGCATGGCGCGGGGCGGTGGGCGCGGGCGGTGGCGGAGTGTCGGTGGCTTGGCGCGGGGCGCGCTCTGGGAGGGCGGCGCGCGACGCGGAGCGGTGTGTGGGGCTGCGCTGCCGCCCTGCCCTCCCCGCCAACGGAACGGGGCGCGGCTGGGCACTGGCGTCACACGCGCAAGCGCCCGCCGCGGCACGCCAAAGCAAGAACAAGCAGGTCGTCGCACCACTCACGCAAAATCAGGGAAAGCAAAGAAAGGGCTGGCTGGTTGGGCGCAAAAGCAGACCGCGAGCCGCCGTCCTACTTGGCCCCAGGCCCCGCCCGCCGGGGCGCCAACCCCTGCAGCCGGCCCGCCACCCCGGCCGCCACGTCGCGCACCGCCATGGAAAACGCTTCCGCGTCGTCCGACGGCGGCCCGTCGCCGACCGCGCTCCCTGCCGCGGCGGCGACGCCCGCCGCCGCGCCGCCCGCGGCGGCCAGCGCCTGCGCCGCGAGCGCGCCCGCGGGGCCTTGCACCGCGGGCGGCGCGTGCGGCAGGGCGTCCAGGGCGGCGTCGGCAGACGCGGCGGCCGCGCGGTCGGCGCGCGTGTAGGTCCGCTCGCCGCCGGGGCTGGCGACGCCGCCGGCGGCGGTGGTGGCGTGCTGGCCGGCGGTGGGGAACGAGGCGGTGGGGGTGTGCGTGACGGAGGCCAGGGTGGTGTCGGCAGAGGTGGCCGCCGCAGCCGGCGCGGCGTCGGTCGCCGCAGCCACCGCCGGCTCCGCCTTCCAGGCGGCGTCCGGTGTCCCCGTCACCGCGCTCGCCCCGCCCAGCCCGACAAACAGGGACGAGGACGCGCCGTGCGGCGGCGCGGCCGCCGCCGAGCCGCCGCCCTCGACCGCGGCGCCCGTGCCGACAGCGTGCCCGACGTACGCCTGGTCAACGCGGGCGGCGTGAGGGGATGCGCCGACGGTGCCAGGGTTGGAGGCTGGTGGGGAGGAGGTGGGTGAGGAGAGGTTGGGGGCCGCTCGCGCGGCCCGGCAGGCGAGCGCCGGCGCGGCGCCGGCGCGGCGCCGGCGCAGCCGCCATGCCCCACGCGCCGCCCTAGTCGCGGTCATCTTGCAAGCGACGATCGACCGGGCACCTTCGCCAGCACCGCGCGGGCGCATCGCGGGCGCCGCACGCGCGCGCGCGCGCCGCGCCGGCAAGATTGGCGCCTCCGCCACCCACAGACTCACCCAGCGCCCCTTCTTTGCCACTCTGACGGTCGCACGCATTGCCCCGGCACTCAAACTTGGCCAGCGCGGGCATGGACTCGGCGGAGCCGGCCTCGGGTGACGCGCCGCCCGACAGGATGAGCGTGTCTGCGCGCGACGGCAGAAACCAGGGCGGGCGCGCGTCGCCCGCGGTGGCGGCCGCGGCGGTGATGGCGGTGATGGCGACGAGGGCGCGGAGCGCCATGTTGGTGCGGGGTGGAGGGGAGAGGGGGGGGGGGGCGCGAGAGTGGTGGGCGGCCGCGGCGCGCGCCGCGCTCTCGCCCCTCTCCGCTCCCGCCGCCACGCCCGGGGCACGGTTTCCGATCACACACACACGCAGGCAGGCCGCGGGACCGGCGGCGGCGGCGGGAGGCCACCGACGCCGCGCGCCCGGGGGGCGGCGCCGCCGCCCCCCCCGCCCTCCCCCTCCCCCCCTCCTCACCACGCCAACGACGTCAGCGGTTCCACCTCCAGCGGCAGCCCCAGCACCTCGGACGCCTCCTTGTACCCGTTCTCGTCCGGCCACAGCGCGCGCCCGCGCCAGTAGGCGGCCGCCGCGCGCAGGCGGTCGCCGTGCGCCGCGTTGGCGGCGACCGCGCCCGTCTCCGCGGCGCGCGTGTACCACCCGCGGGTGATCGCCTCCACCGCAGCCGCCGTGGGCTGGCGCGCGTCCATAGCGGCGATCTCGAAGCGGTTGAGCGCGGGCGGCGGAAACTCGGCGGCGCGGTCGGTCGCGTGGCGCGCGCGCGTCTCGACGCACTCGACCTCGTGCAGCAGGCACCACCGATTCTTGAGCGTCGGCTCGTCCACCGGCGCGAGCACGGTCTGGACGGAGGCCGCGACCGTCATCCAGGCGGGCGCGTCGCCGCGGCCGGACACGCGGCGGCCGAGGTCGGGGTGCGCGTACGACAGGGGCGGCTCGACCGCCACGCCCGCCAACGCCGCGGCGGCCGCGCACCGGGGGTGCGCGCCCAGCTGGGCCAGGCACGCGCGCGCGGCCTGGCGGACGCGGGGGGAGGCGACCTTGGTGGCGTAGAAGACGAAAGCGTTCGCCGCCTGGGCCGGCGTCGCCGTCCAGCCGCCATCCGAGTCGCCGTCGTCGCCCTCCATCTCGATCGCCCAGCCGCGGCCGGCGGGCAGGCCGGCCGCGCGCCGCGCGGGGCCAGCGTACGGGTTGAGCACCCAGGCGAGGTTGGGGGCGCCCGAGTCGGAGCCTTCGCCGTCGCTGTCCGACCCGGGGTCGTCCAGGGAGTCGGGCGAGGAGGAGCGGGGGGGGGGGGGGAGGCGGGCGGGAGCGCGGCCGCGACCGCGACCGCGACCGCGGCCGGCGCCGCCGCCACGGGGGTTGGCGGTCGCGTACCGACGCGAGCGCAGGTCGAGCATGGCGCGCACGGTCGCCTCGCGGCAGCGCTTGCCGGCCAGGGCGAGCTGCGCGTCGGCGGGCACGCCTGCGTTGGACAGCACAAAGCGGCCCACCAGCCCCGCCCAACGCTCGCCGCGCACGACAAACACCATCATGGCGTCCAGCGCGCGGCCAGCGCGCATGAGTTCGACCTGGTCCGCGACGGACGTGCCGGGGCGCAGCGCGATCTCGCCGCCCGCGTTGACCCAGAGCACGGCGGCCGCCGCCTTGTAGCGCAGCTTGGTCAGCCAGATCAACACGACCGTTGGGTCACGCTGGAAGGCGGGGTGGAGGTGCTGGATCTCGGTGGGCGGGTTGAAGGCGAGGAGGACCGCCGCCGCGAAGAGCACGATGTTGAAGCCGTTGCCGGGCAGCGCGTGGGGATCGGGGTTGGCCGCGGCAGCCTCCAGGGTGGCCATGAGAACGCGCTGGAAGACAGCGGCGAGGGCGAGGTAGAGATGGACACGGAAGAAGTTCGACTTGCCGGCGCAGACGCATAATTGAGAGTTGCGCAAGCGAAATCCCGCAAAACCAAACTTGCCCGTGCCGCGTTTGTTGCCCATGTTGCGGTGATGGCCCGCCATGTCGCCCACGCGCGGAAGCTGGCTGCGGGTGGGGGGGCGGGCGCGCGTGAGCGAGAGAGCAAAACCCAAAGGGCGTGCCCCGCGCCCGCGCGGCCGCCCGCAGCTCCAGGCGACCGCCAGCCGCGCGTGCGGCCGGGGGCGGGCGGGGGAGAGGGAAAAACAAACCTATTCCCCGCTCGCGCGCGGCTGCGCGCGCCGCGCTTCGATGGCCGTGCGCCCCGCAAGCGGGGCGCGCGGGCGCCAGAGTTGTCCCGGGAGGGGGCGTCTTAGGGTCTTAAGCCGGGGAAGCGGCCGCTGCCGCATCGGCGGGCGACGGCGCGGTCGGCGCCCGGCCCGCGCCCCCGCCCCCGCCACACCCACCTTGGGAAGAGGGGAAGAGTCTAAAGATAGGCGGCCGGGTCCGAGGCGGGTCGGAGGCCGGGGCGAAGAGTGAGCGACGGCCGCCGCGCGCGGTTCCCCGCGCTCTCGCCCCGCTCCACGCCCGCCGCCGTCACACGCGCGCGCGCCCGCGACCCCCCAAACCACGACAGGCTCCCCGTGCACACCCCCTCACGCGGCGCCGCCGCCAAAGAGCGCGGCGCGCACCGCGGGCAGCGTCTGCGCGTACGCGGTCGCGAGCCTGGCGTCGAGCGTGTTGGCGCACCGGATGCGTCCGTCGGGCGTGCGCAGCAGGACGCCGCCGGAGCTGGGGAGGAGAGGGAGGCGGGCGGCGGCGGGGTCGGGCGCACGCCGTTCGCGCGACGTCCCCCCTCCCTCCGCCCCCTCCCCCCCGCCCACCATGCCGCCCCCTCGCCCTTGCCCGTGGGCGCGGGCGGCAGAAACTCGTCGTCCGCCACGCGCAGCGCGGGCGCCGCGCCGCCCGCGCCGCCGCGCGCCGCGAGCCGCGCGGACGCGGCCGCCGCGACGCCGCCCAGCAGCCCCGCGTCGGCTTTGCGGCCGACGAGCACGAGGTCCGGCTCGCCTAGCTTGGCGGCGGCCTGGACGGCGAGGTCGGTGAGCAGCGCCGCGTAGCGCCCCGCGTCGCCCGCGACGCTCGCGGCCGCCGCCCCCGCGTCCGCCACCACGCCCGCCAGCGCGTCCTCCCGCGCGCGCAGCACGCGCAGGCGCGCCTCGTTGACCTGCTTGGAGCGGTCGACGCGGCGCTTGACCGCGACCGCCGCGTCGCGCCGCTCGTACTCGCGCGCGAGGCGCGCCTTTTCGGCGTCGAGCAGGGTCAGCTTCTCGATGTTAAATTCCTATAAAGAGGTGGATGGGGCGGCGGGGTGGGCGGCGGGGGCGGAGGTGGCCTTCCGCGCGGCCGCCCTCCTTTCCCCTCCTCCCTCCTCCCTCCTCACCTCTTCGGCCGCGACCGCGATCTCGGCCGCCTTTTCTTCGGCTTCCTGGCGGATGAAGCGCACCATCTGGTCGATCTGGCGCTCGACCTAGGGAGATGAGGACGGGGCGCCCGGTCGGTGGGCGCGCGCCTGGGCGGGCGGGCGCCGCCCCGCGATCCCGGCCCGCCCAGGCGCGGTGCGGCGCCGCGCCTCGAGCTCGGGGGGGACGCCGGGCCGGGCAACGGCCGCCCGGCGCGCGGGCCGCGCGCGATGGCACGCGCGCCTGCGCCCTCTCGCGCGCGAGCCCCACCTCGGCCTCGTCCATGGCGGCGGTGCGTGCGGCGCGGGGTCGCAGGCGGTCAGGGAGAGGGCGCGCCCGCGGCGGGAGCAGGGAGAGTGGCACTGGGGGGCGGCCGACCCAGCCGACACCGCCAGCGGGGGCCGTCCCGCTCCTCCCGCGACGCCCGCCGCGCCGCGCCCGGCGCGGCCGACCGACATGCAGGGCGGCGGCGAGCCCGGGCCGGCCCCAAGCGTGGAGGGTCTCTCCCCCGCCGCGGCCGCGTCGCTGCGGACCACGCTCGAAGCCCGGGCCGCGACCGCCGACGCGCTCGAGAGCGGCGGCCGCGAGTCCGGCCGGCTGGTGGTGGGCGGAGGAGGGAGGGAGGGAGGAGGGAATGAGGAAGGAGGGAGGGAGAGGACGCGGGGGCGGCGGTTGACCGGGGGGCGGCCGCCGCGGCGCCGAGCGATCCACGAGGAGGACAAGAATGTCGCCCGGGCGCGCGGGCGCGGGCGGGCGCGCTCCCGGCGGCGGCGGCAGGAGGCGAGGGCCTCGACGTCTCCCCCGAGCACTCGCACACCTTGCGCCATGATGCTCTCGGCCCCCCACCCCCACCCACCCCCCGCCCCCGGCGACCTGTTCGACCTCCCCCGCCTGGACGAGCTCCCGTCGCTCGACGCGTCGCTCTTCTCCGCGACGCTCGCCGCCGCGTTCGCCCTCCCGCCCCCGCGCGCCGGCGGCCCCCCCCGCCGGTCCACCACCACCCCCACCTCGGGCGGCCTCATCACGTACGGCAGCGGGGCGGGCGCGGCGGGCGACCAGGGCGCGTCCGCGCAGCCGCCGGCCGCCGCGGCCGCGGCGGCGGCATTCGGGGCGCCGCCCGCGTTCTTTGGCGGCGCGCCCTACGCCGCGCCCTCGTACGGATCTTTGCTGTTCGACCCGGCCACCGCGGCGGCGCTGGGTGAGGAGGAGGGGGGGGGGGGGGGGGGGCCGGCGCCGACAACAACCCCCACCCGGACCCCCCCCCCCGCCCCCGCCGGCCCCGGGGGGGGGCGGCCGCGACTCGGGGTCGCGCCGCGGCCGGCGGCGGTCGCGCGAGCTCGCCCGGGCAGGGGGGCGCGCCGCGGTCAGCGAG
>Ga0315291_10002951_pt1 | contig 22049 bp, 25 predicted proteins | sample YL17G12_20_MG_FD_203070 | JGI IMG/M metagenome (GOLD analysis project Ga0315291, IMG submission 203070) | Sediment microbial communities from Yellowstone Lake, YNP, Wyoming, USA - YL17G12_20 | ecosystem: Environmental > Aquatic > Freshwater > Lake > Sediment | place: USA: Wyoming | collected... | reverse complement strand
AGCTTACTTTCACCCCAACAAGCATCACTTGCTCCCAAATATAATGCTGGGAATGTTATTGCTTTTCGAAACGAGACAAGCCAAAAAATCATCACCACTCATCGAATAGTTGGAACAAGAATCAAAAATGGAGAAGTTTTTTACCAAACCAAAGGTGATGCCAACAACACTCCTGATAGCCAGTTGGTTGCAGAAAAAGATGTGATTGGGACAACCTGGTTTTCAGTTCCTTTTATTGGCAAACTTTTTGCTTTTACTAAATCAAATGTTGGTTTCCCACTTTTGGTAATTTTCCCAGCATTCCTGGTAATTATTTTTGAGACAATTAATATTTTTAAGGAATTCAAGAAACAAAAATTAGCTTATCAGAACCAATTTTCTCCCAATATTGGCGTTTCGGGTTTAAAAATTTTATTGCCGTTGGTAGTCAGTGTTTTAGTTATTCAAAACTCTTTTGCTTATTTCTCTGATACTGCGACAAGTGCCAACAATGTTTTTACCACCGGCCAATTCGCCCCAAACCCGGGAGACATTGTTATTAACGAAATCATGTGGATGGGAACTCAAGGGGATGCAGCCGACGAGTGGATTGAGCTAAGAAATATGACAGGTAATACAATCAATCTTTCAAATTGGGTTGTCGATAACTTAGGGTCTGGAGTTACTAATAATATTGTAATTCCATCGGGCAAGAACATTGCCCCAAATGGCTTTTTCCTAATAGCGAATGATACTAAAGAAACAGGGAATCACAACATTGATCCAGATTTAGTAGTAAACGTTAGTCTCCAAAACCCAGGTGAGCAGTTGAGACTTAGAACTTCTGCAGGCGGAACCATTATAGATACTGCCGATAATGATAGTGGCGGTTGGTTCGCAGGAGTAGATCCAGGTGGTCAAAATCCAGAAAGATCAATGGAAAGGAACGATGTTCCAGGAGACGGAACTGTGGTTTCGAATTGGCATTCAGCAACTGCTCAAGTGAATATGGATCCGGGTGCTAGAGAATTAGCGACCCCAAAATCAGCAAATAGTAGTCCGTAATCTATGAAAAATAAAAAACTATTTAGAAAAATAAGTACGTTGATTTTAGCCGTCGCGCTGATTTTTGTCGGGGCGAATTTTTATGGGTCGGCAAAACCTTCAACTGTTCGAGCTTTTGGAGATCTTGTGGTTGACTTTCATGTTCCGCCAGGCCAGCCAATTTTTGTTGTAAACAATATGGCGCCAGGACAGATCGAAACTCGCAATGTTGATGTTACCAATAGCGCAACAGCTGTAAGACCGGTTGGGGTAAGAGGAATTAGAACTGATGGGGCAGGAGATTTAGAAAGTGTTTTGGAAATTGTGATTTCTGCCAATGGTACAGATCTTTATGGTGCAGGTGGAACTAAAACTGTTTCTCAATTTTTTACTGATAGCACCGGTCCTGACGGAATTTTCTTATTAGATCTTACACCGTCTGCTACTAAAACTTTAAATTTTAAGGTTACTTTTCCCCAAAGTGCTGGGGATGAGTTTCAGGAAACCAGTGTTATTTTTGATCTGAAGATTGGAATTTCAATTTCTTTGCCGGCTGAATGTGACGCAATCGATTTATTGCCCACTCCAATTATTGGAACTTCAAAGGCTGAAAATCTGACAGGAACACCGGGCAACGACCTGATTTTAGGGCTTGAAGGCGCGGACAAAATTGAAGGCAATGGTGGCGATGATTGTATCTTGGGCGGGACTGGCGCTGACAGAATTAATGGTAATAACGGTGATGATGCAATTTTTGGTGAAGATGGCGCAGACACTATTAATGGAAATAACGGCGATGATTTTATTGCAGGAGGATCAGGGGCTGATACTCTGCGTGGAGAAAATGGTCAAGATCATTTGATTGGGGGACAAGACGCAGATACTTTAGACGGAGGAAATGATAATGATCTTTTAGAAGGGGGAGATGCGGCGGATACTTTAAGAGGCGGAAATGGTGATGACACTTTGTTGGGTGATGATGGTATTGATACGGCCAACGGTAATGCCGGAACTGATACTTGTGATGCTGATAGCGAATGGAATTGTGAATTATAAAAGTACCAAACTGTTAGAACGTCCGCAAGTGTAATTGTATTTCACCCTTGGGGTGTAATACAGAACTTAAAACTTGAGCTTGAACTGGCCGCAAACGGAGGTTCATTTATCCTAGCCAATGGCGGGGAAAGATGAACCTTTTTGTTTGTCAGAACCAGGAATTATAAATTGCGAAGTAAAAATATGAAAAAAGAAGTATGAAATATGAAGTGCGCATTTCGAAATTCTTAACCGGAGGGGAGGTGATAAAAGATGAAAACTTTAGCTGTTTCAGCTTTGGGGATTGTTTTGGCTTTGAGCCTGACTTTCTCCCTTGCTTTAGCTGATGAGAATACGGCAACCAATGAAGGTAATGGAGCGAACTCTACCAATACTGCCATTGCAGCCAGTGTTGATGTCGCAGTTGTTGCTCAAAGTAACACTGCTAATATCGGCAATTTTGTTGTCGCTGATGCCAATACTGGCGGCAATACTGCCAATAATAACACTGGCGGTAATGTTGAGGTTGGCTCAGGCGATGCAACAACCAACGTCACAGTTGTCAACAAGGCCAACTTAAATGTGGCTGACATTAATACTTGTGGTTGTCAAACTGGCACTAACACAGCCCAAAACACTGGTAATGGTGTAAAATCAGACAATTTAGCAGCCGCGGTTAGTGTTGATATCGCTGCAATTCTGCAGCAGAATACTGCCAATATTGGTAATGCGCTGATTACCGGTGCTAATACTGGAGGTAATATAGCTAAAAATAACACTGGCGGAACGACAACTGTCAAAAGCGGTAAAGCATTAACAACAGCAACTGCCAAGACTAAGGTAAATAAGAATAAGGCAACAATTGGTCCTGGAGCGGTGTAATAAAGGCTCGAGCCCGTTTACGAGCCGCCCTTGACTGCCAACAGAGAGGGCGGCTTTTAATTTGGGGTAAAACTTGACATTTTAGACCTTTAGGACTAAACTATCGGTTGATAAATTAGCCACTGCCTAAGAAATCTTAGGGAGTGGTTTTTTGATGGATGAGATATCTTGTAGGAAAAGTTATTAAGCCGAAATTAATCCCGAAAGATCTTTAAAAAGTCTGACGGGATTTTTTTTCGAAAAATTATGGACTGAAAATAACAGGCAGAAGGATCCCGTAGAACCTTACCTCTCGCCTTTTCAGTACTGTCCGTACACGGTTCGAGGAGCGGTTTGACGGGACACCTTTCTGCTTCGCAGAAAGGGGGTGAAAAGAATGAAAAGAATCGTATTAAGTTTGGTAACGATTATGTCAGTTTTGGCAGTCGTTGCCGGTGTTACAACGGCATTATTCTCTGACTCAAAATCAATTGTCGGAAATAGTGTAGCAACGGGAACACTCGAGCTTACTTTGAATCATAGTGCCGGTAAGCCTTGGGCAGTTTCTGGTATGAAACCCGGAGATGTAACTGGTTGGGAGAGTATGGATATTTTCAATGGTCCTTATTCTCCTTCCCCACCACCAAGCCAGTTGCCGTTTGAAGCTAAACTGTCGCTCAACAAAACTGGTGGAAGTGATGCTCTTTGGAATTACCTCAGAATCGAATTGAAAACTTCGGGCTGGGATAACGATTGTACTAATGGGGACGGCGGCGAGAGAACAATCCATAATGGATTGGTGAATACTTACACCAATGGAACGGTAGTCAGCGACATTGCCTATTGGCATTTAGCCAACGAAGATGACAGTTCTGGACCACCCGACAACATTCGGGCTGGTTGGTCCGAGAGAATATGTCAAAGAGTTGGGGTTGATAATTCAGCTGACAACAGCGTTCAAGGTTCGTCAGTCACCTTTGACGAAGTTGTTGATGCTGTCCAAGACGACGACTAAGGACGAAGGTTTTTCGGGCCGCCAAAAATTTTTTGACGGTCCTATAAAGCCCTGGTAGGCACAAATTAAAGATGAAAAAAATAACAATATTTTTTAATTGGGCAGAACGTTTTCTTTGGCCAATTGTTCAGGTTGGTTTTCTTTTGGCGATCATTTTTGTCTCTCTTTTGATTATTTCTCAAAAATTTTCCTTTGGTGGGAATAAACTTCTAGTTGTTACCTCAGGCTCAATGCAGTCGGCAATTGGCGCTGGTTCTTTGGTTTTGGTTACTCCGATGAGAGAAATTCTTTCGCCAATTGGTGAAAATCTTAAAAATTTAGAAGTGGGTGATGTGATTACCTTTAAGAAAAATAATAATCCTAACGTTCTGGTTACTCATCGGGTAAATAGTGTCACTGTAAAGGATAATCAGACTCTTGTCGAAACTAAAGGCGATGCCAACAATGTGCCTGATATGGAGAAAGTCCAGACTGAAAGTATTGTTGGTAAGGTGCTTTTCGCTATTCCTTTTTTGGGCTTTCCGGTGGCTTTTGCCAAAACAATTCCCGGTTATCTTTTGATGATTATTATCCCGGCTCTGGCGATTATTTTTTCGGAAATTTGGACAGTCAAAGGGGAGATTGAAAAATATTATGCCAAAAAATTTGCTGCCAATATTCCGTCGGATGGAGTCCCCAGAACAAAAAGATTTTTCAAAAGATTGGGTAAAAGCCTAGCTGCTTTTTTGATTTTTTCCTCGGTTAGTCTGGTAATTTTGGGAGGAACGAGAGGGATGTTTCAAGATCAGGAAAAAATTGAAGGCAATAGTGTTAGCACCTGGACTGAAGGTGATGGTGATGGCGGAGGAAAGAACGGAAACCAGATTTTAATTTGTCACCAGACTGGCAGCGAAACTAATCCTTGGGAGGAGCTGACAATTCCCCAAAACGCTTGGCCAGCTCATGAGCGACATGGTGATATCCTTGGTCCATGTTCTTTGTCTACTGATGGTTTAACACTAACTTCTCTCACCGATTTGACTGGTACCGAAGAAGAAATTAGTCCAACGCCTACTCCCGAACCAACCGTTACGCCGACTCCAACTCCAGAGCCAAATGGTGATGAACAGGGGGGCGAAGGTGACAGCCAGATTCTTGAGTAAAATAGGCTTTCTTTCTCTTTTGATGGGAATGGCGGTATCTTTTCTACTGCCTTCTTCTTTTGCTTTAACCAATACAGTTGGTTCTTTGGAATTGACTTACGACAATGACCCGATTTTTTCCGAAACTAATTTGGCACCTGCAAATAGTGTCGTCAAAACAGTCATTGCAAAAAATATCGGCAGTTCCCAAGTGACAGTTGGAATTTCCGGAACTGAAACTTCCGATCCAGGGAATCTTTCCGATAAGATCACTTTGGTGATTAGTTCGGATGGCAGTGATCTTTATGGAGCAGGTGGTGCAAAAACCCTTTCTAATTTTTATAGTGACGGAGAAATTCAGTTAGCAACTCTTAATCCCAATCAGTCAAAAACCTTTAACCTGATGACGACTTTGGATTCGACTTTGGGCAATGAATATCAGAACCAAAAAGCGATGTTTGATTTGACCATCGGTTCACTTGGTCAATCAACTAATCCTGGCAGTTCTGCTTCTTCTTCATCCTCATCCAGCTCAACTAGTAACCCGAGTGTTTTAGGCCAGACAACCGGCGAGGTTTTAGGTATTTCAACTCTTCCAGCCACTGGTCTTTCAATCTCTGTGCTTCTGGGAACGGTCTCTCTTTTATTTTTGGGATTTTTGCTAAGAAGAGCAAATTCGAAGTCTTCTTCTTGAATCTTTGACAATTTAACCTAACTAAAAGTGATAATCCCTATTACTATCAATAAATTTATGACGCTGTAAACTAAGTTTATAAAAATGATAGGTCGTGCTTTGTGAAGGAATCCATAAAGTACCCAAAATAATGTGCCACAAAAAAGTCCGATCCAGGTTATTAAAGAAAGACCGGCAACATTCTGATTGATCCAGATCTTGGTTAATTGAGGAACAGTAACGATCACTCCGGCAACTCCGCCTACATAAACTAAACGATCAAAAAGCTTAATCAGTCCAGATTTAGATTCAGGAGAAAGGTGATTTTCACTGCTCCCCCTACGATGGAAATGGTGCAACCCTATATTTGTTAGCATTCTGGTAATCCCCGCCTATTTCCATATTATCATATAACTACTCCGGCCAAAACATTTTGAGTTTTTCTCTTTTTGCTTTACAATGTTTAGGTTGAAGGGAAAAGAAGATGGCCGAAATTGACGAAAAAATTAAAGATTTGAAAAAGCGCATTGGCGATCTGACAACACGCCTGAATATTGATGAAAAAAGAAAAGAACTGCGGGAGCTTGAGGCCAAAAGTGCAAAGGGCGATTTTTGGCAGGATCAAATTGAGGCTCAAAAAGTGATGAGGCAGATTGCCCGTCTGAAGGAAGAAATTGAGTCGATCGAGGAGTTGAATAGCCAAATTGGCGAAACAAAGGCAATGGGCGAACTGGTTGAAAAAGAAGAGGATGAAAAAGCGATTGAGGAAAGCTTCTCGGCAATTGAGAAGAAATTAGAAGAACTTGAAGAGCGTCTTTTTCTTTCCGGGCCCTACGATTCCGCCGATGCCATCCTGACCATTCATTCAGGCCAAGGAGGAACCGAAGCGATGGATTGGGTGGCGATGCTTGAGCGGATGTATTTGCACTTTGTCGAAGAAAAAGGCTGGAAAGGCGAAGTTTTAAATGAAATCCCCGGGGAAGAAACCGGTTTTAAGACAATAACAATTGTTGTCTCGGCACCTTTTGCTTATGGATATTTGAAAGGCGAAGCCGGCGCCCATCGCCTGGTCCGTCAATCACCTTTTAATGCCGACAACCTGCGGCAAACTTCTTTTGCTCTGGTTGAAGTTTTGCCCCAAATTGAAGACCAAGTGACGGTTGAAATTAATCCTGATGATTTGGAATTTGAGGCCTTTCGAGCCTCTGGTCATGGTGGTCAAAATGTCCAAAAAGTTTCAACGGCAGTGAGAATCAAACACAAACCGACGGGGATTGTCGTCACTTGTCAGACCCAAAGATATCAGGCCCAAAATCGGGAAAATGCCATCAAAATTTTAAAAGCCAAACTTTGGCAGGCAGAGGAAGAGAAAAAAATTGCCGAGAAGAAACAGCTTAAAGGCGAGCATAAAATTGCCGGTTGGGGCAACCAAATCCGTTCCTATGTTCTGCATCCCTATAAAATGGTCAAGGACTTGAGGACCGGTTATCAAACCAGCGATGCTCAAGCAGTTTTGGATGGTAAACTGGGATCGTTCATCGAAGCCGAACTTAAAACCCAAGTTATCAGTTCAGACTAAAGGGGAGTTGGGTGGTTTTTTGTTTTTTGGAAATGTTGTATCATAAAGTGTTAGAATAATTTAAGAAAACTTGCCCAGAATGGAAGAAGAAAGTCAACTGCCAACCCAAGGATCAGAGACAGTTAACCCAGAGCCAGAAATAGTTCACCCAATGGACGAAGAAAAAAGCTCCAGTAAAAATCCAACAGTAATAGTTATGACGCTGGTGGGGATTTTGGCCATTGGTTTAGGAGTAGTAAGTGGCTTTTTATTTTTTCAAAACAAACCTCATCAAACTGCTACCCAGGCTGCTGTCAATAAGGTTTCCGAGAAAGGCACGCCACCCCCGCCTCAACTTGATACCCAGACCTTCAGGGACAGTGCAGTTGGGGTGATTGAAAAAAACGATGCTAACGATCCTAATGCTCAAGGGACCCATCGTCTAGTTCGTGAAGGTGGCGAGTCACAAACTGCCTATCTTGTTTCCTCAGTGGTCAACCTTGATCAATATGTTGGGAAAAAAGTCACAGTCTGGGGAGAAACCTTTTCTTCCACCCAGGTCGGCTGGCTGATGGATGTTGGTCGAGTTGAGGAAGCAAAATAAATCAATCGGATGATTAAATTTTCAAAGGTCAGCAAAAAATTCCCAGAAGGAACGGTTGCACTTTCTGATATCACCTTCGAAATTCCCGATAAACAGTTTCTTTTTGTTATCGGCCCCTCAGGTGCTGGCAAAACCACGCTTCTAAAACTTCTCACCCGGGAGTCGGAGTCATCAAGCGGCTCAATTTTTTTGGATGAAGAAGACATTACCAAAATTCACCATTCAAAACTTCCTAGCCTGCGGCGAAAAATTGGCAATATTTTTCAAGATTACCGTCTGTTGGATGATCGGACTCTATGGGAAAATGTTGCCCTTGCCTTAGAAGTGAGGTCAAGGCCGGAAAAGGAGATTAAAACCACGGTGGAAAACGTTTTAGAATTAGTTGGGATCTCAGATAAAAAAGGGCTTTTTCCTCAACAACTATCCGGCGGAGAATTACAGCGGACGGCAATTGCCCGAGCGATTGTTGGCAGTCCGGAAGTTATTTTGGCCGATGAACCAACCGCCGATCTTGACCCGAAAAATTCCTGGGAGATTATTAAATTACTTTCCCGAATCAATGAACAAAGTGGAGCGATTGTCATTTTGGCCACCCACAATGCCGAGATCGTCAATACTCTCAAAAAGCGAGTAATTAGACTTGATCGAGGCAAGCTGGTCAAAGACGAAAAAGAAGGGAAGTACGAAAGTGTTTAAAACCACTTGGACCAACTTAAGACGAAGTCCTTATAAAGCTTTAGCCGCAGTTTTGGTTTTAGCCCTCACTTTCTTTTTGGTGGCTCGTTTTTCCCTTTTGGCAATTAACACCCAAAGTATCCTGGCTTATTTTGAAGGCCGGCCCCATCTTTCAGCCTATTTTAAAAATGACGTTTCAGGCGACAAAATTGAGGAAATCAAAAAAGAGATTCAAGATACAGGCAAAGTTTCCGAACCTATCCGCTTTATTTCCAAAGAAGAAGCTTTAAAAATTTATCAAGAGCAAAATAAAAACGACCCGGTTCTTCTAGAATTGGTTACCGCTGATGTCCTGCCAGCTTCTTTGGAAATTCGTGCCAAAGATGCCAAATTCTTGCCTGATTTGGCCCAAATTTTGAAAGCGAAACCTGAGGTTGAGGAAGTGGTTTTCCAGGAAGATGTTATCAAACAGCTCAAACAGTGGGTTAATGCAGTTCGCTTGGAAGGACTAGTGGTGATCGGCTCTTTGGTCACAGTCTCTTTGGCGGTTATTCTTTTGATTATTGGCTTAAGGATTGCCTCCCGGCGGGAAGAAATCCGAATTATGCAACTGGTTGGGGCTTCCCCTTGGTTTATCCGTTGGCCGTTTATCCTAGAAGGCGCGTTTTATGGGTTGTTGGGTGGGTTAATTGGCGCCGCCGTTGGCTTTTTGGTTTTTTTCTTCCTTTCGCCCTATTTTCAAAGCTCGGTTTTCAATCCTTCTTTTAATTTACCGGTTAATCCCTTTACCCCGCTGGTTTTGGCAATCGCCTTCCTTGCCCAAGTATTGGCCGGTTTTTTACTTGGGGTAGTCGGTAGTCTTCTTGCTCTCTGGCGCTATCTTCGCTAAGATTAAAAAAGCAGTGAAAAAATTTTTGCTTTTTATTCTCAATTTGATTTTACTTTCAACTTTGCTGTTTTCCAGCTTTTCCTTTGGGGCGGCTCAAAACAGTGACCAAGAGCTTCAAGAAAAGTCTCAAAGACTTTTGGAAATTCAAAGACAGCAAGCTCAAATCCAAAAAGAACTAGCTCGACTTTCCGATCAGAAAAGAACCCTAAAAAATCAAATTACTGCTTTTAACAACGAAATTTCTTTAACTGGTTTGAAAATTGAGGAAACACAAACGCGGCTTGAGGAAACTAGCAAAAAGCTTGAAATTTTGTTGGGGGAAATTGGTGAGCTTTCCCAAAAAATCGACGAATTGCAAGCCTCGCTTGACCATTTGGCTGGTGTTTTGACTGAAAGAATTCAAGCTACCTATAAAACTAATAATTTTTCAACATTTGAGCTGATGTTATCCTCAAACGATGTTTCCCAGTTTTTAGGTCGCCTGAAGTACCTGCAAGTTGTCCAAGAGCATGATCGCAAGCTTTTGTCCCAGATGCAAGACGCCAAGACTTCCTATTCAAATCAGAAGCAAGATTTGGAAGAAAAAAGAGCTCGGGTTGAAGCCTTAAAGAAAGAAATTGAGGCGGAAAAAATTAAACTGGAGGCTCAGAAGGCGAGTCTGAATAAGCAGCGGGCTGATAAACAGCGGCTCTTGGAAATTACTCAAAATGATGAGGCCAGATATCAAAAAATCTTGGCAGAAATTAAGGCTGAACAGGCGGCTATTCAGTCGGCAATTGCCCAGTTTATCCAGGGAGGGATGCCGGCTGGCGCGGATGTTAAAAGAGGAGAAATTATTGGTATTCAAGGCTCGACTGGTCTGTCCACCGGCGACCACGTTCACTTTGGCGTTTATACCAAGTGCGGTGACAATTGGTGCGCGAATAACCCCAGACCCTACCTTGATTCTGGTCAACTTTCCTGGCCTCTGGATGACCATACCATTTCTCAAGAATACGGCCAAACTGATTTTGCTCGCTCCTCTGGGTTTTACGCTAACAATTTCCATAACGGGCTTGATTTTTATGGTCCTTCTAATTCACCGGTCAAAGCAGCCGGCGATGGCAAGGTTTCCTATTCGGTTGACGTTTATGGAGGCAAAGGTGCTTTGGTAGTCCACAACGACTCTTTGATGACCATTTACTGGCATTTGCAGTAAATTCTTCGAAATTGACAATTTTAAAAGTAGTAGTTGATAATTTAGTAAATGGCTGAGGATTTAATTGCCTACATCAAAAACTGTCAGGCGCAAGGAATACCCCAGGATGTTATTGAAACCAATCTTATCCAAATTAACTGGACTAAGGAGCAAATCGACCAGGCAGTCGAGCAAATAAAATTTCAACCAGAAGAGGAAAAATCTCCTCAGCCAGAACTGAAAGAATCAGAGTCCTCAAAGAAAATCTTCGCGATTTTTGCAATCATCTTTTTCGTCCTTTCCCTTGCTGTCGCTGGTGCTATCTATTACTTTTTGTACCTCCAATGATCATTTTGTTGGGACGATATTTTAGAGAGCAAAACACCCTAGATTGCTCTTTTGGCAATGGTCTTTTACCGGGCAAAAAATTGAAATTTATAAAATGATAATTTTTTTGAATTGGTTAGCTGCTGGTCTTTGGGCCTATCTTATTTTTTATCTTTCCTCAAAGCCAGGACTGGCCGTTGCTTCTGGTTTTTGGGACTTTGCCACCCGAAAACCGGCCCATGTTTTGATTTTTTTGGTTTTATTTCTCCTTTTGGTCAAAGCTTTGGCTTTTAGCTTTAAAAAACTGAATTTTCCCCAGGTTCTTTTTTGGGCAGTGGTAGTCGCTTTTCTCTATGCCGTCTCTGATGAGGTTCATCAAATTTTTGTTCCTTTGCGCACCGGGCGAGTATTGGATATAATTTTGGATACGACAGGGGTGGTAATTGTCGCAATCCTATTGTGGAAATACGATCAGAATCTGCCGACCAAACTCAAAAAATTGCTTCACGCCTAAGCCATGACCTTGGTGATTACAATCTGGTTTGCCTTTTTGGCGGATTAGGCAGTGGAAAAACTACTTTTGCGGCCGGTTTTGCCAAAGGTTTGGGAATTAAAAAAAGAATTCTATCGCCAACCTTTGTCTTTGTCAGAGAATATCAAGTTCCCAAAAGTCCGAAAGTTTTCTACCACGTGGATTTGTATCGGCTGGATAAAGTTGAAGATATTAAGGGATTAGACCTTTTTGATTTATGGAATAATAAAAATAATCTGGTGATGGTTGAGTGGGCAGAAAAATTGTCTGGCATTTTGCCAAAGGGGCGAATTGAGGTAAGATTAAAAGTGATTGATGAATCAAAAAGATCCATTCAAATCGCCCGAATTTGAGAGAGCTGTCCAAATACTGCGGCGCGGCGGGTTGGTTATTTTTCCAACCGATACAGTTTATGGAGTCGGTTGCCGGGCCGATAGTGCTGGTTCAGTTCTTCGTCTATATCGAATTAAAAAAAAGCCCGAGTATCAACTTTCACCAATTTTAATTGCCGACTGGAATCAATTTGCAACTCTGCACTGTACTTCCACCCCTCAAATCAAAAAATTAATTGAAGCTTATTGGCCAGGGCCTTTAACTGTCATCCTTAAATGCCAAAGCGAAGTCTTTCCTCCGCCTCTTTTGGGAGAGAATCGAAAAATTTCCTTGCGGATGCCAAAATTTGAGTTAGTCCAGGCGCTAGTACGCAAACTTTTTGTCCCAATTGTCGCCACTTCGGCTAATTTCCATGGCGAAGAAACGCCAGCGAAATTTGAAGAACTTGACGCTGACTTTGCCCGTCTGGCTGATTTTGTGATTGAAGGGAAGTGTCAGCTTGAAAAACCCTCAACCATTGTTGATTGCACGGCTGATCCATTCAGAATTGTTCGACAGGGAGCGCTAACTGTCGAACCTTATTATCTTTGATTATTTTAAAACAATGATCTTATGTATCGATACATCTGATAGTCAAAAAACTGTGGTTGGTTTAAAAACCAAAGATGGAAAGTCGTTGGGTCGACTTATTGAAGAAAGAAAATACGGTTCTCAGGTGATTTTGCCGCAAATTACAAAAATTTTGAAAAAAAATAAAAAAAAATTAAGTGATCTGACGGCAATCGAAGTTAACGTTGGCCCTGGTTCTTATACAGGCTTGCGAGTTGGTCTTGCAGTTGCCAACGCTTTGGCTTGGGCTTTAAAATTACCAATAAACGGAAAAAAGAAAGGAGAATTGGTTTACCCAATTTACGAAAAATGAAAGTTTTTGTCACCGGCGGAGCAGGCTTCATCGGTTCTCATGTGGTAAGAGTTCTTTTGAACGAAGGGCATGAGGTGACAGTTTTTGATAATCTTTCAACTGGCTATCAGAAATTGGTTGATAATCGGGCCACCTTTATTAAAGGTGATTTAGCCGATCAAGACCGAGTTGAAAAACACCTTTCGGGCCATGACGCTGTAATTCACATGGCCGGCTTTATTGAAGTGGGTGAGTCAGTTAAATTTCCGGTCAAATTTGCCGAGAATAACATCGTCAATTCAGTCAAGCTTTTGGAAGCAATGCGCAGTGCAGGCGTTAAAAAAATTATTTTCTCTTCCTCGGCCTGTGTCTATGGCGTCCCCAAAAAGCTACCAATCACCGAAGATGATCCAATTGGTATCCAGCAAAATCCCTACGGGGCTTGTAAAGTAGCGATTGAGAATTTTTTGATGGTTTACCGTCAGCTTTACAATTTTGACACGATTATCCTTCGTTACTTTAATCCCTATGGTCCAGGCGAATTGCACCAGCCTGAAACTCATGCGATTCCCAATTTTGTCAAAGCAACTTTGGCTAGCAAACAAATTCCACTTTATTGGCAGGGCGAGCAAATAAGAGATTTTATTTATGTTGAGGATCTAGCCTCGGCTCATGTTAAAGTTTTAGAAATTGCTGGCTTTGAAGTTTTGAATATTGGTACTGAAACCGGAGTCAAAGTTGCCGATTTAATTGAGATGATTTTTAAAATTGTTGGTAAAAAGGTGCCGATTGAAGATTTAGGCGAAAGACCTGGTGATATTCCGGCCAATTTTGCCTCAGCTGGGAAAATCAAAAAACGACTAGGATGGACCCCTCAAACCACCCTTGAGGAAGGCTTGGGAAAAACCATCAAGTTTTTCAAAAAAGAATTGCAAACTGATTGACTGTTTGCGAATTGTGAGGCTACAATTAAAACTGAATGCAGATTTTATTTGATCATTTTATTCCCCATCATCGTAATAATCACAAGGCTCACGCCCTAAAGCCGCATTTTTTACTTTCCTATACGTTGCTGCTTCTGGCGATCTCTTATTCCTTCAGCTTCATTACTTTAGCCAAGCCTGGGGTTTTGGGAATTGCTTCTGATATTTCGGTATCCGAGATTATCCGGCTGACTAATGTCGAAAGAGAAAAAGCCGGGCTGACACCACTTAAAGAAAATACCACCCTGGCCCAGTCAGCCGGGGCCAAAGCCAGTGATATGTTTTCCTATAACTATTGGGCTCACATTTCGCCAACTGGCAAAACTCCTTGGGATTTTATCAAAAAGTTTGGTTATCAATATTCTGCCGCTGGTGAAAATCTGGCCCGGGATTTTGATAAAAGCCCCCAAGTGGTTGTTGCTTGGATGGCCTCGCCATCGCATCGCGAAAATCTCCTTTCTGATCGATTCTCTGAAATTGGCGTTGGGGTGGTTAACGGGACCTTAGAAGGTCGGGAGACTACTTTGGTAGTCCAAATGTTTGGTACGCCAGTAACCCAGCTTGCCATTGCCCAGAGGCCGTCAGAAGAGAAATCAGTCACTTCCCAACCGCAAGCTGTAGCTAAGTCGGAACAGGTTACCCCATCACCGCCAGCGGCAGAAAAACCGACGGTGGCTGTCGCTCCCCAAGTTGCCAAGGCTCAAGTAATTGATGTTGCAAAGCTTTCTCAAAAGGATAAAGTTTTCAACAATTTTGCTTTCCAAAAAACCCTCACTTTAATCTTGGTTGCCATTTTGAGCCTGCTTTTGTTAGTTGATTTCTGGTTGGTTAAAAAGAGGGGCTTGGTTCGCCAGTCAAGCTTGCCGCTTGCCCATCTTGGACTTTTGATTATTTTGTTTGTGGCGATTTGGTATACTAATTCCGGTCTTATTTTATAACCGCTTTGTCAAAACTACGCTCTTAGCAGTGTAGCAGGACAAAATCAGGTTACAAACTTCTGCCATCTGTTAAGTGCGAAGCGGTTGTAAACTTTAAAGAGGGAGCCGCGAATTTTCAATCCGCGGAAGTTTATGAAAAAAAAGCTCGCTCGCGATATTTCACCGACCTTATTTCAGTATTGTGTCCTTTTAATTGTTTTGACTTTTGGCTTATGGGCTTTTTTGACTGTCAGTTTTGATAGAGTTCTTCAGTTTCAAGTGATTGCCGCCCTCTCTGTTTTTTACTTTCTCTGGTCAGTTTTTTTCCACCTCCAGAGGCGCGATTTAACTTTTATAATAGTTGCCGAATATTTTTTCTTTGCCTTACTTGCGGCAACCATTGGTTATATAATTTTAATTAGATAGCTCTAAAAAAATGAAAGGCGTAATTTTGGCTGGCGGTAAAGGAACTCGACTTTACCCCTTAACATTCGTTACTAATAAACATCTCCTGCCCGTTTATGACAAACCAATGATTTTTTATCCAATCCAGACATTGGTGGAAGCGGGGATTGAAGATATTATGGTAGTGACCGGCGGAACTCATGCTGGCCATTTTATTCATGTTCTGAAAAATGGCGAAGATTTAGGTGTTAGACATTTAGAATATGCCTATCAGGAAAATGATTTAGGAGGAATTGCCGAAGCACTCTCACTTTGTGAAGATTTTGCTGATGGTGGACCGCTGACGGTCATTTTAGGAGATAACACAACCGATGCCAAAATTAAAAAAGAAGTTCAGGAGTTCGGGGGTGGTGCCTTAATTTTTTTGAAGAAAGTTGATGATCCCCAGCGTTTTGGTGTTCCTGAATTTGATCCCAAAGACCAGACGAAAGTTGTCGGTATTGAAGAAAAGCCCCAAAAACCCAAATCCAATTATGCCGTCTGCGGCCTTTATATTTATGACAATACAGTTTTTGACTATATTCGAAAAATTAAACCGTCGCCAAGAGGTCAGTTGGAAATCACTGATGTCAATAATCTTTATATTGCCGAAGGAAAGATGCACTGGGCAGAACTTCACGGTTTTTGGTCCGACGCCGGTACCTTTGATTCCCTTTACCGCTCCAGCAGATATTGGGCCGAAGAGAAGAAGAAATAAATAGCCTTTTTGCCTAAACCAGCCGCTTCGTGATAGAATTTTCATCGTATATGAAATTACTTGTTACCGGTGGTGCGGGTTTCATCGGATCTAACTTTATTCATTATTGGTTGAAAAACCATCCGGAAGATCGGATTATAAATTTCGATGTACTGACTTACGCTGCTAATCTTCTTAGTTTAAGAGATGTAGAGGCTAATTCAAATTACGCTTTCATTAAAGGGAATATTTGTGATGTTAAGGCGGTTGGAAAAGCAATGGTTGGGGTTGATATTGTTGTCCATTTTGCGGCAGAGAGCCATGTTGACCGCTCAATTTTAGGCCCGGCAATTTTTATCCAAACAAATGTTGTTGGAACCCAAGTGCTTTTGGATGCAGCACTTGAGGCAAAAATTAAAAGATTTCATCATGTCTCAACCGACGAAATTTTTGGGGCTTTAGAGCTTAATTCTCCAGAAAAGTTTACAGAAAATACTCCCTACAATCCAAAAAGTCCCTATGCTGCTTCCAAAGCCGCCGCTGATCATTTAGTTCGAGCATATCATCATACTTATGGCTTACCAATTACAATTTCCAACTGCTCCAACAATTTTGGCCCTTACCAATTTCCGGAAAAAATTATTTCTTTGACAATAACCAATCTTTTGGAGGGTAAAAAAATCCCTATATATGGTGATGGCCTTTACGTGCGTGATTGGATTTATGTCGAAGATCATTGCCGGGGAATTGAGTTAATTTTGGAAAAAGGAAAAGCAGGTGAGACTTACTTAATTGGTGCAAATAATGAAATAGCCAATATCGATCTAGCTAAAAAAATTTTGAAAAATTTAGGCAAAGATGATTCTTTTATCGAATATGTCAAAGACCGACCAGGCCATGATCGCCGATATGCGATTGATGCCTCAAAAATTAAAAAGGAACTCAGCTGGCAACCAAAATATAATTTCGATCAAGCACTGACAGCGACTGTTAAGTGGTATCAAGACAATCAAGATTGGTGGAAAAAGCTCAAAGACAAAGGGTTTGAGGAATATTATAAAAAACAATATGCCACCCGTTAATTGATGAAATATCAATACCTAAATTTTGCCGATCAAAAAGGTTTAATTGAAGGGGTGGTTTTGCGAAAACTGCCAATTCATCAAGATACCTCGGGAAGTTTGGTTGAAACCTTGCGCACCGATTGGCAAGATGTTTTTGACCAAAATGATTTGAAATTTGCCATGCAGTATTTTTCGGTTACCCCTTCAGGAGTAGTCCGCGACCTGGATCGCTGGCATGTTCACAGAGACCAAAAGGACCGTTTTATTTGTGTTTTTGGCAGAATTGTCACAGCAATTTATGACCCAAGAGAAAATTCCCAAACTAAAGGAAAGCTGAATTTATTTCTTATGGGTCCTGATAATGAAAATGAGATGTACCTGTTAGTTATTCCCGAAGGAACTTATCATGGTTTTATGGTTGTCTCAAAAAGTTCCGGTCATCTTTTAAATTTTCCAACCCAACTTTACACTGGAGAAGATGAAGGTCGGGTCCCCAATAGTCAGTTCGACTGGCAAGCTGTCAAAGATGACTTTAAACTCTAAAGGAAAAATCCCCATTGCTGTTGTTGGTTCATCTTCGATGGTTGGCTCACGGTTTTGTGAGCTGGCAAAAGATGATTTTAATCTTATTGAAGCTGACCTTGGCGGCAAAATTCCGATCGACATCATCAATCACCAATCTGTTGTTGAGTTCTTTGAAAGCCACGATTTTGAGTGGCTGATTTTGTTTTCCGCTTTCACCGATGTTGATGCGGCCGAAAAACAAAGAAATAAAAAAGATGGCAATTGCTGGCAGGTGAATGTGAAAGGAACGAAAAATGTCGCTGCGGCTTGCCGAAAACACCAAAAGAAGCTTGTCTATTTTTCCTCTGATTTTATTTTTGATGGGAAAAATGGTCCATATCACGAAGAGGATAAACCAGCCAAGAAAGCCCGAGAAATTTCCTGGTATGGTTGGACAAAGTTGAAGGGTGAGGAGGCAATTTTAGATTCTGGTTGTCAATATTTAATCGCCAGAATTTCTTATCCTTACAGGGCAAAATTTACCGCCAAAGTAGATTTTGTCAGAAATATTATTACCAGGCTTAAAAATCGAACGCTTTACCCAATGTTTGTGGACCAATTTTTAACCCCGACTTTTATTGACGATCTTGCGATGGCATTGCGGCAGTTAATAAAATCTGGTGAAATGGGGATTTATAATTTGGTTGACAATACCACTCTCTCAGCTTATAGTGCAGCTTGTGATATTGCCCAAGCTTTTGGTTTTGATTACAATCAAATTAAAAAAGGGAGACGTTCCGATTTTGCCAAAGCCAACCCTCATGCTGCCCCAAGGCCAAATTTAGGTGGACTTTTAGCGACAAAAATAAATCTAAAACTTTTGGAATGTGGTAGAATAATGCGAACTTTTGAGGAATCTTTGTCAGAATTAAAAAAACAAATGGGAGAAATTCAATGACAATTTCCATTGTTGGTACAGGCTATGTCGGTTTGGTCACCGGCGCGGTTTATGCTGACTTTGGGCATAAAGTTTTTTGTATTGATATTAATGCCAAAAAGATCAATGATCTAAAAAAGGGCAAAATTCCCTTTTTTGAACCTGGTCTTGAAGAATTAGTCAAACGTTCTTTGGAGTCAAAAAGACTTAAATTCACCAGCGATTTTGAGTCATCTGTTCCCAATTCGAAGGTAGTTTTCGTTTGCGTCGGAACACCGCCTTTGGAGGACGGTTCGGTGGATTTAAGGCAATTATATTCGGCAACTGAGGCGGTTGCCCGGCACCTCAAGGGTCAAACGATTATTGCCATTAAAAGCACAGTTCCAATTGGAATCGAAGTTGAATTAGAAAAGATTATTCATAAAAATTCCAAAAATCATTTTGAGATTGTGGCTGTTCCTGAGTTTTTAAGAGAAGGAACTGCCCTTGAGGACACCTTACATCCAGACAGGATCGTCATCGGCGCCAGAAATCCAGGCGGGAAATCAGTTGATGTGATGTTGGATTTACACAAACATTTTTCTGGAGAGCGAATAATTTGTGACCTGCGGTCGGCCCAACTTGTCAAATATGCAGCCAATTCACTCCTGGCAACCAAAGTTTCTTTTGCCAACGCAGTTGCATCCTTGTCAGAAAAAATTGGCGCTGATGCCGAGAAAGTCTTACATGGTGTAGGGTTGGACAGGAGAATTGGCCGAGCATTTTTGTATCCCGGAGTTGGCTATGGGGGTTCGTGTTTGCCAAAAGATGTTTTAGCGTTTGTTGACGTGGCGGCAAAATTCGGTTATGACTTCGGTTTATTAAAAGAGGTCGATAGAGTCAATCAAGAGCAAATCGAAAATTTTGTTAAAAAAATTCGTCAAGCGCTGGGCGGTACTGTTGAGGGAAAAATGATTGGTATTTTAGGATTATCGTTTAAACCCGATACTGATGATATTCGAGAAGCCCCAGCGATAAAGATTATTAATATTCTTCTTAAGCAAAAAGCAGAAATTGTCGCTTATGATCCTGTTTCTATCCCGAGTGTCAAAAAAGTTTTTCCAAACCAAATGAAATTCGCTGCGGATCCTTATGAGACGGCTAAAGATGCCGATTGTTTAGCGGTAGTCACAGAATGGAATGAATTTCGCGATTTGGATTTTTTTAAAATTAAAAAGTTAATGAGATCTCCAGTTATCGCTGACGGTAGAAATATCTATAATGCTGAAAAAATCAAAGGAATGGGTTTTGTTTATTTTGGGGTTGGTCGCTGAATAATTTCCATGCCTAAAAAAGTCCTCATCACCGGAATTGCGGGATTTGCCGGCAGCCACTTAGCAGAGTATTTACTTTCCCAAAAAATCCAAGTTTCTGGAATTGTTAAAGACGATCAAATTGCCAATATCTCCCATTTGCAAAAGAAAATTGTTCTTCATCGTTGCGATCTTTTGAATCCCGACAAAATACTTGATGTTTTAGAAAAGATAAAGCCAGATGTCGTTTTTCATCTTGCTGGTTTTACAATTCCCCGACTTTCCTATGATGCACCTGAAGACGTGTTTCGAATCAATGTTTTTGGCCAAATTAATATCTTTGAAGCAATCAGAAATTTAAAGCTTCAGACCAAAGTTTTGATTGTTGGTTCCTCAGAAGAATATGGCATAGTCAAAAATCCAAAAAGACCAGTTAATGAGGATGAACCCTTAAATCCGGTTAGCCCTTATGCCGTCTCCAAAATTGCTCAGGATTTTTCCGCCCTTGCCTATTTTCACACTTACGGGTTGCCAATTGTCAGAATTCGTCCTTTTCCCCATCTTGGGCCAAGATTGGATGAGAGATTGGCCGTCTCATCCTTTGCCAAACAGATTGCCCAAATAGAAAAGGGGATTCAAGAAAGAGTTATAAAAGTCGGAAATTTGAAAGCAAAAAGAGATTTTTGCGATGTTCGGGATATGGTTTATGCTTATTTTTTGGCCAGTCTTAGATGCCAGCCCGGCGAAGTTTATAATGTTGGTTCTGGGAAATCCTATTCCCTTTTGCAAATACTTGAGATTTTGTTATCATTAGCCAAAGTCAAGATAAAAATTGAAGAAGACCAAAGTCTTTTTCGGCCAATTGATGTACCGGAAATAATCTGCGATTCGAAAAAATTCCAAAAAGCCATCGGTTGGCGACCAAAAATCAAAATTGAAAAGACTTTAAAAGATACCTTAGATTATTGGAGAGGAAGAATTAATGATTAAAAAGGTTCTCATTTCTGGTATTACCGGGCAGGACGGTTCTTATCTGGCCGAGTTTTTGCTCAAAAAAGGCTACAAAGTTTATGGTCTGACTCGCCGGACTTCTACCCCAAATTATGAGAGGATCAAGCACATCGTTTCAGAAATCGAACTAATTCCGGCAGATTTGTTAGATCAACATTCTCTCACCTCAGCCGTCCAATCTGCCAAGCCCGATGAAGTTTATAATCTGGCTGCTCAATCCTTTGTGACCGTTTCTTGGCATCAACCGGTTTTAACTGGCGAATTTACCGCCTTGGGGGTAACCAGAATGCTTGAAGCCGTCAAATTAGCCAAACCAGACACTAAGTTTTATCAGGCGAGTTCATCGGAATGCTTTGGTCGAGCAGAAGAGGTGCCTCAAACTGAGAAAACACCTTTTCATCCTCGTTCACCTTATGCAGTTGCTAAAGTTTATGGCCATTGGATAACTGTTAACTATAGGGAATCTTTTGATATGTTTTGTGTTTCAGGTATTTTGTTCAACCACGAAAGTGAAAGGCGTGGTTTAGAATTTGTCACTCGAAAGGTAACTAATAGCGTGGCCAAAATTAAACTTGGCTTACAGGACAAACTTCATCTTGGTAATCTAGATGCCAAACGCGATTGGGGATACGCTCCAGACTATTGTATTGATTTGGATACAAGTATTTTAACAAACAAGGGATTTAAATATTATGATGAGATTCATGAGGGGGACGTAGTTTTAAACTATAACAGTAAAAAAGACAGATTAGAAGAGGATGAAGTTTTAAGAAAGATTCTGCTTAACCATGATGGTGATATGTGTGTATTTGAGGGGAGAGGTATCAAATTAAAGTGTTCACCAAATCATAGAATTTATTACCAGAGGAAAAGTAAAAATAGCAAAGGTGGTTGGAGTGATTGGAAAGTTACAGAAGCGGAAGATTTTTATAAGATGATAAAAGATTTGAATGTCCGAACTAAATATGATTTTCGTTTACCCCATACTCAAAATTATTATAAAAAAGATCTCCCAAATAAGGACGAGTGGTTTAAATTGATAGGCTACTTAGTAGCTGAGGGGTCACGGAAGGACAATAACGGGAGTTTAACAATCAGTTTATCACAATCAAAAAAGGTAAACAGAAAAGTCTACAATGAGATCAAAGATTGCTTGGGACAGCTAAGACTAAAATTTAGGGAAAGAGAACGAACTGATGGTGTTAGTGAATTTATATTCGATGCTAAGAGCTCAAATGAAACCGTTGAGTATTTTGACGGTTTCGATATTCATAGCTTGCCTGTTTGGATCTTCAAGGCTGGAAGCAGACAGATGGAACTCGTTTTGAAAGCTATGATGGACGGTGACGGTTCTTGGGGAGCAATGACCTACATTTCAAAAAGAAAAGATTTGGTTCATTCTTTTCAAACACTGGCTACGATTTTAGGTTATAGAACTATAGTACATAATCGAAAGTCAGGAACATTTGAAACAGT
>Ga0315291_10002950_pt1 | contig 22051 bp, 17 predicted proteins | sample YL17G12_20_MG_FD_203070 | JGI IMG/M metagenome (GOLD analysis project Ga0315291, IMG submission 203070) | Sediment microbial communities from Yellowstone Lake, YNP, Wyoming, USA - YL17G12_20 | ecosystem: Environmental > Aquatic > Freshwater > Lake > Sediment | place: USA: Wyoming | collected... | reverse complement strand
TGCCGCCGGAGTACCGGGAGATGCGCGTGGCGGCGCTGGTGCGAGGCGCCGCTTTTGCGCGCGATATCGGCGTTGCCTCCATCACCACCCACGCGGGATTCATCCCCGAGAACCCGCGCGACCCGCTGTACGCGGGCACCGTCGGCGCCCTGCGCCGCATCGCCGAGCGCTGCAAGGAGCTGGGCCTGAGCTTCTGCTTCGAGACCGGCCAGGAGACGCCGATCACCCTGCTGCGCGTCATGACCGACATCGGCACCGGCAATCTCGGTGTCAACCTCGACCCCGCCAACCTGCTGATGTACGGTAAAGCCAACCCCGTGGACGTGCTCGACATCCTCGGCCCCTACGTGCGCGGGGTTCACGCCAAAGACGGGGAGTACCCGACCGAGCCGGGCAAGCTGGGCGTGGAGAAACCGCTGGGCGAGGGGCGCGTGGGATTCGACAGGCTGATCCCGAAGCTCAAGCGCTGCGGCTATGCGGGCGCTCTCACCATCGAGCGTGAGATCTCGGGCGACCAGCAGGTGCGCGACATCCGCCGGGCGATGGAGATCTTGACGCCCCTGTGTGGCTAGGCTTCGGCCGCCACGTCGCTAGGCCTACCGGCCGGGATGGCGGTCGAAGAGCTGCCCAGCGGTCGGTTTGCGGCACCAGGCTAGGAAGCTTCTGGGCTTGGGGCATCCGGCGTCCGTCCCATCTCTACGGTTTGAGGCGTTGATTCGGCGCACCAGGAGCCAGGAGGTGCGGGGAAGTGGTTGAACCCACCCTTCGATCAGCGCGCCAAGAGAGAAAGCTTTGGGGGATTCAGAGCTGTACGCCCAAGAGATTGCAGACGTGCACACGCACAGGGTCGTAGTTGTCTTGGAGAACTTGCCGGGCTGCCTCTGGCGTGATCTGAACGCAGTTGTAGCGAGCCCTTCGGCTTGCCATGTACAATAAGAGATAGTCGCTTTCGATCGCGCCCAAGTGCAGCGACACCTCGCTATTGCGTTTGGGGTGACTGGTGCAGTGCCTGTTGCGACGCGCGAACTCGGCCTCGACGAGGTGAAGCGCCGTGTAGAAGGCCACGGTGACAGCCCAGTCGCAGCACTGGGCTGGGGGCTGGAGATCAATCCCTGCCAGGAACCTGGCGTTCCTTCTTGCTTGTGCGACGTGGTCTGATTCGGCAGGCATCTGGGTTATGTTGGATCCTATTCCGACAACGCGGGCGCGTAGCCCGAGTCCCGAATGCTATAGGCCGCTGGGTCAGCCTCGTCAATAATCATGAAATCAAACAAAGCGTCGGGATACTGCACCATGAGTTCGCAGGCTGCTTCCGCAAGTGCCCGCTCCACAATCGCGTCACGCTGAGGCAGCACGATCCAGAGATCCAGCACATCGTGCCTGAATCTATAGTACACTGCAGCTGATGAAGCGATAGCGCGCACCGTTGACGCAAACTCGCGTGCCAGACGATCATGAGGCCGCAGGACTTGCTCGGAAACGATGCGGGCAGCACTTGCACCACTGACCTGAAACTCCACGGTCTTCGTGTTCTGCAAGAAGAATCGTCTCTCGAAGCGAATCCCGATATCGGCACCTGCCGGCGACGCAACCAAGACTGGTGCGACCTCTAGCCTAGCGAAGACGTGTTCCACGCCGCCGGTGTCACCGCCGCAGGGGAGGTGGGTTATCGGCCCGCTGTCCACTCGGATTGCCACGCCCTGACCAAGCATCTGACGCCCCTATTCCTCGAGGTCCTTCATTTCCAGCTTCTCTAGCACGGCTTCGGGCAGGTGGATCCGCTGACCGCTCTGCTCCTCGTACGCCTTGACGTTGCGGCGCAGCATTCTACCGACCACCTTGGCCAGCTGAGGGCTAAGGTGCACCGTGGCTACAACAGTGGGCGGTGACTCCGGGCCGTCAACCAAGCTGAAGTCAAGCTTGAAGTCGTAGACCTGGACGGTAAATGCAACGTGGTTGGCATAGTACACGGGTGCTTTGGCTGCTTGGACGTCTTGGGTACTGCTCATCAAGTGCTCCTCAATCGACGTTGTCGTTTGGCTAAGCTACATTATACCATGCCGAAACCCTGGCTGCTAGCGCGACGCTCAAGAAGGGTGTGTTCGCGGAGAGTGGGAATGGGCCGCGAAAACTTGTACGGGCGGCTCTCCTGAGCCGCCCGTTCCCAGCCGGGGGCGGCTGGGCCACATGCGGGTGCGCAACCCACCCACCCACTAAGATCGAACACACCCGCTCAAGAACGCGGATGAACGTGATGCGCGTCCCTTCTGTCAACCGCGCCTCGTCTAGCCCTCAGCCTCAGGCTCCAGGAAGCGGCCGATGCCGCGGAACTTGGCATAGCGGCGGCGGACGAGGTCGTCGGCGCTCATCGCGCCCAACTGGTCGAGGATGCGGATGAGCGAGTCCTTGATGCGCTCCGCGGTGCCGGCGGGGTCGCGATGGGCGCCGCCCAGGGGCTCGGCGATGATCTCGTCGCCGATGCCAAACTCGCGAGCGTCCTGAGCGCTCAGGCGCAGCGCCTGCGCGGCCTCGGGCGCGCGGGAGGAGTCGCGGCCGAAGGCGTCGAGAATGGCGGCGCACCCCTCGGGCGGTATGACCGAGTAGGTGGAATGCTCGAGCATTATCACCCAGTCGCCGACGCCGATGCCGATGGCGCCGCCGCTGCCCCCCTCGCCGATGACGATGACGGCGATAGGGACGCGCAGGGAGGACATCTCGGCCATGTTGCGCGCGATGGACTCGCAGATGCCGCGCTCCTCGGCCTCCAGGCGGGACTCGGCGGCAGGGGTGTCGATGAACGACACCAGCGGGTGGTTGAACTTCTCGGCGAGCTGGGCGACGCGCAGGGCCTTGCGGTAGCCCTCCGGCCGGGCGCTGCCGAAATTGCGGAACTGGCGCTCCTTGAGGTCGCGGCCCTTCTGGTGCCCGATCACGGCCACCTGGCGTCCGTCGAGCCGGGCGAGGCCGGCCACGATCGCGGGGTCGTCGCCGAAGCGGCGGTCGCCGTGCAGCTCGACAAAGTCCTCGAACATGAGCCGGACATAGTCCATGGTGTACGGGCGGCTCGGGTGGCGTGCCATGAGCACCTTGTCCCACGGTGACAGGCTGGAGAAGATCTGCTCGGACAGCCGGTCGCGCCGCGCCTTGAGCCTGGCGATCTCGTCCTTGACGCGGGTGGCCTCGGCGGACTTGTCCATCCCGCGGGTGATGATGGAGCGCTCGAGCTCCTCGAGCTGACGGATGTTCTCCTCCAGCTCCTGCAGGGGGCGCTCGAACGGCAGCCAACGACTCGGGGACTGCATCAGAAAACCCCTCCGCACGCGCGCGACGCGAGAGCGTTGTGGGAGAAACACAGCCGGGGCTTGCCCGCCGGCCGTTGGGCGGGGCGGGCGGGCAGGGACTGTCCCCGAATGGGGACTGTCCCCTTCCGGGCGGGTACAGTCCACGAGGCTCTGCCTTCCCGTTGGGGTGGCAACGCCTTCCCCAGAGGGATAGGGACAGTCCCCGCCCGCCGCACGCGGTTTACCTCGCGCGCTCGCATCACAGCATCCACCCCAACAGCTTGACGATCGTCGGCTGCAGCTCGCGGCGGTGGAGCACCAGGTCGAGCATCCCGTGCTGCAACTGGAATTCGGCGGTATGGGTTCCGGGCGGGAGCTTGATCTTCAGGTTCTGCTCGATCACGCGCGGCCCGGCGAAGCCCACCAACGCGCGCGGCTCCGCGAGCATGATGTCGCCCAGGAAGGCGTAGCTGGCGAGCACGCCGGCGGTGATCGGATCGGTGAGCACGGAGATGTAGGGCCGGCCCGCGAGCGCGAGTTGCCTGGCGGCGGCCGCGGTCTTGGCCATCTGCATCAGCGACAGCAGGCCCTCGTGCATGCGCGCCCCGCCCGAGCAACTGAACAACACCACCGGCAGCCCCGCCTCCCGCGCGTGCTCGAAGGCGCGCGCGACCTTCTCGCCGACGACCGAGCCCATGCTCGCCATGATGAAACGGTAGTCGGAGGAGCCGATCGCCACCGGGATGCCGCCCATGGAGGCCTCGCCCCAGACGAAGGCGTCGCGCAGGCCGGTCGCCTCCTGCATCCGGGCGAGGCGCTCGTCGTAGCCGGGAAAGGCGAGCGGGTTGGTGGGCGCGAGCGCGGCGTCGAACTCGCGGAAGCTCTGCGGGTCAGTCATGAGAGCGATGCGCTCGTGCGCGTCGAGGCGCAGGTGATGCGCGCAGCGCTTGCACACGAAGAGGTCCTTTTCGAGCTCCTTGCGGTAAAGCATGGCGCCGCACCCCGGGCACTTGATCCACAACCCGTCAGGCACTTCGTCCCGTTTTGCCCGGGGGTCGGGGGTGCGCTCACCGCCTTGTTTCTGCCGCCATCCGTCAGCAACCATATCGTCTTGCCTTGACACCACCCGCCGCGCTGCGATAGCTTAAGGTGCTACTGGCGGACGCGGGAACGCCGGTGCGCCGGCGACCGGGGCCCCGCCGCCCGCCGGTGCCACCCTGCAGGGGCGGGAGCGACTCATGTCCATAGAGCGAGAACGCACAGCGATCGACCAGATCGACGACCAAATCCTGGCGCTGCTCAACGAGCGCGCCAAGCTCGCCCTCAAGATCGGGCGCGCCAAGCGTCGCCGCAGCCGGCCGGAGTTCGCCCCTGCGCGCGAGCGGCAGATCTTCGACCGCCTGCGCGCCGCCAACCCCGGGCCCTTGCCCGACGACGGCCTGCTGAGCATATACCGCGAGATCATCGCCGTCCACCGCGAACTGGAGATGCCGGCCGCCGTCGCCTATCTCGGCCCGGCGGGGACCTTCACCCACATGGCGGCGCTGCGCAAGTTCGGCGCCCGGGCGGCGGCCTCCCCCGCCGAGTCCATCGCCGATATCTTCACCCAGGTGGAGAAGGGCGCGGCCAAGTTCGGCGTGGTGCCGATGGAGAACTCGACCGAGGGCGTCGTCAACGACACCCTGGACATGTTCGTCGAGTCGTCCCTCGCCGTCTGCGCAGAGATTTACCTCGACGTTAATCATTACCTTATGTCGCGCTCCCCGATCGAGCAGGTTACGCGAATCTACTCCATGCGTCAACCCCTGGCCCAGTGCCGGGTGTGGATCAAGACCAATCTGCCGCGGGCCGAGTTGCAGGAGGTCGCCAGCACGGCGCGGGCCGCCCAGCTCGCGGCCGAGGAGCCGGGCGCGGCCGCTGTCGCCACCGCCCTCGCCGCCGAGCTCTACGGGCTCGACATCATCGGCGAGCGCATCCAGGACTCCCCTTACAACCGCACGCGCTTCCTGGTGGTGGGCAAGCAGGCCGAGATGGAGCCCAGCGGCCGCGACAAGACCTCGGTCATGTTCTCCGTGCGCCACGAGGCGGGTACCCTTTACCGCGCCCTGGGGGTGCTGGACAAGTACGACGTGAACATGACCATGATCGAATCGCGGCCGACGAAGAAGACCCCCTGGGAGTACATCTTTTTCGTGGACTTCCAGGGCCACGCCAGCGACCCGTCGATCGCCCGCGCGCTGGAAGGGCTGAACGAGCAAACCCTATTCACGCGCGTCCTGGGTTCCTATCCCGAGGCGGAATAGGCCGCCACAGCATCGGGAAGCGCAGCTCCCCCTAGCCCGGATTATTCATACTCCGGTGGCGCAGGTTTTCAACCTGCGAGATTACACAGGATGCAATCCTGTGCCACCAGAATTGCAGTACGCGCACTGCGTTGGATTCAAGCACAGTGTGAATAACCCGGGCTAGCTGGAGCCGGCGGCGCCTGTCGAGTCGTCCGCCCGGGCGCTCGGCCCGGTGGGCGCGCCGGCCTGCGTTTTCTGCGCCTTGCGATGGGCCGCATCGAGCTTGGCGCACGCGGCCCGGTACTCGTCTGCATCCGCGTACTGGCCGGTCGCGCGCAAGCGCTGCATGAGGTCGCCCCTTGCTCGCAGCACCTCGCCCAGCTTGAAATGGGTGGTGACCTCGGCGCTCTGGGCGATGAGGCCGCCGGGGCGATTGAGGTAGGCGTCTATCTCGGCGACGGTGACGCCCTCGACGCCCATGGCGGCCTGCTTCAGGAGCGCGGCGGCAACGACCTTGCGGTCGCGGGTGAGGATGAGCGCCATGTGATCGGCGGTCAGTTCGGCGTACCAGCGCCAGTTTGCGAGCGCGCGCGCGAGCGGTCGCAGCGGCAGGGCAAGCAGACGCAGCAGCGCGCGCTCCTCGGTGTCGAGGCGACGGCTCAGGTTGCCCAGACCCACGTCGCCGGCCTTGATGCGGCCCACCTCTCGCGCGATGAGCACCCACATTTCCGCCGGGGTCAGGCGTTGGCGCACGCCCTCGGGAATCAGGATCACGCCGCGGACGGTCATCGCCGCGGCGCCCTCCTGTGTGATGGCTACTTCCGCGGCCACGCCCACCGCCCGTGTTTGCTTGCGCACTATGTCGGCGAGCTGCTCCGGGGCCTGTTGGCCGCGCTTGCCACCAACGCCCAACCGGCGCAGCTCACGGCGGTCGGCGGCAATCGTGTAAAAGATCAGTGCCAACAAGACCCACCCGCCCCAGGCTGCCATCAACTGCGTGCGCAGAGGCGTGAGGGCGAGCAGGGCGAGGACGACCGCCGCGAAGCCCACGCCCACGCCGATGGCGATCAGACGGGCGCGAGCCTCGTCCGGGTGGGCGAAATCCGCGGCGGTGAAGTGGACGCGCGGGGGCTTCTTGCGCTTAATTCTTACCTTTTCGGCCATGCGGAAACTAGCTCTCCTGCGGCCCCGGTAGGGATGACGGTGCGAAGGGCATGGGATAGAGATCGGCCAGGCTCACCTGCCGCCACCCGCCGCTGCCTCCCGCGAGGTAGATGGGTAGGTCGGCAGCGAACTCGCGCAGCACCTGGCGGCAGGCGCCGCACGGGGGCGCCGGCTCCTGCGCTTCGGAATAGATGGCCAGGGCGCGGAAGCCGCGCTCGCCGGCGGCGACGGCGCAGCCCACCGCGACGCGCTCGGCGCACATGGTGAGGCCGAGAGAAACGTTCTCGACATTGCATCCGGTGTAAGTCGCGCCGCCCGTGCAAAGCAGCGCGGCGCCGACGCGAAAGCGAGAGTACGGAGCATAGGCTCGCTCACTCGCGGCGCGCGCCGCTGTGACCAACTGCTGCGCTTCGATGGTCGTCATGTGCCCTGTTCAACCGCGATCATCGCGGGAGGACTCAGACTCGGACTGGTCCGCCTGCGCCTCGAGCGGTACGCGCGTGATGCGCAGCTTCTGTATGCGGTGGGCGTTCACCTCCTCGACGCGGATGCGCAGGCCGCTGGCCTCGATCTGCTCGCCCGCCTGGGGCAGATGCCCCATGTGATCGAGGACGAAGCCGCCGACGGAATCGAATTCGCCCTCCGGCAGATCGACGCCGAAGGCCTCTTCCACGTCATCGACGCTGGCGCGCGCATCAACCACGCCCTCCCCGGGGCCGGTCATGCGGATCTCCTCCTCCTCGCGATCGTATTCGTCAACGATCTCGCCGACGATTTCCTCCAGCAGGTTCTCGATGGTGAGCAGCCCGGCGGTGCCGCCGTATTCGTCGATGACGATCACCATGTGCACCCGGCGCTGGCGCATCTCGCGCAGCAGGTCGCCGAGCTTCTTGCTCTCGGGCACGAAGTGGGCCGGGCGCGCCACCGCGGCGAGGTTTGCGGCGGAACGTCCTTGCTTGAGCTGCCCGAGCAGGTCCTTGGCGTAGACGACGCCGGTGATGTGGTCAAGGTCGCCGTCGTAGATGGGTACGCGCGAGTGGCCGTGCTGGTCGATGACGAGCACCGCTTCGCCGGGCGACGCCTCCTGGGGCAGGCACACCATGTCGGTGCGCGGCACCATCGCCTCGCGCGCGACCTTGTCGCCGAACTCGATGACCCCGTGGATGAGCTCGGCCTCCTGCTCCTGCACCTCGCCCCCGCGCTCGCCGGCGGTGACCAGTTGCTTGATCTCGTCGTCGGAGAAGGCATGTTCCTGCACCGACGCGCCGCCGCCGACGATCTTGACCAACACCGCCCCGATCAGGAACTGGGCGATGCGGTTGAGCACCGCCCCCGGCGGACGCAACGCCGCGTGCAGCAGCGCAACCGGGCGCGCCACCCGCAGCGCGACGCGGTCGGCCTGGTGCGCGCTGTACGACTTGGGCGCGATCTCGCAGAAAACCAGTATCAGCACCACCGACACCGCGGCGCTCACCGGCACCCAGCCGACGCCCCACAATTGAATGGTCAGCGCGGTCATCAGTGAGGAGATGACCAGGATCGCAAAGTTGATGGCGATGACGAGGCTGCTCAGGATCTCCTGGCGCTGCTCGACCAGGTCCAGCAGCAAGGCCGCGCGCGCGTCCCCGTCGGCGGCGAGCTGGCGCACCCGCACCCGGTCGACCGAGACCAGCGCCGCCTCCGCGAGCGACACGAAGCCGAGCAACAGCGCTGCCAGGGCGATGATGATAACCTCGGCGACCGCGCCCGCCCCGAGGTACACCCCGGCCGCGGCCGTCAACCATAAAGAAGCAGGTCCGTCATCCATGGGCGGCGCCCGTCAGGGCTGCTCCTCTTCCGGCGCCGGCGACCCGGCGTCCTCCGGCGCGGATTCCTTGCGAGTGATGCGCACCTTGGTCACCCGGTTGCCGTCGAGCGCCTCCACGACCAGCGTCGCGCGTTCGGTCTCCACCGCGGCGCCCGGCTCCGGGATGGCGCCCAGCCGGTCGTAGATAAGCCCCGCCACGGTGTCGTAGTCGCCCGACGGCAACTGCACGTCCGCAAGCTCGTTGGCGTCGTTGATGGCCAGCTTGCCGTCCACGATCACGGTCTTGCTATCCACGCGCTGAACCAGCGCGCGTTCGACGTCGTACTCATCGTAGATCTCGCCGACGATCTCCTCCATCAGGTCCTCGACGGTGACCAGGCCGGCGGTGCCGCCGTATTCATCGACGACGATGGCCAGGGTCTGCTTTTGCCGGCGAAACTCGTCCAGCAACTGGGTGATACGCTTCTGCTCGGGTATGAAGGCGGGCGGGCGCATCACGCGCTCGACCGGGACCTCCGCCTGCCGCTGCTGGACGTAGGGCAGCAGCGACTTGGCGTGCACCACGCCGACGATGTGGTCGGGGTCGCCGTCATATACCGGCAGCCGCGATAGGCGGTGCTCGATGGACAGCTCCACCGCCTGGGCGACGGTGGCGGTGCGCTCGACCATGACCATGTCCGGGCGCGGCACCATGACCTCGCGCGCGACTTTGTCGCCGAACTCGAAGATGGAGTGGATCATGTCTTTCTCTTCGGGCTCGATGCCGCCGCGCTCGGCTTCCATTTCCACGATCGTGCGCAGCTCCTCCTCGGTCACCAGCCGGTCGCGGCGGTGGGTGACCCCGCCCGCCAACCGCACCAGCAAGTTGGCGAGAGCGGTGATGACGCGCACCGGCGCCCACAGCACGATCGTGAGCAACCACACCGGCCCCGCCGCCGCCAGAGCTACGCGCGCCGGATTGGCCGCCGCGTAAGTGATGGGGGTGATCTCGGAGAAGATCAGCAGCACGACGATGAGACCGGCGATCGCCGCCACCGGCCCCCACTGCGGACCCAGGTGCTCGGGCCGCACCGCCCAGCTCGTTGCCACCGCCTCGGCGGTGTAGTTGAGGCCGGTGATGGTGATGAGGATGGCCGTCAGCATCATGGTCGGCCGCTCCACCAGGGCGACCACCAGGCGCCCGCTGCGCGAGCCTTCCTGAGCCAACTGGCGCAACCGGTACTTGCCGGCGGACAGCAGCCCGATCTCGGACGCCGAGAAAAAGGCCGACAGCGCCAGCAGGATCACCAGCGTCACCAGCACCTGCCAATCGTACGGAGTCATTTAGATTCGGCCCCGGGGCTCACTTGCTCCGCGGGCGCGGAAGTGACGTTGACTCGCCCTGCGGCCCTTGTTGCCTCCTGTGGCCCTTGGCCTTGCATTTCGCGCATGAAGTCGACACGCGGTGGCGCGCCTGCCTGCGCGCTCCCGTTCGCCATCCGCAGCCCCGTACCTGTGGCGCAGGCGGCAGTACGGGCATGGCATGCCATGCCCCTACTGCTCCCGCCGCGGTTTGCCGCATGAGCGCTACGACAGAACCTGGAACATGAACACCGACACCGCGACCGCGCTCACCGCCCCGAGGATGACCTCGCGCAGGGTGTGGATGCCGGCCTCGACGCGGCTCTGGCACACCAGCAGCGCCAGCACCGCGGCGGCGCCGACGGTGACGATGTTGCCGCCCGCGTAGTACGCGGCGGTCGCCAGAAAGGCGGCCAGGGCGGCGTGGGCGCTCACCACGCCGCCGCGCGTGACGCTGCCCTTGCCGCCGCGGATCTTCGTCACCACCACCAGGATCATGATCAGCACCGCGGCGGCGAGCAGCACGTGCAGGATATTGGCGGGGTGCTGGTGGAGCGCCCCCCCGGCCACCAACTGGCGCACCCGCGCGCGATCGAAGAAGATCAGCGCGCCCACCGTCGCCGCGGTCAAGGTCGCCACCAGCATGGCGGCGCCGGCGACGTCCTTGGCGACCTTGGCCAGCGGGTGGTAACCGTCGGTGATGAGGTCGACCGTGACCTCGATCGCGCTGTTGAATAGCTCCGCCAGCAGCACCAGCCCGATCACGATGATCAGCGCGATGACCTCGATCTTGGTCACCCGCAGCAGCACGCTGAGGGCGAGCACCGCCATGGTGATGACCAAGTGATAGCGCATGTGACGGTGGGTGCGGATGACGTGCACCATGCCGTCCAGCGCGAAGCGGAAGCTATCGAGCAGGGTCCTCGACTTCATGATTCATCCCGCCCTACCGCGCCCGGCTGGCAGGGGTGCCCGGCGCCAGCCGCCAGATCTCGCGCCCGCGCCGCAGCATGCGCCGCTTTTCAGCCTCGGACTCATCCCGCCACCCGGCGAGATGCAGCACCCCGTGAATGACCAGCAGCGCCATCTCCTCGCCGAAGGCTCGCCGGCGCTCGCGCGCCTGGCGCCGCGCCGTGGGCGCCGCGACAACCACGTCGCCCAGCAGGTGCGGCGCGTCGCCTTCGGCGATGTCGAAGCGCGGTTCGCCCCCTGCACACGGGCGGCCAGTCGGCGGCTGCTGCGGGAATGCCAGCACATCGGTGGCGGCGTCCACACCCCGGTAGTCGCGGTTAAGCTCGCGCACCTCTTCGTCGTCGGTCACGAGCACGCTCAGCTCCGCCGTGGATGGCAGCCCCTCCGCGCGCAGCGCCGCTCGCGCCGCGCGCCGCAGCAGGTCCTGGTCAACCCCGGGGGCGCGTCGAATTGTGATCAGTATGGCCACTGGCGCGGCGCGCGCCCAGCTCTGCGAACTGGGGATACTCCACGCGCGTATGGAAGATTATGCTCTTCAGCAAGCGCAGGAAGGCATCGGTGATGGCGCTGAGCTCGCCCAGGGTGAGCGGGCTTTCGTCGAGCTGCCCGTCCTCCAGGCGCTCGCGCACGATCTGGCGCACCACCGCCTCCACCCGCGCCGGGGTCTTCTCCGGCAGGCTCCACACCGCGGCGAAGGCGGCGTCGGCGAGCATGATGATGGCCGCCTCCTTGGTGCGCGGCCTGGGCCCGGGGTAGCGGAAGCTCTCCTCCGGCAGGTCCTGGTTGCGGGGGTCGGAGCGCGCCTGGTGGTAGAAGTAGCTGACGAGGGCGGTGCCGTGGTGCTGGGCGATGATGTCGCGGATGACCTTGGGCAGCCGGTGCTGGCGGGCGAGCTCGTCACCGTCCCTGACGTGGGAGGTTATGACCAGGCTGGACAGCGACGGAGTGAGCTGGTCATGGACGTTGCCGATGCCGAGCAGCACCTGGTTCTCGCTGAACAGGTAAGGGCGGCGCAGCTTGCCGATGTCGTGATAATAGGAACCGACCCGCGCGAGCAAGCCGTTGGCGTCCACCGCTTCCGCGCCGGCCTCGGCGAGATTGGCCACCAGGAAGCTGTCGGAATAGGTGCCGGGCGCCTCCACCAGCATGCGCCGCAGCAGAGGCTCGTTGGGGTTGGCCAGCTCGATCAGGCGCAGGTCGGTGGTGATGTCAAACGGGCGCTGCAGCAGGTATATGCCGCCCACCGCCAGCGCCGGCGCGCCTATGCCGTACAGCAGGGAATGCCACGCCTGGCTGACGACCTGCTCGCCGCCCGACACCTGGCTCACCAGGAGCACCAAGGCGACATTCACCGCGCCCAGCAGGAGGCTGGCGCCGACCAACTGGGAGGGCGGCCAGATGTGGCGCACCAGCAAGAGCCCGCTCAGGCTGCTGCCGAAGGTGAGCAGGGCGATGGATAGCTGTCCCTGGGCCATGACCCCCACCAGCAGGCTCTCCACCACGGCCACCATGAGCGCGATGCGATTGCCCACCAGCACCGCGATGATCATCACCCCGGTGGTGACCGAGAGCATGCTCAACAGCTCCGCGCGCGGCCCGCGCAGGTTGACCAGGTTGACCGTGAACAGGGCGAGCACGCCGATGAGCGCAGTCAGCAGCAGCAGCCGGGGGTTCTCGTATACGTGCGGCTGCTGGCGGCGAACATAGGCGGCAAGACCCACCACCGCCATCGCGCACAACATGAATATGGCCGCCGTTTGCCAGGGGCTGGGGAGCGGGCTGAGCAGGCCCAGCGCCCGCAGAGCATCTAGGTCTTGGGCGCTGGCGATTTCGCCCTGGCGCAGGATGACCTCGCCCGCGACAACCGTCTTCTCCACAGGTTTGATCGAGCGGCGAGCGTCGCGGCGCAGGGTCTCGGTGGCCTGCGCGTCGTAACCGCGGTTGGGGCGGATGGCGCGCTGGGCGACGGCGGACACTATGTCGCGGGCCGGCTTTGCGAGGTCGAGCTTTGCGGCGGCGGCGGCGGCCTGCTTGCGGGCGGCCGCGACCTTGTCGGTCTCATCGGCTATCGGTTCCCGCATGAATTGATCGACGATTTCCTTGGTGGGCTCCGCCAGCGCGGCCAGCCGGTCGGCGCGCTGGGCCTGCGCCCAGGCCAGGGTTTCGCGCGGCAGCCGCCCGAACAGCGGATCGCTGCTGTCGGCGCGGGCGCCGCGGGAGGCGAGGGACGAAAAAAGCTGGTCCACCTCGCTTTCGGCGTGAGCGATGGCTTCGGGGCGAACCACCATCACCGGGGTCACCCATTGCTCGGCGCGACGCCGCAGGAGCTGCGTCGCCCGTTCATCGATGTAGGTGGTGGTGTGGGGGGCGCGGACGGTTTCCGGGCTGGGCTGGCCGGGAGCGAGAGACAAGCGCGTGGACTGGCGGCCATAGCCGATGACGATGGCGGCGAGCGCCGCGGCGGTGGCCAGGCCGATCCCGCCACGCAGCACCGAGCCGCGGCTGTCGAGGGCGGCGCCCAGGCGCCGGCCCAGTCCTTTGCGCAAGTTGACGATGGCAGACATGATCGGTGTCAGCCGCGGGGCGCGGTCGCCGAGTGCTCCCCGGTGAAGGAGGTCATGCCGCGGCCTCCGGCGATGCCGGGGCGTCGCGGCTGCCGCCATCCTCGTGCTCGTAGGCCTCGACGATGCGCTGCACCAGTTCGTGGCGCACCACGTCGGTGCCGCTGAAGTGGATGACGCTGATGCCGTCGATCCCCGCCAACAGGTTTCGCACGTGACTGAGCCCTGACTGCTGCCCGCGCGGCAGGTCGGTCTGGGTGATGTCCCCGGTCACCGCCGTGCGCGAGCCGAAGCCGAGCCGGGTGAGAAACATCTTCATCTGCTCGCGCGTGGTGTTCTGCGCCTCGTCGAGGATGATGAAGCTGTCGTTGAGCGTGCGCCCGCGCATGAAGGCCAGCGGCGCGACCTCGATCACGCTGCGCTCCACCAGCCGCTGCGCCTTGTCGTGATCCATCATGTCGTAGAGGGCGTCGAACAGCGGGCGCAGGTAGGGGTCGACCTTGGCTTGCATGTCACCGGGGAGAAAACCCAGGCGCTCCCCGGCCTCGATGGCGGGGCGCGTGAGGATGATGCGGTTGACCTGCTTGCGCTGCAGCGCGGCCACGGCGCAGGCCATGGCCAGGTAGGTCTTGCCGGTGCCGGCGGGGCCGATGCCGAAGACGAGATCCCGAGTGCGGATGGCGTCGACGTAGCACTGCTGATTGCGGCTACGGGGCTTGATCTGCTTGCCGCGATCGCTGACGAGAACGACTTCGGTGAACACCGCCGGCGCGCCGTCCGCTCCCCCTTGGCGCACGCTGCGCACCGCGTATCTGACCTCCTCGGGCGACAACGCATGACCCCGGCGCACCAGCCGCGTGAGCTCGGCCAGCAAGTCGCTCACGCGCCGCACCTCGTCGCGGTGGCCGCGAATGACGAGCTCGTTGCCGCGCGCCACGATCTGCGCGTCGAACCCGTGCTCTATCGCCTTCAGATTGCGGTCGTGGCTGCCGAGCAGATTCGCCACCTCGTCGTTATCTGCCAGCACCACGGTGACTTCTGTCTGTTCTTCGTCCAATCTATCCTCTGGGGAACCGCCAGCACTGACCCCAGGAAGCAGACTCCGTGACATGCAAACCCCCGCGCCCGGTAACCCCGGTACGCGGGGGGAAACGCCCATGTCGGCTAATCAACCGTTGTTGCGAGCATTCGCCTTGCGGCGGCGGCGTTCAGATGCCGCAGCCATGCGCCGGCGCCGATCGCTCGGCTTCTCGTAGCGCTCGTGCCGACGGGCCTCATCCAGCACCCCATGCTGCTGCAGTTGGCGCTTGAACCTCTTCAGCGCGTTCTCCAACGATTCGTTATCTCGAATCTCAACCAACGGCAAACATATCCCTCCCTTCGCAAAGTGACGCAAATAGGAAACTGCCGGAAAAGCCTGAGCCTGCTTCGACGTCCAGGCTTACGATCCTCCGCTGCGCCCGGGCCTAGAACTCCGGCTTGCCCATGGCCGCACGTCACGGGCATTATACACGGGGGCTCTGGGCTTGTCAACGCCCGCCCTGGCGGGCCCCAAATCAACCATATGTTCGCATAAATCGCGAGCCCTTGTGCTCCCACAATCGCCTGCCGCAGCCGGTTTGAAGCCCCGCTCTAGGAGTGTGTCCTCGTAATGCCAAGAAGCGGCGTTGAGACACAACATATCGTGGCATGATGGCTGGCCGAGCCACTATATATTGTGCCCAGAACGATTACAGGGACAGGCTCCTAGCCCGGCGGCCACCCCATCGCCCGTCCGCCCAGCAGGTGGACGTGAAGGTGGGGAACGGACTGTCCGGCCTCGCGGTTGGTGTTGATGACGACGCGGAAACCGCGCTCGGCCACCCCCAGCTCCCGTGCGAGTTGCGCAGCGACCACATGCAGGCGCCCGACCAGCTCCAGGTCGCCCCCCCCGAGGGCCAGCAGGCTCTCGATGTGGCGAATCGGCATCACCAAAACGTGCACGGGCGCCTGGGGGTTGATGTCGTGAAAGGCGACCACGCCGTCATCCCGGTAGGCGACGTTGGCGGACAGCTCGCCGCACGCGATCTTGCAGAACAGGCAGTCTTCCACCGGTTTCACCTCCCCAGCCACGGAGTTCGCGCCGCGCCCGCGGGCCTCCTGCAGGGGCACGGGCCGATGGGCGGCACGTCACGCCGAATGACTGCAGGCCGGAAAGCGGACGACCGAAGTGTGCGCCTTGACCAGCAGGTCGGCGCGAGCGCGCGTCGAATCCAATATGGTGTCGGAATGACGCGCTGCTGCCGGGGCTCGCGCGCGACGCAGCGGCCCGTGCAGGGGGATCGAGTGTCGAACACCGCGGACAAGGCGCCACAGGCGCATGCCGCCCGTGAGGTGCGACGCCTGCGGGCGGAGAATCGCAAGCTGCACGGCGCTCGCCAGGCCCTACTTGCCGTGCAGGAGGCCAGCGCGGCGGTCGCGTCGCGCCTCGATCCCGCGGAGGCGCTCCAGGAAGTCGTGGACAGAGCGCTCGAGGTCGTGGGCGGAAGCTCGGCCGCCATATTCATCGCCGGCGCCGACCGACGGCATCTGGAGCCGCGCGCGGTGGCCGGCGACGCAGCGCTGACGTCGGCGCCGCGCCTAAACATGCGCAGCCCCAACTGGCCCGTCCTGTGCCAGGCCGGCGGAGTCATAGCCGGCGACGCCCAGAGCCACCCCGTCCTAGCATCCGTGCAGCCACAGATGCGCGGACTTGGCATCAAGAGCCTGCTAGCCGTTCCCCTGGTCGCGCGGGGAGGGGTCATCGGGCTGCTGCTTGTTACCCACAAGCGCCGCAAGAACGCCTTTCGGCGTAACGACAAGGAAGTGCTGCGGCTGTTCGCCGACCAGGCCGCCGCGGCGCTGGAGAACAGCCGGCTCTACGCGGAGGCGGTGGATCGGTCGGCGCGCCAACGCGACCAACTGGAGCTGGGCAAGAAGCTGCTCGACGTGATCCGCGATCCGGCGGTGCTGCTCGACGCGGACGACCGCATTGCCTTCGCCAACCAGGCCCTCTCCAGCGTTCTGGGGTGCAGGCCGAACGAGGTGCTGGGCCGCAAGTGGCACGAGCTCGTTGACCCCGAAGACGTGGAGGCGATTCGCGCCCAGCGCGAGCAGATCGGGGACGGACCTGTAGTCAGCGGTGAGTTCAACCTGGTGCGCGCCGACGGTTCGCGCGTGCCGGTGCTGTTGAGGTCCGGCCGCAGTCACGACGCTGCGGGACGCTTGCTGGGCACCGCCGCCGTGCTGGTGGACTTCGCGGACCGTCAGCGCATGGAAGGCACGATTCACAAGCGCGACCACATGCTGGAGGCTATCGGCGGTATGGCCAAGGCGGTGGGCAGGGCCTCGGATCAGGAGCGCCTCGCGGGAGCGGCGCTGGACCGCGCGCTGCGCCTGCTGGGGCTGCAGACAGGGGCGCTCTATCTGACCGAGGGCGACCAAATGGTGCTGATCGCCGCGCGCGGCATAAGTGCAGAGCACCGGGCCCACGTGCGGCGCGTGCCCATCAAGACCGCAACCATCAGCGCGCGCGCCCTGCAGAGCCGCAAGCCGGTCATTTTCGCGGACATCCGACTCAGCTGCCGCCTCGACTCTGGAGTGCGACGCTTCGTCCCGCCCACCACCCACGCCCACATCACCGTCCCCATCCCGGGGCGGGACGCCCCCATCGGGGTGCTGATGATAGGCAGCCCTGACCGCAGCCCGTTCACGCGCGAGGCGGTGAGCGCGCTGAAGGTGCTGGCGGCGCAGTTTGGGGCGGCGGCGGAGAATATGCGCCTCTATCAGACGGCGCGCGAGCAAGCCGACCGCCTGACCACGCTCAACGAGGTTGCGACGCAGCTCATGTCGGTGAGCGATCCGTACGAATTGATGCGCATTGCGTGCGACGGGGTAGCCAGGGTGATGCGCGCGCAGCGGGTGATATGCTTCGACTATCAAGTGAGGGAGGGCGTGCTGATCCCTGCCGGCGGGCACGGGGTGAACATGCGCAAGTTGCGCGGCCTGCGCAAGATAAAGCTCCGGGATGCGCCGTTGATCGCCCTCGCGGTGAGCGAGCGCCAGCCGGTGCTGTGCAGCGACGTGACGGCGCAGAAATCGGTGCCCGCGGACTATGCGGAGAAGCTGGGCCTGCGCGCCGCCGTCGTGGTTCCAGTGCTCAGCCGCAAGTGGTTGTGCGGCGTGCTTGTGGTTGACAACCCCGGCGCGGGAATATCACTCGGCCCGGACCTGAGGGATATGGTGATGGCAATGGCCAACCAGGGGGCGGTGAGCCATGATAACATGCACCTGCTGCAGGAGGAGCGCAGGCGCTCAGAGCAGCTCAGCCTGACGGTGAGGGAGGCGCACCACCGCATCAAGAACAACCTGCAGGCGGTGTGCGACGTGCTGGAGCTGGAGCTCATCGACTGCGGCCGCGGGGACGCCGCGCCCACCCAGGCGATCGAGCACAGTGTCCAGCGCGTGCGCGCCATCGCCATGGTGCACGAGTTCCTGAGCCGCCATCACGACGTGGCGATGGTGGACGTGGCGAAAGTGCTCGAGCGGTTGGTGCCGCTGGCGGTGACGGGCAACCAGCGCCGCGATCAACAGGTCGAGGCCGTGGTCAAGGCGCCCTCGCTGATGCAGAGCGCCAAGCGCACCACCGCCATCGCCCTGATCGTCAACGAACTCATCAGCAACGCCGTGCAGCACGGATTGAACCATGGCAGGCGCGGCGCCGTCAAAGTGGAAATGAGGGACCGTAACGGCACGGTGTCTCTGACGGTATCGGACAACGGCTCCGGGTTGCCGGAGGGGTTCGATCCGTGCGTTCACGCGCACGTTGGACTGGAGATAGCCCGGGTCCTGGCGGAGCGCGACCTGGGCGGGAGCATCACAATTGAGCGCCCGCGCAACCGCAAGAGCGGCACGGTCGCGCGCATCAGCTTCCGGAAGTAGGAGCGGTGAAATGAGTGGCGGACATACCGTGATGACAGAAGAGACGGGACTCAAGAGCATGCGGATCCTCATCTGCGAGGACGAGGGGCTGACCGTGCTGAAGCTGCGGCGGCTGCTGACGGCGGCCGGGCACACGGTGGTGGGCGAAGCCAAGGACGGCGAGGAATGCCTGGCGCAGTGCGAGCAGACCGAGCCGGACGTGGTGTTGATGGACATCAAGATGCCCGGCATGGATGGCGTGGAGGCGACGCGCAAGCTGCTCGAGAAGCGGCCGCTGCCGGTGGTGATGCTCACCGCCTACAGCGACGACGAAACGGTGCGCGCGGCGACCGAGGCGGGCGCATGCGCCTACCTGGTGAAGCCCGTTAACCGCAGCCAACTGCTGTCCGCGCTGCACGTGGCCACCTCGCGTTTCGCAGAGCTGCAGCAGCTGCGGCGCGAGGTGGAGGACCTGAGCGAGGCCCTGGAGTCGCGCAAGCTCGTGGAGCGCGCCAAGGGGATACTCATGGATCGCGCCGGGCTGACCGAGGCGGAGGCCTTCCGGCGCCTGCAGAAGGCGAGCCGCGACCAGCGGCGGCCGATGAAGCAGGTGGCCATGGAGGTGATCGAGGCGGGCAAGCTGATGGCCCCGCAGGGGGCTTCCAGGCGCGCGACTAGGCCCGATGAGTCCGCCGTGCTGTAGGCCACAAGGAGCCATTCCTTGGCGCGGCCCGTGCCCGGTTTCCGCGGGTCTGCCCCTGATGCCCGGTAACACGTTTCTCTCGCAGGGACAGCTCTGCGCGCCTGCCGGATGCGGATAGATCTCCGGCGGGCGGGAATGCCACGCCATCTCAACACTTCGCAGTTGTGCCTTTGCAGTTGAAGGGGGACATAATTGCTATGCTACCAGAGACGCAGCAATTAGCTGTTGACAGACGTGGCGACGTCTGCTATGATGGTAGTGTCATAACTGAATAGAGGGCGAGTTGCCGCAGGGACGCGGGGCTCGCCGGGGGCCCGGGCGCCCATCCTCGGCATGTGCGAGCGATGGGCCTTTTTTGTGCCTGGGATGAGGTATTGAGCACCTGGGCGGTGAGCCGGCGGTTCAACAGACGCCAGCATGGCCCCCCTCACAAGCCCGGGAGGGCTTGTGCACCATGCCCATCAGGCAAGTTGCAGCGCTCACGCGAGCCGTCCAGGTGCTTTTTTTCTTCTGTGCGCCGAGTTGAGGCGCGATCACTCACCGGCCCCTGACATGCAGCTAATCCGGGCGGTTCCTGCCGCCGTCTGCGCCGGAAGCCTCGCAGTTGGGCTTCCGGCTTTCTTTATGCTAAACTTGCCGGCAGATCAATGCGGGAGGCGCTGCGATGAACGAACCGATTGGTGTAGCCGTCGTCGGTCTCGGTCATAACGGCCGCGCATTCTGCCGCGCCTACGCGGCGGACCCGCTGGCGCGCCTGGTGGCGGTGTGCGACCGCGACCCCCAGCGCCTGCGCGAGGTCGCCTACGAATACGACGTCAAGGGATACGAGGATTACTCGTTCCTGGAGCGGGGCGACATCCAGGCGGTGTCCGTGCATACCCCGGACCACCTGCACGCGGAGCCGTTCGTGCGCGCGCTGGAGGCGGGCAAGCACTCCTTTGTCGAGAAGCCGTTCGCCAATTCCCTCGACGACGTGCGCCGCATGCTGGCCGCCGCGCGGAAGTCGTCGGCCGTCACCATGGTGGGCCAGGTGCTGAGGTTCAATCCCGTTTTCCGCGCGGTCAAGCAGTGGGTGGACGCGGGCGTGGTGGGCGACCTGTTCTACCTCGAGGCCGATTACATCCACGACCTGCGCTACCAGCGCGAGATGGAGCCGTGGAAACTGGCGGAGGAGATAGCGCTGGTCGGCGGCGGCTGTCATCCCCTCGACCTGCTGCGGTGGTATGCGGGGGAGGTTGAGGAGGCTTTCGCCTACTCGAATCGCATCGCGTACGGCGAGATGACGCACCCCGCCACGGCGGTCTCGATCTACCGCTTTGCCTCGGGAGCGGTGGGCAAGGTCACGGCGCTGTACGGGTGCGTCAACCCGATGCCGGAGCTTTACAATCTCGGCGTTTACGGCACGCGGGGGACGGTGGTGCGCAACCGCCTCAGCCTCGATGGCCTGCACCAGTGGATGGAGCTGCCTGTGGCGCCGACGGGCCACCCCTTCGAGCCGGAGGTCGCTCACTTCCTGGCGTGCATACGAGAAGGCAAGCGCCCGATCGTGGACGCGCTGGAGGGCGCCAAGACCGCGGCCGCTGCGCTGTGCGCGGCCGAATCCGCCCGCACCGGTCAGCCGCTGCGGGTGCCGGCGCTGGGTGACTGAAGGCCGCCTCTGCCCGTGGCTCCGATGGCTCCGCCAGGCCCTGGGGCAGCCGGGCCGCCGCAGCGCGTGCCCCGCTCGGGCGCCCTCCCCGCGTGTTGAAAAGGGGTGGCCGCTGTGATATACTCACGCCGGGTCGCGTTGGGATTCGTGCGTGGTGACCCGCAGTGAGGGATGCGCCCGTCGCGCCTGCCTGACGCCGGCGCACGCGAGGGGAGTCGAGAGGTGAGCCTTCCATCGATGCGCGCGATAGCTTTGGTGTGTGTCCTGCTGGCGGCGGCTTCGCTGGCGACCGCCGACGACTACGAAGACGGCGTCGCGGCCCTCAAAGCGGGCGATTACGCAGCCGCGGTGGCCGCCTTCGAAAAGGTGACGGCCGCGACCCCCGCTTCGGCGGCGGCGTGGTCATGGCTCGGCGGGTCGCAGCTTCGCGCCGGACGCGCGGAGGACGCCATCGCTTCGCTGCGGCGCGCGGTGGCGCTGGATCCAGCTTCCGCCGACAACTACAACAACCTCGGCAACGCGCTGCTGGCCAAAGGAGATTACGCCGAGGCGGCGGCGCAGTACCGCAAAGCGCTGAGCATGGCGCCCGGCATGGTGGACGCGCGCTATAACCTCGGCAACGCGCGCCTGGCCGCCGGTGACACGGGTGGAGCGATCGCCGAGTACCGCGCGGCGCTTGCGGCCGACCCGTCGCTGGCCCCGGCCCACCACAACCTGGCGGTCGCCCTGCAGCGTTCGGGGGAGGCGGAGGGGGCGCTCAAGGAATACCGTGAGGCCGTGCGCCTCGCTCCCGACAACGCCGAGTTCCAGCTCGACCTCGGCCTGGCAGCGCGCGCAGCGGGGCGCCCGGAGGAGGCGGGGCCGGCGCTGCAAGCCGCAGCACAAGCCGATCCGTCGTCGTTCCTGGCGCACCTCAACCTGGGGCTGGTGCAACTGGCGCTCGGCCAGGCCGAAGCGGCCGCGGCGTCCTTCCGTCGCGCCGCCGAGATCCAGCCCGGCGATTTCGCCGCCCTCTACAACCTGGGGCTCGCGCTCGCGCGCCAGAAGAAGTACGAGGAAGCGATCTCGGCTTACCAACAGGCGCTGAAGGTCAAGGCGGTGGACCCGCGGGCGCTGTCCAACCTGGGCGCCGCGCACCTGGCGCTCGGCAAGACCGACGACGCGATCGCGGTCCTGCAAAAGGCGATACGTGCGGCCCCGACATTCGCGCTCGCGCGCCAGAATCTGGCCGTGGCCTACATGCGCAGGGGCGAGGACGAGCAGGCGGTCGAGCAGTGGCAGCAAATGGCGCGCATCGCGCCCAATGATGCCGTTGCGCAGGAGGCGCTCGCCGACTATTACTTCCGGCGGG
>Ga0315291_10002949_pt1 | contig 22055 bp, 22 predicted proteins | sample YL17G12_20_MG_FD_203070 | JGI IMG/M metagenome (GOLD analysis project Ga0315291, IMG submission 203070) | Sediment microbial communities from Yellowstone Lake, YNP, Wyoming, USA - YL17G12_20 | ecosystem: Environmental > Aquatic > Freshwater > Lake > Sediment | place: USA: Wyoming | collected... | reverse complement strand
ATGCCATATCTTTCGCCAAAGTTTTCCCTAACACAATATCGTCACTCACATCATTCCTGAATGAGCAACAGTACGAGACTCTAAGGTTTTTCGTCGATAAGATAATCCTAGTCTACGATAAAGATAAAGCCGGGAATTCCGGTGTACGAAAGAGCATAGAGTACTACGGTGAGAGATACATCGAACAAATTTTTGTCGGTGCCGATGACTCTAATACATATCTACAGATGCTGGGTCCTGATCGATTTGATAAATATATCAAATCGAAGGTGCCTCGTATACTCCAAAATTGATTATTAATAAATTATTACGGAGAATAAATGTTCGGAAAAGAGTTTCGTCCCCTGGATTTTAATAGCGTACTCGGTGTCTCCGTAGTGAAAAAGATCCTACAGGGATACCTATCTAAAAACGAGTACGATACTGCCTATTTATTCGTGGGGTCGTATTCATCAGGGAAAACCACTCTCGGTAGGATATTCGCTCGCAGTATTTTATGTGAGAACCGTACCGTAGACATGTCCCCCTGTAACTCCTGCCCCTCCTGCAAATCTTTCCTCGAAGACAGACACCCCGGATACCTCGAAATAGACGCAGCGACCAACAGTGGTAAAGACCGTATACAAGAGATCAAAGATAGTCTGAAATATGAGAGTATCGCCCATAAAAAGATCATACTGTTTGATGAGGCCCATGGGATCAGTAAAGACGGTAAAGACGCTCTCCTAAAGCAGCTGGAGACGGAAGATCCCAACATAGTGTTCATATTCTGTACGACAGAGATAGAGAAGATGCCGGAGACTATAAAGTCTCGATGCATAGAGTTCCACCTCCCCGAGCCCTCCGAATACCTCGTAATAGAAAAGCTCAAGTCCATCTGCGAATATAAGAAGATAACGTATGACCCTGAGGCCCTGGACATCATAGTCCGGTCCTCGGGCAGGCACTATCGGGACGCTGAGAATAAGCTCCGGCAGGTATCTATCCTGGGGGATGTGTCTGTGGAGAACGTCCAGCAGGTGGTGACTCTCTATGATCAGGAGATCGTGGAGATGCTCATGGCGCTGCCTAAGGACCTCAGCAAGGCTATGCTGATAGCGGAGCAGCTGACTACCAAGATGGACGTGCGTAGTGTGTATCATAGCATCCTGCGTATCCTAAACGACGCGATAAAGCTCTCTGTAGGCGTGCCTGTAGGTAGTGAGGCGTATGGCTCGCTACTGAAGCTGCTCAAGGCTCAGTATGCGAGTCTTTTGTTTGAGATGTTGGATTTCATGTTGGCGAAGAATAGGCTATCGGATCTGGTATTTTTCCAGTCTGATTTGTTGATACTCCACCATAAATTCGCGAAAGGAGGGTTGGATTTTAAGGGCTTTGTACCCCCAGATGATGAGCAGGTGTCAAAAAAAGAGACGGAGTCGCGGGAAGTGCTCGATACCAAAAATCTCCCGCCATGGAAAAAAGATGAAGCCTTGCGGCAGTATAAGCTGGAGAAGCTCCAGAAGGGCGAGGTAACATCTAAAGTATCTGAGAGGGTCTCTCATAAGTGGGGCCCTGAAACAGTGGATAAGACACCCGCTCAAATCAAAAAGCCGAAACTCTCACCAAAAGAGTTTCAGAGGATGATGGGGGATGCCATTGAGGGAGAAGCAGCCTAGAGCCGGGAGGAAGAAACAGAGTAATACAAAAAAACACACTAAAAAAGACGCCAGGGAGCTGCTGAGACGGTCCCTGAAAAAAACTCCCCATAAAGGGAGCCCTACAAAAGTAAAACGCGTCTGTCTGTCCGAGAAGAATTACGAAATAGTAGACCCGCAAAGTAAGTGGGTCATAATCGAACTCTCTGAAGAAACCTCGCTGGAAATACATTACGAGCAGATCGTGCACACCATAGAGGATGTGCTCGGTCCTGAGACGGAGTCGTTTATACCTTTGTACGTAGAAAAAGTACAGGGTAAGAATGCGAGCTACGTCTTATTCGACGGGTATGTTTTTATACGTCGGACAGATGACGTAGTCAGTAAAATTTTCCGTCTGAAGAGCGAGCATATAAAAGGGCCGTTATTTATAGACGGCTGTATGAGGCTGGTGTCTGGGGTTAGAATTAATGAGTACAAAGCAAAGATGCAGGAGAGAGTGAAAACTTTGATCCCTGTAGCGGGTCAGCGCGTGGTACCTAAAGTAGGTGTGTTCAAGAACTTGGAGGGCACAGTCTTATCAGTAGACAAGAAAAAGTTGATAGCTATCGTAGTGTTTGAAAAAGCCTCCAGAGTCGTTGAGGCCCCGCTCAACGTAGTAAACCTCTCTATTTTATCGGACAGCTCTCAATGCAATATTTCATTGTAGACTCGCTAAATTTAGCCTATCGGGCCCATAATGCCAATTTGAAGCTAAAAACGTCCACGGGGCTATATTCCGGGATGTTCTTTGGTTTTGTGCGTACTCTACTGTCTCTCAAGAAGAAATACCGCGGATACAAGTTCATTGTGGTGTGGGATTCGAAACCTGTGGCTAAATACGCGTTGCAGCCTGATTATAAGGCTGGTAGAGCGTCGCTCCCGTCTACGGTAGTATCACACCAGATAGATGACATCAAGAGTTTCCTGTCCCATAGTGGTGTAGATCAGTATTCTATGCGGGACGAGGAGGCGGATGATATAATCGCTACGCTCACGGAGACGTTTAAGAAAGAGGGCGCAGGGACTATCCTCCTGTATTCAAATGATAAAGATATGCTGCAGCTGGTGGAAAACGGTAAGGTGGTAGTTTTCAAGCCCAAAGTAGGTCTCAGTCCTAAAAAGTTTTATGATGAGGAGGCGGTAGTACAGCAGTTCGGAGTATCGCCCAAGAAGCTAGCTATTTATCGTAGCCTGGATGGGGACTCTAGCGACAATATCACCGGGGTAAGTAGGATATCTCGTAAGATTATTGCTCGGCTGGTGACAGCTACGGATTCTGTAGAGTCGTTTTATATGGCTCTGGAGGGGGAGAGTCTCACGGAGTTTCAGAAGAGATCGTTTGAGGAGGCTCGTAGCCGGGTAGTGGTAAATGAAAAGATAGTGACTTTAAATAGAGACTTGAGAGGGTTGGTGCTTGAGTCGTCTCAGATAGACGGTGCTCACATCGTTGATCTGTTTAAGCGTTATGAAATAAGATCGATGGATCCTGTGGTGGTAGCTGATTTGTTTGGGTCATCACTGAACATTCGATATACCGAGGCGCGGCCCTCAGTTAAAATAGAGTCTTACTCACTTTTTTAACGGGAGTGACTCATGCATCGTAACTGCTATAAGAATATGGATCCCTTGGAAATTGAGAGTAGGTTTTCTAATGAGCGGGCGTTGTTTTTTGATCAAGAGGAGAGCTCGTTTTCTTACGAGGATTTCAAGCCTTTTATCAGCAGGCTCCCTAAAAGGGAGATAGATCTCATAGACATGTATTATAGGGAGGACAAGAAGCAGAAGGAGATAGCTGAGTTTTTCAGTGTGACTCAGGGGGCGATATCGCACAGGTTGTCTCGGGCGTGTAAGAGGCTGGAGTTTTTGAGGGATATGCCTAAGCTGAGGGGTAGTTTAAGGGATATTCTTAAGGGGCATTTTACCAGATTCGAGATAGATACGATACTGTTGATGATAGAGACTACGTGTCAGTCTAAGACGGCGTTTTTACTCAACAAGAAATACAGATTGGCTGGGAATGATAGGATGACTCAGGTGAAGGTGCGGCATAAGTTCGACAGGTTCATGGAGAGGGTGGATAAGCTCAAGAAGAACAATGAAGATATGGTAATATGTTTTAATCTTATGAAGTACATAAAAAATAATCTTTACATGATGCACGAGGTCATTCTTCCACACTTTACAAAGGAGAATCATATTCGCTTTTGTAAAGTAATGTGATTTATTGAAGTTCGTTTCACAAGAATTCTACATTTAATAACCTATTAATGTTGTCCCCTCATGTAACTTACTTAAATCCTAAGTAAAGGTATACAGTGAGGGGCAGCATGCTGCTGAGTGTCTCCAGTTATATTAAAAAAGCCGCTATGCGCCTGGTAGCCGATGACGGTTACTCTGGCGATGCCCCCTATTTGAATATACCTATATATCAAGAACGTACAGAGCCTGAGGAGGACTCCCGAGAGATAGGGATGGGTCCTCCCAGCATGTATGACGATTGGGACCGATCTACCCGAGATAAGAATAAGAATGATATACGTAGGCAGGGCCCACGGCCTGAGCCCTCTGATCGTATGGAGAAGGATTACGAGCGCCCTGTGACCGTCACGGTGCCATTGGGGCTGCCGCGGGAGGATTTACAGGGAGAGCGATGGAATGATACGACTACTCCTAAGGGGCGTCGTGACGATGATGGTGATCGTGATACTATCAATTTCGACGAGGGCGATTTGACTCAAAGAGATGAAGGTGGGAATGTGATGCTATGAGTATTACATCTGAATACCTGGATAAGATAGCTGACTCTTTAGAGTCCCGTGGGCTCGTCAAAGAGGCTTTGGAGATTGATCGGGTCGCGGATACAGTGGATCGTTATTACAGGTTAGTTATAGGATATACAAGAATGCCGAGTGGGGAATACATTTGGTGGGACAGGGAAACTGAATATCCCATTTCGGTAGATAAAGTGCGTGTTTTAGGTGTAGGTAAAGATTCTATGGTTAAAAAAGACAATGGCAAGTATTATGAAGGATATAAGCGTCTTAATGATCTTACTGAGCCTTCAATGAAATCTATTAAAGAAATTACAAAGGAAGAATATGAAAAAAGTAAAAAATGATTTTGTGCGTGACCGGAGTAACATCTCCTATTTAGAAAGTCCTCTATGAACAAGATATCATCTATGTTAGACAATGTAGCTGACTCTTTAGAGTCCCGTGGGCTGATCAAAGAGGCTTTGGAGATTGATAGGATTGCTGACTCGGTGGATAAAGCAGCGGCAGCAACTGATGTGGCTCAGCAGGTCAGTAATCTTTTAGGTTTAAATAGAATGACTAGCATGAATCTGAGAGATGTTATTAGGAATCACATGAACGTCATTTTGGATGTAATAACGAAGCATCTACCAAATGCCGGAAAACAGGATCCGAAAGTAACAAATGATATAATGACTTATTTGAAAAGATGTGATCAGCAGATAAATTCTATACCGACTATTCAAGCGACAACTCCGGCGGCTCCGGGAGCTCCCGCGGCCCCAGCGGCACCGGCGATGGCGCGTAGATAACAAATAAAAGGAGGCTCTATGAGTAAATCAGCAGTTAGCGTCGAAGACAGAGAGTTGGATGTCATAGCGAAGCGTATTGATAGGGCAGCTGATAGGATGGAGAGAATACGAAAGAGGATCGTTCAGATGATCAAGAGTCTGCTAAAGAAATAGGTTTTCCATGAATAAGCTATCATCCATGCTGGATACAATAGCTGACTCTTTAGAGGCCCGAGGTCTCATCAAAGAGGCGTATGAGCTTGATAAGGTAGCGAATGAGTTTGATGAGCAGAAATTAAAATCAAAATTTATCCAGAGAATTAGGAAAGCTATCGCACCGGATATGTTGAAAATACGTAAAATTTTTGAGGCTATTGGATATACAAATGCGCCTGATTCGTGGTCGGCTTTATCGGGGATAGTCCGTGAAATGAACATGTCAGAGTTGAAACAGCTCCAGGATGAATTTACGGAACAAGGTTTATTTGATAAATCAGATCTGTCACTATAGTTGAAAGTAGCAGATGAATTATGAACAAGATATCATCGATGCTCGATGCAGTGGCGGACTCTTTAGAGGCCAGAGGGCTCATCAAAGAGGCGTATGAGATCGATAAGGTGGCGGATGCTATAGAGCCTCTAGAGCAGAGGATAGTTTTCGGTTACTTGAAAAAGAAAGTAGCAGAGGTCTATAACATACTCAGCGGTCTCGTGGAAGCTGGTAGTCGGGCTAAGGAAGCCTCTAAGATAGATAAACAAGACGCTGGTAAATGGGTATGGGAAGAGAAAGAAGAGCTTGAGAAAGCTAAGAAATTAGAAAAGAAAGTAGACGATATACATGACATGGTAAGCAAACTCGTTAAGGAGTCTGAGAAAGATTTAGAGTTTTCCAAGAGTAAATCTAAAGAGCTCTCTAAACAGTAACATGAAAACGATCGATGGACACCAGTTCGAATGCACCCAGTGCGGTAAGTGCTGTAAATGGGACGGTGTCGTCAATCTGACTCCCGAAGACATCAGTCGACTCGCTAAGCATGAGGGAATAGAGGAACAAGAGTACATAGACAAGTATACGAACGACGGAGATACTCTCAAGGACAAAGAAAATTCTAAAGAATGCATATACCTGAAGGACAATCTGTGTGGCGTGTGGGATAAGAAGCCAGAACAGTGTGAAAAGTTTCCTACGAAATATACACCAAAGTGCCCGGGGTTTGAAAAAACGGATAGGAGCGCTAGCATGAGTAAGTACACAGCCGTAATAAAGCTGGCTCAAGAGAAAATGGCGAACTCAGAGGACTACCTGAAGACAGTTTCCGATAACCTTTATCGAGATCTCAATAAGGGCGTCAAGTCCTCTAACGTGACCACAATGGCCATAGAGGCTGGTATAGATAGCTATCTCAGTGATAGCACTGTAAAGATCGCCAGCCTGGATGATCTGTTCGCGTTCGATAGAGTAGACAAGAGTCATCTCATTCACAAGTCCACTCATGACCTGTGGTCCATAGACACCGATAAAAACGGTACAGTACAGATCACACGTCAGTTTGACGCCAGCGGTGAACCAATAAAGGGGTAGTAACATGTCCAGAGAACGCCTGACTACTAAGATAGCAGCCGCTACTGCAGCTGCTGAGAAGAAAAAGGAAAAGAGAGACAATGGGGACGCTCGTCGTAATCTCGACGGGTTTGAGTATGACCCGTCCAAAGCGACCGTGCTCAAGAAATCTCTCCATAACATAAACGTCTCTCTGGGCACGCTCCTGGCTGCTATGAAAGAGCTGGCTCTCCTGAGAGGCTCTGAGATTACCCCGGACGGGATGCTCGGTGGACGTGGGTTCATAATGCCTTTCAAAGAGATGAAAAGCAAGATCAATAGCGCCGTCAATGACCTGTCTGATATCACAGACACCATCGCCGATGAGCTCACGAACCCCAAATGGGGCCTGACTCCCGACGAGAAGAAAAAGGTCAAAAGAGAGAAGAAAGAGATCGAGGAAGAGGTCCAGGAAATAGAAGAGACAGTACCAGGACAGCCTGGGGAGACCCCAGCACCTACGGAAGAGGGGGCCTCTGAGACTACTCCCGAGGCTGAGGTCACTCCTGAAAAGCCGGAGGATATCAGCCCCGAAGATATCGTGAATTCTGCAGAGGTAGAATCTCTGAAGAGATATAGCGATTTCATAAACGGTAACGTGAAAGATCGAGTAGCCTCGGTACTCAGTAAGAACATCATGGCCAATCTAATTAAAGGAGATCGATAATGGACCAACTAGGGAAAGCAATGGAGCACGATAAAGCGTCGATACCAGACCTGGACTGGCTGGATCTCAAGACTGCAGACGTGGACAATATCCCTACGCCTAATAACGTGCGGATACTCCCACAGCTGGAAGCAGCGTGGTCGCACCCAGAGCAGCGTAGTACCGAACTGGTACCGAATGTGTCTACTGTAACGTCTAAAAAGGCCTCCGAGGTATCCGCGGAGTCTGTGAACGATCTCGTCCGACAGGCGAAGCGGGATATGATGGCAGGACTCACGGGGAAAGCCCTGGCAGCAAAGCTGGGTGCCCTGTACATGCCTGAGGTAATCGAGGCTGCAAAAGACGAGTTGGTAAAGCTCTCGTCCGAGCAGGGTCTCCTCGGTAACGTGTACCTTGATATGACGGCGTATGACAGTTGCTCGGATGCTGCACGGTTACTAGGTAGGAACAAGGTACGTACAGCTCGCTATGTGGTAGGAGAGCCTACAAAGCACGTGTGTACGTCTCATAAGATGGGTACGTGTCGTGATCTGGGTAAGAAGGTAGTGGCGTCCATGGAGTACACAAAGGATGTACTGGATGGGTATGCTCAGCATCTGAAGATAGCCGGTAAAATAGCCGGTGATGCTACGATCGACAGTAAAGAGGCGCTCCGTGCAGCGTTCACGGTAAAGCCTAAGCAGGCTGATGAGCAAGTACCCGTGGTACAGGATAAAGTAGATTCTGAGAAGCTCAGCTCTGAGTATGCTAAAGAGATGGAAAAGAGTGCGACTCTACAGGATAAGCAGGCGCGTGAGCAGAGGTTCTATAAAGTACGGCCTATCCTGGCGTACATGCAGGATCAGATGCTCAAGGGTAAGATAGGCAATGCCCTGAAAGAGAGTCTGTCTACTAAGTATCTCACGACAGATATAGCTGAGTATGCTCCTGAGATCAAGAAGGTAGCCGGTCTCCAGGGGCTGTTGGGTAATGTCTACGTGGACGTCTCGTACTATAAGAATGCTGATGAAGCTATCAAGTCTATCAAGAGTGCTACTACGGCTCCTATGTATCTCGTACAGACTGTGAAGGGTAAGGCATTTGATGATACGCTACTCAAGGTAGCTAAGGCTACGGGATGCACTGAGTTTCCGACGGATGGTAAGATTGATCAGTCTGTGGCTATGAGTTATATCACGGATCTGCAGTACAGTGATAGGCTGTCCTCTGAGAAGGCTGAGAGCTTGAAGAAGCAGGTGACCGCTGGTAATAACATCCTGGCGGTGCTCAGAGATTCTTTCATGGCTACTCAGGAGCACAAGCGTCCTGTGCGTGAGGGTGGTATACAGGCGAGTGTTGCTCAGGGAGTATCCAAGAAGGCTGCTGATCGTGATGCACTGCGGTCTAATGCTAAGAGGGCTCTGGAGGCGGGTGTAGCGCTCAACCAGGTAGAGGATAAGCTGGCGTCGATTATACCGACTGTAGAGGCTATTGGGATGTGTCGGTCGGTGATAGGTAGTCTGGAGACGGTGGACGCGGCCTGTCTGCCTAAGTGTGCTGCTGAGAAGTATCAGTTTAAGCAGGGTGCACAGATTAAGCAGGCTGAGAAATGTGCGACGTGCATATACACGTCTCCTACGGCGTGTGTGCGTCATGGGCTGAGGTTTGCGGGGTCGAAGGATTTGGACAAGGCATTTTTTGATATCGACGTCAAGACTGCTAAGGTGCTGCCGGACGAGAACCCTGACGTATCGCGGTCTGACATGCAGCAGGCATACGACATGACTGACAATTTCGGGTCGGGCATGAATATCGCTCTGGACAATGTCCGAAAGCTGGCGTCTCAGGATGTGTCGATCGATTTCAGCCGTGAGGGGATCGATGGGAATTTGTCGGACATATGAAAAATAAAAAATCACATAAAATAAAACAGGAGCATACTCCCATGGTAGATGAGGAAGAAACAGTAAAGATAGATGCTGATGATATTATAAAGATAGACACTGACGATCTCATAGAGAAGCCTGTAGATGATGTCATAGATTTGCTATTGCAGGATGAGAAGGCGGAGATAAGGGATTATGATAAGATAGCTACGCAGATAGAGACTGAGGGGGATGGGGTAAAGAAAAAGAATCCTTTGAAGAAGCCTTTATCTCCCGATCTAGTCAGTAATAGTGCTACCAAAGCTGTTGCCCTGAGTATAGGTAACAACAGTGCCCTACAGGCTGCGCTGGGGGATCCTACAGAGAATGATGCTCTGGTGATAGCGGTACGTAAAGAGTCCTCTACATCTACGCTGCTCAATGTTTTGATGGAGGAGATGGCTGAGGAGGCTGCGTATATCAAGGCGTGGAGGAATCTGAACTGGGGTGGTAAAGAGGATCTATCGGAGGCTACTGCCAGGCGCATAAAGATGCTGAAGGACATGGTAGATACTCTGGTAGAGAAAGAGAAGCTCAAGAAGGAGAAGAGTGTAGGTAAGATAGATTTTTATGGGGATAATTTTCAGAGGGTCCTGAAGTACTTTTTAGAGGTGATCCAGAGGACTTTCCAGAAGGTGGCTATACCGTCACAGTTTGAGGATATTTTTTTCACGCAGCTCGCTAAAGAGTTTGATGGGTTTGAGAAGGCCGCGGAAAAAACTTACTATGGTAAAAGCTAATGAGTCTAGCCGAACTATGTGCCAATGTTGTAGTAAAGAAGCAGGGCAATAGTGATCTGCTGGATAAGAATATTATCGAATTTGCTACTGCCTCCTGGGGTCTAGGTCTCGGCTGCTCTCCAGATGTACCCCCTCTCTATCCCGCGCAGACTTTTATACTGAAGACATATTACGGGCTCCCGCTTGATGCGTCTGATAATAGGAACATCATAATCCGGGATAAATTTAATGAGGCTGAGGTATATAGATTCAATGAGACGGAATACTCTTTATTTCTGCTGAATGAGGGGCGGATAAACAAGCCGTACGAGGCGGGTAAAGCGTATCCTAATATGGTGCTGGTATGTGGACGTCGCTCAGGAAAAACTACGATTGTGTCAAGTATAATAGCCTATGAAACATATAAACTCCTCAACAAATACTGCCCTCAGGAATACTATGGGATTATGCCTGAGCAGGATATACGTATCACCTGCGTATCTACGAGTAGAGACACTGCCAGTGAACTGTTTAATATGGTCACAGGACATATAGAGCGGTCTGAGTTTTTTAGAAAGTTTCGTAACAAGCCTACTGCACAGTGGGTGTATCTGAGGACTCAGAGAGATATCGACAAGTACGGTCTCAGGGGACGGTCATCTGTGTCTGTACGTGTAGCGCCCTGTAGTGCCAAGGGTATGCGTGGATCGAATAACATGATCGTGGCGCTGGATGAGATGGCGTTTTTCTTTGCTGATGAAAAGAATAAGGACGCTGAGTCTAACAAGGATAAGAATGACAAGGCTATCTATAAAGCTGTGACGCCCTCTGTAGCTAAGTTTAAGAGGACTGATGGTACACCGGACGGTAAAGTGATCTGTATATCGTCTCCGGGGTCTAAGAGTGGTAAATTTTATGAAGAGTTTGAAAGATCGTTCGAGCCTGATAATGATCTATTCATGATGCAGGCTCCTACGTGGGAGATCGACTCCAGTATACCTACTCAGTATCTCAAGAATAAGTACAGAGAGAATCCGATCGCCTATAAGTCTGAGTTCGGTGCACAGTTCAGTGATAGAATGTTCGGGTGGATAGACGATCCACAGATAGTCAGACAGAATATCATAGCGAATCTGAAGTATAAAGAGAGAAGCTCTATGCGTGTGCCCCATTTCATGGGGATCGACGTGGGGCTCAAGAACGACGGTACCGCGGTGACCGTAGGGCATTGGGTAGAGGAAATAGTAAATGGCCTGAAAGTGGATAGACTCGAAGTAGATCAGTCTATAGTGAGAAACGCGGAGGCAGAGGGACGAGATTATTTTGTACCGGATGAGATAGCTGATTGGCTGGCTACTTTCACTGATAAATTCTACATATATAGGGCTCTGATGGACCAGTACTATGGTATGACTATAGTGCCGTATTTGCATAAGAAGGGATTCAGGCAGTTTGAGTTCAGGCAGTTTAATGATCAGCTGAATTCATCGGTATATCAGGTGCTGATGACGGATTTCATATCGAGCGCGATCAGGCTGCCCGCGGGTGAGCTGAGACAGGTAGAGGGTAGTAAAGTCAATGACTCTGATCTGGTGACTGAGCTTTTGACTCTACAGGCTGAGCAAAAAAGCAAATATATGATCAAAGTAGGTGCTCCTGATCGAAAAGGGGAGCATGATGACCTGAGCGACAGTCTCGCTCGTATGGTGTTTTTAGCTCATGAGCATAAGAGTAAATCGTATTCATCGTCTATCGTCGCCTCGACCACCACGAGTGCGGTACACGCTGCGCGGATGATAAAGCGCTCTGAGATGATGAAAGCGAGTCTGAATAGACCTACTGCGGGCAGGATGGGGATGATGGGGAGCATGCTGGGGAATCGGATGAGGATGCCTCTAATGACTGGACGTTTTCGCTAGTAAAAGGATGTGACCATGGCCGCAAAACGTGGAAATTACTCGAATATAATCGTTTATGACGAGCGTAGACGCTATTACTACATAAATCCCCAAAAAAACAAGCCTTTGCTCGACGACGAAGTGCGAGACATGGGGATAGGTCTGCTCGATCAGGTACGTCGTGCTGTACAGAGCACGTACGGGGACGTAGCAGCACCCTACGTGGAATATGCTGCCAGCAGTATGCACTCTACTGTCGGGGCTTTCAAGGTAAAGCAGGCGAGTGACAATGATAGAAATTTCATCGTCACTGGCGGGGCGAGTCTGGACCATCCCGCGGTGTTGTTCGCTAAAGGATACTATATCTTTTTGACTGGGGACCTGGAGTACAAGCTCCAGCAGTACCCCAGTGACACTATTGATATACAGACTCAGTCAGACAAGTCTCTCACCATAACTCCTATACCGGCGCTCACGACTCCTACCATAGATAGGATAGATATCGTATACGTAGACCTGCATTTTGAAGAGGTCACTGCGGCATCTGGTACGGACGTGGGAGTGTACAGAGATACGGGTCTGAAGAACCCTGTAGTAGGTACTGAGACTGCTAATAGGCTCCGTGCGGTGATAGATATCAAGGTGAAAGAGGGGTGGACCTCTACTATCACTAAGGATATATTTGACGACACGTTTTTCCTCGGGGGGATACTCCCCAATGATTTCGATCCTACGGATAACCATTACAAGATTCCGATCGCGGTGATCTATCGTGACGCTTTCAGCAATCTCATAAACGACAGTCAGATCGTGGACCTGCTCTCTCTATACAACAAGCGAGCTATGAGTCTGGCGGAGCTATCCTATAGGGTCAGGAACGGTGGGTACACGGAGACGGGGCTCTATGAGGTAGGTCTCTCTGGATTTCAGTCACAGTATCCGGTGGGTGCTCGGTATGATGAGGGGGCATTCGCGACTGGGCTCAATCAAGGTCTGGGTACTGAGGCTCTCAATACGAACTCAGTGACTCCTCGTATCCTCGACAATGACGGCAAGTTCTTCATGCGTGGTCTCATGGTTGGGCATTACACGGGGATAGTGACCTATGAGACGGGTCCTGAGTCTTTGGGCGCAGGAGAGATGATCGCACGAAATCTCTCGGTGCACTCTCTTTATGCGGGGTATGGTGAGACCGGTATCACGGGGATGCGTGAGTATAAAGATAGTGTGAGTGTGGTGGTACGTGGGGAGACGGGTCGTGGTGGTCTCTCTGTTATGAATATGGACGGTGTGACTGGCTCTAAAACTGCGTATATCCGTGCGGTGCGTGGTGGGGAGCAGCAAAATTTTGTAGCGGTGGACTATGCGGGTCGGGTAGGTTTGAACACGGACACTCCTGGGTGGGACAAGCCGCTCGGATGGGAGAATACGGATCGGTATAATGACGGGCTCCATGGGGAGACTGGTGTCAATGTAGTCCAGGAGATAGACGGGTCTTTGCGTTTGAGTGATCATGTATTCGCTGACGGTGACGTATACGTAGACGGAGATGTGTATGGGCAGTCCTGGAAGATACCTGCAGCGTTGTCTGATAAGTCTCCGGCTTTGTTTGGGTTTACGGGGATACCTTACGGGGCGTTCACTGGGATCCCGAACTCTATAGCGGCTATAGTATTCAAGCGTGGTATAGCGGTGATGGGTGATACGGGTATTTTGGGATATGGCTATACAGGGATGGGGGCTGCGGGGCAGTATGAGTGTTTTGATTCTGATGGCAAGAGGATGTTCACGATTGGAGATCTAGGGGATGATTTCAATCGTACTGTGATGACTTTGTATGGTACGTCTACTAGGAAAACATTTACCTCAGATGTTAGTTTGTTGGACGTGCATGATGGTGTTACTTCATTGGGAGAGATAGCTGCTGGTGATGTCGTTAGTTATGATATCACGCTCGTTGAGGGTGTGAATGTTACGGGTACTCTGACTATAGTGACTGGCGGGGCGGTGGGTGTAGAGCAGGTCAGGACGCACATACTCAGTAATCCTCTATTCCCTAATGGGTATACTCGATCGGGATTTGATTACATATTCTATGAAACAGATGGGACTCCTACTCTCAAGCACGATGGCGTAGCCTATGGTGTACAGATACTATCGGATCCTTTTGGTGCTGCATTCCATGCATTACATCCTACCTATCCTTTGGACGATGGAAAATTAATTCTCAAAGATATGCCTGAGGACCCTGTAAAGGTAGAGCTAGATGAGGTAGCATTGTTTACGGTGACTCGGCCTTTGAATCCCACTGTGAGTATCGCGTTCACGCAAGGTGCGTATTATGGTGGAGTGGGTTATGGCGGCTCTGTAGCAAATGTTAAGTTTGCCAAGCTGGATCTCGGTGAGGGAGCAGATGGTTGGTTGATCAATGGTGATGTGTTCTTTAACGGGAATGGATTAGCTAACAGGGTCACATTCAGTCCCAACGCGATGTTTCGAAACGACGTGTTTATTTATGGGAGTCTATTTTCGGATCAGCAGTTCTTTAATTTAGCTCGTATACAAAATCTTTTTGTTGACAAGAATGTTACTATCTCAGGGCATGCCGAGATCGATGGGGGCCTGGCCATTGGAGCAAACTCTTGGAAAACTCTGCAGGATTTATTGACGACCTATCCGGATCTCCTGCTGTACGTGGGCGGTAAATTGTTGTCTAATAGTATCGTGGTGCGGGACACGAGTAATGCTGCTACTACGCTAGGGACTATTAAGCAGACCTCGACGCGTGAGGATAATGTCTCGGCTCAGATCGGCGGGACGCTGACTGATTATGGGATACATCTGATTGATAACCGAGCTGGTACAATAGCCGACGCTAATCGGCTCACGCAGGTGGTGATAGATGCCAGTGACGGTCAGGGTAATGATCGTACGGCGAGTTTGCGTATAAAAGGTGACCTGAGTACTGACAGATACTTTTCGGCTAATTATCTGGCAGCTGGTAATGTCCAGAATATTAATACGGATTACAAGTTTCAGGTTAATGGTAAAGCGCTGATCAATGACACTCTCACTGTAAAAGCCATTAAATTTAGTGGCACGGATGTACCGGAAGCGCCGCTTAGCATTGTGGATCCATCGAACATCACTGCTATAGGTAGGGTGCTGTCAGGTGGGGTGGCGGGTGAGGATTATTCTCAGAATAAGGATGCTGGGAGCATCCTTAGGACAAAAGAGTTCACAAGTAATAAGAGAGTTTTTCTTAACAATGATGATCTTGGGGCTCCTTTAGCTTTGAACCCGTGGGATTATTTTCTTAATCATATATATAACGGTTATGCTGACCCATATAATCCAAACCTCCCTGTGGCTCGGTGGGCATTTGATAATATAGGTATTTTGGAGAAAGAGTTTGATGCGATAGTTGGGACTACAGATAGCACTCCAGATACCATAGATGTGACTGCTATTACTCAGCTACAGTATCAACGATACAAATGTGAGCGTATTAGGGTGGCTAGCTTGGGTGAGATTGAGATGGCGTGGACGGGATACAGACCTAGCAATAGCATCCCGTCTGTAGTGAATACAATAATTCCTATCAGCTCTATAGTTCAAAGTTATAAATTCACCTCTAACTATTTTAGAGGTGTGAATAACAGTTCTGAAATGGATTGGATGCCTGGTAATGCTACTACTAATGTGAACAATTTCATAGTGCATATAGAAGGTAGCGCTGTTAATACTTCTGTATCAGAATCTACTACAGAGATATACACGATAGATCAGTGTTTACACCTGTACATACCTTTGTCCAAATGGACCGCAGTATGTAAAGGTGATCAGCCTAATACTAAGTATGAGTCGCTGGCACCGTATTATCGGTGGGAGGATCGGTCTCCTAAATTAAATGTTGTGGATTTTTATGATCAAACCAGCACAGGTGTTCAAATAGCTAATCCTGGTGTGTGGAAAGCAGCGATATACCCTAGGCTCATTAGTCAGACTCGGACTACTTCTGGAGTAGGAGACTACAAGACCTATTCAGGTACGTGGAGTCTGGATCTGGTGCTGCTCCCGGACGGTAGCAGGGAGTTGGGTAACTTAGTAGGTAAGGCCTATATATCTTATTTTCAAGGATAAGTACAGGAAAAGTAAGGAATAGAACTGTCGACGGCAGCTCTATCCTTTTTATTGGTGTTACTGGATTTGCAGAGTTTTTTTGAGCCCTTTATCTACGAGAAGCTCTGTTACAGATTCGTTTTTGGTTGTCCTGCCGTTGATAGTGTATTTCTTGTTTGAGATATCTGTTTTTGTCACTGTGTAATACGCATTGTTTGGTATAGGCACTTTCGTAGGTATGAGCTGGTCTGTGGTATTGTTTGCGAGCATAGTTATCTCTGTATCAGTCAAGGATTTTTTGTAGACAGCTACAGCGTCCACACATCCGGACCACGGGTCATTTGGAGCGCCTTGATTTATAAACCAAGCGCCTACTCCGAATAAACCTGCGGAGGTATTCCAGTTCGACATCTGTTTGGATACAAGGAGAGAGTCGTCCATGTACATTTTGGCGAGCCCGGCGTTTGTTAGGGAGACGGCCAGGTGAGTCCATGATTGGATCCTTGCTGTGTTGGTTTCTTTGTATTTAAGACTATCTGTGCCGTTGGTGAATATAAGATAAGCAAAACCCCCAGTGGAAATAACGAGGAATGAGCACTCCGTTTTGTTTGCTTTATCCCCCCAGGCTACTATTGTCCTAGGCTGACTGAGTATTCCAAGTTTCACCCACGCAGAGATAGTACGGGCAGACGCTCCTGTTGGGAAAGAGTCCGCCGACGTGAAAAGTCCACAAGTTGTTCCGGGGAAAGAGTCCGCTCGGTTGGCAGTACCGTTTCGGTCGTTCACATATTTAGTTAAATATCGCTGATCCGTCGTATGTAGAGAGTCGAGTTTGTGCCCGTGCCCGCTGGCATCCAGTAGATTTCCGGTGAACGGATAAAACGCGACCAGTCCTTCCGTCGGAACCTGTGACCATAGTGTCACTGCCATCGCTGCGATCATCGCCATCGTGCTCGTCAGTTTGCTCATCTCCTGCCTCCTCTGAAAAAGGGTTAGTGATTATGTCCTGTCACTAACAATATACTTTTATGGAACGAAGAAATCAAGGACTTTTTTGAAGTTATTTCATGAAGAATTTCATAGATGATTTGTTGCTGATTATGATAGTCTGGCAAATAAACCGTCCCATTCTCCTCTGTATGGTTATGTCGTCTACTATATAGAAGAAAAATAACATGGTCGTTGTTTGGAGGGCCACTACAAATTTTCCTTTAGTGTCTGTGCCGCACGCTATCTCGTTAATCGGCATATCATCGTCTGAGAATATGATGTGGTCGTCATATATTCTACCAACATATTCGCCTTTCAGATTCATCCCTTTGATTTCATCATTCTTGAGAACAGCAGTGCACACTATCGCACCCTTTAACGGTGCGGGCACCCCGGTGAGTTCATTCACTTCTGAGAAGCCTGTACTCTTGAGAGTTTCGGTGAGCGCACCGGCGAAACAGCTGATCGACATCATCAACAGAGTCAAACCTACGAGTTCCTTCCTCATCTGAAACCTCCTGTGAAAAATGGTTTGCGGTTTCTGCCTTTCACTACTAATATACCTTTATGGAATGAGAAAATCAAGGACTTTTTTGAAATAAAAAAGCCCTTGATAGAGATATCGAGGGCTATCGGTGTAAGTCGTTAATGCCCTTCTAATAGCCTATTAATAATTCCAGCCTAACAGATAGTGCTATATCCATTGCCTGTATTTCTATTAGGTGGTTCTAAACAGTTATAGAAAATGTAACGAAATCTGAAGAAACCTGAGTAAATATGCGTGTAATAGTTCCAGGAACCATCCATCAAGGAAATTTCGTAGCTCTCAAACAGCTCATGAGGGACTGGAGTTCCTGTGTCCGTTACGCCTACCAAAGAATCCATAGAGATGGTTTAACCGGGAATGCTATTAAAATAGCCTGTAAACCTATCTATATGAAGAAGCTAAATGCACGGTATATAGCAGACGCTGTACTCAAAGCTCAAACTATAAAAAAAGACCATGTAATTTTTGGCGGTAAGAAACGATGGAGAGACTTGCTTTCAGGTCTCCTGCCAAAAAAAGAATGGCAGGAGCGTAGAGACTCTGAGCTGTATTCAAGAGGAGAGAGATCCAAAAAGGGTAATTCAAACATTCGAGTTCTGAATACTCCTGAAGGATATAAACTCAGAATAGGACTACCAGGTCCCCGAGAGTTTCTCATGTTTGATCTCTACATTCCTGAGGGCCGAAAAAACAATAAGAAAAACTATAAAGAGATGCTGGACCTCTATAGGGACTGTTATGATGTAAGAATCAACAACAAAGCGGGAAAGTTTCAGGTCTCTATAGGGTTGGAGATCCCTGATGTGAAACCTATTTACCTATGCTCCAATGGGGTTATAGGAGTAGACACAAACCCTGACGGCCTCGCTGTAGTTGAGGTAGGAAAAGATGGAAATCTTATAAAGCATGAGTATTTGGAGTGTGATCGACTACAGTTTGCTCAACACGACAAAAGAAAGAATGATATAGAGGCCCTCGCTCTCCAGATAGTCAACAAGGCTATTTTAGCCAATAAAGGGATCGTGATCGAAGACCTCAAGTTTAATGACGGAAAGCGCGGCTCTCGTAAATTCAACAGGATGCGTCACAATTTTATCTATAGCCAGTTACTTTTGGCTATAGAACGAAGAGCAGTAAAAGATGGAGTAGAGATTAGGAAGATCAATCCCGCATTCACGTCTATTGCTGGGATCCTCAAGTATCAAGAGCAGTATAGCCTGAATCGCCATACCGCAGCGGCTTTAGTAATAGGCCGTCGCGGGATGGGTATCATGGAGAGAGTGAAGGTTAAGTTGGAGCTGGGAGAGAACAAGAAGCTGAACCTTGAAGGGAAAGGCTTTAAGATCGCTCTCACGGCGAAAGCTTATGCCTATTTCCGTCACCTTTATAGGGTGGTGGAGATGAAACTGCCAGCGGTCACACCGCCGTGCCTTACTCCCGGACTCGGGAATTACGGCACAGGTTAGTTCATGTAGAGAAAACCTACAGAGCTAATGGTAATCAGATCCTATTTCAGGTCTGGATCTGTTAGGTTTAAAAAACCTATTGGAGTTGAAAAGACTCTTTGAGGATTTGTTGAAAAACAGAATTCGACAGATTTTCTAAACCTGGTAGTAAAGAAAGGTTAACAAATGCCCGGCGAATTGGGAAATGAAATGGAAAGTAAAGACGTCGGGATGTACGAGCATCGTTATCGTTCTAACGGCGATGATGTTCCGGTTGATCCCGATTCACAAGGTCCGATACCTAGTACAAAAATGATTGTGAATGTTTTGAAATTAGTAAGAAACCAGGATCCCGAGTCCGTGAAGTTTTAAGTAACTCAATACAGAAAGTGGGACCCAAATAATATGTCAGATCTGAATGTCATCGTGCGAGATGCGACCACCTTGAGGATAAAGATCCTCAAAGATCTCGAAACTCTGATGAGGATGTACGGGGAGTTCGAAGGGTCTGTGACTGATAGGTTCAAGGACGAGTACACAAAAAGCGCGGGAGCTGTCAGCGGTCTCGAAGATTTCTACATGCTCCATAATACCGTGAAAAAGAACAACATCTCTGTGAAAAATGCATACGCCCTGCTAAAAAGAATGCGTGATGTGGCTGGCTACGAGATCACAGAGGAGGAAGTGCTCGATAAGGAACTCGAAGAGCTCCTCAAATAAAATATCACATAATAGGAACAAAAAATGGAAGAATCAAAGCATATGCGAACAACTGTAAGAAAAACCGCCTCGGATGGCAGCTCCCCTCTCCCTGTGAGAAATGGGGACAATGTCCGGGTGTCTAACAAGCTCACTGAAAAAGAGGTTCAGGTACGTAGAATAAAGAAATACGCCACCACGACCTTTGGGTTTAATACGAGGACCGCGGCGGGTATAGGATACAGCTCCGGCGGGTCGATGGAAAGTACTCAGGGTAATTTCTACTCTCCACAGCTATCCACGGACTTTCTGGAAAAACCGCAAAACCAACGTGAACGTAGAGCCTGGTACCGGCATTTCTACCACTCCAATGAGTTCGTGGGACAGGCTATAGACCTCCACTCCACACTCCCTCTATCAAAGCTCCGTCTCGAAAAGCCGCATGGTGAGAATCAAGAGCAGTGCGAATACGTGTATAATTTTTTCATGGAGATGTGTGAAGAAATAAAGCTGTTTAAGAGTTTACTAGAGATAAGTCATGAATTCTTTTTGCTAGGGCAAGCATTTTTATTCTGTGAAGATCATGAGCCCTATGAAGTGCCGGAGGATGACGGTGGAGAAGATAAAGTAAAAGAAATGAAACTCAAAGGTAAAGCCGAAGCAGAGCGACTTTATAAAGAGTTTAAAGTGATAGACAAAGACCCGAACTATAAGGGTTTTAGAAAAATTATAATCCTCCCACCAGACCAGGTACGTATAAAGAAAATACCTCTATCAGATGAAGCTATAGTAGAGTTTATACCGGAACCGGAGACCCGCCGAAGTATCCTCAATTCACAAGATCCGAGTTACTATAGCTCCGCACAAGAAGATGTACAGAAAAAGATCCCGCACATCCAGAGTAAGTTATTGGAACAATTGAAACAGAACGGTAGCATATCTCTGGATACCGACCCGTATAGTGGCTCGCATGTGTACTACCTATGTCGTAAAAAGTGCCAATATGAGACCTATGGCGTATCGATCCTCGAGCGCTGCATAAATACCCTCCTGTACGATGATAAACTGCGTCAGGCACAGACATCCATAGCGACTCGACATATGACTCCTATGCGTGTCGTGTGGGCTGAGGAGCTATCTGAAACAGACGTAGAGAACCTCCGTGAGCAGGTGGACATGGCTCTGGTGGACCCTGATTTCTCTATCATCACAAACTATCAGGTAAACTGGCAGGAGATGGGCTCTAACGGTCGTTTACTGCAGCTAGATAGTGAGCATGAGTACGTGGCGAATTGCTTGTTCGCAGGTCTGGGAGTGACTCGTGAGCTCCTGACCGGTGAGGGTACGTACGCTGGTAATAGGATCACGCTGGAGATCCTGAACACTCAGTATTTGTTGTTTAGAGAGCAGCTACAGGAGTTCGTGGAGAATAGCCTGTTCAAGCCGGTAGCTAAGAAAAAAGGATTCATTGAGAAAGACAAATACGGTCGAGAGAAACTGATCTATCCCAAGCTGAGCTTTACGCGCCTGGCTATCAAAGACAATGACGCGTTCTTTGATCAGGCTATGCAGCTCTATAACAAGGGCTCTATATCGATCGATGTCATACTCGAGATGCTGAATATAGACCCCATATCTACCCGCAAGAAAATTGAAGCTGATCTGTTTACTGTGAACGATTTCGCGTTCAACCAGCTCATGACGAACCTGTACGTGGCCACGGCTACCAGGCTGGCTGAGGGATATACCTCTGCTGATAAGATGGCGGAATATCTTAAGCTCGATCCTCTACCGGCACCGCCCCCGGGAGCGGAGGCTGGAGGACTCGGTGGAGCACCGCCACCTATGGGTAGGTTCTCGTCCAGCGGGATGGACAGTAAAAAACAAGCGGCTTTGACAAAGATCATCTCTGCGGCCATGAAAAACCCAGAGAGAATGGATAAGATCGCTGCGTTTTTAGAGAAAAAGTAGCAAACTATGCAGAAACCTGTAGCGAATATACTGCGTAGGCTAGCGCAGATGATAGTGGTGGATGATACGCCTATGGATGAGGAAGAGATCCAGCGTAGGCGTATGCGACTACGTGAAGATACTGGTGATGTGCCTGTGGAGCTTTCTGAGGGGTTATCTGTGGTAGTATCGAAGCCGCGGGTGCAGGTACAGCGGGAAGTTATAAAGCCTACAGCACGACCTGATATAAAGCCTACTCGGCGTCAGCACGAGCATCACAAGAAGTGGAAC
>Ga0315291_10002948_pt1 | contig 22065 bp, 18 predicted proteins | sample YL17G12_20_MG_FD_203070 | JGI IMG/M metagenome (GOLD analysis project Ga0315291, IMG submission 203070) | Sediment microbial communities from Yellowstone Lake, YNP, Wyoming, USA - YL17G12_20 | ecosystem: Environmental > Aquatic > Freshwater > Lake > Sediment | place: USA: Wyoming | collected... | reverse complement strand
GTGAGTTCCCCCGAAAATACAACAATTTGATCTCGCAATCTCCCCGCTACCTTGCTATCATCCATCTCGGGTCTCCTTTGAAAAGATTGAGCTTATGCTTGTGATCATGACCCCAATCTCTACAACAGGAGACCCACTTTAGTCTACATGAAGTTCCCCCATTTTTCGACGAACGGCAGCAACTCACCGATTCCACTTCGCAAATCGTGTAACACCCTGAAACTAACTCAATTGCACAAATGAGATGTCAGTTTTTGGGGAAAGTCCTGTTTCTTTGTCGCCGTGGCCTTGAGATTGAGGCCTCTCGCCCTGACCGGGTCTAACGACTCGCGCTAGCTGTTGCCGCGCGTCCTCTCCAACTTTACACGTTGACGGGTCAGGCGTTTCGCACTAGAATATGCGCCAGGAACATAGATACGACGACCCTTGGGTGGGGCTGTAGCTCAGTTGGGAGAGTACTTGACTGGCAGTCAAGGGGTCACGGGTTCGATCCCCGTCAGCTCCACCAAATTGCATAAGGCACTACAGATCCCAAAACTCCGTACCAGGTCAATCCCTTCGCACAAAATACTACTCGTTATTCTCTTGCCCTTTGTGTGGAAACTTCGTAAGATATTACGTTCTGTATGCGAGCTGATTAGGAGCGGCTGGTTCGTGTTAGCCTTCGAGTGTCTCGTTCCAGGAGGTGAACTATATGGTTCTTGCCTTCCTGCCCAAGTCCTCCAGTTTCTTCGATCTTTTTGACAGACAGGTGGACTATGCCGTAGCGGCTGCAATCCTTCTCAAGGAGATCACATCAAATGGAACAGCGAACGAAGAATCTGCCCAGAAGATGCATGAGATCGAGCATCAAGGAGATGAAGTCGCGCACGCCATCATTGACCAACTGAACAAAACTTTCATCACCCCGTTTGACCGAGAAGATATCCACGCTTTGGCTAAGGAGTTGGACGACGTCATTGACATGATCTATACGGTTGTGAACCGCCTGGTGGTTTACAAGCTCACCGGTGTTAACAAGAATCTTGTGGAGTTTGCCGACATGATAGTGGAATCGTCCCGTTCCGTCGCACGTGCGGTAAAGGGGCTGCGTAACCTGAAGAACCTGAAGTCCATCTCGGAGGCGTGCGTGGAGGTCAACCGTCTTGAGAATCTCGGCGACTCGATGAGAGACAAAGTGTTCGTGGAGCTTTTTGAAAAGGAGAAGGACCCGATTATTGTGATCAAATGGAAAGAAATCTACGAAGATGCGGAAACAGTTCTTGATATCTGCGAAGACGTTGTTCACGTGGTCCGGTCTATACTCGTGAAACAAGCCTAGCCCATGACATTAAGCATTGTCTTTTTGATCGCTCTTGCGCTCATTTTCGATTTCCTCAACGGCTTTCACGATTCTGCCAATTCAATCGCTACCGTCGTTTCGACTCGGGTACTCTCGCCACGCTATGCCGTCCTCTGGGCGGCATTTTTCAATTTCGTCGCCTTTCTTTTCCTGGGCCTGCACGTTGCTAACACCATCGGCAGAGGAATTATCGACATAGCGATCGTGGACCAGCGCGTCATATTTGGCGCGCTGGTGGGAGCCTGCGGCTGGGACCTCATTACCTGGTATCTCGGCCTGCCAACGAGTTCCTCCCACGCGCTCATCGGAGGAATGATAGGGGCGGCGCTCGTAAAGGCAGGGCCGAAATGCCTCGTGTGGCACGGGATTCTTAAGACGGTCACGTTTATATTTGTCTCCCCGGTGGCAGGGCTTTTTCTTGCATTGGGGCTGGGCACCGCAGTCTATTGGATATTCCGAGGAAGCGCCCCGCGAAAGGTGGACCACATCTTCAGAAAGGGACAATTGGTGTCTGCAGCGCTGTACAGTCTGGGGCACGGCGGCAATGACGCGCAGAAAACAATGGGTATCATTGCGAGTCTTCTGTTCGGTGCCGGGCTACTGGGTAAGACTTTCCATGTGCCCTTCTGGAATGTGATTGCGTGTCACGCGGCAATAGCGTTGGGAACCATGTTTGGCGGGTGGCGCATAGTCAAGACGATGGGACAGAAGGTGGCAAAGCTGAGACCCGTGGACGGGTTCTGCGCGGAGTCTGGCGCAGCGATTATGCTGTTCGTCACATCTGCCTTCGGGATACCCGTCAGCACCACGCACACAATTACCGGTGCTATCGTGGGCGTGGGCTCGCTGAAACGATTGAGCGCGGTCCGATGGGGGGTGGCAGGACGAATCGTGTGGGCCTGGATATTGACGATTCCGTGTTCCGCAATCATAGCCGCTTTAGCCTATAGCCTCGCGCGAAGATAACATCCGCTACCCAAAATTTTATTCGTCGAGCGCGGCGCTCCTACAAAGTGACGCCTAGCAATCTTTAGCTGGCGAGTGGTGGCTGGGCGTTGTGATTGCCAACGGGGATTGGTAACTCGCAGCTGGGGGCCGGCGACCGGTAGCCGCGGTTGGTAGTCGGCAACTGGGAGTCGTTGGGCTCTTACGAGTCGAGAGCTTTTACGAGCATGAGGGAGCGGATTCTCCAAACCTTGGAAAGAGCGACCTGAGTCTCTGCGTTTGAGATCTGTATGCCGTCAGAGTCAGCGTAGCCCAGGAAGAAGTTTATGAGGGAGAGTCTGAGGTAGTTGAGCGACTTCCCGACCGCCATGTCTTTTCTGGTGACGAGCACGGCCTCACTCCAGGGTCGAGAGGATCCATAGAGATTCACGGGGCAGCCAAGTTTCTTCCACTGAGCGTACAGCCTGTCGGTCCTTTCGAAGAGAGAACTCAAACCGTCGAGAAAATCCTGCGTGGTCACGAGATGGTGATTGAACTTCCTTCTTAACTCTTCGATTTGCTCAGCGATGATCTGTTGTTGTCTCAAGACGCTTTCATACCATCTCTGACCAACATTTCGCGTCTCGCATGCGCTATCAGTACGCGAGGTTTCAAATGGCGCAATGATCGTCGCCTGAGTCTCAAGCAACGTCTCGCACGATGCTGTGAGCGCGGCGTTCGGAACGAGAAGCAGCATCAGTAGAAGGGGAGAAACAGATGTAAAGAAGGGGAACGCGAGACATTTGGCGCGTCCCCGCTGGCCGCGTCTCAAGAAAGCCACCTCCTTATCACTAAGGCCTATCCTCTCTAATCTTCGGCACATCTGAGGCTCGTCTTTAGGCTCAGGCATACTTGCTGTCCTGGCGGCAGCGCTTTGGACTACTTTGGACTGCGCTGTCGAAACACGTGTGCCGCCGTGCCCGCAAGTGTGAGATAATGATTGACATAGCGTATCTGGCCACATATCCTCTCAGGACAGAGAGGCCTTGCACGCTTGGGATTCTCTGGTCCGGAAGGATCCAGGGGTCCCTTGTGTGGTGACTGGGTGCCACCAGGACTCCTGCGTTAGCGTGCAGTTTTTTGTGATGTTTTCTCAATGGCGCTTCCTTATCTAGAATAGGTATGGTTGCCCTCGGTATGGTTGCCTGGAGGGACGGCCACCTTGTGATGCTATCTTCCGCGTAGGGCAGATGTTTGGGTTCTTCTTTGACGAACCCGGAAGGAGGTCATCTGATGTCTCTCGGACACAGATGTTCTGAGAATCGTGAGGTTCCTCGTGTCGCCGTGCGGCGTTTCGTACCTGCTTTTCTGCTCCTGTGGCTCCTTGTCACGTGTGCGTTGCCTCTGTGCAACGGCGACTGCCAGGCCGCTCTCACCTACACTTTTGAGACACTCGGCAAGGGAGCCAGCGGGCCGCTTGTGCCACTTACCAAAGTAACCTATTCGAACGGTCTGGTCGCTCTTGTCAAGGAGTCTCACTCATCTCCGATAGCGACGGTTGACGCCTGGTGCCACACCGGTGCCGCATCCGAGAGAGAGGGAATCGGCGGCATTTCGCACTTCTTTGAACACATGTTCTTCAAGGGAACTCCGAAACACCCAGCCGGGGAAATGGACAAGATCATAAAAGGACTCGGTGGCATCAACAATGCCGGGACTTCCGTAGAATACACTCACTACTATGTGACGGTGCCCAGCGATAACTATCTGGTTGGGGTCGATGTCCTCTCAGATGCCTTGATCAATTCCAGCTTTGATTCAGACGAGCTTAAGCGTGAGAGGGAAGTGATAAAGGCTGAGATAAGACGTAAGGAGGATTCGCCAGCAAGCCTTGTTTTCGTGGTGTTCCAGAAGCAATTCGGAGCCGGAACTCCCTACGAAAAACCCGTGCTCGGCACCTTCGAGACTTTGGATGCGATTGACAGACAGACCTTCCTCGATTATCTGGGGGAACGATACACGGCCGGGAATACCGTCGTAGTTGTCACGGGAGACGTGGACACTAATGAGATCGCAAAAGCTATCGCCGAGTACTTTGAACCCATGAAGCTAGGGAGGAATCCTTTTCCCAGCTTCAGGGTCGAAGAACTCACGAGCGACAAGGTGGGGATAGAACGCAAGGATGTGAAACAGGGCTACATGATACTCGGTTTCGTGACGCAGGGTTTCAAGAACCCGCGCGAATGTTTCCCTCTTGAAGTGGCCGCGGCAGTAATGGGCGAGGGCAGAAGCTCGCGGCTCTACCAGTCGCTCGTTGAGAAAAAGAGGCTTGCAACGTCAGTCTCGGCATGGTCGTGGCCTCTCGCAAATGCGGGCATCTTCGGTTTTGATGCCACCTTCGAGCCGGGCAAAGAGGACAGCGTGAAGGCAGCTCTTCTAGAGGAGTTGTCTGCTCTGGCTTCGGCGGGTCCGTCTTCGAAAGAGGTTGAGAAAGCCAAGGCCCTGCTCAAGACTTCGTTTGCCTTCTCGACAGAAACGACCGACGGTAGGGCTTCGATGCTGGGAGAAGGATACACAAAAGGCATACTTGATGATTTTCTGCATTATCGAGAAAGGGTAGACTCGGTGACCCCTACTGATGTCCAGAAGGTCGTGGGAGAATACACCTCCGGCAAGCATTACGCCCTTGCCATGATTCTGCCAAAGGAAAAAGCGGAGGAAGGAAAATGAAAATGCATGAGAAATCCGCTGTAACAGCCCTGGTGATTGCGCTTTTGAGTTGCGCATACGTTGCCTTCATGGCCGTGCCCGTCGAGGCCGCTGCTGGGGCAAAGCTCACGGCCGGGGTCACGAAGAAGGTGCTGGAAAATGGGATTACGGTTCTTGTTAAAGAGTCGACTGCAAACGACGTCGTTGCTGTGCAATTGATCGTGGGCATGGGAGCAAAGTTCGAGAGCGATAAGGAGGCCGGAATCTCGAGGCTTCTCCAGCAGTGCATGCTCAAAGGCACGAAGGCAAGGACAGCGGAGCAAATCGCAAACGAGATCGAGTCGGTCGGCGGCAGGATCAATGCGGGAAGCACAAAGGAAGTGGGGTTCATACAACTTGCTTGCACGAGCGAGGGCCTGGGTAAGGCTCTGGACGTTTTCTTTGACGTCATCTCAGACCCTACCTTTCCGATCGACGAGGTGAATAAGGAGAAGGCTCTCCAGATACGCAGGATAAAGGAGAGAAAAGACCAGTTGTTTGCTAGCACGGTGGACCTGGTACAGGAGACTCTCTACGAAAACCATCCTTTTCACAAGCCTGGCGAAGGCTATGAGGAGACGGTAGAGACGTTGGGAAGGGATCAAGTCCTCGAAGCCTACAAGCGTTTTTACAGGCCGGAGAATATGATCATTGCAGCCGTGGGCAATCTTGACTCCAAGAAATTCATGAAAGAAGTCGAGAAGAGGTTGAAGAGAGTAAAGGCTGCCGGAAAGAAACTCACGGTCGAGCTGCCGGCGATCACGCTCGCGGAACCGAGAACGAAGTTGAATTACAAGGAAAGCTCCTCTGCATGGATCGTCGTGACGTATCCAGCGCCTGGTCCTTCGCAAAACGATTATCTGCCTGCGCAGGTACTCGACTCTGTTCTCGGCGGTTCGATGAACTCAAGGCTTTTCACCGAGCTCAGGGACAAGAAGGGTCTCGGATACCAGGTAGGCTCCTTCTACGCAGGCTATTCGCGCGATGCGTTTGTTGGAGCGTACATCGGAACCAGGCCTGACCAATTCGAAGTTGCGAAAGATGCCATCCTCGAAGAGGTGGGTAAACTCCGTTCTGCGGGGATCACCGACGAGGAACTCGTCAACACAAAGACGTACTTGAGAGGCGCATACATCATAAATCTGGAATCGAACGCGAGCCAAGCTACTAGCTTTGCAACCAACGAGTCGTTTGGAATCGGGTACGATTTCGCCAATCGTTACCTCGAAGGCATAGGAAACGTCACGAAGGATGACGTCCTCAGGGTGGCCAACACATATTTCGGTACGTACGCGCTCGGAAGCATCCTTCCGGAGAGTGCAACTGAAAAGACGCAAAAGAACGAAGGCAGGGAACAGGAGCAAGAACAGGAATAGAAGCACGAAGAAGAAACGGATACTACTTGGCGAGCGCACGGAGATTGTAATGACGACGAAGGCCATCGCGCTTCTTTCTGGGGGACTCGACAGCACACTGGCCGTGAATCTCATGATTCAGCAGGGGATAGAGGTTATTGCTTTGAATTTCTTGACGCCCTTCTGCCGTTGCTCAAAGAAGGGTTGCGGCAGCGAAGCGGTAAAGGTGGCGGAAAAGTTGGGCGTAGAACTCAGGGTCCAGTACCTCGGCGAGGAATACCTGTGTATCGTCAGAGCTCCTGCTCACGGCTACGGCAAGAACATGAACCCGTGCGTGGACTGCCGCATTCTCATTTTCTCCAAGGCCAGAAAAGTCATGGAGGAAGAAGGAGCTTCCTTCGTTTTCACAGGTGAGGTCCTTGGGGAAAGGCCGATGTCGCAGCGCCGCGACTCGATGCGCATTATAGAGAAAGAGTCTGGTCTTGTGGGCCGGCTCCTGAGGCCCCTGAGTGCGCAGCTTTTTTCGCCCATTCTCGCGGAGGAAGAGGGCCTGGTAGACAGGTCAAAGCTCCTCGCAATCGCAGGCAGGTCGAGGAAGCCGCAGATGAGACTGGCAAAGGAAATGGGCGTGGACGATTATCCATGCCCTGCTGGCGGGTGTCTCCTGACCGACCCAGTCTATGCCAGGAAAGTGAAAGACCTGATGGAACGTAGCGAGCTCACGATGGAAAACGTGACGCTTCTAAGAATAGGCCGGCATTTCAGACTCAAGGACTCTGCAAAGCTGGTCGTGGGTAGAGACCAGAATGAGAACGCGAAGCTCGAGTCGGTTGCGAGAGAAGGAGACGTGATTCTTTCAACGTTTCCCTTGCCCGGTCCCGTGGCCCTTTTGCTAAAAGGGGACAACGGCTCCATCGAGCTTTCGGCAATGATATGCGCTGCACACAGTGACGCCAGAAACGAGGCCGAAGTGCAGGTGAGCTGGCGCAGAGCTCCAGACAGCGGCTCTGGTATGGTGAGAGTTTCTCCTCTTTCGGCTGACATGCTGGAGCATTACCGGATATGCTAGGGGAATAATAGAGTGTCGCCAGCCTTCGTAATTCTAAGTCTTCCAGTTTTTCTTTTCTCGATCGTCGTACACGAAAGCGCCCACGGTCTCGCTGCGATGGCTAATGGCGACAGAACAGCAAAGGATTCAGGCAGGATTACGCTGAACCCGCTACCGCACATCGACCTTTTCGGCAGTATTTTTGTGCCTCTCATTTTTCTTCTCGCCCAGGGTTTCAAGCCCACTGTGCTCATAGGTTGGGCCAAGCCGGTTCCGGTGAACCCATCCAACTTTAGACGTGGAAACAGAAGCGAGCTTGAGGTCTCGCTGGCAGGCCCGCTCTCCAATCTGATGCTTGCGTTTGCGTTCGCGGTGGCCTCCCGATTCCTCCCACCCTGGGATAGTGGTGGCGGGTTGCTGTTGGCGGCGAGATACATGCTGATCTACGGGATGCACATAAACTGCCTTCTTGCGGTGTTCAACCTTATCCCTGTTCCTCCTCTTGACGGTTCCCACGTCCTGTCGGCTCTTCTTCCGCCGGACGCCGCCTTTCGTTACCAGAAGATCTCGGGTTTCGGTATGTGGATACTGATCGGGGTGCTAATGTTTCCCCCTTTGAGGATGATCGTACTGGATGTTCCCGTCACGGTGTTAAGAAGGTTCTTTGAACTTATTGCGGGCACGTACGTGACCATGTGAGAGAGGTGTAGAAGCGAATGGCTATAGGGAAGATCTTGAGCGGGATGCGGCCCACGGGAAAACTGCATCTGGGGCACTACGTGGGTGCACTTGAAAACTGGGTTAAACTCCAGAATGAATACCAGAGCTTTCACATGGTTGCGGATTGGCATGCTCTGACGACTGGGTACGAGAAAACCGATAGAATCAAGGAAGACACCCTGGAAATGGTGGCCGATTGGATCAGCGCGGGCATAAACCCGGAAAAGGCGGTGCTTTTTGTCCAGTCAAAGGTGAAGGAGCACGCTGAGCTTCACCTGCTTTTCTCCATGCTCGTAACAAAAGCGCGTCTCGAGAGAAACCCTACGGTCAAAGAAGTGATCAGGGATCTTCATCTCGGCGCAAATGTCTCGTACGGGCTTCTCGGTTATCCAGTCCTTCAGGCTTCGGACATTCTTATGTACAAAGCGGACCTCGTGCCGGTAGGCGAGGACCAAGTGGCGCACGTGGAGCTCACCCGGGAGATTGCGAGGCGTTTCAACTCTCTCTATGGAAACGTTTTCCCTGAACCAGAGCCAAAGCTGACGTTTTTTGCGAGGCTTCCGGGTCTCGACGGAAAGAGAATGAGCAAGTCCGTCGGTAACACAATTGAGCTTGCGGATGATCCCGAGGTCATCTTGAAAAAGATGCGAACGGCCGTGACGGATCCCAAGAAAATCAGGCGTGGCGACAAGGGGCATCCGGACGTTTGCACAGTCTTCACCTATCACAAGAGTTTCAACCCGGGTGAAAAGGAGGAGATCGAGAAAGACTGTCGCTCCGGAAGCCTTGGCTGCGTGGTCTGCAAAGAAAATGGCGCGCGGAAGCTGGCTGATGCGCTTGCGTTTCTGAGGGAGAAGCGTGCGAGCCTGATGTCCAAACCTCACTTTATCCAGGACATAATCGAAGTGGGAAGCGACAAGGCGCGTGCCATCGCGAGAGAGACCATGCACGATGTGCGCAGGGCCATGAAGTTGTGGGATTAAATCGAACACGGATGTGCACGGAGCTATGGAGTGGTGGGACTAGTGGACCAGGAGAACGCACAGCCATGAAGCTGTGGGATTTCTGGGACCAGGAGAGCCGGCCAGCGTCAGAGAAGTCGTGACAGATGGGCTGCGATAGGGCCCTGTTGAGTTGGTGCATCGAAATGTCAACTTCGTACCACATAAAGCTCGAAAGATTCGAGGGTCCGCTTGACCTCCTACTTCATCTCATCAAGATCGAAGAGATCGACATATATGACATCCCGATTGCCCACATCACGCTTCAGTACCTCTCTTACATAGAGATGATGCAGATGCTGGACCTCGACGTTGCCGGTGAGTTTCTTGTGATGGCCGCCACGTTGATGCGCATCAAGGCCAGAATGCTCCTTCCAGCAAGCCCCGTGGAGGAGGAAGAAGAGACGGAAGATCCTCGTGAGGAACTCGTGAGGAGGTTGCTCGAATACAAAAGATTCAAGGAGGCGGCGCAAGCCCTCAGGGAAAGAGAGGAGCAGAGGAGACTGGTCTTTGAGAGAGGATTCTCTGAAATCGCCATGGACAATGGCGAAGTGGTGCTGGAAGAGGCCACCCTTTTCGATCTCATGGACGCTTTGAGGCAGGCGCTTTCAAGGGTGAGTGAAGTGCCTGTACACGAAGTCGAAGCGGAAAAGCTGGACGTGGTTCGGAAGATCGCGGAAATCTCCAGGTTGCTGAGGGCAAAGGGTAAGGTGCTCTTTTCGGAATTGCTCGAGCATTGTCGAAGCCGCCTTGAGATAATAGGCACCTTCATAAGCATCCTCGAGCTTGTTCGCACGGGCCGCGCGGGCACGGTACAAAGGCGACTTTTTGGCGAGATCTGGATTTATTCGTTAGAAGGAAGAGAATCGAATGGGGAAAAAGAATCGTTGGAAGAGACAGGATCACTAGAGGGAAGAGAAAGTGGAGCAGGAGAAGTTGAAACTAGTCATTGAGGCGTTGCTCTTTGCCTCTGATTCGCCTCTGGCCGTGAGAGAACTTGAAGAGCTTCTTGAGTCTGTTTCAAAGGACAGCATCCTCAAGGCGCTAGAGGAGCTTTCGCAGGACTACGACACGAGACCGAACGCCTTCAAGATAATGCAGGTTGCCGGAGGATTCCAGGTCTGCACGAGGGAAGAGTATTCCTTCTGGCTGGAGAAACTCAAGAGAAGCAGGCGCACGACGCGTCTGTCAAGGGCGGCCCTCGAGACGGCGGCCATAATCGCGTACAAACAACCGGTAACGAAAGTTGTGATTGAAGAGATAAGGGGTGTTGATTCCACTGCGACCCTGCATACGCTCCTCGAAAGAGGTCTCGTCACCATAAAGGGAAGGGCGCCCGGTGTAGGGAGACCGCTGCTCTACGGGACGACAAGACAGTTTCTCCTCCATTTCGGCCTCAACGAACTTGAAGAACTTCCGAAACTCTCGGAGCTCAAGGACATTCTTGACGAGAAGGAAGCAGCGGGAGTTGAGGAAAATGCAGGCATGCCGCCTCAATAGATTTTTGACCTCGAGAGGGGTCGCCAGTCGCCGCGCATGCGACGACATCATCAGAGCCGGTCGCGTGCGGGTTAACGACGCCACGGTTCTCTTGCCTGGCGCGAGAGTCGTGCCGGGCAAAGACGTGGTAGCGGTCGACGGGCGCTCGCTGTCCGAGGAACCCGAGCCAAAGTACATCGTGCTGAATAAACCGGCCGGCGTAATCGTCACTGCCAAAGACACGAGAAAGCGGAAGACTGTCACAGAATTGATTCCTTCCTCGGTCGGGAGAATGTTTCCCGTAGGAAGGCTTGACCTCAATACCGAGGGGCTACTGCTTCTGACGAACGATGGGCCTCTTGCGTTCAGGCTGACCCATCCGCGTTACGGGGTAGAGAAGACGTACGAGGTGCTAGTAAAAGAACGGCCGGAAGGATGGGCACTCAAGGCCCTCGCGGAAGGCGTGGATTTTGGTGAGGGTCTCAGGTCTTCTCCTGCGAAGGTCTCGTACCTTGGGTTTCGGGAGGAAGGGCATCGGGGGCGGAGAGAGACGAAAGGCTGGCAGGCGAACGGCGGAGGGCCGAAGGGCGCGTCAGTTACGAGTGGTCATTTGATCAGGTTGACGATTTGTGAGGGCAAAAAGAGACAAGTGAGACGCATGTGCAAGGCGGTTGGACTAACAGTTGTCTCTCTTGTGCGAACTGGATTTGGTCCCCTCAAGCTGGGGGACCTACCTACTGGTTCCTGGAGGGAGCTCACAGGCGCAGAGGTTGAAGCCCTGGTGGCGAGCGCGAGAGAGAAGGCGAATGTCTCGAGAGAGTGAGATGCCGTCCTGTTGTGCGCTACTCAAAACGGGCGGATCCATGACACCGTTTCTATAGATAGAAGATTGGTGATAGAACACTAGTGATAGAGGATTAGGAGGATAGCAAGAAAAGTGGAATCAGAGCGAGCGACAGCGATGAGCCACCATGCTACGCTGGTGGCAACGGGCATTCTGCTCAGCCGTATCGCTGGTCTGGTGAGGGATCGTGTTTTTGCCCACTATTTCGGAAGCTCTGATGCCGCGGACGCTTTCAGGGCAGCCTTTCGCATACCGAATTTCCTGCAGAACATGTTTGGCGAGGGGGTACTTTCGGCGTCGTTCATTCCAGTGTATGCTAACCTGCTCGCTCGTGGCGAAGAGGATGAGGCGGATCGGGTCGCTTCTGCCGTGTTCTGCCTGTTGTCGCTCGTGGTTTCCTGCTTGGTTTTGATCGGTATACTGGCCACACCCTTTTTGATTGATGCCATTGCGCCAGGATTTAAGGGAGCCAAGCGCGAATTGACCGTCTCCTTGGTACGAATTCTCTTTCCTGGAGCCGGCCTTCTGGCCCTCTCAGCGTGGTGCCTCGGGATTCTGAACAGCCACCGCAAGTTTTTCATCTCTTACACCGCGCCCGTGGCGTGGAACCTGGTGATGATCGCCTCCCTTATTGGATTCGGACGTTACATGGGGCAGTCTCCACTTACCAAGGCGTTGGCATGGGGATCGGTGGCGGGCAGCGTCTTACAGTTTGGCGTGCAACTACCGCAGGTTACTCGCATGATGCGTAGATTCCGGGTCACGTTGGGGCTGGGGATAGAAAACGTTCGAACGGTGATCCGTAATTTTGTGCCCGTCTTTATCAGCCGTGGGGTAGTACAGATTAGTGCTTACGTAGACTCTTTGTTGGCAAGTCTTCTGCCAACCGGTGCTCTCGCCGGTCTGGTCTATGCACAGACCCTGTACACCTTACCAGTGAGCCTTTTTGGCATGTCGGTATCCGCGTCGGAGCTGCCTGCTCTCTCAAGCGCTTTGGGTGAGACCGAGGAAGTGAATGCCTATTTGCGAAACCGGCTGAACGCCGGTCTACGTCAGATTGCATTTTTTGTTGTTCCTTCTGCCATGGCGTTTCTTAGTCTGGGTGACGTAATAGCAGGTGCGATTTACCAGACGGGGCAATTCACCCGGCGAGATTCTGTGTACGTGTGGGCAATTCTGGCTGGGTCCGCTGTTGGCTTACTTGCCACAACGCTGGGAAGACTGTATGCTTCGGTGTATTACGCGTTGAAGGACACGCGTACTCCGCTGCGCTACGCAGTCCTGCGCGTTCTTCTGACGGGAGCGTTGGGCTATATATGTGCTCTACGCTTGCCGACGCTCTTGGGTCTGAATCCACGTTGGGGAGTAGTAGGGCTCAGCGCATCAGCGGGCGTATCCGGATGGGTGGAGTTCGGGTTGCTTCGAGATTCACTAGGAGGGCGAATTGGCAAGACGGGTCTCCCTGCTTCGTTTGTCTCAAAACTATGGATTGCAGCTGGAGTGGGTGCTGCCGCTGGCTGGGCGGGAAAGCTTCTAATGAATTTGAGCCATCCGATTATGATTGCCCTAGTATCTCTGGGATTGTATGGCGTTGTCTATTTTGGAATGGCAAGTTTTTTCCACGTGCCAGAGGCAAGGGGAACAATCAAGAAGATCACGGATTTTGTTGGATTGCGCCGTGGCAAGGGGTAGGGGCGAAGAAGTAACTAGTAGAGAAGCAGTAAGAAGCATACAGTCGGAGAGACAAAGTAAAAGACATAAAGTAAGAGACGTAATGTAGGAAACATAACGAGAGAGAGATGAAGTGAAAGAGGCAAAGATGAGACACCAGGACCCGGCTCTCGGAATCGTAGATTTTGTTTCACTCGGTGCTGTAGATTCTCCTGGACTGTCGGGGCCCAGTGAAAATCTAACTTCAGTCCCAAGAGGAGGCGGTATGCACAGGCTAAAGAGAACCTCATTTTCCTTCTTGGCCATTGTGGCGGCGCTTTCGCTCCTGACTCTCGTGCAGACAGTGCGGGCGCCGATCTTTGCGCAAACCCTTGAAGAGAAGGTCAAGAAGTTCACCCTCAAGAACGGAATGAAGTTCCTCGTCGTGGAGCGCCATGAGGCGCCCGTGGCGTTCTGCGCTGTCGCTTTCAACGTCGGTGCGGCGAACGAGTGGCCGAACGTCACGGGTATCTCCCACTTGCTCGAGCACATGATGTTCAAGGGGACGGAGATGATGGGAACGAAGGGTTACCAAAAGGAAATCCCCTACATCCAAAATATCGACGCCCTCGGCGAGAAAACGATAAGGCTGAGGAAAGAAATCGCGGAATGGCGTTTCAGCCGATTCCACGATTTTTCAAACCAGGTGCTCGAATCGTTTGCCAAAGAGGAGAAGGAGCGAATCGGCGCGAACAAGTACGAGCAGAACAAGCTTCTCGTCTCGAAAATCCACTCAATGGCAAAGCTGCCGGATTCACTCACGACCGTTCCTTACCTCGTCGAGGACGATGGCGTCAATTACATGAACAAGTATTTGGACTACGAGCTTGCGTGGGGCGAGATCGCGAAGCTCTTGGACGAGCAGCGGCAGTACATGGTGAAGGAAGAGCTCTGGGGAACTTACATGAATAACGGGTCGCGGTTCCTCAACGCGTTCACCTCGAACGACGCTACGGTTTATCTCGAATATCTTCCGGCCAACAGGCTCGAGCTTTTCATGGATCTCGAGTCCGACAGGATGGAATCGCCCATATTTAGAGAATTCTGGTCGGAACGTGACGTAATCATGGAGGAGCGCCGCCTCGGCGAGAATGATCCAGACGATGTGCTCGGCGAGGCGTTCTACTCGGTTGCTTTCACCGCCAGCCCTTACAAATGGCCTGTCGTGGGCTGGATGAGCGATCTCCAGACGATCGACCGCAAGGAGCTTGAGAACTATCACCGCATTTTCTACGCGCCCAATAACGCTGTCGCGATCGTCGTGGGCGACGTGACGCTCGATCAGGTAGAGAAGCTCGCAAGAAAGTATTTCGAACCCATAAAGGCGCAGCCCGAGCCACCTCGAGTTGAAACCCGCGAGCCGGAGCAGAGAGGCGAACGACGCATCGTAGTCGAACACACGGCGAACCCGAAGCTCATGATTGGCTTCCATAAGCCGGTGTATCCCGACCCGGATGCGGCGGCAATCAGCGTCCTTGAAAGCATCCTTGCCGAAGGGCGCACATCGAGACTCTACAAATCCGTGTTTGAGGAGAAGCAGCTCACCGCAGAGGCGCCGAGGGTGGAAGACGGTCCGGGCGACCGTTACGAAAACCTCGTGGTGATAGAGGCAAAGCCGCGCAGCCCGCATACGCTCGAGGAGGTAGAGAAAGCTATTCTGGCGGAGCTTGATAAGCTCAAGAAGGAACGGGTCACGGAGCGCGAGCTTGAGCGCGTAAAGAATCAGATCGACGCCGACATGATTCGGTCCCTTGGTTCCAACATCGGGACCGCCTTCCAGGTCGGCTTCGCCGAGCTTTACTATGGCGACTATCACGCCATGTTCAGGAAATTCGAACGCATCAAGGGGGTCACCGCGGATGATGTTCTGCGCGTTGCCAACAAGTACCTGACGGCAAAGAATCGCACGGGCGCCTATCGCGTACAAGTTGTGGAAAAGGGGAAGGAATCGGGCGCGGAGGAACAGATTGACCGGCAGGCGCTCATGCAGTATATCCAGACTCTGCCGCAAGATGAGCAGGCTGCGATTTCCCAGAAGTTTCAGAGCATGAGATCCGATGACGAGCGCAAGGCATTCGGAAAGGAACTCTGGGAGCGCGCGAAGGCTGCCAAGAGCAAGAAGTAAAGGAGAGAAGCAATGGCAAAGAAAGCCTCTGTGTTTATCCTGGCGGCGGTTCTCGCCGTTTCATTCGCATCGTCGGCGTTCGCTGGAAACGCGACCAAGCGTCCACATCCTAGCAAGCTCAGCTTTCCGTCGCTAAAGGTAACGACCCCGCAAGTGATTGACGCATCGCTTTCCAATGGGCTTGAAGGTTTCCTGGTCGAAGATCACGAGATCCCCGTCGTCGATATCGTGCTCCTTGTCAAAACCTATTTTTCCGATAGGGCGAAGTATGGTTTGAACGACATGGCCCAGTGGGTGATAAGGAATGGCGGGAGTGCCGCCTGGCCCGGGGACAAGCTCAATGATGAGCTCGAGTACCTGGCGGCGAGAATCGAGGTGTACGGCGATAATCTGAGCACAATCATCTCCGTTAATTGTCTGAAAAAAGACCTACCGCACATTCTCGACATCTTCGCCGATCTCGTCATGAACCCAACTTTTTCCGACGAGAAGGTCGAAATGAGGCGCCAGACCATGCTCGAGGAGATTCGCCGCAAGAACGACGAGCCCAACGCGGTTTCTCGGCGCGAATTCGCGAAGCTCATCTACAGTGATTATCCGTACGCCTGGGAGACGACGACCGAGAGCGTGAATGCAATAAAGAAGGACGACCTCGTTAATTTCCACAAGACGTACTTCCACCCGAATAACGCGATCATCGGAATAAGCGGAGACGTAACAAAGGATGAGATCGTTGCGGCACTCGAGAAGGTGCTAGGGAAATGGCAGCGTGTCGATGTCACCATCCCGAAGGTGCCCGACCTGACTGCTACTCCTGAGGCGAGCTGCAACTACGCATACATGGATATCAACCAGGCGTACATTTCGATTGGCCATCTCGGAATAAACTCCAATGATCCCGAGCGGTGCGCGGTCAACGTTATGAACTTCATCCTGGGCGGGGGGAGCTTCACGTCGTGGATCACCGAGAAGGTCCGCAGCGACGAGGGCCTCGCATACCATGCCGGATCGCGGTATTCTTCGGATCCGTGGGTGAAGGGGATGTTCACTGCTTCCGCCCAGACGAAAGCAGACGCCTGCAGCCGTGCGACCACGATCATGCTCGATCAGATCAAGCGGATGCGCGACATAGGTCCGTCGCCGGGAGAGGTCAAGAAAGCGATTGATTCTTACGTGAACAGCCAGGTCTTCGACTACGAGTCCAAGTCGCAGGTCGTGCGTCGTCTAGTGCAGCTCCGCTTCGAGGGTAGGCCGCTCGACACCCCCGAGAAGGACATGGAGACTTACGCGAAGCTCACAGTTGCCGACATAAAGAACGCGGCGCAGGAGTATCTCCACCCAGACAAGCTCACGCTTCTTGTCGTTGGGAATGCGAAACTTTTCGACCGACCGCTTAGCGATTTCGGAACTGTGAACGAGATAAGGCTCGAGAAAGAGTGAGAAGGACGGGGCGGGTTTGGAGCGCCTCGTCGGTGAGCCCGATAGGGCTCGGTTGGTAGACGTTAGATGTTCAGATGATCACATCAAACGAGTCAAAAGGTTGAGTTCGCCAATCTAACGTGGCAAGGAGGAATCCGTGGAGAAGACTATTCCTAGATCGCATCTCGGCGTTGCTGTAATGCTTGGATCTGTGTGGGGGTTATCCGAAGCTGCGCTCGGGATGGGGCTTCGGAGCTGTGCTTCTCTCGTGTCCGGTTCTTTGATGACGGGAGTGGCACTCTTTTTCATCGCGGCCGGGTGGGTTGTGGGCAAGCGTGCTTCACAGGTCGTCTTACTCATCATAATAGCGAGTCTCATTAAGATGTTTGATGCTTTTCTCCTGTCTTTACCTATTCGGCACGGAGCCGTGGCTAACCCTATTTTTGCATTTTTTGTGGAAGGCCTTGCGTTCCTGGTCCTGGCAGGCATCATCAAAGGCGCTCTAGTAGAGAGAAGAACTGGTCAGGCTATTTTGGGAGGAGGGTCTGCCCTGGTAGCCGTGGGTCTCTTTCCTCTGGTCGGATTTGCAACCGGCATTCCTGCCTGTGTCTATCCCGGAACACGCATCCCTCTGTCTATCTATTTTGGTCCCCTGGCCGTTGCACTTTCGGTTCTCACAGTTCCTCTGGGATTCTGGGCCGGGGAGAAATTCAGGGCCACTGCAGAGGGATTATATGCGACGAATAAGAGAAGAGCGCTGAGGCATCTTGCCTCACCCGCAACTTTCGTTTTATGCCTGGCCGTTGTTGCCCTTATCAGGCTGGTGTGATCGAGTCTGATGTCTTTGACGTAAATACAGCGGACGGTCGCAACGAACAGACGGAGGCATAGGAGGGGAAGAAAGTATGAAAGAGACCCTTCGTTTCATACTCAACGGTCACCCCACGGAATTGACGTCAGATGGGGAACGAATGCTCCTATGGGCATTACGTACAGACCTAGGTCTGACAGGAACCAAATACGGATGTGGAGAGGGATTCTGCGGAGCCTGTACAGTTCTAGTCAATAAAGAACCTGTCCGGTCATGCGGAATTCCGATAAAGGATGTCAATGGCAAGGACATCATCACTATTGAAGGACTGTCTCCAAACGGAAATCTCCATCCTCTACAGAAGGCCTTCATAACGCATGATGCTATGCAGTGTGGATATTGCACCTCAGGGATGATCATGAATGCCTACGGTCTATTGCTCAAGAACCCTCAACCCACCCGGGCAGAAATCATCGAGAGCATGGAAGGCAATCTGTGTCGATGTGGCTCTTACGGCAGAATAATCCAGGCCATCGAAACCGCAGCTCTGGAGATGAAAGGGGGGATGAATAGATGAGAAAGGGGGAATTTCCACACCTGGATTTTTCTGACACGAATGCTGGGTTACCTATCAACCGCCGGGCGTTCCTAAAAGGTCTTGGCGGTGGAGTATTGATCTTATTCGCCATCGGAGACCTTTCAGTGCTCCAGGCACAAGAACGGCGTGGAGGAGGTATACAGTATCCCACTGATTTCAATGCTTACCTTCTAGTCGGAGAAGATGGTCGGGTCTCCTGCTTCACCGGTAAGATCGAAATGGGTCAAGGAGTAATTACCTCCCTGGCGCAGATGTTAGCGGATGAACTTGATGTATCTCTTGATTCAGTTGACATGATAATGGGAGACACGGAATTGTGTCCCTGGGACATGGGCACTTTCGGATCCATGACCACACGTTTCTTTGGTCCGCCCCTCAGGGCCGCTGGTGCAGAGGCTCGAGCTGTCCTGATGGAGCTGGCGGCAGAACGCCTTGGAGTACCAATCAGCCGGTTGAAGGTAGAGGATGGAGTGGTATTTGATAAGAGTAATAGCAAGAATCGGGTGACCTACGCTCAGTTGGCGAAGGGAGCGAGAATCGGGAGACACCTTGAGGCAAAGCCACCAGAGAAAGAGCCCTCGGGGTTCAAAATCATGGGCAAGCCCGTTTCGCGTCGAGACGCACCGGAAAAGGTCACCGGAAAAGCGAGGTTTTCCGGTGACATTCGATTGACTGGTATGTTGTACGCGAGAATCCTAAGGCCCCCAGCTCACGGCGCAAAATTGCAAAGTGCGGATATCTCCGCCGTAAGAGAAATGAAAGGAGTCCGAACCATCCAGGACGGTGATTTAGTGGCTGTTCTCCATGAATATCCTGACGCGGCCGCGAAAGCCATCGACAGTGTAAGAGCTCAATACGATTCGCCGGACGTGAACGTCGACGACAAGACTGTTTTCGATCACTTACTCAAGGTTGCGCCGAAGGGCGAGATAGTCTCTCACGGGGGGTATCTAGCACAGGGGAGAAAACTGTCTGCGTATACCTTTGAGCAAAAATACTTGAATAGTTATGTTGCTCACGCCCCCATCGAAACTCATACGGCTACAGCTCAAGTCGATGGAGGCAAAGTCACAGTTTGGGCATCTACTCAAACGCCGTTCAGCCTCAAAGAAGAAATTGCTCGTGCGCTGGGGGTTCCTTCTGGAAATGTCCGCGTCATCACACCCTATGTGGGAGGAGGCTTTGGCGGAAAGAGCAACAACCAGCAGGGTGTTGAGGCAGCTCGTCTGGCAAAGCTTGCCGGGAAACCTGTCCAGGTTGTGTGGACCCGCGGGGAGGAGTTCTTTTATGATACCTTCCGGCCGGCCGCAGTGGTCAAGATAACGTCGGGGATCACCAATTCGGGTACGATCTCACTCTGGGACTACGGTGTCTATTTTGCAGGACAGAGAGGCGCCGAGCAATTTTATGATATTCCTCACCATCGAACGATGGTTCATGGATCTGGATGGACAGGTGATCCAGGATCCCATCCTTTTGGCACGGGCCCGTGGCGTGCACCTGCCAACAACACAAATACGTTTGCCAGAGAATCACAGATCGACATTATGGCCTCGAAGGCACGGATGGATCCCTTGGAATTTCGCTTGAAGAATCTGAAGGACGAAAGAATGAAAAAGGTCCTCGAAGCGGCGGCGGAGAAATTCCGTTGGGCTCCGTCAAAAGCACCGAGCGGCCGAGGCTACGGCGTGGCCTGTGGTATTGATTCGGGCACCTACGTCGCACACATCGCTGAAGTGAAGGTCGATAAGAAGAATGGCCTTGTGCAGGTTAGGCGCGTCGTCTGCGCTCAAGACATGGGTCTGGCGATCAATCCCGAAGGGGCAAAACTGCAGATTGAAGGCTGTATCACGATGGGATTGGGTTACGCTCTCAGCGAGGAGATCCATTTTAGGGGTGGAGAAATCCGTGACCTCAATTTCGACACCTATGAAATCACCCGCTTTTCCTGGACGCCGGAAATCGATACGGTGTTGGTTGATGGAGCAGATTCGCCTGCACAGGGCGGAGGGGAACCAGCAATCATTTGCATGGGTGCAGTAATTGCCAACGCCATCTTCGATTCCACCGGAGCGAGGCTGTTCCAGCTCCCGATGACCGCTCAAAGGATCCGGGAGGCAAAAACGATCTGATCGATGATTTATCTATTGACCGGCCCTGTCCATTCCGGAAAAACGACCTTTCTAACACAGATCATTCGGTCGTTGAGAGAGAAGGGGTTTGAGGTTGGCGGTTTCTTGAGTGTGCCGATCTGGAATGGTGACGAGCGCACGGGGTACGATTTGCACGATTTGAGCAAAGAAGAGCTGATTCCTTTTATCCGCGGGGACGGGGAAAGGTCTTGGCAGAAGATAGGGCCTTATTTTTTCATCCCCGATGGTCTCGAAAGGGCCAAGAATATCCTTCTTCGGACTGGGGCTACCGATCTTCTGGTTGTGGACGAGGTAGGTCCTCTGGAACTGTCCGGGCAAGGGTTGTGGCCGGTTCTGAAAGACGTAATCTCCAATTGCGGGAAGGACTGTCTTCTCGTCGTCAGGGAGAGCATCCTAGGAGATTTCCTGAAAACGCTGAGCGGTTTTGACGTAAAAGTGTTCCATATTCAAGACGAAGGCATCTTTGCTCGAATGATGGACGAAATCACAAATTAAGAACCCATTTCGGCTCTTATGGAGATTCGTTCACTTGGACTTGCGAAACGGAGTGTTTCCAAATGATGCCTTCTTGCTATATCTTGGGGGAGGCTAGAAGACATGCTTATTTGATGTTGAGGACAAGGCCGAGCTTTTCTAGATTGAGGGGACTCTTGGAGCTTTTGCCGATGATGTGCGTGAAGGGGAAGAGCTAGAAACGAAAAAATCTGCTTGCCCGGGGGGCAACTCTGTAGTAGAGTTTTTTTGTTTATGCCCAATGTTCGCGAACACACGTGCAGGTGTGTTCTGGGAAGGAGAAAGGTTTGAGCATCGCGCTGAAGGATCTTGCTAAGAATCATGTTCATAGACTGCGACCTTACATTCCTGGCAAGCCCATAGAGATTCTTGAGAGACAACTGGGCGTCAAAAACGCCCTCAAATTCGCCTCAAACGAGAACCCCCTCGGGCCTTCTCCACTGGCACTCAAGGCGCTTAGAGAAAGTAATCATCTCCTGAACAGATACCCTGACAGCAGCTCCCATTTTCTAAGGGAGAAGCTGGCGGAGCGCTTCGGTTTTCCCATGGGACAATTCATCGTGGGGAATGGTACGACTCAGCTCATAGAGCTCATATGCCACGTATTTCTTGGGCCCGGCGACGAAGCCGTGATTGCCGATCCCTCTTTTCTCATGTACCCGATCTGCATCGAGCTCATGGGTGCAAAGGCAGTAATGGTGCCTCTTAAAGACTACAGGCACGATCTGCCTGCGATGGCCAAAGCGCTGTCGCCGCGGACGAAAATCGTCTTCATCTGTAATCCCAACAATCCGAGTGGGACCATTGTCACGAAGCCAGAAGTGAGAGAGTTCTTCAGCAAAGTACCCGAGCATGTTGTTGTTGTGTTTGACGAAGCCTATCACGAGTACGTGGAGCACAAAGAATACCCCAATGCCATGGAGTATCTGAGGGAAGGACGATTGGTTATCGTTCTGAGAACGTTTTCCAAGGTGTACGCGTTAGCAGGGTTGCGAGTGGGCTACGGAGTGGCATCTGAAGAAATGATATCTCTCTTGAACGCCGTCTCGATACCGTTCACGGCCACGTGTCTTGGGCAAGTTGCAGCACTGGCTAGTCTCAATGATGAGAAGCAGATAGCGAGAAGTCTTAAAGTAAATTCTGAAGGCATGCAATTTCTTTCTGACAAGTTCTCGCGCATGGGGCTCGGGATAGTTGAATCCTACGCCAATTTCATGGCGGTCGACCTCAAAACGGATGCGAGAGAGCTTTCTGCAGAGCTTGAGCGCAAAGCGC
>Ga0315291_10002946_pt1 | contig 22075 bp, 15 predicted proteins | sample YL17G12_20_MG_FD_203070 | JGI IMG/M metagenome (GOLD analysis project Ga0315291, IMG submission 203070) | Sediment microbial communities from Yellowstone Lake, YNP, Wyoming, USA - YL17G12_20 | ecosystem: Environmental > Aquatic > Freshwater > Lake > Sediment | place: USA: Wyoming | collected... | reverse complement strand
GGTCGAGCGGCTAGTCGGCTTCACCTCGCTCGGCGGCTCCACGGCCCGCAACCTCCAGACCCTCGGACGCCAATACAACGCCCAACGCAGGGGATTCTAGCCTGGGCAAATGCGCCTTTTTGGTGGGAGATATCTACAACACTAGAAGTACAGCGACGTCGGTCGTCTATGATTGTCTGAGGGGCGGAGTTGGGGTATAATGAAAGTAGGCTCTGGGGCCACCAGATTGCCCCGTTTGTCTTGGCGTGTTCGGAGCGCGAGGCAGAGTGGGAGGTGATGACGATGAATACTGCGATAGTGGTTTGGACCCTGGTGCTGGGTGGGGTGTTGATTCCCGGTGCCGATTCATTTATCGATGGGCCGGGTATGGCCGCGTGGCAGGCAGGGACAGCGGGATCGGGGATTTCCGGAGGGGGGCTGAGCTATCCGGGAGCGGAGTCGGCTTCGCCTGGGCAAAGGCCGGGTGGTACTAGCCGGGGGCTGAGTTATCCGGTGCCGAGGGCTGGTTCCGTGGGGGCAGGTCAAGCAGCTTCGCCCAACTTTGCACCAACGGTTCCCCAGGTGCCCTTTGGCGATGTACCCCAGGCGGGTCGTCGGTCGGGTTTTAAGGATTCACTGATTCCGTTTGCCCCGACAGATCCTTCGGCTGCCTCGAGTGCGTATCCCTGGGGGCCGCCAACGGCCGGGGCGTCCCCGGAGGAACAGTTTTCGCTTCAACCACCGCTGACCGGTGGTCCGCCGTCAGCTTCCTCAGGATCTCAGGCTTCCAGTCCGGCAGGGTACGGTCGGCCCAGCGCCACGCGGCCGACGTACCGGGGATATTCTCCCTACAGTTCTTATTCTTCTCAGATGGCTAGGATCCCCGCATCGGGTCTGGCTCGTGGGCCGGCTTACTCGGCTGCCGCGAGTGTATCCAAGCCGTACGAAGACTATAGACGGCCTGCGTCGATCAGCCCTTATATGGAGCTGGGGCGCGTCAGCAGTTATTCCGGTGACATCGACAATTATAATCAGTACGTCAAGCCGGCGTTGGACCAGCTCAACGTGAACCGGCAGGTGGGGACCCAGATTCACGGGCTGCAGAACAGCGTGCGGACGATGGGTCGCCAGACGCAAAGTCTTCGGGGAATTGTGATCCCGCAGTACTACATGAACTACGGGAGCTACTACCCGGGATTCGGGCGATAGCCAGGCCGGTGCTGAATAGCCTTGCGTGATTCCGGGAAAAAGGGGACAGGTCCAATTTGCCGGAACGGCCCGAAGGGTGCTTCGCACAAATTGGACCTGTCCCCTTTTTCCTCTGTCGACTTCTCGACTCTGCTTTATTCGCGCCCACGGGGCTTTCGAGACATGTATCTTTGCGCGCCCCACCAAATGGCAGTTCCCACGGCCAGACCGAACAGGTTTTCGACGAAGTCCTTCAGTTCGGTGGTTCGCGGGGGAAACAGCGATTGCAGCAGCTCGGTGGCGGCCGCATAGCCGATCAGCACCACGGCCAGCAACACGTGGCGCAGGGGCGGGCGGCTGGCCAGCGTGAAAAACGCCAGCAGGGCAAAGGCCGCGAAGTGCACACCCACGCTCGTGCCGACCTGGGGAATGCGACCGCCGAACAGTGCCCTCACGTCCGGAACCAACAGCAACGTCGTCAAAGACAGCCAGTAGACGGCACAGATCAGGCGGGTAATTGGCACAGGGAGCCTTCTGAGTTAGGGCACGTGCTTCCACTGCGGGAGGCGACTCTGTCGGCGACCTCACCCTTGCTGGTTCGCTCGCCGACGGAGTCGCCTCCCACACTCTGGCAGATCGACTCTATGGCCCCGGTGCTGTGGTGGCGGTGACCACCTCTGACCGAAGCTGTTGCCAGAGCTGTTTCAAGGCTCCGGCGCTAGCTGCCGGCGCGACCACCTTTCGGTGGTGCCCGACCTCCGGTTGGTACCCGCCCGGCGCGTAGGCCACCCGGCAATAAAGGTCGGCAAGGCTTCGAGCATCGCCAGCCAGCGATGCTACACGGGCGCCGAGGTCTCGGGCAAACTCGTGGGGGGTCTGGTAGGGTCTCCTCGGGCAGCCGTGTTCCCGGGCCCAGGCCTCCAGGGCCTCGAAAGTATACCTGACAAGCTCGTCCGGCGAATAGCGATTGGCCGTCCCCGTGGCAAAGGGATCGGCAAAGGCCGCGAACGGCCGGGGCAATGGTTGTTTCCGGCCGTCTTGGGCAGCAGCCCCCTCGGCCCGCCGGCGCCTGCCGGCAAACAGATTCTGCCAGAATTCGCGCCATCCCTGAAGCATGGCTCGCAAGGCTGCAAAGACGTCGGCGCGGCAGCGCCACAGCCAGTAGGCCCCAATCAGGGCGACGGCGATATAGAAAACCCACTTAAGCAGCGCCGCCGCCTTCAGGCCTACGCTTCGCAGCAAGTTCTCAGCGCCGGACGTGGGGCGGCGGTCGCGGCTGCCAGCGCGATCCTGGGCCGACTCCGTTTCCGGCTGCGAACGCTGGGCTTGGTCGTCGGCACCATGGCCTGACGAGTCCTCCTCAGTCTGTGAACTGGGCCGCGGTTGCGCCGAAGAATCAGCACGTGGTTGCTCCCGGGACTGGTCCGGCTTGCCTTGCGGGCTGGGCTGCGAGTGGTTTTCTCCGTCCTGTTTCGACTTCGATTCGCTCTGACTGTTGTTGTCGCCGGATTGTGTCCCGTTTCCTCCAGTGTCCGCTGCCGATGGCGCCTTGCCTTCCTGGTCCGCTTCATCGGTATGCAACTGGCCCTTGTCTGCTTCGACTCCGTTCCTTCCCACTGCATACCGGGAGGGCTTCTGATCTTCTGAGCGGACCACAAGCAAGAGCCGCGAGACGGCATGTTGGGCGTCCGGGCGCGGCAAGAGCGCAGCGAAGATCAGCACGGCGACAATCAGCGTGCAGCCGACCACCAGCCACACGGAGGCCATGACCTTCGGCATTTCCACCCTCCGCTGGCGGAGATAACGACGAAGCCCCAGAAAGCTGGTCGTCAACAGCAGCCCCAGCCCGCTGGCTACGTAGATCAGGAGGAAGCCAAAAGCGCGCCGCTGGGTCGGGCTTCCCGCGGGGGTAAACAGTTCCCCGATGCCGAACAACGGCAGCGCGGCCAGGGAGAAATAGACCACCGACAAGCCTGGTGCGTGGGGACGCCGCTGGCGCTGGAGCAGTCGCTTCCACCAGGTCGCGGAGGTTGCGTCGCGCGAGGTGATTCCCTCCAGTTTCTCCTCGGTCAGTTCCTCTGCGTCCGATGTGGTCCGACTCTCTTTCGGCCTGTCCAATCCGGCCACCTGGAGCAACCCCTTCCCTGTGTCGCGTTGTCTTTCATCAATGACGGTGCAGTCCCAGGTCAGCTTGTCGGCGCACCAAAGAATCACGAGGACGAGAATGAGACTCAGCGGACCTGCCGATTCGACAAAGCGCATGAGAACCACCAGCGCCGCCGCGGCCAGCGGAACGGCGAACAGCCTCGCGTGTGCTCTGCCTTCCTCAATGGCGATCCGCGCGACGAGCACTGCGGCGAAAACGTAGAGCGTAAAGACGTACTTCAGCCGCACCTCGAAGGGCCCTTCGTAAGAGACTTCGAGCAGGAAGAAGACCAGACTGCCGATCAGCGTCATGATCAGCGCGGGGCTGATGGCGATCACCAGGTAGTCGACGAGCGTCTTGGGGAGTCGCTGGGCCATAATCCTCATGGGGGAGAAAGGGCCATGGTGTTTCTCCCGTGGTCCCCACAGTCTGCCGCATGGAGCAAGGCCGGAAGAGGTGAAGCGGAATGATTCTGTTCGTCAGGCGGCCAGCCCCCCGCATCTGTCATCTTAGTCCGAACCTCGGCACGGCTCAATACTCGGTCTCTATCGTATGTCGCTCCGCGACGGGGCTGTCGATGCGGACCGCCTCCTGCCGGGCGTCGAATTGTGTCCAGGCCTGGCCGTTGACCCGGACGGACCGCATCGGAAGGCCTTTTGCCTGGCGGAAGCGAACCACCAGGGCCTTGGGCCGGAGGGGACCGGGCAAGCGGACGTCCGCCGTGATCTTGCCGCCATCCGCTCGGCTCTCGAGGCGGGCGGAGAGCTTACCGAAGTAGGTCGGGGCCCGCTCGATTTCAATCGTGTTGCCGTCTTCCAGCCACTTTCTCGGCGTGGCGGCGAACAGCCACAAGGTGCCGTCGTCCCGCTCCTGGATCAACATGTTGCGGTACAATTCGGCCCACGCCCCGTCGGTGCTGGGCGGGCCGAAATACTGGCCGTGCGTCCAGCGGTGCTCCACCGGCTCGAATGCCCCGTGGCTAAACGCGCAGGCCATCATGCTGTAGAACGCGCGAATGGCCGCCTGCGGGTCATCGCGGAGCAGATAGGCGGTAGCCTGGGGGTTGTAGACGGGCTCGTTGGCCATGCCCCAGCCGTGCAGAAACAGGTTGTCCTCGTGGTCGCTTAAGAGCGATTCCGCCAGATCGCCTGAGGGCGAAAGCGCTTTGAGGCGGAGCAGATGCACGGCCCCCGTATCGACGTCGGTGGGATACCACTGGTCCATCAGGCGGCCCGGGTACCCTCCGGGTGGCGTCACCTCGCAGGGCACATAGGGGATCCACGTGCCGTCGCGCAATGGGATCAGCGGCGAACGGACGGTCGCCTCGTGGAAGGCCCGATCGATTGCCCGTTGCAGGTCACCCGCGGCGGCCAGGCACTCGCCGGCGCGGGAGTGGCCGATCCGCCCCAGGGCCCGGCCATAGAGATCAAGACCGGCGAACAGGTACGCCTGGCTGAAGGCCCAGTAGCCCTCACCCGTACCGTCGTTCAGCGGGCCGCGGACCAGCCCGCGGGCCGGGCCGGGCTGTTTCTCAGTCTGCTCCAGTTCCCGCAGACACCAGTCCATCGCCCTAAGCGACGCCGGCAGGAGCCGCTCGAAGGCCGGCCGGTCCTGCGAGAGCAGGTAGTTCTGGGCCACGGCGTAGAGCATCGACGGCGTGTAGACCAGCCAGTTGGCGTAGCCTTGGACGTGGCCGTTGGGCTGCTGGTTGTTGCGGAACATCGCGGCCAACTCCTCCGCCGCGATCTCAGGATAGCCCCGCAGGTCGTAGATCATGTAGTCAACGTAGATCGCCTGATTCACCGGCCAGGGGCTACCCTCCTGGGCGTAAGCGAAGTTGGAATAGGGCAGGTCGATCTGCACCGAGGGCTGCCGGCCGCCGTGCCGACGGGGTAACCGCAGCGCGTGCCAAAGGTTGGCGCGGAAGAGGTCGTTGACCGCCTTCTCCGGCACGGAGAATCGCGCACCGCGGGCCTCGTAGTCGGCCCAAAACCGCAGGGTCGCCGCCCGAGCGGTGGCGTAATCCAGGAACGTCAACATCGCCCGTTGCTGGCGCCCCACCGCGGGTGAAGGCAGCTTGACGACGAACTCCCGGGTCTGACGCCGGGCCAAATCCAGCGAGAGGTTCAAGGTGGCCTGCTTGGCCGCATCCTTCTGATCCTTCACCCTCGAGAGCGTCGGTGCGGCCTCCAGGCCCTCCAGCATGAGCAACGTCTCCTCCCGGGCGGTGTTGACGAGCAAGAACTTCCGGTCCAGCGGTACCAGGTCCAGCTTGGCCTCCGGCGGCACCTTCCTTTGATGGTGCAGGACGATCGAGACTGCCTGCGGCTGGGCCGACAGCGCGGTCACCCGCACCTTCTCCAGGAGCACCATCGGGATATCACCGCGCCGCTCGGCTGGCGGGCCGTCCAACGGATAGGCAAACTGCTCCACCTCGTAGCGGACGCCCTCCTTCTCGATGACCGTGGTGAGCACGGGAAAGCCATCGGTCAGTCGCTGGCACTTCCAAGACGAGGCGAGATCGCCCCACCCGCAAGCGGGTACCCGGCCAGCGGGTACCCCGTCGCCGAAATCGAACCAGCAGCGGAACCGGTCCGGGTTGCCGTAGTCGTTCCACACGCCCGCCCCACGATCGATGCCGAACTTTGGCACGGCGCTGTCCCAGGTGACACAGACAATGTGCCCCGGGGCCGGCTGCGCCGGGTGCCGATACGCGGGACTGCCCATGTCCTCCCACAGCTCCTTGAACTGCTCATAGGTCGCCTCCGGATCGCGGTGTACCTGGTCGAGGATCCGCTGGCCCTCATGTGGCTTCAGTGCCGCCAGGTGTTTCGCCAGCGGCACGGCCTCGCGCCCGGCGTCGAGATAGAGATCCAGTGCGGGAACCCAGAGGTTGCGGGCCGAAAGCAGTTGGTCCACGGTGACGCTGAACCCACGGGTGGCTTCGGGATTGAGCTGGAAGCTGAGCCGGCGGGAATCTCGCCGCAAGGCCGGATCGCTGCGGAGCCGACGTGCGGTGTCCGGGTCGCTCTGCGCGATCAGGTCTCTCCAGGTGGGAGGGAGCTGCGCAACGGGCTCGATCGGAGTCTGCCGGCAGCGGAGCACCAACTCAATTGCGTCGCTGTCGCCGCCGCCGGCCTGGGTCTGCCAGGCACCGTCCTTCAGGGCGTCGCCCGGTTCCCAATCCGCCGGGTTCGCCCGGTTGACCTCGACTTCGTTGGGCACGATCTTGATGAAATACGAGGTACTGGTGGCCGCCTGGTGGCCCCACGACACTCGCAGGGTGAACTCCTCTGCTCCCCGGGCAGCCTGGCCAACGTGCCCCTGGGCGGGGAGAAGAAGGGTGAGGCAAACGCTGATCACAAGCTTGCTAATGGTCACCGCCTTAAGGAGTCAATGGCTTGTGCCTGTGGTAGCGGCCGATTTCTGCCGCGGCACGGAGGATGGTCTCGACGCCGAGTTGTGGACGCAGCGTCATCCGAGCTCACCAGACGCGTGTGCATGTGTCACTTCTCGTCGGCGGTCGGCAGCAGCAAGATGTGCGTCGGCTGATCGCGGTCGCAGGTGATCTGGCCCTCTTTCAGTTCGAGCTCGACGACCTGGATCGAGCTTCGCCGCCGCTCATAGGAGTCGTCTGCCCGGGCGGCCTGCTGCCTGCCGGGGTGGGTGAAGTAGAAGAGATAGGCCCGGTCCTCGCTGACGACCACGTCCGGATGCCCGCCCTTGACCTGGTCGTCGGGGCCCTTTCCCGGCTGGCTCAGCAGGTTCTCCTTCTGCCGCGTCCAGTTTCGGCAGTCGTCCGAGCAGTAGACGCCCAGACCCTCCCAGACGTCGACGACCATCCAGTAGCGGTTCTTCCAGCGGAAGACCTTGGGGCCCTCGCCCGGCCGGTCGCCGACGGCCTTGCCGCGGTCTTCCCAGGTGAACAGGTCGCGGCTGTCGGCGTAGTAGATGGATTTCTTATCGGCCTCGTTGTTGTACCACATCCGCCACGTGCCGTCGGGCAACCGCATCACACAGGCGTCGATGACGCGGCTGGACGAGAGCTTCAGCGTCGATTCGTACTTCCAGTTCAGCAGATTCTTGCTGGTAAGATGGATGATGTCGCGCGTTCCCGACCAGTCGGTGTGCATCCCGGGCACGAAGGTGAGATACATGTGGTAGGTGCCGTCGTGATCGAGCACCTCCGGTGCCCAATGGCTGTACTCGCCGTCACCGTAGGGGATATCTGCCGTGCCGCGGTACTTCCAGGTTGCGCCGCCGTCGGCGGATTCGGCGATGCCGATCCGTGTACCGTGCACCCAGGACACGCCCGGCGTGTTGGGCGCATTGGCCCGGCGGTTGGTGTAGAACATGAACCATTTGCGCTCGCCGCGGTTCCAACAGAGCACGGGATCGGCGGCGCCGTCGAATAGGGGATCGCGAAACAGCGGTTTCGGCGCTACCGGCAGCGCGGGCACCCCTTGCTCCGCGGGCCGGGTCGGTGCCCCGGCGACCAACGACAAGCCGATCGCCGCGAGTGCGAAGGCGGCACATTGGCTCCTAGGCATGGCTGCTGATCCTCAGTCAAGGATGCGAGGTGGAGCCCCACGGACAGGCTCCACCATCGAGCGCCACGCTGATACGTCTACCAGAGGGACCGGACTCCGGCAAGGTGTGGAAGGAGGATCATAATCCGGCCCGGGTGGCTTGCCGGTCCTGGCACCCAAGGGTTATGCTACCGGCGGGGTCCGGTGGGGCCGGGTGGGCGATTTCGGATTCTTTCGCCCCCTTTGCGCGTCGAGTGTCTCTGGCGGGGGCGGGCATGCCATCGTAAGGGCTTTTGCCGCAATAGGTTGCGACGGCAGAGAGGCTCTGCGCCGTCTGCCACCCAGAGTGAGGGTGTGTTTGACTTTGGTTTTGGCTGTCGGCGCAACTTCTTTGGCTGTAATGGGTTACAGGGAACTTTGGAATTCTGTTTTGCGGGGACCCCCGTAAACAATTGTCACTTTGGGCAATTTGGTCTTCCGAAGTCGTTTGCCCACAAGGAGTTCTGAAATACCGTGCCCCCCAAAAAAATGGTGTCGTTTTTGGCCGAAAACCTGGGGTTGACAGGGCTGGCAGAAGCGCGGGGCGGATTGTTGGACGCACTGTGGTTGTCGTAAGTTGTTTTATGGCCGTTGGTTAGGATTGATGGTCAACTTCTTGAAAATCTGCGGCAGAATGGCCGAATTCCGGCTCGTCTGGCGACGTAAGTTCCGGATTGGCAGCGGGATAGGTTTCGTGGATCCGGGCGGCAGGTCGGGCCGACCTCTGCGAACCCTCACGCCGGGATGATGCCGCCAGCGACGGGGGTTATGAGGCTCGGGCGTGGCTTCCGCGCTTCGGCCTGTGATGCTTGAACGACTGCGGGAGCTTGGCTATTGTGGCGGGGGTGACATCGGGCCGCTGAGGGAGAACTGCAGCGCGTGCCGTTTCATGGGAGGGGGGAAAGAGATGACGCCACAGGAGTTCATCGCCAAGTGGCAGCGGGCAAATCTGTCGGAGCGGCCCGATGTCGCCGACGCTCTCACCCTGAGTGCAAGCGAGTAGCGTTCTCGATGGGCGTTAAGTCGATTTCCCGGTCAGTCATTCCGACTTGGACGTACTTCGTGCGTGCTTCTTGAGGAATTCGTTGACGAGGGAATCATCGACTTTGCCTTCCTTGACGAACTCCCGCGTGTTCTTCACGACGAGCGTCTTGCCATCTGTGTCCAGGATGCAGAACACGGGCCACGATCCGTCAAACAGGTCCACGTCCCACTTCTTACTATAAGCCGCTTTGGCGGCCTCAATTTGCTTCGCATCGACCGGACTGGAGATCACGTAGTAGTCGGCGAAGCTCTTTGAATGACCGCCGAAGACTTCCTGAAGGTGCTGGCGAGACTCCTCCATTATTGGATCGGAGTACATAATCAAGACCCGCCGCGATCGCCTCTTCGCTTCGTCGGCCATCTCCTTGAGCCGTTTGTCCACAGGGACTTGTTTGGCCAGTACGACCGTGAGCAACTCGCCCGGCTGCATGTCGCGCCGGAACTTGACGGTGCCCAAGTCGATCATTTCCCCGCTCTTCACGGTCGCCTTGCCGAGCAAATCATAACGATGTCTTTCGATGGGGTCGGTTTCGTTAAATAGCGGCACGAGTAGGCGATATTCCAGGCCGGGCACGAGATCGGCAATCTCGAATCGGCCCGCTCTGTCGGTTGTTACGCTTCCAGTGAGGTACGTACTCCCCGCGCTTGTCGGATGCTCGTAGCGATAGAAAACCTCATATCGGATGACCCGATCTGCCGCCGGCATCCCCGTGGCTTGGTCGATCACTTGCCCTTTGGCTGCCCCGACCGGCTGAAGGGCCACGGTAACCTCGGCGTCGTCTGGAGTAATGGTCATGCTGCCCGCCATCCTCTTGTCCTTGCTGAAGGCATACACAAGCATTGTGTCCAGCCAGCGCTCCACGCGGAACCAACCCTCGTCATTGGTCGTGGCCTGAAGATTGCCGTGACTCATGCTGGAGACAGAGACCCCGACCACGTGGGCCTGTGCGACGTGCCGGGATGGATTGCCGCGATCCACAACGTGAACTGTAATCGTGCCGCGCTGCTTTCGAGGTACGTTGAAATCGTAAACCAATTCCCTTACGTTGAGATCGTAAACCAATCCCTTTTGGTCGGTCACCGTGAACTTCCGCTCGGCGCTCGTGTCCGAGGCCCAGAGAGCGTAGTTTCCTGGGCCTATGTGGAAAACGTACCGTCCTTCAGCATCGGTCTTGACCCAGCGGGGGATGCTCGCACCGGCCCTATCCTTGTCAGGGCCATGTTGAACCAGGGTCACGGTTTGCCCCGGCCACGGTTTCTTCTCCGGTCCCAAGGTCAACTGCCCGTGTAGCCGCGTAGCGGGTTGGAGGTGGAAGTCAACGCCATCAACGGGTACATCGGGCTGTACGATGATTCCTGCCCGTGCCGGGGCCGCCCACTGATTGTCGCTGACGGCGAATAGGTAAGTAAGCCCAGGGCTGACGCGGATTTCAAAGCGCCCTTTTTCATCGGACCAGGTTTGCCCTGCGAATCCGTCGATGGACTGCCCGCTTCCTTCCGCTTGGACCAGGATGCCAGCAGCCGGACCCCCGTCGGCAAGGTACACACGGCCGCGCACGGGAACGGTCCGCTGTAAGTGCGCCGTCTTTTCGGGAGGGTCCTTCTCAGGCTCCCAGACGATCCGGTCACGGGTCCATTGGTCCCTCGCCCCAGGCCAAAAGATAATCGCGTGTTTGTTCCATGTGGGAATCCAATCAAACGCGGCCGTGCCTGTGGCGTCTGTTCTCACGCGAAAATCTTCCACGCCCGAAATATTCAAATTGTCGAGATGCCCCCACTCGGGCTTCTGAAAGCACCAAGGGGAAACACCAATGCCCTCAATCGGCCGCCCTAATGAATCAATCAATTTGACACGGACAGTGCTGGCCCCGGTGAGTTTCAGAATCAGCGGCTTGTTCAGATCGGGTGGTTGCGGCACATCGCCGGTGGTTGTCCTCTCTGCGCGGGGGAAGGCCAAGTAGTCCAAACCCAGCCCTGACTTGAAGGCGTAGAGGCTTTGCAGCGGAGCATCGGCGGGAACCCGAAGCACATCGCGGCCCTCGGAGTTCGACTTGCCGCCTGCAATGCGCTTGTAGTCACTCACCAAGCCGACGTTCGCCTCTGACACGGGTTGCCCATTCCCGTCGATCACGCGGATGTCGAGCGCCCGCGCGGGTGTCAGGACCAACGGAATCGAGAGATTCGCCTGGGCGAGGTCGTATTCCTCGCTGATGTGATAATAAGACTGCTGCCCCTCGTCAGTTGTCTGAGCAATCCAAACCGAATAGCGTACACCACCTCGTCCAACGACGAATTGGAACCGTCCCTGGGAATCGGTTACGGTTGTCGCAAGAATTTCCCTGGACCTAATCATCTTCACGGTGATGCCCGCCGCAGGCACACCCGTCGCGGTCTTTACAGTGCCCTCGATGGCCACTCGCGGCTCACGACCGCTCATTTCCTGGGAGGCGTCCTTCATTTTCGCGACAGCCCCATTATCCTTCGTCGAAGACCCCGGTTTGTCAGCGTCCGCCAAAGCCACGTTGCCTGGAGCGTGCAATTCTCCGGCGGCAGAAGACTTCAACTCCGAGGAATCAGCCATAATCTGTCGCGGCGGGACAAAGGGATGCAACGCGGCGATGAACGTGACGATAACGATTGCGCCCAAGAGCAGCAATTTTCCGGCGCGTGGCCCGACCGGCAACCGGCTTCGCCCTGGCTGAAGAATCGCATGGATGCGCCGCTCCACCGAGTTGCGGCAAGCCATAGCAACCGCCGCAGCACTGGTCTGTGACCGATGGCAGACCGCCGTGGCCACGTCCAAGAGCACTGTGGCGTACTGATCGGGACGACCGCCGTAACGAAGGACTACATCATCACAGGCCAGCTCCCGCTCCACGCGCATCCACCGGGCCGCAAGCCACGCCAGCGGATGAAACCAATAGATCGCGCATACCAGCCGCGCAGCGATCTGCCACAACACATCGTGCCGCGTCACGTGCGACAACTCGTGGACTAGAACCGTCCAGCGTTTGGCGTCCGTCCAACGGCTGCAATCCGTGGGTAACAAGATCGTCGGCCTCCGCCAACCAATGGTTAGCGGCACGTCGGACTGCGAGGTAATTCCGATTGCCACTGCGCGGCGCACGCCGAGTTGGCCCCTGGTTTTGTCAATCAGTGTTTGCCAGGAAGGATCGTGAAGTGGTGAGCCACTGTTGGCCAAGCGGTGCTCTGCCCAGAAGGTTCGCACCATCGCGGCCAGTCCCAGCCCCATGCCGAGCATCCAGAGGAGGATCGTCGCGCAGCAAACCGAAGCCAGCAACGAAGGACCATCCAAGGGACGCTCTCCGACCAATGGCGACGTAGCCTGATCGGCCCATGTCGTTTCTGCCTCTTGACGCAATGCCGAAGACGGCAATGGTGGGAGAGAATCCAATCGCCGTGCTGGCGGGAAGACTGCAATGTCCGACGACGGTCCTTCTTGCCGCGGTGCGGCGACTTCCGACTTGCTCACTTGGGCCGGCGGCATCGACATAGGTCTCGCCCCGGCAACCGGGATGTTGAGCGACAACGGGAGTTTTGGCAACAGCGGGCAAAGCAGTGGAAGAAGCAACAGCCCGCCTACGGTCAAAGCCCACACGCGGTGCCGCAGTGCGGCCGAAGCACGACGCAGCCCGAGATTCGCCAGCACGGCAATTGTGAGCAGCAGCGTTGTGGCGAACAGCACTTCTAAAGTGGTGGGCCAGAAGAAGTCCGCGCCATGCTCTATCCACTTCGATCTGCCGGAGATCATGTTAGGAGTCCTCCTTTCGGGCTTGGTCAATGAGCTTGCGCATTTCGTCCAAATCCGCATCCGTAAGGCTGTCGCCAGCCACCTCCAACAGGGCGGCCAGGGCCACCGACGGGCGGCCGGCAAACAAAGTGCTGACTATACGGTGAAGAACAGTCTTCTGCACCTTCTCCTTGGGGTCGCGGGCACGGTACAGATACCGTTTACCCTGGTGACGATAGGCCAAAATGCCTTTTTTCACGAGACTGCTCAGGATGGCGCGGACGGCCGAATAGCTGGGCGGGTCGGCCAGATCGGCTACCACCTCGGCCACTGTCGCCTCTTCGAGGCGATAGACGGCCTCGACTATCTGCTGCTGCCGCGTAGCCAAATCCATGAGGTTTTTTCGTTTGGGCATGTGCGAGTCTCCCCCGGCAAAATCTGCTGGAAATGTAGCACATGCTGGGATTATAGCAGATCGAGATGGCCCGTCAAGCGGGTTATTTCGGATTTCGTGGAAACGGCCTGTGGGCGGCGGGCACCTTCGGCTGGCAGGGAGACAAGGCGCCTGCCGCCTCCCTAAACCTGGCCGACATGATGTTGGGGGGTGCGGACGAGGGCCGCGACCGGTCGCTTGCCGTGGAGAAATTCGCCGGCCGCCTGGGGGGGCCAAGCGGTCTGGCGGCTTATGGATTCAACGAACGCGCTGGTCGCCCGGCCCAGCTAGCCTGATGCCGGCGTCCTAGAAAACTTCGCCGGCTCTGGCAGGCTCGTTCAACTCCTGTTCGCGGGCCTCTTCCACGCCTCAAGCCGGCTCTGTTGTGGGGGGCCGGCCGGGCCGGTAGACTGCTCAAATGGCTGGATTTCTTCGGCACCGTACCACCGTGTTAATGCTGCTTGCAGCACGTTTGTACGTCCTTCATAAACGGGAACAGGCCCCGGCATGTTCCCGTTTATGAAGGCGAAATGACTGCTATCCCGAACGCCCCTCGGATTGCCCCCATATCGCCATGCGGAATCCCGCAAATGGCGCCGAACGACAGCGCCGGGGGTTCTGGCAATCGTCGGACGACTGCTGAACTGGCCGCAGGGAGTCGTGCCGGAAGTGGCAACGCCGCCCGCGATGGAGGTGATATGACTCCTGTGACTGAAACCCGAGAAGGCGGTGGGGTAGACTCATTCCGCCTAGCTGCCGGTCGTGAACATGAACCAGCCGCGAGGCGGCCCGCCCACGGTGCCGCTTTGGAACGGCGGGAAGACGCGAACACTCTGGAGAGAAGCCGTGGCTCGGCGGCCAACCTTGCATGGAACCGCGTCGCAGCGACGGCATGAAACAGGCGTTCGGTGCTCTGCACGCTTCATGCACGCAAAGACTTCCAGATCCTGCCTATTGCTTCCTATTTGTGCCTAAAGTAGAATGGCCTAAGTGTCGTAACTGCCGTGTTTTAAGGCACTTCTGGCGACCGCCCAGTTTAGCCGCCGGGCCGAGCACCGCTGGCGCGGAGAAGCCCGGTGAACCGGGCTGAGCGGTCAACTATGGTGTGAGCGGGGTGGCGGTCTGTTTCCTGATCGGGCTCGACGGCAGAGTCATCTACACCGGCCTTGACGCCGCCGAAATCCGGGCCGCCGTCGTCAAGACCCTGGGACGCCCCGGGAACCGCCAGTGACGCAGGCGTAATTGACAACCGGAACAGAGAGGAGCCGATGACGTCGTCCTCGCGATTCGCCGCGATCGTACGGGCGATTGTGCTGCTGCTCATTTGCCGGATCGAGCCCATCCTCGCCGCCGATCCGCTGCGGTTCCGCGTCCAGCTCGATGCCGACGTGGCCGCGGGGCCGATCGACGGGCGGTTGTTCGTCTTTCTCTCGCAAGGGAGGAATCCTCCTCGGCCGTCGGAGTTCAATTGGGCGCGGACTGAGCCCTTTTTCGGCCTGGAAGTTCGCGACTTCCAGCCCGGGACCAGCCGCCAGATCGACGACCGGGCGGACGGCTATCCGTGCAAGCTCTCGGAACTCCCTGCCGGCGAGTATTGGGTCAAGGCCCTGTTGGATCACGATTTCTACTCTCCCCATCCTGACCTCGGGGTGGGCAATCTCTACAGCGGCACCCAGAAGGTGAAGCTCGACCCGGCATCCTCGGGCACGGTGGAGCTGTTCCTGGAGCACAAGGTCGAGCCCGGCCCAGAGGGCGCCCTGCCGCCCGAGTCAAAGTGGTTCAAGGAGATCGTGCTGCGCAGCCGGCGGCTCTCGAAGTTCCACGGCCGCGAGGTGCTGGAGCGGGCGACCGTGGCGCTGCCGCCGAGCTACTACGACCCAGAGGGTGCCCCGCCGCAACGGCGCTACCCGGTGATTTACAGCATCCCGGGCTTCGGGGGGAGCCACCGCGTCGTGGTGCAGCCTCTTGGGTTTCGCCAATTCGGCGCCGCGGCGCCCGGTCCCATTCATCAAGAGGTGGCCTGCGCGTATGCCGACGGGGCACCCTCTGGGTCGCTGGCGCCCGGGCCGGGCGAAGTGGAGTTCATCTACGTGTTGCTCAACGGGCAGTGCAAATGGGGGCATCACTGCTACGCCAACAGCGAGACCAACGGGCCGCGCGGCGATGCACTCGTGTACGAGCTGATCCCGCACATCGACCGGACCTTCCGCACGGTGGCCGCACCCACGGCCCGGTTCCTCACCGGGCACAGCTCAGGCGGCTGGTCGTCGCTGTGGTTGCAGGCGAGCTACCCGGAGTTCTTTGGCGGTGCGTGGAGCAGTGCACCCGATCCGGTCGACTTCCGCGATTTTCAGGGGCTTGATCTGTATGCCGACCCGCCGGAGAACGCCTACCGCGACAAAGGCGGTCGGCGGCGGCCGCTCGCCCGGCAAGGGAGCCGGCCGTGGCTGTGGTTCGATTCCTTCAGTCGCCTGGACGACTGCCTGGGCCGCGGCGGGCAGTTGCGTTCGTTCGAGGCGGTGTTCAGTCCTCGCGGGTCGGACGGACTGCCGCGGAGGCTTTGGGACCGTCAGACGGGACGCATCGACCCGGAGGTAGTCCGGGCGTGGCAGAAGTACGACATCCGCCTGTTGTTGGAGCAGAACTGGGACAGGCTCGGCCCCAGACTGCAAGGCAAGGTGCACGTCGTCGTCGGCGAGCAGGACAACTTCTACCTGGAAGGCGCGGTCCGGCGGCTGGCCGAAACCGTTGGCAAGCTCGGCAGCGACGCGCAGATCGAGATCGTCCCAGACAAAGACCACTTCAGCCTGGCAACCAAGGATCTCAGGCAACAGTTTCGCCGGCAGATGAGCGAGGCCTTTCGGAGCCGCCACCCCGGGCAGGTCGAGACCTCCTCCAGGAAATCACCCGAACGCCTGTTGAGCCCTATCCGCCGTCAATCCCGTTTGGAGATGGCGTTGAGGCGCTTACCGGGCTGCTTGGGTATCGACTGAATGATCTTCAGCACCCCCTGTTCGAGCTCCAGCCGCAGTTTCAGGCCGCGCTCGATCGGCACGGCCACCAGCTTGACGTGATCCTTGCCGGCGGCATCCTTCAGCGTCTCGACAGCCTTCAAGGCCCGCTGCTTCTGCTCTCCCTGGCCGGTTTCGGCCAGGAACTTGGCGAGCTGGCCCAAGGCCAGGGACAACTCCAGCGGCGTTGCCGGCTGTGGCCCTCCGGCCGCAGACTGCTCGACGGCCTTCTTGAGCGTCTTCAGGGCGTCTTTGCCTGCCGCCAGATAGACGCTCTGCTTGCCGATGCCGACCACGACTTCGAGATTCTGGCCGACCAACTGCACCACCTGGTCGCGGTGCTGGGCGTCCTGGGGGATCGGGATCGAGAGGCTGTGGAACCGGACGCCCAGGAACTCGTCGACGTTCCTCTTGAGCACCTGGTCGACCAGAGCAGCGTCTTCCTGGCGGGCCGCGTCCACCAGCTTGTTGAGCGTCTCTTCCAGCTTGGGGCCGTTGGCAATGTAGCGGCCGGCCACCAGCGTGGCGGCGTCCGCACCCAGCAGCAGCGACACGGCACCGTCGGCCCGGCCGCTGGCCACCGTCTCCTGGATTACCTCCAGCAATCCGCCCACGAACTCTTTGCCGACCTTGGCCTTCTGGGCGGACGATTCACGTTTGTCAATGCCTGCGAATGCCTTGGCGCGGATGGCCCTGAACAGTTCGTCCAGATCGGCAGAACTGGGCGGGGGACAGACGGCGGTCATGCTGCCGGTGAGAATGGCATCCGGCAGTCGAAAACCGGCGAAGTCGGTCTTTGCCTGGGCCAGTTGGGCCAGCGTGTAGGCGGTCTTCGTGCCGTCCTTTGCCGTCAGGGCCAGCTCCAAGAGGATCTTCTGGGTCTCGTCGTCCAGCGACCAGCCGAGGGTGACCGTCTCTAGGTCTTTCACCGTCGTCAGCACGGCTGCCAGGATCTTGCCGGCGACGATCTTGCGGATGGCGTGCTCGTGCTCGTCTTCCCCGGGCCGCCGCTGGAGGTCCTTCTCGGCCTGTTGCTGGATCTTGGCGATCAGTTGCTCGCGCTGTTGGGCGGGAACGTTGCTCGCGTTCAGCCGGGCCGCCACGTCGTACTGCTCGTGAAGCCCGCCGAGGAGTTGGGCGGGATCATCAGGGGTGCCAGCCAGACCCTCGGCCTTGTCGCAAACGAACAGCCAACCGCTGGTCTGCTTGACATAGATCGCTTGTCCCGGGCCTTTCCCCTGCACCTTATGCAGCCCGCCGCCGAGGTCTTCCACCTTCTGGATGTAGGGTTTCAAGACCTCCTTGAACTTCTCGAAGTCGCCCACCGGCAGGAAAGCGTACCCACCCAGCTTGGAACCGTCGGCCTGGATCACCACGCCCCAGGGCCTCTTCGTGTCCAATCCTTCCAGGCCCCTGCCCTGGGTGACGACGGCCAACAGTCCCTCCAGGCCCTTGGCCAGTCTTGGTCTGCCGGCCAGAATGCCGGCCAGCTCCACATTGCCCAGCAGCGCATCGTAGCCCGCCAGCGACACGACGGCCACGGGCTTCACGTCGCCCACCAAAGCTTCGCTTCGGTGCCCGCCGGCCAGCGCCGACCCCACGCCACTCGTGCCCAGTAACAGAGCCACTACCAACATTGACAGCACAGTCTTTCTCACGGCAAACTCTCCTTCAGATTGGGGAAACTGGGGTTACCGTTCTCAGTTGTCAGTTATCAGTCGTCAGTTGTCAGTTGTCAGTTATGACTCTTCAGTTGTCAGTTCTGGCTTGCCGGTTTTCCGTTGCCCGCGGTCACGAACTGAAAGCCGATGACTGACAACTGATAACTGCTGACTGAGAACCTCTGGCGGCCGGGTCACGCTTATTCCATCGACGCCACGTCCCACGGCAACTGGTCCATCAGCAACCGGAAGGCGATGCGGGCATCGTGGTCGAGGTACGCCCACTGCCCCGCCGAAACAGTCGAATCCACCAGCGCACCAACGTGTTCTGCCGTCCGCGCGGTCGGGCCGGTAATCATGTCCGGGTCGGCGACGGGATCGAGCGACTCGGTGGGAATAGCGACCAACTCAGACGGTCCCGGTTCCGGACCGGGTGGTCTGCCGAGCCACCAGGCGACCAGCGACACGCCCACCAGCAGCGTGGCGGCGATTGCCACGGGCCACCGGCCCGATCGCAGCCACCACGTCGCCGACCAAAGCGACCATGCTTCGGGACCAACCTTCGGTCGCTGCCCTGCCCCTTCGGTGCCCGGCCGCCGCACGGGGACCTCGCCCTGCCTGAGAGACTGGCAGATCCGGGCATGCAATGCCTCGGAGAACGCCGGCCGGGTCGCTTGGGCCTCACGCTTCAGGCGATCCGCCAGTCTCCTCTCCTCGTCGTTTAGGATGCGTTCAACCATCGTTTATTGACCCTCAGATATCTAATGTCGTATACGGATGCACAGTTTGCGTGGTTCAGCCTGGTTTTCACGTGACTTGGCAACCTGGGCGATTTGTGCGGTGCGGCATTACTTTTCTGAGGATCAATAGCTCCACTGCCGCTGGGCAAGACGTTTTGTTCCTCGGCGTATCGCGATCCTCCGCCGGTGGCACTGGCGTCACGCCAGTGGTACCCGGCTCCAGCTCGTGCAGGATCGCCGAGAGCTTCTTTCGCGCCCGGAACAGCGTCGCCTTGGCCGCGATCTGCGAGCGGCCCAAGACTCGGGCGACCTGCTTGACGGGCAGATCTTCGACGTAATACAGCCAGGTGGCGGTCATCTGCGGCTCGGTCAGCACTTCGGCGGCCAGGTCCCACAAACGCTGGCGACTCTCCTCATCGGCTACGAGCTGCCCAGGCCGTGGCCTGTTGTCTTCGACCGCGTCCAACAGCTCGCCGCCTGCTTTAGGCCGGCTCCGCCGCCGTTGGTTCATGCTCAGCCGACGGGCGATCGTGAACAGCCACGTCGCAAAGCGCCACGACGGCCGATAACGCCGCAGGTTCTGGTACGCGCGAATCAGGGTGTCCTGGACCAGGTCTTCGGCGTCTTCACGGGCGGCCCAGCGCTGCAGAAACTGCAAGAGCGGGACCTGAAACCGTCGCACCAACTCCTCGAAGCTGGCAGAACACCCCTGCTGCGCCCGGCCCGCAAGTTCCTCGTCGCTCGGCGGCACCACGATCGCTTCACAGGGCATGCCCAGTCCGCCTATTTCGGCTTCAGTTGCTTCGTCCACATCTTCTCCACCAGTTTCGCGGCAGCGTCGGCCGGTCCGCGGCACTCGACGACAACCTTTTCTTCCTCGGTCGAAACCTTCACCGCTTCCAGGATCTCCACTGCATCCTGGTCCGAGTCCAGTTGCAGCTCGGCCATGGCGAGGAAACCTTCCACGACCGATCGCACGCGGCGGGCGACGTCCGTCGACTCGGTCACCAGCCGGGCCACGGCAAACACCTCGCCTTGGCTTTCTCCCAGGGCCACGAAGAGCGATTTGCTCTGCTGCACCAACGGCGACTTGAACAGCTCCACGTCGGTAAGACCCGTCGCCCGAGCCTGAATCATGGTGCCGCTGGGAAGGTCGCGGGCGAAGAGCGGATCGCTCTCTGCCAGGCTGCGGGCCGCCCCGCTGAGGACATCCAGGGCCTTCTTCACCGCAGCGGTGTCTCGCCCGAACACGATGATCGTCGGCTGGTAGAAGCAACCGGCCACAATGTGCTCGTCTGGCTTGCCCCTATTCTCGGTCCAGATGACCAGTTCGTGGCCGCCGTGTGATTCGGAGCGGTAGTCGGGTCTCCGCCTCAGCAGGGCCATCAGCCGCGCGCGGTCCACTTCGGCTCCCACGATCACTACGGCATCGGGTTGCGCGTAGCGCTGGCCGTAGATCGTCACACTGTGAAGATCCTTGGTCGGATCCATGCCGATGGCGACGGTGAACTTCCTCAAGGCTTCGGAGGCCGCGGGAAGCTCGCGCCACAGTGTCCCGATCGTCCGGGGCACCTTCCCGGCCCTGATCGCGTCCGCGTCGATATGGACCAGCCACTTGGCGTCGGCCGAAACCCGCTTGCTGTCCAAGGGTTCCGCGTGCGCCAGCGGCGCCAATCCCGTCACGATCACCAATGCCGCCAGTAGGGCTCTCATGCTCGCACCTCGTTTCCCCGATAGGTCTTCGATTCTCGCACGCACCAATCTATACACCCCGGGCGCGAGATCGGTTGCGGCCGGACGGCGAGTTCGAAGGACCGCGGCAAGATTCTGGGGAGATTGATGGCGTCCGCGGGATGCGCCGCCGCAATACCCCCCACGGTGACCACCAGTGCCCCCTTCAGGCGGAGCGGCCGGATGCAACTCAGCCGAGCATCTCGCGGAACTGGCCGAAGAGGTAGTTGCTGTCGTGGGGGCCGGCTGAGGCCTCGGGGTGGTATTGCACGCTGAAGGCCGGCAGCGTGCGGTGCCGCACGCCTTCGATCGTCTGGTCGTTCAGGTTCAGGTGCGTCACTTCCAGCTCGTCCGGCAAGCCGTCGGCCTGGACCGCGAAGCCGTGGTTCTGGCAGGTGATCTCCACCCGTCCCGTGGCCTGGTTCAACACCGGCTGATTGGCCCCACGGTGGCCGAACTTCAGCTTGTAGGTCTTCGCCCCACAGGCCAGCGACAACAGTTGATGCCCCAGGCAGATGCCGAAAATTGGCCGCCGGCCCAGCAGCCCGCGGATCGTCTGGCAGGCGTAGTCGAGCGGTTCAGGGTCGCCGGGCCCGTTGGAGAGGAACACCCCGTCAGGCTCGTACCGGAGCACCTCGTCGTCGGTGGCGGTGCCCGGCAAAATGGTCACGCGGCAGCCGAGATCGAACAGGTGGCGGGCGATGTTCCATTTCATCCCGTAGTCAAGCGCGACCACGTGCGGGGCGGCTGAATGCTGAATGCTGAATGCTGAATGCTGAATGCTGAAGGATGAATGATGTAACTTCGCCCACGGGCCAAGCGGCTCATTCCACTGGACGGGCATGTCGGGCACGACCTCGCGGACCAGGTCACGGCCCACCAGGCCCGGACTGGCCTTGGCCTTGGCCACCAGGCGGTCGTCGTCGAGGTCGACGCTGGAGAGCACACCCTTCATCGCCCCGCGGATGCGTATCCGGCGGACCAGCGCCCGGGTGTCGATGCCTTCCAGCGCGACGATGCCGGCCTGCCGGAGATAGTCGTCCAGTTCGCCGCTGGCACGGAAGTTGCTCGCCCGGCGACTCCGCTGCCGGACCACGAACCCGGCCAGGTAGGGTTTGGCGCTTTCCACGTCTTCGCTGTTGACGCCGTAGTTGCCGATTTCGGTGTAGGTCATGGCGACGATCTGCCCGCGGTAGCTGGGATCGGTCAGGATTTCCTGATAGCCGGTCATCGAGGTGTTGAAGCAGACCTCGCCGTCGACCTCACCTTGGGCGCCGAAAGATGTGCCGGTAAAGACGGTCCCATCCTCCAGGGCAAGCTTTGCGGTTTGTGCCATGTTGAGGGTTGAGGGTTGAGGGTTGAGAGGCGAGGGGCGACTGGCGAGGGTCACCTAAAGTCGGTCGGCGCGTCGGCCCGATAGCTCTTCTATTGGCTGTGGGTCTCCGGACAAGGCAAGTGATTTCATTCGCCCCGTTCGGACAGCCTGAAGTGAGGGTTCTTGTACCGGCGAGCAAGAGCCCTCTTTTTTTTGCGCCGCCGAGAGCCAGTTGCCGCTCGGCGACACACTATTTGATTGTAGTGACCGGCAGCCCCGACGAAAAGTCGCCGCCCTTCAACCCACCTGGGTTCGGAGTCGCAGCCCCCGGCGGAAGCCGGGGGTTCATTGCGGATGTGACGCCCAACCATCGACCCCCGGCTTCCGCCGGGGGCTAGCCCCAATACCGTTGAATTAAGGGCCAACCCAGCGTGGACACAGTGGCACCGGCGTCTCGCCGGTGTGATGCAAGTGAAAGTGCGGCCATCATTTCCGTCACACCGGCGAG